>Ga0172371_10003089_pt1 | contig 26011 bp, 39 predicted proteins | sample Lak12m_FD_114543 | JGI IMG/M metagenome (GOLD analysis project Ga0172371, IMG submission 114543) | Freshwater microbial communities from Kabuno Bay, South-Kivu, Congo - kab_022012_12m | ecosystem: Environmental > Aquatic > Freshwater > Lake | place: Democratic Republic of the Congo: South-Kivu... | reverse complement strand
TCTGACATGGTTTAGGCTCCTGGTGTTACTACTCCAAGTGTGATCAGACATTTGGAAGATGTACCTGCTACTGTAGCTGTATTATCTTCAAGCATCAATCCGACAACTTTACTGTTCACCGCTACGCCGCCAGTCACAACCAGTTCTTGCACAGTCCCTGGCGAAGTTGTGCCGTATGCTTCAACGTAGTGCCCGGCATCAATGTCAGTTGCCTGGATCCCGTTTACCACATTCACTATGCATCCAGGTCCTGCAACTGCTACTATCCCGCCGCTTGATACTCCATACAATGCCACGCCCACAACAGCGACATGAGTACCTGTAACGAAAGGATGGACGGTCATGGAAACACCGGTCCCGTGAAATCCTACTACCTGACCGGCTTTTATATCTGCGCCGGCGATATAGGTATTGATATTATTCCCTGATATGAGAACCTCTCTCACAGTAGGAAATGCTGCGATATCCGCCATCTTTTATCACTCTCCAAAATCCCTGGCTGTGTATGCAGGGAATTCCTCGTTGTCAAGTTCGAGTTCTCTCACAGTTATGTCTGAACCTGCCGCCATCTTCGTATGATATACAGGTTCTTTTGAGAGCTCTGCGATCTTTGCCTGTAGTTCTTTTACCCTGGTATCATGCTCAATCGATGCAAGTTTCTTGTCCTGTTCCTTAATGATCTGTTCCAGTTCAGTTATCTTTCCTCTTGCCATCTCAAGTTCTGAGAGGGCCTTCTTGGCTTTCGCCAGTTCTGCCTCTTTCAGCTGGACTTCAAGAGCTGTTATATCTGAACCATTTTCAAGTTCTTTGCCTTTAGTTTCAGTATCCTTCGATGTCATGTTTTCCTCCGAAAACAATGAATGTAATACCGATTCAAATTCGGTTTCTATCTCACAGCTTTTTGCAGCAGTTCGCAATTTCGCTTTTGCGCTATCAGGAACTCCAGACATGGGTTCTCCTGTCCTCGCCCCTCCGATCGCTGCTATCGCTGCTCTCACACATTGGCATTTTATCTGTCCGTCCATGCCTTTGTAAGGCATATGCCACGTAGTCTTTTTCTCAGGATCTTCGACCCATGCATATGCTGAAGCCGGAAGGTCTGGATCTCTGCAGCCGGCAGCAAGTACACGCATCTCGATATCTAACGCTTCCAGTTCATTCAAATTCTCAATCTCCTTCTCTTCATTATGAATGGTACAAACCTTGCACGCCCCTCTGTTCACAACAGCCACACCGCCGAATACGATCTCCTCCGCATCATACCTTTTTTCCTGCGCATTCCATCTCTCTTTACCTCCGTGCTCCACACTGACATAATCAACAAGACCGCTTTTGATGAGTTCTGCCGTATCTCTGCTTGTCTGCGTTTTCTGGTGCAGCCAGAGGTCGCCGATTACTGCGCGGTCATTATATCGAGGATCGCGAATTTCTCCGATTTTATCCGTGATACTACGAGGCATACCTCCTGAATGCCTGCTCCAGAGCGAATTATCAATCCAGTTACCAGCATATTTTTCAAGGATTTTTTCAGGATAAAAAAGAGGTGTACCGATATGTGAATCTATCCACGTCCCGGTCGCCAGCAACTTAACATCTTTGATAAGAAGTCCGCCGTCCAGTTCTGAGTATTTCCCGGAAAATATTTTTGCCCTGAGTTCTCTCATTTGCAGAATTTCAGAATGTTCTTTTTCAGTTTTTGCCTGCAATGCACCGCATACTTTCTTGCGTGTCTCTTCGTCCGGATAACGCTTTTTCATATCTTCGTCTGTGAGACATGCGTTAAAATTCTCGAATCCTGCAAACGGCATACACTATATTAATATTTTAGTGTAAACTTATAAAGATATCAAAAAATAGAAAAAAAAAGTTGTTATTTCGCGCTAAGAAGGTCATTCTTCTAACAGAATTATGGCTATTCGTTTGCCTTCCCAGGATTTAGGGAGGTAAACTTTCGCTGAAGTGCCTGAAAAGGGTGCAACTACTTTCTCTTTGTAGTCATATCCCTCAAGAGTGAATTTCTTAGATTTCATAATCCTCTCGCCTCACGACCCTGGAGTCTATTCAAACATACTTGCACCCGCTCATACTGCTGTTCGGAGATCACGTAATATTTCATAAGCTGTTCCTTGCTCCAGCCGGCGCGCATTCGCTGAGAAAAAGAAAGTTGTCTCATTGGTGCTCCCTCCGCCATTCATCGGTCTGTCTTTCGGGGCAATCCGCGCATACACAAGGATGTGCCCCGATTCCTTCTTCTGTCCAGAAAGCAGCCAGGCAGTCATTGCATTGAAACATAGTCACACCCCGATATCCATTTCCTCAGTGTTCTGCAGCACAATGCCAGCGATATCATGCCTCGCACGGTCATCAGCGATATTGAGGTCGCTCTTTAGTCTCTGGAATCTCTCAACTTCGATATATTTATTTACCTTTCTATCGTTTACCATATTGCTTATTCCTCCTATCCAGGAATGAGCCGCGCCTCTGGATGTTGCCACATCGCAGAGGTTATACTCATTTCCTTATAATATCCACTACGTGTTTATAGGATATATATTTATCTCTTTTTACTACTACTGGTTTACCTGTCAAGTGGATCCCTTACGGAATTCCAGAGTGGACTTTTTACCACCATCTCGAAGGCATGAAAAAGACCTTTCCAGATGAGGCTAAGATGGTTACAGTATTATATACTATATATTTTTTCTATTTCGGCGCAGGTTCTTCCAGATACCCTTCGTCAATGTTCAACCTGTCAAGGATATACCGTTTCGGCAGGATCGCGAATGGATCCGCAGGAGTGCATCTTACAATATTATTTATGAACCTGGATGTCTGCACTTCATCGTCCGGACTGACGTCATTAAGTACCAGCCGTACTGCTCCTGGTTGCCCGGTGTACTGGTCTATCACGCTGTGCGAATAAACGCGTTCAAGTCGCTTCTGTATCCTTGATATTTTCTTATAGAACGCTTCTATTCTCTTCTGCGCAGTTGCATCCGTGCTCCCTCTCCTGAGCCCTAAAAGTTCTTCAGGTACGCCCAGAGCGGCGCATGCGCGCATGATGCTTATATCATTATATGTGTCAATTTTCTCAAGTCCGCCCTCGTCTATGTTTTTAATCTCCACGTCTTTGACAGTGGTAAATTCATTCTTTGTTTCAAGCGTCTGGAATAATTTTGAAATATCGTAGATTACATCTTGCGGAACAATTTCACCCTCTCTCCCCACACGAATATGATATTTCTTGAATCCGTGCCTTTCTATTGCTGTGGCGCTTGATTCTGCCGTCTTTGTATCCCGCATTATCTCATCCATCGCCCTGCCAATAAGGGAAACTCCATAGACAGAGCCGCCCAGCGCTTTCAGTTGGATGTGGGTTATCTGCGCCGGGTCAAGCGTGATAGTTCTTTCGCTTCCCAGTCCTCCTATGGTTTGCATATATCCCTGGATTATACCGTGATCGTCATGATTTATGTCGAAACTCCATGATTCTCTCGCTACTACCCGGTCTATCTTTTTCCCTCGATTGAAAATATTCTCCTGGAATCCATCCCCATAAACAAGCGCATCCACAAGACCCTGTTCCATGACATAATCTATATCGAAATGTTCCAGCCACTGCCAGACATCATCGGCGAGGTTCTTGTTTTCCGATTCAAGCCTCCAGCCGTTAGCGAAGGTGAATAGCGCGTAAGTATCAATAGCCTCTGAGAATATCCCACCCTGTTCGTATATATTGCGATATTTGGTGAGCTGGTCTTTCGTTCTTCCTTTCGTTTCAAAAAACGTTTTTTTACTTCCGCCTGCACTTATCCATGTCCTCGGGGCTGGCTCTTTGGGTTGTTTCTGGAGGAATCGTTTGATAGTTTCGAACATATTATAGAAATTATATCAGAAGTTTATAAAGATATCATAAAAATAATTGGTTCACCGTCTACAGTTTAACTTATCCTTATGAAATACAGGCACACCTATACCTTTCCATTCATCGTCTCCGGACTGGATTATCGCACGGTGTTCGTCATAGTTCCCATGAGATGTAAGTGTGTTCATAACTTCATCAAGCTTTTTTACTACTTCGTCTTTGGTTTTTCCCCGCACTATGAATGTCAAAATCTCACCTTCGCAGATGCTACAGTCCTGAACCTGTTCGGATCGTTCCGTTCTTGTACACCATAATTTGCTAAAGCAATGGATATAACACAATCATCATGATATCCCTGCGGCGCGTTGTAAGTTATTGTGCCTGTTTTGCCTATTTTGTATCCGAATATCCTCAGTTCGTTGATCAATTCAGGTATATCAGGATATATTATTTTCTGCTGCTCAATGGCAATGCTCAACCCTTCTATAAGCTGCTTCTTGCTTTCGTTTGTGAATTTGTAGCCTTCTATCTGCAAGCCGGCACGTTGTAGATCCTCAAAGATCGGATCACCTACTCCTGTGCTGTCTATTATTATCTTTGATTTATATTTTTGTGCTAATGTAATTATGCGCTGCTTCTGGAAAGCCCAGTCGATCTGGTTGAATCTGTCAAAAGCCACAAGATGCCCGCGACTATCCAGGATACTCAATACAGTGTAGTCTGTGTACTTGGCAAGGTCTACACCCATGATATACGTCTCGCCCGGGTTCGGCTCGCTGAACGGGCCCTTTATGCACCTCTCAACACCCCGGAATACTGCGCCGATATCATCAAGGAACTCAGCACCGAATTCCTGCCTGAATACCATCTCAGGTAATGTTTCCTTTGCTTCCGATATCTCAGCTTGCAGGATATACGGGTTCTGTTGCGTGGGAAAACGCCAACTTTGGTATTCTTGGAAATGTGGATCTTGCCCGCGCGTCCATAACTCGAAAAACCAGTTGTGACCTTTCGGACTGCTGATCATGACTGCTTTGCCCTGTTTGTCTGAGAGCGCAGGCCTCAGTGCTTCTTCCCAGACTTCTTGTTTGATCATAGCGGCTTCATCGATTACAAGGAAGTCTATACCTTCCCCTCGGAGTGTATCTGGATTATCACCACTCTTAATCCAGATAGTTGAACCGTTTATGAGCTCCATGTATTTTTCTGTAAGAAAGAGTTGTTTGACCACTTCGCGTGGGAGGAAATGTTTGAACATGCGCCAGTCAATCATTGCTTGAGAGTATACAGGTGCCACTATCCATACAACTTTTTTGTTGTGAGTGAGCGCGAACTTAATCGCTTCATTAACTGCAGCCTGTGACTTCCCGAACCTGCGCCCAGCTGCAAGGATACGGAAACGGGCTTTAGAGTTGTGGAATTCTCTCTGGGCGTTATGCGGCGCGTAAGGGATTTTAAGAATTTGTTCCTGAGTCATTATGTTCTTCCTTTTCCGGATCATCCCAGATTATTTTAATTGTCTTTCCCGCTTCGGTATAATCCCCTATTTCTTCACCCACGTATTTTAGAAGTGATACCAGGTCTCTGCTCCCTGGTTTGTCTTCATTCAATTCAAGTCGTTTCAGGATGCGCTTGATCTCCTTCTTTGCAATCTTGATGCGCTCGGATTTCTGGGCGATGTCGATGTCTGCAATGATTTCATCGATTTTGCGCTGAAATTCAGGATGCAATTTCCAGCGATAAAAAGTTCTTTCCGTTATGTCAAGTTTTGTCAGTACCTCAGACAAGGGGCGGTCGCCTTTAGCAACAGCTTCAGCCAACTTCAATTTTAGTTCATCCATGACAAATTTAGCCATATTTCTGCCAGTTCCTGACGTCTTTATTGACGTCTTTATATAAGATATAAATGATATCTCTTATTGAAATATTCGCGCCTTATTAATCCTTTTCTCAACAAAGTTTTCAATTGCCGAGAATTACATGATGTCTTCGGATTGACTATCCGGCACTGCTCTATACCAGGGTTGTTCCTTATCTTCTCAAGCAATTGATCCTGGCTCATGCTGGATACAATCTCCACGTCCCTTTATACGATTCGCGTGTGATTTGTTTTTTCAAACGCAATTTTCCCAGTTTTTCAGAGACGTCACTCCGATTATAATGCTTTCTTATTTCTACCTGTGTGATTCCAGGGTTATCTTGTATGTATCTCAATAGATCTTCCTGATTCATTATTTTAATCCTCCTGCTCGATTTTCGATCTTCTGCCTGAACCATTCCTGAGCTTCTCTTTTATCTTTGAATTTGTATTTCGGAACTACAGAATCCCAGTTTATATCATTACGATTCCATAATTTTACGATGCTATCTTTTGATTTTTCAAATAGTGATTCTCTCAAAATTATGACCTCCGGTGAACTGTCGTTATTTTCCTCTTCGGTTTGAAGTTGAGTTAATCTTAATTTCTGTATTTTCTCTTTTAGTGCGGTTAATTCAGTTTGTTCCTGCGCCAGTTTATTAATTTCAATATTTTTCCGTGATATTTCCTGCTCAATAAAAGTTACCTGGTTGAGATTAATCAAAAGTTCACGTATAGCTTTTTCAAGAAGATCCCCAAAACTCATATTATGAATTGTTTTTGTTTGTTCAAACAATTGTTTGAGTTCTTTATCTACCGTTGTATTCAAGGATTCTTTTGATTTCACGTTAATTTTTTCTCCTTTTCAACCAGGATATACCTGTTTTTTTTTCGGAAAGCATGCGCGCGCATACAGTGCGCATAACGTGTTTACACAAAACACGTTACACTATTCTTGTGCATGCTTTACGTCACAGCATGCGTTATGCGTGGGGGTTATAGGGGGTTTTTTCATGCGCGTCTATGCGCACGTGCGCACAGCGCAAAAAAAAACTACTCTAACCCACCGGACGAATTCAAAGTTTTAATAGTTGAACTGGAATCAAAATCACTTTCGTTTTCCTTTTGAATTTGAATTTTAATTTTTCTATTTTCTTCAAATTCTTGGACGACATCTCGCTCTGAAATTTTTTCAAGCGTTTTAAATTCGCTCTTCAAAATATCTTTACCAGGTAAAATTATCCACTGTTCTAATTCCGATTCCAGTTCCAACTCCATTTTTTGATCTCGTAACCCAGGTGTCTGGTGTTGTCCCGGGGTATTCATCGACCTGCGGACCCTGACAAGATCGTCTTCGACCAGAGCAGGGAACTGATTTTCGATAAGCCGGTTGAATTTGAACCAGCTATCAATGTAAGCAGGCACATCCTTATTTTCATTTTCATCGTTCTTTGAAAAAACAAGAACTATGTATCGGTGTCCTGATAATGAAGAATATATGTATTTCAAAAGCTTGAACCTGGCAAGCTGTTTGAACTTATCTTTTGCGGTATCAACAGAAATACCACAATCAAGGGAAATGATGTCAACAATATCCTGCATCCAGAAATTATCCTGCTGTACTGCATACATCTCTTTCAGGATCGCGAAATAAGCATCACGAAGTCCGGAATTTGCAGGTTGGATTATAGTTTCTTTTTGCGAGTTTTTCTCACCCATTTTATACTCTACACCTATAACTTCATCTTCCATTTCAATCATCTCCAACACCACACACTTCGATTTTCACTCCAACAGGATACTTAGCATCCTCATAGAATTTCGCAGCCTGTATACTGAATATCTGTGAATCATCCCTGTAGAATATGCCAGTCAGGGAATCACAAACAGCACGAATGAGCTTATCTAGGTCAGGGCGCTTGACATGGCGCCAGTATTTTTTCGGCAGACGTTTCGGTCTGGGCAGGATGAAAGTAAGACTTACATTTACAGCTTTTGAGAACACAGGGTCAGACGTATGATTCTGAGCTTCAAGTGCCACGGTGCGCCAGTCTTTGAGATTCTTGTTTGTGCTGGTAATCACAGGCTTTCCATTCATTACGAAGGCTTTCGTGCTGCCCTGTGCCTGCGGAATCCCGCGTACAAAAAACTCTACCATGCGATCACCCAGGTATAACGCCACAATCCGAATATTATACATCTATCGAGATACATTATACCTAATTCAGGACAGCAATATCTATATGAAGTAAATCTCATTTCAGGCCTCCAGCGTTCCCTCAATTTTTGTATAATTTTCTCGCTCTATACGAGTATTGTTTAATCCAAATGATTTGTATTTCCAATCGTCAGTACTTTCAGGAGCAGGTTTTTCTTTTTCGACCTGCTGTCGCTGTGGCAGTTCGGCCAGATACTGTCGATATTTCTTGAATGCAACTTCAACAGTTGATGACCATCCGTTTTCATTTCTGAAATATTTCTTTGGGAATGGGTAGGGAATTTTCAAGACCAGGTCTTTCGTTGTATAATAATGCGAACCTGCATATTCCAGACATACTTTCCCATCCGGCATCTCGAGGAAAAATATATTTTTATATGGTTTCATCATGGCAAATTCACATTCAAATTTTGGCAATTTCAAATCGGAGGGAGAGATAATTTGAGTATGCGCCGATATAGAAGGAAGAACTTGCTTTCCCTCTACCGCAGGCGCAACAGTGGGATGTTCGATCATGATGTCAGTAGGTTGCATCTCCATCTTATCTGTCTGCTTTTTATCTGTCTGCTTTTTATCTGTCTTTCCGAAAAAAGCTTTTATTTTTATGATGGCAGTGTCGATATTGGTAACTGCTATTTTTTTTCCGTCACTTAGTGTAAGGAGATACCCTTCATCCAGTTGTTCTATGGTTATACGGAGCGGCAAGATCATCCCTCCTTCGGCGCAGGTTTGCCCTCGAACAAAGCAATTGCTTTTTCAACTGTTTTTACATCGACACCCTGATTATGCGCTGTAAGATGCTGCACGAATACAAGCCTCAGAAGCGCCTTCAAAATATCTTCATCTGGGATCCTGTCAATCTCAGTGGAATCCCCACGAGCGTTCTTGATCCAGGGTTTCAACGCGGTTTTGATTGACCCACCCCATAGATGATACACAAGAATTTTTGCAACCCCTCTGGTCTCGGTAATATTGAGAACCTGGATTTTATCAATGTATGCATCCAGGGTTTCGAATGCCTGCTGTACATTTTCCTTATCTTTCTTTGCTTTCTCTTTCTGATATGCGGCGTCCTTCTGTTTAGCGCATTCGGGGTCAAGACAGATGAAAGCAGTCCCTTCGCAAGTTTCCGACTCCAGGTGGGTCTTTTTGCTCTTGCATGTCTGACATTCGGTCTTGTCCCAGGCGCTCCATTTCCCAATACGTTCATACTCGTTGTACTTCAGGGTATCGAGATCGACAGTATCGTCACTACCCATCGTTTTGACTCTCTCAGCGCGCGCCTTTTCATATTTTTGTTTTGCAACATCGAGTTTGTCGGACCAACAATGCCGGTTCAGGCAGAAACGTTCAGGTTCCTGCCTATCAGCCGGGTCATAGTCTGGATCGTCTTTCTCAATCTCTTCCTCTTCTACAGGAAGTGCATAGATATCCTTGCAGCCTTCGCACTTCGAGAAGTCAAAAAAGTCCCGGTATTGATCGACATCATAAGGGAAGTCATGCAGCGGTAGAACCTGCTCATCGGCATGATATCGTATATGTACCCTGATATCATTCTCAAGTTGATTGACAGAAACCTGTTCTCCTTTCTGCAAATCCCTTTTCAAATCAGGCAGGATAATTTCTTTGAAGACAGGATATTCGGTATATTGCAACAGAGCAACAGCATGCTTCGGCGTTATTTGCCGGGAAATAATCAACTCTTTTAGTTCATCCGGCGCTTTGAGCAGTCTGAGACGGTTGGCTATCCATGCCTGGCTCTTCCCGAGCTTTTTACCGAGGGCCTCCTGGGTAATGGCATCATCCTGCAGCAGTACCCGAAGTGCTTCAGCTTCCTCAAGTGGTTCCAGCTGGGACCTCTGCAAGTTCTCGATCAGCATGATCTCGCGCACCGCACGGTCAGAGAGATTCTTGACCACGACAGGGACCTGTTCAAGTCCGAGTTCTTGGGCTGCCCTGAGCCTGCGTTCACCGGCAACAAGTTCATATCCCTCCTCAGGAACAGGGCGGACTATCAATGGCTCCAGGATTCCATATTCCTGGATGCTCTTCTTCAGTTCCTCGAACGCTTCAGGTTCAAACGATTTGCGCGGATTCCAGCCAGATAAGATGATTTGCAATACTCCTATCTCGGTAGCCATGAAAATCACCTCGTAGTTTTCGCTTCGACTGCGGCTTCACACACATTCTTTGCGCCTTCCAGTCCGAACTCGTTGATCATAGCGACGGCGGTTTCAAGGACTTTATTCTTGCCGTGGTATTCGGCCTTTACCGCAGTCTCAAAATCGGTCAGCGATGATTGCTCGTCATTGAAAACAATGCTCGTCACTTCGGGATCGGCGATGAGTTGATTGACGATATTCAGATCCACATCTTCGGTGCAGCGAATTTTGAGTTTCAGCTTTGTCTTTAGCGCCAGCTCCTCGATATATCCCTTTGTGTTCAGGTCACGTTTAGAACTCTGTATATGCAGGGCACACTCTAATTTCACGAACGGCAGGACCTCCTGCAGATTGATGTTATCGCACGGGATCTCAAGAGCGACGAACGTCTTATCATCTTTATCGATCTTCATGCCGATGGGGCGACCGGAAAGGGTGAGTTTCATGAATTCACCTCCACTATTTCACTCTGGTCATACAACCCCCCGAGTTCAGCAGGAAAAGCCTCACGTAACGCCCGTACCAAAGCGTTTTTGCGGATCATTGCCGCCGGCTGCTCTGCCCAAGATCGCATAGGTTGTCCATCTTTCTTATACCTAATACATTCCTGCAAAGCCACCTTCTCAATGAAATCCTCTCTGCCATGCCGCTTGACCCGTGCCCAGCCCCCGAGCAGCATCTCGAAAACATCATCCTTCTTTGCGTCCCTGCCCTTCGGCAAATAGAATGTACCCTCCCTCTCCTCGATCTTGCCTTCGGTGTTCAACACGATTATGCCTGCCTGATAGCCTCTGAAATCCGGATGTGCGTCCGCTTTTTTCGTGAACGCATATTTCCCGACCACAGTAACGGCAGGTTGTGTCTTGTCGTATTTGACCAGAAACACTTCTCCAGGGATGAACGGATTCAGGTTACGGTACTTGCATACCTGCAGGAATAGTACAGCCTCTTCGAAAGTTGCATCCGGACAGAGATATTTGATGATGGATTCCGGAGTCAGTTCGACATTGCGGATCCTTGCAAGTGCAGTCTCATGCGCATCAGGGACCTCTTGTTTTTTAGCAGGTTTGCGTTCCGTGGTTGCCGGTTTCGCAATCTCTCCGAACAGGCTTTTGAGTTCTGCATCGATGACATTGTTCTGCCCGAACTCATATGAATATCCTGCAACCTCTACAGCTTTCCCGCGCTGGTCGAGTTTTGATAAGTCAATCAGGATATCATGAGTGTCAATAGTTTTTGTGGCTGTATTGCCACCAATCTTCCACCCATACTTTTCCAGAATTGCAAGCACATTTCCAGGGACAATTACTTCAGGTCTTCCCGCTTCTGCTTCCTGATGTTTTTCTTCTTGCTTTTCCTCAGCCGGTGCGGGCGTCTCCTTCTTTTGTGGGTCGGGAATATTTGCAGTTGGACATGGCGGGCATGATGTTTTACCATTGCCAGCACCCCTGCTCTTCATAATACCTTCAATTTCCCGCCTGAGATCATCGATCTTGTTAATGCCGTGCCCTTGTTCCAGGATGTCGCCATTGACTTGCAGCACTCCAATCACAGGAATGCCTGGGAAAGCGATTTGATGATTCAGGTCAACGGCTATTTTTGTCGAGCCGTTATCGAGAAGATAAAATCCCGGTACACTCTGTTCCTCGAACCCACGCCGGGCGAGTAATGCAAGAACCTTACTGCGAGCAGTCATAAGCGCATCGGTCTCCTTGTTAGCTTCAGCCTGCGCTTTTTTCTCGCATTCGTTCTTCGAGCAAACAGACTTACCAAACAGGGCTATAGTTGTTTCTTCTTGCTTCGGCGTAATTTTCGTGCCGCAAAATGAACAGGTGTTCATTATCTCACCCCCTGCATGCCAGCAATAGCCCGGTATGCGTAGAACATATTTTGAAGATACTCATACTGTATTTGATCCCTCCTCAACTGTACCTCTTTCCTGCCGAGTTCATCGAGGTTCTCAAGGTACTTCTTATCATCCCGCAATATTTGCTGAACAGCAATGTTGCGTGCCTTGTCGTTAGTGTATTTTGATCTTCCTTCTTCGGTTGCGTTCAGGACCAGTTCAAGCGCCTGGTTCTTGCTGTTCTCAATACTCCGTCGCAACGTTTCAATGAGAATGGTCTGCTCGTTGAGATACAGCGACTGCGATTTGATAGATTCCGGCAATCCAAGAAGTTGATCTCGAATATCATTACATGCCTCCGCTTTGCCCTCATCGAATGCTTCCCGGAGCAGCTGCTGAACCTGTCTGGGCGTGTATATTATTTCAGAGCCGGTTTTTTCTTCTTCGCCCATATTACACCACCAGCCCATGGTTCTGCAGCATATGCATCTCCTGAAACTTCACATCTCTCGGTAGCATTGCCCCACAATATCTGCATTCAGGGCAGTTTTTTCCATGTTCGAAAGATATATTTTCTTGCAATGACGATACTTCATCGGGTGCGGCGCTCTTTCCAATTGCCTGCACCCTGCGATTTTGTCTCAGTTCATATACTTGTTTTCTCATCTTTACTCATCTCGTTTATATTCGGACTTTCAACGAGAGTCCGATCCTGGATGTTTGTAAGACGACAGTCGTCATCATCCAAGAATCTCGTGTCAAACCCTTTCGAGTCATGACTGGAATTCTTTACAATTTGACCGTAAAACATATCATCAAAAAATAGCACAGGTGGAAACCCCAGGAGGTGGGAAAATGCCTGTGCAACAAAGTAATTATAATCGGTGCAGGAAACGGGATTGAAGGGGCAATGAAAAAACGGATTTCTTCCTGCACCATTGCCCGGCAGATGTGGTTCTGCCGGAATGTATCCAGAGGGACTCAAACCCTCAACTTCCTGCTTGCAATGCTGGTGGTCTACCAATTGACCTATGGACACTTTTTGATAAGCATAAACCTGTGGAATCGCTCCCGCAGGGACTTTTGAATACTCAGGTACTTTTGTCTTTGAATGCCACACTTCTGCTGCCATCGCTTGAATATGATTATCTATTTCCCTCCGGAATGCCGCAAGTTCTGCCTGATGTGAAGGATAATTCTGATGCAGGCATTTCTTCCGCGAGAATGTGGCGGGGCAGGATTCACATGCCATATTACCATACCCTCCGATGCGGTTGATTCCTGCCGAATTTTTGTTTGTGCGTCTTGGGATCGCCTGTGATAGAATGCTTCTTTTTCCTGCCCGAAAGAATATCATGAAGCCGTGACATCAATTCAACCCCACGATCGGTATTATCTGGTTGCGTCCCCAGCGCATGAATGCCATGCAGTGTAGGAAAACACAATCATTACAGACATCGCATTTCGACCCATCTGGTTTAAGTTCGACATTAACATTCATCACTTCCTCCCCTGGCTCTGTCTTTCCACATTAACCGGCCATCTATTTCTCCAAACATTATAAAATCCCAAAATTCCAATAATAAATAAAAAAACACATTCAATCCACCCTTCATTATAATAATTGATATTTGCCCGTCCTCCATAGAATAACATAGTAATGGCAAACACTATAGCAAACCCTGAACTGACTGCTGAGTTCAATATTTGGATGATTGCCATTAAAATCCTCCCTCTCCATCATCCATTTCTTCGTCGAATCTCTTCTCTTCGTTATCCATCCAGGCAAACCGCACCACGTTCCCGCTCTGTGCGAGATCGACTTGTTGTGCCAGGCTCTCGATCTGAACGACCGAACCGTCGCGCATCACCGCACACGATGTCCTGTCTTTGTTCAGCTGCCTTTCATACGCTTCCCACTGCGACTTACCGTCACGGCGCGGACATCTCCCGGAACTCATGTTTGGAACTCCGCCTTAGTCCAGATCGCCCAGCCAATTATAATCGTCACAAAAATAGCAATTGCAAAAACGGCTTCCGGAGGAATATTTGCATGTTCCCAGACAACATGCAAAACACCGTAATCCGTACTGAAATGGTACGCCAGACTCATATTGCTCTTGCCTTCTGGATTCCACCATGTTCCCTTATCGTTTCAAGCGGAAGCGTGATCATCCCGCCCTGGTGCCAGTTGTGGTGCATAGTGCCAAAATTGCGGCGTACTCTCATACCTGCGCCTCCGCCTTTGGTATAAGAATTATTCGATTGATATTATATTCTATCCGGATTTCATCCCCTTCCTTGAGACCATACACTTTCTCAAGGACACCCTTATCGAACCATACACCCAGCGAATTCCCGAATTTTCGTAATAAAGTTGTTTCACCCATAATTTGTACTATAGATGTAATCATATATATAGTTGTCGGCATTATAGTTAGTACATATAGTTTCAGGCACGGCAGAAATACAGAAGTGTGTGAAGTCCTGAGCTATGCTCAGCATTGCGAATATGCCGGCTGGCGTCAGGGAAGTCATCGTCCCCGCTTTGAAAAGCGGGGCATGGGTTAACCTGATAAGGTGGGCGCACATATTAGCATTTAGAGGTTATAATGGCTTGTAACTTTAATCCACGCTGGTTCTGGACTGTTCAAAATGTCAAAGATGTGTTGAAGCTAATAGAAGGCACTGAAAAACCATTGGTACACATCTGCAGCGGAGTATCTTCGATTGGAGAGTGACTTGATAGAAGTTATATTAATAGCATAGATATTAAAAAATGTGGTGGTGGAAATAGATCACCGTGTAATATTATGGGAGATTTTCACAATCTGCCTTTTAAAGATGGAATCGCTGGAACAGTTCTATGTGACCCTCCGTATAAATACGATTTTACCAATCCTGTATTAATTGATGAGTTGGTTAGAATCTGCAGACCAAAAGGCAAGATAATATTTATTGCTCCGTGGGTTCCTAAATCGGTGTGTTTAAAACCAATTTCAACATCTTTATGGCGAGTTGGTGAAAATAATCCATACTATAAAATAGCCAGCGTGTTATCTAAAATCAATGGTCAAATAGGCGATTATGTCAATGGGTACGCAGAAGCGAGCGCATGACCGAAGTGATATGCCTCGTGTATATAATCATCTGTCCGGTCTCAATATGGTGGCCCCTATCCTGGGAGAATACGGCGTAGTGATTGAAAGAAGACAGGCTATTAGGGAAGCATGGATAGAACTATACCAAAAAGGATTAAAATTATTTTCCGGGAAATAATCGAATCTTAAACTGGCACTTTTATAGTTTCTTTCCTGTCCATCTCAGCGTAGGCTTCTGCTTTGCCCAGCAGTTGAATAAGCCTGCTGCGCACAGCATCCCGCTCTTTCTCAAGCTCAGACAGTTCGAACAGCCTGGCTTTCAGTCTTACGATCTCGTCCTGTATTTGTGTGTTCATTTTATTTCACCTTTTTTTCATTTAATTGATCGTGAATCAATTTAAATTTATAGGTAGCACCGGTCAATAATCCAATGAGTACTAAAACCTCAATCCATCCTTCATTAAAATTATTAACATCCAGAAAAACAATTCCATTTTTATTTATAATCAGTGCCTTAAAAAATATTATCAGGAATGTTATTGACAAAGATGCCAGCCCCACCGCAAGTATCAGGTCTAATATTATCAACTCAGTTTTGGAAGAAAACAATTTCCATCACCATCCACCGTAATCGAAAAACCTTTTGTGAATGTCACTGTTTCACCTGAAAAATCCGCACCAGAGTTACAGACGTGGATTGTTCCATTGGACGCCAACAAATCATATGCCTTCTGGAATGTTTTAACTGGATGCCCAGAAACACAAGAATCACCAGCATTAGCGTCATTGCCTGTGGAAGAATTAACATAAGTATCTGAATATTCGATGATTGTATATGTTGCTAAGATACTACCTAAATTAAATTCCTCAAACCATGATGAGATGGCAGTGCTACCAATAACCTCACCAGAATGAGATTTCAGATAATGATTTGGATATGAATCACTGGAACTAAGAGCAATTCCATATGTACTGCCATAAAATCCTATAAAGTCGCCCGGATTGATAGGTATACTTAAACCAGTAAATGTATTTTCTCCAACCACTAATGATTGTGCACTGCTTGATCCAATGAGGTCATAATTAGAGCCATTTATTCTGAAAACCTTGATTTTACCTGTTCCCGCCGCATATTTCAAATGAACACATGCTTGTGTTAAAGTTCCCACACTTGAAGCGGGATTGTAAATATCCATTACTGTAACATCTTCTGTCCAAATACCCGGAAGTCTTTCCGTACAACTGTTACCGAAAGTTGCCATCTATCCCACCACCACTTTCACTTTCTGCCCGCTGGGTACGTGCAATTCCATCGTTCCGCTGGCGTCGTTCTTGATATAACATGTATCATTTGCAAATCCCTGTCTCAAATAGAAATTATCATAGCATCTTATACCATCATAACCAATCTCAAAATCTGTTGTGGTATCTACTGTTGTATAGAATCTATGCTTTTGATATGTGGAATATACTAAATCATTTGGAGTTGCGCCACCATAATATATTTTATGAACACTATCTGTTCTGAAGTCAAGTACCCCGCCATTCATATAGATATTCTGAAGATATGCATAATTCCAATAGTAAGACGATGCCCCCAGAGTATAAGTTGTTGTTGCCGACGGTCTTAAATTTCCAACGCTAACAGGATAATATAACTTCGTTCCGTTTGGGAACCCGTCAGAACCCAGACACACATATCCCGAATCATCAACAGAAACAGCAGGATACTCATTAGTTCCATATGTACTATTCTTCATAAACAATGAAGGATATGCTGATGGCGTTCCTCCAGCATTGCGAATATACAGATGAGCGTTAGAATAAATCTGATATGCTGTCCAGTAATAACTCTGGGAAGGGCGAACAAAATCTGACGAGTTATACCCATCAAGTGTATCTGCATCGATATCCAGCGCATCATGAACGGCTTTTGTATGTCTGGTAGAATTATAGTACTGAGTGTGGTCGTCAGCAGCAATATGTTCATATCTTAGAGCATCACCGTTTGCTGTGGCAGCAGCTAATCCAGTTACCTTATTTGACCCCATTGCAATGGCGCCAGCCATTGTCCCGCCTGTAAGGCTGAGTTTGGCATTCAGAGCGTTCTGTAAATCTGTCTGGTTTGACAAAGTGCCTGTGATACTACCCCAGACAGCACTTCCCCCGATTTCCTGCCAGCTGGGGGATGCATAAGTCCCCTTATTCACATATACTTTATCAACATCAGTATCGTAATATATTCCTCCTTTCCCTATCGATGGAGGAACTGCCAGATTCTCTATTTTCGCCCTCCCAAGATATCCACCTTCCGTTCCCTGGAATGCAATAGAGTTATTGATCTTTACATCATGTGATCCTGAAGGATAAAGATAGATCCCATCATCTGTTATCTTTATTCCATCCCCGGCGGGAGCGGCGAAATAATCACCAATATAAAGATTACCTGGATTACTGCCGTGATATCCATAAGGAGTCATTTGAATTCCGTAATAATCAACCGTTTCATAAGTATATTTTTTCGATTCCAATTCAGCAGTTTTAATATCGGAATTGCATATCAAAGCGCATGCATCCAGTTCTAAATCTATAGAAGAACTGATGCTGATTCCATCATCGGTCAGATGTGAGTTCCCAATAACGTATGCACTGGAAAATCGGGGTAGATAATTCGCCGTTCCTGATCCTGTGATCCCTGTGCCACTGGCCCCCGCACCGGTGATTATCTCGTTTCCTTTGTAGAATGCTTTTTTATCCAAACCTGGGGTAAGAAAGATATTGCCCATTCCCCCTATTGTTACATCCCCTCCCCTGCCGATAAATTCACTTGACCGTGTTCTCATCGTATTCTCAACTTCAGACTTGACTGCAGCCTTTACAAGCCTTGATAGATCGTCTTCAAAACTCATACCCTGAACCCCTTTATAGTTGTCTTCAGTCTTTTGCCCTGGAGAAAATGCGACTGTTCAGTACACCGCACCATAATCACATCGTCAAGTTCTGGACTGTATATGTCAAGATATCGTCCTACAAGTTCACCGGTATATCCGTCTTTAAATTCTATTTCGACCTCGAAAGGTTCTCGTATGCTTGAATCAGTATTTAGCGAACATTCATAAATCCGTTTGCTATTCAGCCGGCATAGAGTATTCCAATTATTCTGGTTGCTCTTATTAGAGAAGGAGGCAGCCAGTCCCATGATACCGTATTTAGCGTTCACAGGTTCGGAGGGCGAAGCCAAATAATCAGGGTAACATCCATGTTGATCCGGACATTTGTTGTTACCTCCGCCTGCTACCGTCCCTCCATCCACGCAGCCTATTGCATTTGTAGAACTGTGGTATATCCCGAGCTGCGAACATTTTCCCTGCGTCATGATGAACGTCCTGAGCCTATCATATCTTATTTTTGTCGGGGAATTAAGGAAATTGTAAGATGCTGGAGAAAAAGCAAGACTGCCTGTTGCAGCGATGCGAAAACCTCCTGCGGTAACAAGATCGGCATCCCATTTATAAGTATCCTCCGGAATAATTTCCTGGGTAACGAATGAATAGAATTTCTGACCATGTGTATTATATTCATCGTAAGGGACATATTCATATCCATTCGCAGGGACGTTCAGAACCGTATCCCATTCCGCCCCGTTCTTCCGATATAATGTGAACTTGATCCAGTATTCGGCATCGTTCGTTCCCGTAAAAGTGACCTGGACGAGGTTGAATCTTGAGGTCATATCGGTACTGGTATTTTTTTCCATCACCTGAGAAGTTCTGAAATCAGTATATGGAGAAGCGGTCTTATCATATCCTCCATGAGTTACGTCAAGAACACCTGAAATATCGCATGACGGTATGTACTTTTTGCCGAGACCTTCCAGCGCGCCCATATAATTGAGAACGTCTCTCAGGATCTCCCAGGTTCCTTTATCTTTACACTCAGAAATAGCAGCAGTATTTACATTTCCAGAACTGGCGGTATTGGTTCCTGTAGTACCCTGGTAATTGGCTGTAAGAGTGAGGTGGGTATCATCAGTTATAGAGGATATTTTACCCCAGTTAGCATAAATAAGTCTATCCGCTCCAGTAATATTTGCATCGGGGGCTATCAATTGCCCTGGTGCAAGTTCCGCAGTGAATAAAGTACCCGTTCCTGTTACTGCTGAACTTCCGTTCGTGAACGTAGCAGTCCCCGTCATAGATTTTGGGACAGGATCGAAAATATTCAGAGTATACGGCGAGACCCCTTTCGGGGTATAACTGAACGTCTGTGGAAAATCAGATGTAGGTCTTCCTTTGTTCATCCATGAGACTATTTTAGTAATTATGGTGTCTATGTTAATACTATCGAAAGCGAATAAACCCCAGTGATATCCATCTGTCGTGGAGTTTTCGCGATGATACCATAAAGGAGCACCGATATCTTTGCGCAGGTTGAAAGAATCGTATGATTCAAAATCAAGTTTTACAGTGAATACTCCATCCTGCTGCCCCGCTATTTTGAGATCGCTCTTTGTCTGAATGGCTGCCTGTGTGAGCATACCTCGAAAAAGTGCAGGAGACGGAAAACTGGAATCCGCTTTAGCCTTTAGATTTATTTCCCATGCACGATACGGGAACTTCATGCGTGGGAGCATATGCCCACTTCCTTCGTTATCCACTACTTCAAAAACATCTCGATCAGAAACAGTAGTATAATCTATATGGGCCCAGGAACCCTGGTCAAGTGTCCTTACCAGTTCGATTGTATCAACTTCTAACCGCAATCCATTCTCAAATCTCTGTCCGGGTATATATTGATATATCTCTGGTGTGGTATCTCCCCCACCCGCAATATTGAGATATGCAAGTTGCCAGGGACGGTACCAGTCTGCAACTACGGGATTGGGAAATCCCGGGGTGAAATTCGGGGTAAAATAACATTTTAAATCAAAATCCACAGCCATGATAAGTACCTCCTAATCTTCGTATTGTATTATTGATTGTCCTCTCTGAGTTCTGTTTAAGAAGATTGGAATATGCTATCCAATCCGTTGCCTGATAAATGTTCACTCCCAATCCCAATTCTGCTGTCTTCTCCCACCAGGGTATATTAGGATCTGTGGCCTTCTGCCAGAATTGAATATGTCTTGAAAAAAATCTATTGGCAAGATAAGAAGGGATATCTGTAATATTCTTTCCGCTCCATGTCTCCCGACCTCGCGCCAACTCTATTGGCGCCTGAAGCTGTGGAGCAAGGAACTGCGTCATATTGAGTGGACTATTCAATCTCGTTAAAGCAGTGGTTGCAGATTCGATAGGGGTCTGAATACTCATTACTTCGCTCCGGTTTCCTCCAATATAATAGAGGTACTTTGCAGACGCCCATGCAGGCATAAACGGTAAGGCGACCTGCGCCTCTGGTGATTGCCAGGTTAGTTGCATTAGTTTAGTCCATGCAGCTATCTTTCCCGGTTGCTCAACCATCATCTGCGCCATTAATGGAATAATATTAGATTGCCATCTCCAGAAAGGAATTACCGACGCCATGAACTGTTCAAAATTCCCTAACTCTTTGGTGTAATCGAACTGGTATTTGTTCACATATTTAAGAGCATCAGCGGGCATATCTCCTTCTTTTAACCGACTGATCAGCATAGACATGCGAATGTTTACTTCTTCAAGTCTGCCGAGTTGGGTAAGTTTTTCTTCCATTTGCGCCGATTCCACACCTTGCGGGATCTGTTTGTATATCCCCCCATCCTGTGCGATCTTCTTTATATCGTCAGCAGTATATTTTAATCCTGTCTTGCTTGTGACAATTACTTTTTTGCCGCGCATTATATTAATAGTGGCTTTCTCTGCTTCTATCCCACCGGCTTCACCAAATACATAAGCCATGAATTTCCCACCGTAATAGTTCAGAGCATAGAACGCGGGGAAATACCGTGTAACAATTCTTTGAAAAATACCGGTGACGGTTTTATTCGCATCGTATCCAAATTTCAGAGGAGCAAGTATAACCTTTGATGCGATTTCTTTTGTGCTCTGTTTCCCCATGGATCTAAGGAGAAACTGTACATCTTTGTCTGTTTTCAATGCCAACTCTATTTCTTTCGGGAGGTAAACATCTTTAAGTTGTGGAATAGTGGATTTCACATACCCAGGAAATCTGGCAGCATCCTTGGCGGATTTGCCGAACTGCAGTTTTATTTTCGCTACGAATTCTGCTGTCTGGATTGCTGTTTCTGATTCAAAAACCCGTTTCTGTAGAAGGAAAAAGGCATCATCATTGAAGAATTTAACCCCGTATTTCTCTGCTGCTTCTTTATTGATCTGGTGGATAGTGCCTTTGATGGTCCTCTGCATCGAGAACGGCGCCGGCATTGTTGTTGGTTTATACTTCCCGAGTTTACCCAGCATATATTTAGCCTGGACGGTCAGATAATGCCGGATATAGTTTACCCGTGTGCTCGTGAGAATCCCATAAGCCTGTTCGAGTGCTGCCCTTTGTTTGTGCAGTTCTTCGAATCTCACGGCAAGACCTTCGAGTTGAGGGAAATGGTCTCTTATGGCGGGGTTCTCAATATACTCCGTAAGTATCTTTCTCGCATTAGGAAAGCCTTTAAGTGTTTTTTCTGCATCCACGATCAATTCGTCTATGTTCCTCTCGATCGTCTTCTTAGCGACTGCCAGATTGCCTTCATAAGCAAGTTTTAAGGCAGTATATTCAGGCGCATATACCTGCGGAGGTTTATTGAATGAATTGCGGAATACTCGTTTTATAGCAGATATTGTCGGGTCAATTCCCTGTTTTATACCTTTCATGGACTCTGCAGCTTTTGGAACAATAAAAGTCCACGGGAGATATTGTTTCGGCACGATCTCTTTTCCCAGAAATTTGAGACCTTCGGGAGCAACGTATCTCTTCGCTAATGCAGGATCTCTCAGGAGTTTAGAGAATGTATGCTTCGATTCAGGATTGATGAAATATTTCGTCTCGCCCAGGGTATTAGTCACCTTCGAGACGAATCCTGATTTAGCTAACGCTTTTACGCCTTCATCAGTAAGATGGATCTTCTTGCCTGTAGAAGTAACAAAAGATACTGCTTTTCCTGCACCTCCTGTTACCCATGTTACAGGATCGAAAATGACATTTGCTGCAAACCTCCAGACACCTGTATAATCTTTTTGTTCCGGTATCTGCGGAAGTTTCCCTTCTTTCTGCATTTGTTCAACACGTTTATCCCATTCGGTCTGATATTCCGTTTTTGTCGGGATTTCAGGGAAGAGTATATCCCCTGGACTTATTCTTTCCTTAATCTCTTTTGAGATTGGTTTATACTGGCCGGTCTTGAGGGCTTCCTGTATTTCAGCCATCCTTGCACCGCTCCAGTATTGACCTGCAAGGAGAGCCTCAAGAGATAACCAGTTGAAATCTGGAGGGGGTAAAGTCCTTTCTTCCGGAGGAAGAGCGGCTTGCTGTATCTGCCAATCCCGCGCCTGTATTTCTTCCTGCAACTTATGCATCTGGATCCGCTGCTCAAGAGTATAGTTAAAACCGGTGGCCCTGGGTACAAGTTCAGGTGGAGGAATTATATCCGGATCGTAAACCGAGTAGTCTAACGGTTTTCTGCCTGGTTTGGCATCGTTTCCATCAGCCATTCATACCCCTTTTATGCTGTTGCATCAGGATATGATGTGGTGGTATTGTACAGATTGATATCTGTGGAATACCCTGCAGTAGGATCTTTCATGATCTTTATCGGTATTACCGCTACTATCTTTCCCGGGCCTGTCGCTCTTACCTGGTATCTTTCAAGTCTTACTCTTGGGAACACAAGTTCAACTTTATAATTGCTGCCGTTCCCGGAGGGGATCGCTACTTTGGTATCCCATTTCATACCGAATGCTATTTCTGTTCCTGCCCTGAAGGTGGCAAGTTTATGGTTTGTGGTGAGTTCAGCTGCCAATCTGAGCGCTGCGCCTGGCTGACCTTCGTATATTCCGATGGGTGCGCCTGTGCCGTCACTGTTATAGTTCTTGTTGTCTGCGCCAATTCTGAGGAGGTTGAGTTCAAAATCAAACGGATCCGTCCATGCTGATAGATTTCCTATCACCGTTTCTCCTGCCGTTCCGGTAAGATATGACACGTCCCCAAATGCAAACGTCAGATTTTCTGCAGCAAAAGAAGGAGTACCTGGATCGCTTCCCGCTTCGCTGGTCTTCCCGATGAAATCAAGCCCGCCCCTGAGCGTGCCGGCAATATCCATATTTACAGATAATGAACTCAAGAACATACCGAGATAGTTCTCGTAGTAAGGTGTTGAAAGCCCGCCTTTATTCTCGAAAACCTTAACTGTGCGGGGAGCATTGCCAAACCGGAAAGTATGTTTGTATTCACTTGTACCGATTCCCTGTTGCGCCGATGTTACCGTGGCGTTCATGATCCATTTGAGCATCCAGCCTATTGAGACTGCATCAAGTTCACAGTCAAGCGAGCCACCCACATCATGCACGGTTTCTTTTGTTAATCCCAGTTCTGTCAATGCTGCATGACCAGTATCTACAAAGACAGGATTGCGGTCAAAGTTATGAGATAGTCGTCTGAGCCAGACCGCATTAGATGTTCCTAATGTCGCATAACTGTACTCTTCCATTAACTTTACTACACTTTTCTTTCCAGTTCCGAGATTCCCGATTGCCATTTCCAGTCACCTTGATTTAATTTAGTCTGATTTTATTTTATTAAGTTAGATTTGTTCCGTACACTGTTCCTTTTCTGATGTTATTAAGCATGTCATGATACTTTATATAGAATGCCTGAACCGTATCAGAAGAAACGATTATCCGCTGTGCCTGTAATCCCTGAGATGCGCCTTTATTTCTCAACTGCGACAACACCATGGCGCATACTCCGTGTTTCACGGCGGTATCTTTGACCTTGGTACTGAGCGCTGCACCGGATATAAGCAAATGTCTGTTCGCTGCATCATCCACTTCATCTCCGATAAGTGTGAGATATCCTGTAATGGATGCATCAGTTATATCAGATGTGGAATATACCGCATCCAGCAGAGTTGTTCTTATATCCGCAACCGAGACAGACATTTATATTTACCTCATTTTGTGAGTGGGATTGGGAGGGGGGGAGTTCTCTCAAGCAATTTCTCCGCAAAGAAAACTGCAGTTATACCCGCAGTGAACGCCATACCTGGTTCAGATGCCGTATATACGGCGACTATCAACCCAAGTGCCATGTTCGCCAGTGCACCCAGATGAACGTATTTAGTCCCGTCCGCTTCTTCGACTTTCGGCAGGATAACGGCGCCTTTCTGTTCGACAAGCGATTTCACAAAACCGCCTGCTGCGCCTGCGATTGCTATTGCGATCATTTCCAATCTTATCAATCCTCTTTTCTGTCAAGTATTTTTTCGATTCTCGTTACCGCCTGAAATGTCAACGCGATATTGGTTTTCATTTCAGAAATATCATCATAATTGCGTTCAAGTTTCATTTCATGTTCTCTTAACGATTCATTTATCCGTTTGAAATCTCTCTTGTATAGCGTATAAAGAAACCCTCCAGAAATACTTAAAAAAGATATTATCAATGCAGTGATGACAGACATCCCTCGAGACTCAATGGGCACAAATTCCGGGGGGAACATCAATTCACCTTCCGGACGAAATAACGATACTGCTCATATGTTCCATTTTCCTTAACGTAAGATTCTATCAACTTCTCAGCTTCTTTTCTGTTTTCTCTTGACAGTTCGACAAGATTGTAGTATTTCGCTCCGGATTCTCCTGCAAGACTCCCGTCCATTCTCATCCGGTCGTATAATCCCGCTTTGCTGAGCAGACTGGAAGCGGCTTTCAGTTCATCGCAGGATGAAATAGATAAACCATATTGCGATAATCTCCCGCTTATCTCCCGTTCAGCCTGGTTGATTATTTCCTGAAGCACTGATACGCTATATCTTCCTGCACCGGTCTGTTTTGCCAGTTCGATAGTTGATAGAATGGTAGTCATTAAGCCTCCACAGCAAATTGTGTTTTTTCAGTAACAGTTCTTGTTACTACCACAGCGTCTACTTCCGCTGTCCATATTCCAACGCTGGCATCCTCTGCCAGATTATAGTCGTAATGATATTTTCCTGTATCGTCTTTCGTCATCGCTCCAGAAGCTTTACTTGTGCCCTCAGGATCGCTTATTGCGCATGTTATTGAAATGGGATCGATAAAAGTACCTGCTGAATTCGTTATTTCAGCACTTACAATTACCGTTTCGCCCTGATAGTATAATGTCATTTTTTCAACCTCGCTGTGCTACTAAGGATATGTTTGCACCTTTCTTTGCAAGAATATCCAGGAAAAATCTGATAACTTCAGACGACGCTGCAAAAACTACCTGTCCCTGAGCATTCAGAGCCAGAATGGCAGCAAAATCCGCAACGTTCACTGCCGCTAATGCGCCAGATACTTGCAATGACACCGTGGGGTTATAGGCGACAAAACAAATCTCCGAAATAACTGCATTAGATGCAAGAGAAACGTTATCACTATAACTCATACCGCCAGTTTGTGCTTGAGATGCCTGTGCAAGCAGTGAGAGAGCCGTATCAATCGTTATCACTCCAACATGAGAAATAGCACCTGATGCCACTAATGACGCCATTCCTTCCAGGATGGCAGTACTGCCGGGCGTCAATGCACCTGATGCCTGTAAGGATGTGGAAGGATTCATCCCTACTGATATGGCTTCTTGAATGATGCTGTTGCTCACAAGAGCGATTTCATTATAGAAATCTGAACCGCCAACCTGTACCTGAGAAGCAGCAACGGCGAGATTAAGCAGAGATTCAATAGATAATATTCCAGCTCTGGATATCGTTCCTGATGCAGGCAAAGAAAGTACGGGATTGAAATCCATTTTTGCCGCATGAGAGATCACGCTGCTTGCATCAAGAGCAACGTTATTATA
>Ga0172371_10003086_pt1 | contig 26018 bp, 27 predicted proteins | sample Lak12m_FD_114543 | JGI IMG/M metagenome (GOLD analysis project Ga0172371, IMG submission 114543) | Freshwater microbial communities from Kabuno Bay, South-Kivu, Congo - kab_022012_12m | ecosystem: Environmental > Aquatic > Freshwater > Lake | place: Democratic Republic of the Congo: South-Kivu... | reverse complement strand
TTCGATAGGCTCCTCCACCGTCAGGATCCGCTGGTCCATGGTGTTGATCTCGTGGAGATACGCGTAGAGCGATGTGGTCTTGCCCGATCCGGTCGGCCCCGTGACGAGCACAATGCCGTTCGGCTTGTGAATGATGCGCTCCATCTTGACGCAATCCTTCTCATTCATTCCGAGTTCTTTGATGGTGATAACATTGCCCTTTGTCTGAAGCAGGCGAAGGCTCACGCTTTCACCGTACACCGTCGGCATGGTGGATACGCGGATATCCACGTCCTGGTTTCCAACGCGGAGCCCGATGCGCCCGTCCATCGGCATCCTCTTCTCGGCGATGTCGAGGCTGGCCATGAATTTTATGCGCGATATGATCGCGGCCTGGAAGCGGTTTAGCTGGGCGGGGACCGGTGTCTGGTGCAGCACGCCATCAACCCTGTACCTGATCCGCAGTTCGTTCTCCATCGGCTCAAAATGGATGTCCGTTGCGCCCTGCTGGTAGGCTTCCCAGATGATCTGGTTCACGAACTTGACGATTGACGTTTCCTGGTCCAACTCGCTCAGGTCGACCTTGCCGCTGGTAACCTGCAACTCCTCGAACCGGTTGTCCCGCATCATGCGGTCAACTGTATCGGCACCGACTCCATAGAGGGCCTTCGCTGTATTCGCGATATCGGTCGAAGGGCTCAGGGTGAGCTTCACCCTGCTCCCGGCAGCAAGCCGCAGGGCGTCAACAAGGCCGGCATCAAGGGGATCACTGGTGGCAACTTCCAGTACGCCGCCCTGGAACGCCAGGGGGATCACATTATACTGGAAAACTGCGCGTGTCGGGAGCTTCTCAAGGACTTCTTTCGCAATGCTGGCTGCTTCGAGGCGCACGTACGACAGGCGCATAACCTTCGCCAACGCCTCGAGAAATGCGTCTTCCTTTGCGTATCCGCCGCCTACCACCGCCCGGGTAACGCTTCCGCCATGGCCACGGGCATCGTCCACGATCCCCTGGACCTGGTCCGCGGCGAACAGTCCCGTCTGCTTGAGCAGTCCGGCGACATAGGTTGTGGCAGACGCACTCATATTTACCAATTATACGGCTGTCTTGTCCGGTGATGCAACTGATTCCCCCTGCCCGGCAGGTCCTGGACCGGCCCCGCACTGCAGTTCACGTATGCGGCCGGAGACCCATCCCATCTGCCGCGCGACTCCCATCAGGATTTTCACATCATCGCGCGTGAGTCTTCCGCGGGAGAAAATGCGGCGGATACCAAGCATCATGTGATCGGCCTTGTCGTCCAGCATGAACCCTATGTCGAGCAGCGACTCGCGCCACATCTCGAACATCCGTTCCTTCATGTCAGCTGTCGCTTCCGGGGTTTTCTCATCCGGGGCAACATACGAACCCGCGGCGGTGAATATCTCGTAGAGGCAGATCAGTACAGCCTGCGAGACATTGAGCGAACTGTATTCGGCCGTGGGTATACGGATCAGGTGGGTGCACTGCCCTATTTCCTCGTTGCCGAGGCCGTTATCCTCGGGCCCGAATACGAGTGCCACCTTGCCCGTTCCCGCCGCTTCCACGGCACGCGGAGCCCACTCGCGGGGGGTGCGAACATGCTGGCGGTACAAGCCCTTGCGCGCCGTCGTACCGAACACAACTCCGCAGTCCGCGACCGCTTCCGCCAGCGTCGCGAACTCAGACCGGTTATCGAGTATCTCGGTGGCGTGGCAGGCCATCTTTCGCGCCTCTTCCATCATCAGGTCGTGCGGAGCAACGAGAGCAAGGTCGCAGAAGCCCATGTTGCCCATGGCACGGCAGACCGACCCTACGTTCCCTCCGTAGATCGTCCCGACAAGCACAATCCGTATGTTATCCAGCGACATGTTTGACAACAGGCGGCTAGATGATATAACACGCCCTGCGGGTTGTAAACGGAGGAGAACCCCATGGACGAACTATTGAAACTCCTGCGCCAGAACGCATTGGAGTCGCCGGAGAACCTTGCGAAACTGCTGCATACCAGCGCGGAAGATGTCCGCAAGAAGATCGCGGACTACGAGGCCAGCGGCGTCATAAGAGGCTACCAGGCAATAGTTAACGAGGACCGCCTTGACCTTAACCGTGTCAGGGCCGTGATCGAAGTGAGAGTCACGCCTGAACGTGAAGGCGGGTTCAACAAGCTGGCAACGCGTATCAGCAAGTTCCCCGAGGTCGAATCGCTGTTCCTCATGAGCGGCGCGTACGATCTGCTCGCCTTCGTCGGCGGCGACAACCTGCAGGACGTGGCCGGCTTCGTGAGCGAGAAGCTGGCAACGCTCGAGGGAGTGGTTTCCACATCAACTCATTTCATGTTGAAAACATTCAAGGACCAGGGCGTCCTTATGCAAACGGAACATACCGATGAGCGGCCCAAAGTCTCACCGTAGCTACGTGGCATCCCATCTCCGGGACATTCCCCGCTCCGGCATACGCGACTTCTTTGAAATCGTCAGCCAGCGTAAGGACGTGCTCAGCCTTGGCATCGGGGAACCGGATTTCGTCACGCCGTGGCACATCCGCGAAGCTTCCATCTACGCGCTGGACCATGGGGCAACATCATATACAGCCAACCTGGGACTTCCCGAGCTGCGCACGGCAATTTCTGACTATGTAAAGCGCGGCTACGGGGTTGCCTATGACCCGCAGAACGAGATTCTCGTTACAGTCGGCGTCAGCGAGGCGCTTGATCTCGCGGTCCGCGCCGTTGTTGAACCAGGCGACGAAGTGCTGTTTGCTGAGCCATCATACGTCTCCTACGGGCCCGTGGCCCGGTTTGCCGGCGCAGTACCTGTACCCATCACGACAACACGCCATACGGGATTCCGTCTCACGGCCGAAATGGTGGATGCCCACCTTTCGAAAAACTCGCGCGTGCTCCTGTTGAACTTCCCCAACAATCCGACGGGCTCGGTGCTGACCCGCGAAGATACCGACGCGATCGCGGCCCTCGCCGTGAAGCACGACCTCGTTGTCATAACCGACGAGATCTACTCCGAGCTAACCTACGACGGCGAAAGATGCTCCATTGCCGCCGTCCCCAGCATGCGCGAACGGACCATCTTCCTCAACGGATTCTCCAAGACATGGGCCATGACCGGTTTCCGGGTCGGTTTCTCCTGCGCGCCGCCTGAGATCACAGACGCCATGATGAAGATCCACCAGTACACGATGCTCTGTGCCCCCATCCTCAGCCAGAAAGCGGCGATAGAGGCGCTCAAGAAGGGCGACGCCGATAAGGATCGTATGCGCGAGATATACCGTCAACGCCGGAACTTCATCCACACCGCGCTGAACGAGATAGGCCTCCCATGCCACCAGCCGGCAGGGGCTTTCTACGCATTCCCATACGTAGGTGACTGCGGGTTGCCGTCAAAAGAGTTCTCCCTGAAGCTCCTCGATGAGGAGAACGTCGCCTGCGTGCCGGGTACGGCATTCGGAGCATCCGGCGAAGGCCATATCCGTTGCTCTTACGCCACCGATCTTGAGGAGATCAAGGAAGCGCTTTCCCGCATGGGCTGTTTCGTCCGGAAACTGCGGGGAATCAGGGAGTAAAGAAGATGAACACGTCGAAAAACAAGCCCTGCCCAAAGGGTGGGCAACATGAGCTCGTGACAACGGTCGTCCCCGGCGTAAAGAAGTGTAAGAAGTGCGGCCAGACCTTCACCAAGTAGGATCCTCGGTGTACGTCTTAGGGGTACCGGCAATATGAATCCAGTGGCCCTGTTCATCATAGCGGCAGGCTCGTTTTCGATACTCGGCGCAATCTGCAACTGGGACTGGTTCATGAATTCCCGCAAGGCGGAGTTCATGGTCAGGATACTCACCCGCAATGGCGCGCGGATATTCTACGCAATCCTCGGCATCCTTCTCGTCGTACTGGGTGTCCTCGCCTGTATGGGCATTGTCGACATGGGCAAGTGAGGAGAATCGATGCTGGAATTCAAACCCGATTGGGCAGAGGCGAAAGAGCGGCTGACGAACTGGTGGACCGGCAAACCTACCGACCGGGTTGTTGCCATGGTCACTTCCCCCCGACGCGGGGTTACCCGGCGCCCGTACCGCGAAGAGGTACCCGACAAGTACATCGACGAAGCCACGATGATGTACAACGTCGACACCTCGCTCGAGTCGACGTTCTACGGCGGGGAAGCCATACCGGGCCACTGGGTCTATCTGGGTCCCGTCCCGCTCAGCGGTTACATGGGCTGTGAAATGCACTTCGAACCCGGAACCGTCTGGCACGCCAAACGGTTCGCTTCATGGAAGGAGGCAGCCGACCTCGCATTTGATCCGTCAAACCGGTGGTATCGCCTCCTCTGCGACCTGACGCGTGCCTCATTGCGCCGCGCGAAGGGAAAGTACCTGGTAAGCGGCCAGGGTTTCGGCTGCGTATCTGACGTGATCGCCGACCTCTGGGGCTCGGAGCCCACGCTCATGGCGATGCTCGAACAACCCGATGCCGTCAAGGCGGCAACGGACAAGCTGGTGGCCATCTCTAAACAGCTCTACGATGAGGTCCACGCGCTCGGCGCAAAGGCCCAGGAAGGGTCATTCGACTGGTTGTACCTCTGGGCCCCGGGCCGGATGTGGACGCTCCAGAGTGACCTGTGCTGCACGGTCTCACCGGACGTGTTCCACGAATTCATCCTCGAGGAACTCCGGGAAGAAGCGGAGCACGTTGACTATGCCTTCTATCATCTCGATGGACCCGGCGCTATCAAGCACCTCGACGCCCTGCTCAGTATCAAGGCATTGCACGGGATCCAGTGGGTTCCGGGCGCCGGCGCATCCCGCGATCCCATGGATTGGATTGACCTCTTCCGGCGCGTACAAGCCGGCGGCAAGAAGCTCTTGATCTACTGTCCGCCGGAACGTGTCAAACCCCTGCTCGCAAAGATCTCAAAGAAGGACGTCTGCCTCTCAATCGGCTGCCCGGACCAATCCGCCGCCGAACAGATGCTGCATGAACTGGCCCAGATAGGCATGTGAGGTCCGGCCCATCTTCCCCGTGATGAAACACTGACGGGGCCCTGACATCGCGGCGTACTGTACGTCTCCTGGCGAGATCTCACTGTTGCACATCCATATTGGATGTGTCATCGTCGCATCGTGAGCACCATAACCGTAAAAGACATATCTCAAGCAGTACATCGCGCACTCAAAGACCGGGCGAAGCTCAATGGCAGGAGCCTGAACAGCGAAATCATCAGCACGCTCGAAAGCACGTTGCACGGTTCTCCCGTTGACGCTACGGCTGTCGGGAAACATGCCCGGGCCGTACGGGAGACCATGGGCGTGTACCTGACGCAGAAGCATTTGGACGCCCTCAAGAGCGTGGGGCGGAAATGATCGTCGCAGATGCCATGACATGAAGAAGATCGGACCAATTCTGCTTCTCATCACTATCTGCTGCTCAAGCAGCTGGGCAGAGCCAGACGAATCGGTCAGGACCCTTGTTCGGGCGAACGACGCATTTGCCTTCCGCATCTACGCCGACCTGGCGACCAACCACGGGAATCTTGTCTTCTCTCCGTTGAGCGTCTCAATGGCACTCGCCATGGCCAGCGCGGGGGCCAACGGCACAACACTTACGGAAATACGAACCGTCCTTGCCACCGCACAGCCCGAAAACGAGCTCCACCAAGCCTTCAACAACCTGCGCAGGCAAATCGGCGCTTCACTGAAGAAGAGTCCCGTGACCCTTGATATAGACAACTCCCTCTGGCTACAGCGGAATTACGACATCAAGAAGACCTTTCCCGATGCACTCATGAAGTACTACGGATCACAACTGCAGCAGGCAGATTTCACAGGCAATCCGGATGCTGCTGCCAACGAGATCAACGCATGGATTGAGCAGGCAACACATGGTCGTGTGAAGAATATGCTCGGGCCCGAGATTGTATCCTCCGAGACAGTGTTCATGCTGGTGAGCACGATCTACTTCAAGGGGCGGTGGCGGAGCAGGTTCGGGCGAAGCAATACGCACCAGGAACCGTTCTTCGTTACGCCTGAAGAGCGCGTTATGGTCCCCACAATGTCCCAGGAGAACACGTTCAGGCTGGCTGAGCTGGATAGTGTTGCTGTCCTCGTGTTGCCGTATGTCGGTTCCAAGTTCAGTATGGTGTTGTTTATCCCCAAAGAGAGCAACGGCTTGCAGGCTCTCGAGAAGGGCATGACTCCGGACCGTGTCAACGGGTGGCTGCGAGCGCTAAGCCCTGCCGAACTCCAGCTGTATCTCCCCCGCTTCTTCTTTGAGTGCACGTTCCCCCTCAAGGAGACCCTCTCCCGCCTGGGCATGCCCAGCGCCTTTCTCAAGGGACAAGCAGACTTCACCGGCGTAAACCCAGATAACTTGTTGTACCTTGCAACGGTGCTGCAGCGTGCCGGGGTCGAGGTAGACGAAGAAGGGACCACTGCTTGGGCGGCAACCGCAGCAGCAGGCGCAGAGTTTGGCTTAGCTCCCTCCCCAAGGGTATTCCGGATCGATCACCCATTCGTTTTCATGATCACAGAAACTGGGACTGGTTCGATCCTGTTTCTTGGCCGGGTGACAGATCCGTCACGTAAGTGATATGAAAGGTAAATTGAACTCGCTTGCCTTCCCTCCTATTCAGCTTGGTCTGATTCGTGTTGCAGGAAAATGCTTCCCCGACGAACACTGCGACTGTTTTCCCTTACGAATAGTGGAACGCGTCACAATTGGAGAAACATGAATAAGCTCTGCATCTTTGTCGGCATGACAGTCCTTGGCTGGATTGGGTGGTGGATAGGGTGCAAGATTGGGCTCATGACGGGGTACGTGCTCAGCGGCATTGGCAGCATCCTTGGTGTCTACGTCGGCTGGCGCATCAGCCGTGAACTCCTGAGCTGACGATTCCGGTTCTCGCACTCTCTTCCAGCCTCAACTGAATCTTGAGCCATGAGGATCGACATTCCACCGCTGGTCATAGTTGTCACACTGGGCGGCATGGTTGCTGTTTGTCTATTGGGAATCTCCCGGATAAGAAGTCAGACAGTACATGAGCGTGGCCATCTGGCTCTCTCGTTTGCTCCGTGGATTCATCTGTTGCTTTCGTACGCCGTAGCATTCTACATCCGCCTTGGTTTCGGTTCATGGCCACGCTCCTGCATCGACAATCCGGAACTCCCGATGCTCGGAAGTCTCGTCACGTGTATCGTCCTCGGGCTCCTCATCATCCCGCTGGGTGGGCCTCTCTGGCTGGGATGGCTCATCTTACGTCTGCGCCGAGGGATGCCCAAGTACTGGATCGCATCTTCCGTCCTGTTCATCACCGGGATTGCATTGATGTTCGCCGCCCAGATCATGGATCCGTGGGGTTTCTGGAGTTGGGTCTGGGATTGAGAACACCTGAGACTACGCGCGAGTTGTTACTTGTCCATGAGTTCGTCGTCAACCGTGATGGTCGAGGCAGGAAGACGGAAATAGGTGGCGACACCGGTGGGATCGACGAACTCGGTCAGGATGACTGCGAGGGATGCGGCACCACTAGTCCCCCCATCCGGTACCCAGGCCCTGGCATGAACCTTCAGGCCGCCGGGACGAACAGAACTGTCGGCCACAGGTTTGCCAAGGGAAGCGGGATCAAGAATCAGGTCGGTCGGCTTGTCGCACTTCTTGAGCAGATCCGCATTGTTTGCCGAGCCAATGCAGTAGAGAACCGGACCACGCATCAGGGCCGCCCTCCCCTCCTGCGTCTTGCGCCCCCGCACTAGCCGCCACGACATCGGCGCGTCGAGAACTATCGCGTCTCCACGCTTCCAGGTCCGTTTGATCTCATAGAAGGTCTTGCCCGGGGACACCACCAGTGGCCTGCCGCCGTTTACCGACAGCGTTGCTTTGGGACACCAGCCCGGGATACGCAGCCGCAACGGGAACTCCATCGGCCCGGATGGCGTGAGAGTGATCTTCACCACTCCGGACGTGGGATAGTCGGTCTCCTGCCCAACCGTGACACTGCGCCCTTCCCCGAGATCAACCCTGGCCGTGGACTGCGTGTAGAGGTTCACCGCCACACCGTCATCGGACCGGTAACAGATCATCGCCGGTAACTCGGCCATGATCCGCCTGTAGTTGTTGGGGCAACAGAAGGTGTCCTTGTCGAAATGCGTCCGATTGCCCTCAAGCGCACAGAAATACCGGATCTGCCTGCCGTCAGGCGATTCAGCGGCAAATAGCGCATTGTAGACAGCCCGCTCCATCATGTTGCCGAATCGCGACTCACCGGTCAGGCGAAGCATACGGTCCATCAGCCTCGTCAGGTACGCCGTGGCACAGCTCTCACTCACATTCCCGCTGCCCACCTGGCTGTCGTGCCACGCCTCCTGCAGACTGCACGACCCGGAAATCAACAGCCCGTCCCGCCTGGTCATGAAATCCAGCGCCTGCCGGGCCTGTTTGAGCAGCTTTGGATTCGGCTCAAGCGCGTACAGCTGCAATTGCGCCACGCACAGGCACATGAAGACATACGCGTGGCGCTCATCATCCATGGCATTGGGCCTGCCGGGCGCGTCCATCGTGATCGTGGTGTTCCAGTCAGCCAGCTTGTACTGCTCGGAATTGACACAGAAGTCCAGGTACCGACGGTCATTCGTCACTTCGAAGAGCGTCAACAATGCCCCGTCAAGACCGGTGGTGACGCCGTACATGTTAGCGCGCTTGCCGCTACCCGGAATTCGATGCGGCTCCGCCGACCAGCGTGACATGATGAATCCGGCCAGCTTCTTTGCCGCGTCCAGCGATGCCTGCTCGCGGAAGAACCTGTAGTCGTTGGTCAGGCCCAGAACCAGGTAGGACATCTCGTGGATGTCGTATACGCCCCAGAGGCGGTTTGTGGGTATCAGAATACCGATGTACCCGTCGGGTTCCTGCGTCTTGAGTGCTTCCGAGACCAGTCGGTTCTTCAGCGCCAGAACCTTCTCATCCCCGGTATACGCGGCAAACCGGACGGTAGCGTCAATCAGCTTGCCCAGGCCGATATAGCCCGATTCCAGGTTTCGCTGACGGAATGCAGGGAGGAAAACGTTCTCTGTGTCCAGCGCGAGGAGGTTCTTGCGGATAGTGAGGTCGATTCGCCGCCCGATCTCACCGGCAACCTTGATCTCATCCAGTCCAATCGGCGTCATGGAGAACGGGCCTTTTGACAGGATTACGGGATATCAGACGCGGGTCACTTTATTGTCGCGCGGGTGAGACGTATCATGGTCTTCCACGTCTCTTCCACGTCGCTGCAGGCCAGGAGAGCCTTGCGGGCCTCCGGATCAGCAAATGTTTCCGCCAACCCCGCGAGCAGCTTGAGGTAGAACGCACTTGCGGCCGTGGGAATCACAATCAGGAATACCATCTTCGTCAGGTTCTTCTTGTCCGGTTCGAACCGTACGCCCTTGTTGCTGAGTCCCAGGGCAAGCGTCAGCCCGCCACCCTCAACTCCGCGGACATGCGGGAACGCCATGCCGTGATCTACGGCCGTTGTGACAATTGCCTCCCTGCGCAATGCTTCCTCGATCAGAGGCTGTGCCTTATCAACGAACCCCTCCTTCTCCATCTTGTACGCGAGTTCGGTGATTGCTCCTTCCTTCTCCGGGGAAGCGAGGCTTGGGATCATCAGTGTCGACGACGAGAACCGTGAGATACCGACCTTGCGCGGGCCTGTGCGGCGCGCGGCCTTGCCCAACCGGCGTGCCACGCCTTCCGGGTAGAAAAGTATGCGGGCGCAATTCGGACAACTCTGCATTTCGCGACCAAGACGCACTGCCTGCACCTGGCTGATCGGGAGCTTCATGCCGCACACGGCACAGAGCATTTCGGATACCGGGGAAAGAACGATGTGATCCTTGGCGAAGAGCTTGTGGTAGAGGGTACGTACATCCGTGGGCAGTTCCTGTGCCATGGTCTTGATGGCGGCGTCCAGGCGTTCCAAGTGCGTGCTGTCTCCCGACACCTTCTGTTCATCCCTGACGAGCGTGAGGTCCTGCAATTGGATCAAATGGTTCACCAATGGATGCATTCTCTAGTCTCCCTTGAAGTCGGCCGGAAACGGCGACGTGAGTGACGCTGTTGCACACCACGAATCGCATCCTAGAACCGCTGCGCCGGAAGTCAAGAATCGATCAAGGAATTATTTGAAAAGGAATGATGAACTGGCGGAAGGGAGAACTGCGAGGATACCAGGTTCTCTTCCGCCGCCTGTCATCCTATACACAACGTCACATGTCCCGCCGGATTCCTGAGCGGAACCGGTAACGATTCCGGCGGGCGCGGCCAAACCTGCAGCCTACCTTGTGAATGGCTTGTTCGTTGAGGCCGCCCCGCAGAACATGCACGCGGGCCGCCTTGCCGATATCGTTCTTCCGCACTGTGGGCACTTGGACGGCGCCTGTTTGGCTACCCTGCCGTCAAGACGTCCGTCACGCATGTCAATCTCCTGCACCTTCTGCAGCAATTGTTCGTCCGTGTACCCATGTTCATCCCTGAGCATGGTCCAAAGCGCCTCGGTGATGATGAGGAGCTTCTCCAAGTCCATCTCCATCAATTCAACCTGTGACCTCACCTGCGTGGCCGTCGTGGCCGCACGTTCCGCCGCCATATCGGCCCGCTGCGCGGTCACCTGCTGCCGCGCCGCCCATGCGACAAACAATGCATCAAACATGATTCACCTCCCTTCCATCCGTAATTCACTCTATCCGACAGCGGCAGCTTCTTCGCGCGCGATGGCGACCCACTCGAACAGGCGACGCGGCTCGTTGCGGCAAGTCTCCAGGTCCTTCAGGATGATCTCGACAATGCACCCGCGTGTCTTCTGCAGCGCATCGCGTATCTGCTTCCGTGCCCCGGCAGCATCCCACTTGTCGGACGCCAGCACCGCAGGATTAGGCCGCCACGAAAAGATGTATTTGTTCCCCATCTGCTCCGCCGACTCGGCAACGTCCGCCCACGGGGACACAGCTATCCTGCGCATGTTTGGGATTTTTCGCAGTATACCGATCTTCTTATGCAGCGGCTCGCAGCAGCCGTAGCACGTCAGGCCGAACCGGTCGAGAAAGCGCCGTTCATGCTGGAGGCTGAACTCCTCGTGCATATCCGGCGACACCTCGGCGAATATCTGCGACGCACAGGTGCCCCACAGGTCCTTGAACCGCACGTGCGACTGTTTGAAACCGGCCGCAGGAAGCTCGTCCGTGTATCCCACGGCAGCCGTACCCACGAGATCATGCTTCCTGTTGTTGAGCTTCAGCAGGCCCAGCCTTTCCAGCTCGTCAACCACACCCAGGTTGCCGTCGACGATGATGCCCATCGCCCTGTGAACGAAGCCCGGATCGTCCACCAGGTCCATGAACAGCCGGTCAAAACCCCGCCAGACTGCGAGCATGTCCATGGGCGCTATGCCATAGTTGTTCCCCCAGTAGACGGTCCGTTCGACCTCCAGTGTGTCGGCAAAGAGCTCCGCAGCCGCGGTGTAGTTCCGTTCTGTGGCTTCGTGGTTCACGGTGACCTTCGGAAGTGTGAGACGGTCCAGGTCGGCCTCTGAATGAAGTACCGTGTCGTAATGCTTGGCGCCTGTCTTCTGGTCGGGCGCAGTGGTGTGCGTTTCGATACCCCAACCCGTGTACTCAAGCACCAGTGGTACGGGAACATTCGCGGTTATGACACGGTCATCGGGAAAGTGCTTGTGCTGGTAGACGCGACGGCGCAGGTCGCGTTCATAGCTCTGGGCGAACTCACCACTTGTCTTGAGTCGTGTCTCAGGCGGCATCTCGTTCCAGATATTGCCCGCCAGCGCAAGCACGGGCGGCGTTACCCGTTCCAGCCGGTTCAGCCGCTTCCATCGTTCCGCGTTCTCTTCCTGCTCCGGCCCGGCGGCTATGTCGCGTACCTGCTTCGCCAGTTCCCGCAGTACCCGCCGGTCTGCCGCCGACACCATGATGGACGCTGGTTGTACTGTCATGTCTCCCCGCCTTTCCGGAATCACTCCACTCCCAGCCGGAAAGATTCAATTGAAGATGAAAGGAACCGCAGACAAACGCAGATTCACGCTGATGTCCAGACACAAATGCAGCCTGCAATTAGGTTCACCTTCCGGTAAACCCAATTGCAGACTGCTGTCAGTGTCCATATCCGCGCGCATCTGCGTCTATCTGCGGTTACATTTCTTTCCGAACTGCATCGTTCAGGCTAAGACCATGAAGACAACTCAATCAACTATCGATTTACATCCATCACCCATCCAGCAACAGTACCTGCCAGCTTTTGGCTTCCATCGGTTGAACATTGGACCTACAATTCTGCCATGAAGTTCACCGACCGATATGACGCGAAATACACGATATGGGCGCAGGAATCCAAGGTCCACCCACTGCCCCGTATGGTCACTTTTCCGCCTTTCAAGTCCCGCAAATTCAGTTCCTACAAGGCATTCAACGCCTGGAAACGCGGTCTCCTGATCCGGATAGCAGAACAAGGCGGGATCAAGTGGACAAAGTAATAGACAGGTTTAACAAGAACGGCATCCGGTATCTCCTGATAGGTGGGCAGGCGGTTCGGCTTGAGGGAATGCCGCGTTTCTCAATGGATTGGGATCTCTACATTCCACCCAGGGACGAAGTTAACATCAAGAAGATCAACTCCCTGCTGAAAGACGAACTGGATGCCCCCCTGCTCCCCTTGGGAAAGAAAGGTGAGAACTTCGTTCAGACCTACCAGACTTCACAGGGAATACTTCAGTTCCATCTTGGAGGCCCCGGACTCCCCGATTTTGACGTAGCAGAAAGCAGATCGGTCACACATCGCACCGAGACAGGCACTGCGGTGAAATGTCTTTGCGGTAAGGATCTCCTTGCCAGCAAACGAAAATCGGACCGTCCTGAAGATCAGGCCGATATTCTGTTTCTGGAGAAGAAGATCCGGGGCGGTCGCGCCTGACCGGCACGGTTGCCTCCAACTCGAAGCCTGATTCGAACGGCACTTGGTTGTCCGCCGTAGTAGTTCCGTTGGACTAAGAACGATATGACTCACAACGAACGTTTTCATCGCGTCATGCATTTCGAGTCGTTCGACAGGCTGCCCCGCACCGAGTACGCTCCATGGTGGGATCTCACCATCAAGCGCTGGCGGGGAGAAGGCATGCCGGCGTTTCCGGACTTGTATGCAGAACGGGCGTTCTTCGGACTGGATCCGTACTGCTACTGGTATATCACCCCGTACCAGGGAGAGAGTTTCAACTACACCGACTACGGCCAGGGCGGTGTGACCAACATGGATCTCTATCGCAGGGTTAGACCCTCTTTGTTCCCCGAGAACCCCTTTCCCGCGGGGTGGTTGACCATGTGGAAGGAACGCAAGGCAAAGGGCGAGATGGTCGTCTGGTACACGGCGCTGGGGTTCTTCTCGTTCCCGCGTTCCATGTTCGGGATAGAGCCCCACCTCTACGCCTTCTACGACCACCCCGAAACCATCCACGAGATGTGCCGTGACGCCCTTGCTTACAACCTCCGGACACTGGACCTGTGTCTCAAGCACGTGAAACCCGACTTCCTGGCTTTCTTCGAGGACATGTCTTACAACCACGGCCCTATGTGTTCGGAGGCACACTTCGAAGAGTTCATTGCCCCGTACTACCGGCAGATCACAGCACGTCTCAGGGAGCTCGACATAATCCCGATGGTCGACAGCGACGGCCAGATCAGCGACATGATTCCCTGGTTTGCCAGGGCCGGTATCGACGGCTTCTTCCCCCTGGAACGCCAGGCCGGGGTGGACATCACTGCGTTGCGGAAACAGTACCCGCGCCTGCGCCTTTTCGGCGCATACGACAAGATGGTGATGAAGTTCGGCGAAGCGGCGATGCGCCGGGAATTCGAACGTATCCTGCCCGTGATGAAACAGGGCGGCTACATCCCCTGCGTCGATCACCAGACTCCGCCGGATGTATCCTTGGAGAACTACAAGACATATGTAGGCCTGCTAAAGGAATATTGCCGGAAGGCCGGCACAGCATCCTGAGTCCGTATCATGACAACAGGTAACGACAGGGTCCGACGGGTTCTCGATTCACGGCCGGTCGACAGGACACCGGTGATGGCATCCTTCATCGCCGCGGGGGCCGAATGGCGTGGGATTCCGCAATCAAGAATCCATCTGGACGTGGATGTCCTCGTATCAACCCTGCTCGACATCAGCAGTGAACTCGGCCTCGACGGCGCATACATCTCATCAGACAACTGGATCATCCATGCGGCGCTGGGCGGTAAGGTGGAATTTGTTCACGATGATGAACCCCGGAGTCGTCAGCACATCATCAACGACTGGTCCGACCTCGACCATCTGCGCGTGCCCGTGCCTGAGAAGGCAGAACGCATGTCGTTCATGCTTTCCGCGGCCCGGCAGGCTGTGACACGGAACAAGGCGTGCCTCTTCCTGGAGGCCAATATCGACTCCGGCCCATTCCAGATGGCCGGCATCCTGCGCGGGGCGGGACAGCTCATGCTGGACCTCGTCACGGAACCGGAAAGAGTCCACAAGCTGCTGGAGTTCTGCACCGAAGTGGCGTGCACCTACGGCAGAGCCATGGCGCGCACCGGGGTGGATGGGGTCCAGTTTGGCGACTCAACCGCCTCCCTGGTGGGCCGTGAAATGTGCGATGAGTTTGTGAAGCCCTACCAGGCCCGGGTGGTGGCAGCCATTCACAGCGCCGGCGTCTACCCTTTTCTCCATGTCTGTGGCAACAGCAACCACCTCAGCGAACACCTGGCCGCAAGCGGAGCCGCCTGCGTTGAGATCGACGGACCGACCGATCTCGCGAGAACAATGGCTGTGTTTGCCGATCGCGCAGCCATACGCGGGAACGTGCCGACAACAATGATCCTCGAAGGAACGGCAGATGAGGTATCCAGACAGGCAAGGCAGTGCCTCCGGGCGGCAAAGGGAAGACGTTTCATCCTGAGTCCCGGCTGCGGCGTCCCCCGCGGAACGCCGATGGGAAATATCAGGGCACTTGTGGATGCCGCTTCGGAAGGTTGACGTGAACGGATCCGGCCCCGGGGATCACCACGACCAGGCTTCAGGGCCTTCCTTACCCGGACCGGGCCAGATTTCGTCGAGCCTTTTCAGCACCTCGGCGGAGAGACTGACATCGAGTGCCGGCAGCGCCTGTTCCAGCTGGGCAACCGTGCGTGGTCCCACTATCGGGCCGGTAACGCCCGGTCGCGAGAGCAGCCACGCAAGCGCAACCGCGGCCGGTTCCGCCCCGATTTCACGGCACAGGGCCTGGTACTTGTCGAGAGAAGGACGGTTCTTCTTTATCCTGTCCTGGAAGCCCGGGTTATCACGGCGCCCCTTTGCTCCCGATTCGGAGGTCACGGCAAGCAGTCCTGCCGAGAGCGGACTCCAGCAGATGACACCCACGCCGTAGGCGCGACAGGCTGGCAGCAGTTCGAGTTCCGGCATCCGGTTGGCCAGGTTGTACTGGCACTGCTCACTGACCAGCCCCACCAGTCCCCTCCCCCTCGCGCTTTCCATGGCCTGGGTCACGTGCCACCCCGCGAAATTGCTGCTGCCTACGTACAGGATCTTCCCCTGCCCGATCAAAGTGCCCATCGCCTGCCAGATCTCGTCCCACGGGGCATCACGGTCGATGTGGTGCATCTGGTAGAGGTCGATGCGATCTGTCTTCATGCGCCTGAGACTTGCATCGCACTGTTCAATGATGTGCCTGGCCGAAAGCTTTGAGGTGTTTGGCCAGCTTCCCGGCCTGTCCATCGATCCGTATACCTTGGTGGCCAGTACCACTTTCTCGCGCCGACCGTTCCCCTTCGCAAACCACCGGCCCATTATCTCCTCGGTCAGTCCGACCTTGAAGCCCGGGCCAAGGTTACCTCCGTAGATATTCGCCGTGTCAAAGCAGTTGATCCCGACTTCGAGCGCCTTGTCCATGATCGCAAATGAATCGGCTTCCGACGCGACCGGCCCGAAATTCATTGTTCCAAGGACCAGCCTGCCCACACGCAAACCCGACCGCCCCAGATGAGTATAGTCTTTTTCCTGCAGTGGCATATTTCACCCCAGCATTACCTGGCCCCCGGTCACCGGCAGGGCCTGCCCGGTTTCGTATTCCTGTTCGTGAAGATAGAGAATGGCCGTCGCAACGTCCTTCGGCAGGCACCCGCGCCGTATCGGGGACTTGGAAAGGTAGAACGCCTTCACATCGTCGACGGTCTTCGCCCCCTTGACCTTCCCGGCTCGCAGGTATTGCACAAACAATCCCTTTTCCGGATCGGACCACAGCGGGCCCTCGTAGTAGTTCCCGGGACAGATCGCATTAACCTTCACCCCGTATTCAACAAGCTCAAGGGCAAATGACTGGGTAAGCCCGATCCCGCCGAACTTGCTGCCGGCATACGCGAAATTCCTGTTACTGCCCTCCAGTCCCGACTTGGAATTGATCTGGATAATGTCCATCGAATGGGCAGGACAGCACTTGTTCTGGAGCTTCATGACCGGCGTGACGGCCTGTACGCAGAGAAAGAAGGCCTTGTAGTTCACGGCCGTGACCAGGTCGAACGCTTTCTCGTCCAGTTCCTCGATCCCCCCCGCCTTCAGGATACCGGCGTTGGAGATGAGCATATCCACGCCGCCGAATGCCCGCACTGTCGCCAGTACGCACGCGTCCAGCGAGGCCTTGCTTGTAACGTCGACTTTTGCGAACACCGCTGTGCCGTTCCCGAACCTGCCGTTCAGGTCATCGGCCGCCTTCTTACCGACATCCTCGTTCAGGTCCGCCACTACAATCGCGGCGCCTTCATCCGCAAGCTCGTCGGCGATCCCTTTCCCGAATCCCTGTGCCCCACCCGTCACCACGACTGATCGGCCCTGCAGGCGATCCAGGCCGTGCTTCTTCGCGGCGGCACGATCCGGCTTCTTTCCATGCAGCAGTGCTTTCAGGGTCGCGTCTGCTACCCCGGCGGTGCGCCCAACGCCTGCAACACCTGTCCCCGCCACAGCGACAACGTCAGGCATGCCGGAATTCGAGGCCGATTCCACAGCCCCGGCCAATGCGGCCCCATCGCCCGAAGCGTCAACCAGGATGCCCTTCACGCCGGCTTTCCCGCAGGCGCTTTCGAATCCGCCTTTCTGTGACAACTTCACTCCAACAGGCGAATCGTCGGCTGCCGCGAGCACAAGCGGCTGTTTTGCCGCGCAGGCACAGCGACACAGTCCCATCCGTAAGGCCGGTATCCACGTTGTCGGTTGCAGGCTCATCTCTATTCCTTTCGACCTCCCGGTTACCCGGCATCATCGATGGCAGGGTCAAGGCGTCGCCATGACCGCCAACAAGGCCGAGCCAGCGGCTCGGTCCTACCTCTGCTTCGCCACCGGCTTCGCATTCTTCAGGAGATACTTTTCCGCCTCGGCTGACCAGAGCCCGTTATGCCCGCGCGTTATCCTGTCCAGTTCCTTGAACAACGGGTCTTTCCCGCCCAGTTTCCCGAACTCATCAAGCCCTGCCAATGGCAGGCTGAGCTGGGTGTATATCAGCTTCTTCCCGCCCGGGATTGAAGGAAGCCGCATCACCGTATCCACGACGCAATCGAGTCCGCCGATGTGCGTTATCATTACGGCCGGGTTCAACACCCCGCGGCTCATAAGATCAAGTGCATCGCGCATGTCGTCCGTGTTCCCGCCGGACGAACCAACGACATGGTGGCCGCTGTAGTGAATATCGTAGAAGTTTATCGCTGCCTTGAAGTCCGCCTTGGACGGCCCGGCGAAGAAATTCAGGCAACCGTTGAACGCCAGCATTGCCGACGCCTGCTCAATCAACGGCGCCACAGGGGCGTAAACGAATACGTCATCGTAACCCTTCCCCTGCGTGATACCCTTGAGCGTCGCCACGGCATCAACGCCGCTCGTATTCACGTATTTCAGGTCCACACCGCACTTGCGCGCGTCGGTGGGCGAAAAGACGGAAGAGGCACGATCCAGGCGCGCCTGGTCAATGTCGGTGATCACCAGCAGTCGCGGCTTGCGGGGGCCGTGTATCGCGTAGTCAATGGCGCCAAGCCCCATCGGCCCCGCCCCGGCAAGTATGGCCATCGTACCACCCTCGACAATACCCATCTGGTGGACATACACGCCCTGCTGGAAATGGTACGAGGTCTTGAACGCGCCGATGATGCATGACACAGGCTCGGAAAGCGACGCATCGAAGAAGGATCCCCCGTCAAACGGAAGCAGGCAGTCTCGCTCCATCACTTCCTTCGGTATCACGATGTGGGTGGCGCTGCCGCCGATATACCGGAACGAATAGCCCGGGGCCTCCAGTTCGCGACCCGGGATGCTCAACGCCGGCTGGATGCTGTACTTGCTGCCCTCGCGGAACTTGTTCTTCCACTTCTTCCCGACCTTCAGCAGCGTCCCGCAGAATTCGTGCCCGATGATCGTCGGATTGGTGGCCACGTCCTTCGGCACACGCTTGTGCTTCGGTCCCTGGATTGCAGCCTTGTGGGACGACATGCAGACGCTGTCCGTTACCACGTCCGCGAGGATTTCATCATCCCTTATTTCCGGCAGCTCGAACGAGTCGAGCCTTATGTCGTTCTCCCCGTGAATCCTGATAGCGAGTGTCTGCATGAACGGACCCTTCCTGCCCTATGGTGTTATGACGCGATTATCGCCGGATACGAAAGCGCGTCCACAAAAATCGCACCCACGAAACGCTTGCAGCCTCCATGCCTTTGTTACATCCTGCTCCCCCTGTTGGCAAACCATGGACCTGAAAGGCATAATCTTCGATCTGGACGGAACGGTGTACCGCGGCGACGAGGAGATCCCCGGTGCGGCCCGTTTGGTCAGCCGCCTGAAGACCCTCGGCTTACGGACCCTGTTCGTTACCAACCGTGCTAATCGCCTGCCCGAACGGATCCATGCACACCTGCGGCAGCTCGGTATATCGTGCTCGGCAGATGACATCCTCACATCCGGCGAAGCAACCGCCGAGTACTTGCGCCCCGGTTCCGTGTACCTCATCGGCGAGGACGGGATACGTGATCCCCTTCGGGCCAGGGGCTTCATCTTCACGGATACGAAGCCCGACTATGTCATCGTGAGTTTCGACAGGGAATTCAGCTACGCAAAGCTGAAGCTGGCTTCAACGCTGATCCTCGGGGGAGCACAGTATGTTGCAACGAACCCGGACGCCGCCCTGCGCGTGCCCGAAGGTGTTGTGCCGGGAACAGGCGCTATCGTTGCCGCGGTCACGGCTGCAACAGGCGCCACCCCACTGGTGGTCGGCAAGCCGGAACCGCGTATCCTCGAGATCGCACTCCGGCGCATGAGGCTTGGCCCGGATACCGTTTTGACAGTCGGGGACAACCTTGAGACCGACATCCCGGCAAGCTTGAAGGCTGGTATCATATCGATACTGATCATGACAGGCATCAGCACGAGCGCCGACCTGGCACGGGCAGCAATCAAACCGCAGCATGTTGTCGGCGATTACGCCGAACTGCGGAATCTTCTCGAACGCCTGGGCGGTCTACACCTGCAGTGACAGGTGTTAGTGTAGTGAGTCTAACGCTTCTTTACATATGAGAAACCTGGTAGAGCCGACTTTATGTCGGCTATGGCCGGTGTAAAACCGGCCCTACCAAGAGGAACATATGCAAAAGGATCTACGACTCACTGCACTACCGCCGGAAGAAGGCTTCGACGTAATTCACCTCGAAGGGCACGCCTTCCCATTTCAGCCGGATGGAATAGTCGCCCTTGATATCGTCAGGTATTCGCCCGGAATACCTCAGCGAGCCTCCTCACCCATGCTCGAATGTATGGGTCCACGCCACGCGGCCACGCTTGTCGACGAACTCGAAAGACGGACTTACCGAGGAGTCGCTGCAGCTGACCTCGTATTCGCGCCCGTTTGCATCGGCGTAAACAGGGGTGATGGTGATGTCAGGCGACAATGGCGACGATTGTACCTGCACCGAGGCGTTCAAAGGCGGACCGAACGGAATCGCGTCAACTGCGGCAGCATTGAGATTGGTCACCTGCCTGTACCCGTTGAACTGGACGGTCCATGTCCTGGCCTGTGGGTCCTTCACCTCAAGCCTGTAGCTGTTCACCCTCAGCGTTTCTGCCGGAACTCGCAGCGAGTTACCATCCCTCGTGAAACGCCATGTTTTGCCACCGGGATCAGCAACAACAACCGTTACATCGCCCGGATAGGGTATGCTCCATGCAACGGTTGGACCATCACGGGACACACCGTCTTCGGCCTTTTCCTCTGCGCTGGAGCCGGAATACCCGATGAATTCTTTGCGGAACGACACGATACCCCAGACCATGGCAGCCGCCACGATGACAGCGCAGGCACCCCAGCCGACCGCTGTCTTCAGGAGTCGCCCGCCGGCCTGACCTGCCGACCGCCTTCTCAAGGCGATGACAAGAGGGAATATCCACCCGAAGAAGACGAGGATGCCGCCAAACACTGCCAGCGCAAGCATGAGGACTCCAAAGACGGCCATATCAACCTCCTTTGAGTATCTCGCTCATGAATTCGCGGAGTTCGTCGCGCATGTCATCGCGCTTCAACGCATACCAGAGATTGGTTCTTATGAAATCGAGCTTGTTGCCGATATCATGCCGCCGGCCCGAGAACCGCAGGCCGTACATGGCCCGCTCGGAGACAAGTCGCCGCATCGCATCGGTGAGCTGGATCTCGTTGTTCTTGCCATACCCGGTCTTCTTGATGGCATCAAATATGTCCGGCGTAAGAACATAGCGCCCGGCGATGGCCAGGTTTGACGGGGCTTCTTCCACGGTGGGCTTCTCAACAAAGTCGCTGACGAGGTAGATCGACGGGTCTAACTCGCGCCCGGCTATCACGCCGTACCTGCTGACCTTGGCCCTGTCAACTTCCTCAAGCGCAACAAGGCTTTCCTGGTATCGCTCGAAGGCGCGCATGAGCTGCAGGGTAACGGGTTCCGGGGACTCGATGAGTGTGTCTCCCAGGAGCACTGCAAACGGTTCGTTCCCGACGTGGTGGCGCGCGCAGTAGATTGCGTCGCCCAGGCCGCGGAGTTCCTTCTGCCATACGAAATGGACGTCGGCCAGGTTCGAGATCCGGCGGATTTCCTCCAGTTCCTTCTCCCTGCCTTTTCCGGAAAGCTCCTCCTCTAGCTCGAAGTTGCGGTCAAAGTGTTCCTCGATGGCGCGCTTGCCCTTGCCAATCACCATCACTATGTCAGTGATGCCGGATGCAACCGCCTCCTCCACGACGTACTGGATCACGGGCGTATCGACTATGGGCAGCATCTCCTTGGGCTGCGACTTCGCCGCGGGAAGAAAACGTGTTCCGAAACCGGCTGCTGGAATTACGGCTTTGCGGATTATGCTCACCTGTCCCCCGTGGCCGGTGCGATTTCCGGCCGGATAACGCTCACGCCGAGCGGTATGAGATGCTTTTGTATCTCGGCGAAGTGCTTTTCGTCACGGTAGGTTCCTATGATCGCGCCGCCCGACCCCGTGAACTTGGCGCTGGCCCCGGTTTCCCGCGCTGCCTGCACCATCTTGATGTTGCCTTCGCTGATCCTGCACACTTTCACGCGCCTGTCGAAATTGGCGTTAAGAAGCGCCGGGATATCGGAGAGCCTTCGCGCCACGAGCGCCCCCCTCACCTTTTCGGCAAGCTCAATCCAGAATCGCATTGCATCGAGAACATCGGCGTCGCCCCGGTCAAACCGGAACCTGAGGTCGTTGTGCAGCACCTCCGAACCTTCCGACAGGTCGGCACGGTAGGCGATATACAACGGGGGAAGCAGGGCCGGGTCAATCTCCTCGTAACGCCCGTAGCCGTGCTTCTCCATGTGTTCCTTGTTGAAATCCATGTAGACAAGGCCCTGGTACACCTGGATAACGCGGTCCTGGAGCCCTGCGCCTATCCAGAGTTCCTCCTTCTCCACCGAGAGAATGAGGTTGGCCTGTTCCTGCTTCGGGATCCGCACTTCGTAGAAGGCCATGAGAGCGCGGACACATGCGGTTATGATCGCGCTTGAACCGGCCAGGCCGACAAGATGCGGGATATTGGAGCTGTAGCGGATCGTGAAGTTCCGGTCGTGCAGACGGATATTCCCTGCCACGCAATAGTCATGGAACCGCTTCACCGCGGCCTTCAGGAGCCTGATCCCCCCGTAATAGCCGAACAGCCTCACGTCGCTGACAAGGTTGTTCAGGCTCTCGAAACGCGAATGGTCCCGCGTGTTCGGGAGGATCTCAAGTTCAGGAGTCTCGTACAGCAGCACTTCCGCCCTGAAATTGCGGAACGCAAACGAGATTGTCTTGCCGTAATAGCCGTCGGACGGGTTGCCGATCAGGCCGGCGCGCGGAAAAGCGTGTGTGCGGATTATCATGTCTGCGGGCGGCTCAATCTCCTGACAGTTCTTTTTCGAACAGTTCGATGACGTTCTTGAAGACCACGGCGTTCCGGGCGTTCATTTCCACCAGGGCCCTGTGCGCGTCCAGCATCATGCGCGCCTTGGCCTTTGAGTCCTGCTGTGCCTTGCCCACCTCCTGCAGTTCCGGAGGCTTGTCCGCCGTGCTCTGTACTATCGTAAATACGTCGTTGAACCCCATCGTGTCGAGAAGAAGGTAGATTTCCTTGTTGGCACACAACACGGTCGGCTTGCGGTTGAACCGCTTGATCATGTACCGCGCAATCTGCGCCAGGAGGCCCAGGTTAGTGCTGTCAAGGTACCGGGCTTCGTTCAGATCCACGAGGACCTCTTCGATGCTGCTGTCCTCTGCGAGGTACTTGCGAAGGAGGGCCTGAAAGCCCGGGCTGATCGTGTAGCGTATCTCGCCCACCATCCGGATGAAGAGGCGTCCGTTCGCCTCGCTGTACAGCACTTTGCCGTCGCCCATGCGCCTATACCTGCCGAATAGCCAGCATGGTCACATCATCCGGTAACGACTCACGGCTCTCAATGCCGAAGGCCGCCGCGAGCGCTGGAAGCGCCGCGCCATGCTGCCGGACGGCGTCCTGGAGAACCTTTTGCTTCTCCTCCAGGCTCTCCTGGGGAAGAACGTCCAGTACACCGTCCGAAAACAGTACTACACTGTACCCATCCGGCAAAGTACATTCTGCCTTGCTGTAGCGGGCAAAATCAAACAACCCGACTGGCGGACCCTTGCCCTTCACCTCACTGGCACACCCATCCCCGCACAGAACCGGGAACGGGAACTGCCCGCCATTGCAGTAGACCAGGCGGTTGCCACCGCGATCCAGCACGCCATAGAAGATCGTCAGGTACTTGTCCAGGTTCTGCTCGAGCATCTCGCCGTTAAGCTTGGCCAGCAGCCGGTCCGGGTTCAGGATCGTCGCGTCGCCCTCTGTCTTGTGCAGTTCGCGCCCGATCGCCATAAAGCTCTTCAGCATCACGGTCACGAAAGCGGAGGAAACGCCGTGACCGGAGACATCGGCCATGTAGAAACCGGTATGTTCGGCGTCTATCTCGAAATAGTCCAGGAAATCGCCGCTTACGTAGAGTGAAGGCGACAGGTAACGGCTGAACTCAAGGCGCCCGATCCGCCTTATCTCCGGCGGCAACATGCTGAACTGGATCATGCGGCCGGCTTCCTCGTCCTCCTTCAGTTTCTTAAGCGACGCCTCCAACCTGATATTCGACTCGCGCAGTTCGGCCGTCCGCTCGATAACCTTCTGCTCAAGTTGCTCATTGAGCTTCCGGAGCGCTTCCTCGGCCTGCTTGCGCTCGGTGATGTCGACCATGACGGCCGTCATGGCGTCGACGCACCCGTCCCAGCGGCGGATGGAAGTGACCGACATGTCGCCCCACAGGATGGACCCGTCATCCCTCATGTAGCGTTTCTCGGCGCGGTAGCCCTCTGTCTCACCTTTCAGGATGGCCCTGTGGCGTTCGTGTGTGGCATCCACGTCGTCCGGGTGCAGCCGCATGAACACGGTGGCATCGCCGACATTCTCCTGGGTCCGCCCGAACACGCGGCACATTGCCGTGTTGGCGGTGATGAAATGGCCGTCGGGGGCTACAAGAGCGATGCCGGCCGACGCGTTGTTGAAGATGGCTCGGAACCGTTCCTCGCTGACACGAAGCGTTTCCTTCATGGCCACCGCTTCGCCGACCGTGCGGGTCATGGAGAAAGCCATTATGAGGGCAATGCCGAAGTACGCGTACTCAAGCAGGTAGACGAACGGGTACATTCCCATCATCACCGCGCCGTCGTTGAGGAAAGCTGCGAAGAAGAGGAGGACCGCCGCGAAGAGCGGCCTGGCGCGCCGCCTGTTCCCGCTGTCGCTGTACAGCTTCACCACCCTGAATAGATAGAGGAACATCGCAACGGCAACGAACATCTGCAGCACCGACATGATGCCCGGCGTCACCTCGTGGTACGTGATATGCATCCCGAACGGCAGGTTAACGGACCGTACGAGCGGCAGGTCCGGCCGCCAGAACAGCGGGCCGCGGCTCATCACCGTCGGAATGAATGTGATTATGAAGAACAGCGAAAACAGGGTCACGCCACGGCGCGAACGGAGGGCCGTGTAATCCGCGACATACCACATGAACAGCACCGCGGCGGCAATAAGGGCCATACCCTGCAGGCGCTGCCATTCCAGCCCCTCCAGCGGGGATGACGCCCCGTAGAGCCCGGCGCAGAAGATGTCGTAACACCCGATTGCAAGGCAGGACAACCCGAAGTTCAGGTCAAGACGCTGCTGCACACGCCGCATGTACAGGAGGAGATGATACAGCCCGACATAGAACATGATGCCGGCAAGGACTATGGCAGGTATGGATCCAGCATTCATGTCATACGCGCCCCGATACACGGCGTGCCTTCCACGGCACGCCTGAATGCCGGTCAGGTCACTTCAGGCCGGACAGCCACTCACGGACCCGATCCGCATCGATGTCGTCCGGAGCCAGTTCAAGAAAACGTTCGTAATGAGGCTTCGCCTTTGCGGGGTTCTTGAGATCGTCCTGGTACAGAATTGCGAGGTTGTAGTGGGTCTGCGCGTCGTTGGGCTCGAAATCAAGCGCGCGAAGGAAGGCCTCCTCCGACTTAACATACTCCCGTGCCGCCTTGTATATGCACCCCAGGTTGTACGACAACGTCGCCTTCTCCGAATTGCTCACGGCCTGGTTTGTCTTCGCCTCCGCGCGGAGCTGCTCGATTTCCACGGACAATGCCTGGAGTTCCTTCTTGAGCTCTTCGTTCTTCTTCTGTTCATCCGCCAGCGCCCGTTCTTTCAGCTGGAGTGCCTGCAACAGCAGCTGCTCGTTGGCCGCAAGCTCGGCGTTCTTGTCCGGCTTCCCGATCGCAGGCATCTCGGATGCCTCGGTCTCGGCGACACTCGGGGCAACTGCCTCGGGAGCTGCGACCTCAGGAGCAGGCCTGACGGCTGGTTTCGCAACCTTCTTTACCGGCTTCGCCAGGGGCTTGGCCGCCTTCGGTTTTGCCGGCGCTGTCTCCTGCCCAACGGCCCATCCGGCCGTAAGACACAGGCAGGCCAGGCAGATCGCGGACAACACCCTCATGCCGAACCCCACTGGTGGTCGCCGTCGCATATGCTCTCCCGAAAAACCTTTCGACACTGACCGCCGATTCAAGGCAAACACAGGATTCGGAGTATACAGACCCGCCCTGCCCTTGTCCATAGGGCGAAGGCGGATAATTGGCCAATTGGGCATTGGGTTAGAGGAGGAGCAGCTCGGCTGCGTGAAGTGCGGCAGACCAAACGCTTACGACGTCGGTGTTCCGGACTTCACCGTTCATTATTCGATATTCGTCAATCTGCTGTTCTCGCTATCGGGGCAGCACCATGGTTCCCGCCGGACAGCTGAGGGCAGGCTATGGCCGCGCCTATCTCAATCGGCGCTTGAAGTCCGACCCCGACCTGAATGATGATGGTTTTGCACCGCACTGGGGCGCTTAGCTCAGTTG
>Ga0172371_10003085_pt1 | contig 26020 bp, 22 predicted proteins | sample Lak12m_FD_114543 | JGI IMG/M metagenome (GOLD analysis project Ga0172371, IMG submission 114543) | Freshwater microbial communities from Kabuno Bay, South-Kivu, Congo - kab_022012_12m | ecosystem: Environmental > Aquatic > Freshwater > Lake | place: Democratic Republic of the Congo: South-Kivu... | reverse complement strand
GGCCGCTGGACTCCCCTCGGTGAAACTCGGAGGCGGTGCCCCCGCACAGCCCTTTCATCCTTCGTTGTGGCTCCCTGCCATGACTGTTTTTGAAGAGGGGTCCGGGGAGGGACTTTTTGCAAAAAGTCCCTCCCCGGTGCATTTTCGCTTAGCCCCGCAGTTCGGGGATCTCTCCGAATTGGTCCAATGCCTCGGGGTTGGCCAGAGCATCCTTGTTGGAAACTGGTTTGCCCTCGATGACGTTCCTGACGGCCAGCTCGACTTTCTTCCCGTTGAGGGTCACCGGAATATCCGAGACCGAGAGGATCAGCGCAGGCACGTGCCTGGGCGTGGTGTTCTCGCGGATGGCCCTGGAGATCTTCTTCTTGAGCTCGCCGGTGAGCTCGATTCCCGGAATGAGCCGGACGAAGAGAATCACCCGCACGTCGTTCTCCCAGTTCTGGCCGACGACGATGCTGTCCGCGATCTCTTCCAATCCCTCCACCACGCGGTAGATCTCCGCTGTGCCGATCCTGACGCCGGAAGGATTCAGCGTGGCATCGGACCGTCCGTAGATCTTGACACCGCCGTGCTCGGTGATTTCAATGAAATCCCCGTGGTGCCAGACGTTAGGGAAAACCGAAAAATAGGCGCTCCGGTATTTCTTGTTCTCCGGATCGTTCCAGAAATAGATCGGCTGGGACGGGAACGTCGCGCTGCATACCAGCTCCCCCTGACGGCCGATCACGGGGTTGCCCAACTCGTCGAAGGCTTCGACCTTCATGCCGAGGCCGCGGCATTGCAGTTCTCCCTCGTACACGGGGAGGATGGGACAGCCGAGAGCGAAACAGGAGATCAGGTCAGTTCCCCCGGAGATGGAAGCGAGGCAGAGATCTTCCTTGATGTCTCGGTACACGAAACGGAAGCTCTCTTCCGCGAGAGGAGATCCCGTGGAACACATGGTCTTGAGGCTGGAGAGATCAAATTGCTCCCCGGGCTTGAGCCCCGACTTTTCCACTCCTGCAATGTAACGGGCGCTTGTCCCGAAAATACTCATCTTTTCATCCTGCGCGAGCTTGAAGATCGCCCCGGCGTCAGGGTAGAAGGGGGACCCGTCAAAGAGAATCAGAGTCGCACCCACGGCAAGGCCGCTTACCAACCAGTTCCACATCATCCATCCGCACGTGGTGAAATAGTAGATCTTGTCTTCCCTCTTGAGATTCACGTGGAGCAGGTGCTCTTTGAGATGCTGGACAAGGGTGCCCCCAGCGCCGTGCACCATGCATTTGGGGAGTCCGGTGGTGCCGGATGAATACATGATGTACAGGGGGTGGTCGAACGGGAGCTGCTCGAAGCTCAGTTCCAGCCCCTTCTTGCGAGAAATGAAGTCTTCGTAGTGCACAGCCTTGGGGAGGGCACTGATGTCCGCACGCTCCTGGGTGTACGGAATGACCACGATTCGCTCGATGCTGGGGAGCTCCCGGATGATTCCGCCGATCCGCTCGAGAGAATCGTGGGCCTTGCCGTTGTAATAGTACCCGTTCGCGGTGAAGAGGACCTTCGGCTCAATCTGTCCGAACCGGTCCAGTACGCCCTTGATGCCGAAATCCGGAGAACAGGATGACCAGGCGGCGCCGATACTCGTGGCGGCCAGCATAGCGACGATGGTCTGCATCATATTGGGGACGTACCCCGCGACCCGATCGCCGACCGTCACCCCTGCGCCTCTGAGAGCAGCCGCCATGCTCGCCACTTCTTCGTAGAGCTGCGCGTAGGTCATCCGGACGGTCGGCTGACCTTCTCCCTGGAATACGAGGGCCACGTTGTCGTCCCGGAATCGCAACAAATTCTCCGCGAAATTGAGGCGGGATCCCGGAAACCATTTGGCCCCGATCATGGTGGGAGAATCCTCGAGCACCTTGTCGTACGGCCGTGACGCGATGACGTGTCCGAACTCCCAGACCGCGGCCCAAAAATCCTCTCGCCGATCGACGGACCACTGGTAGAGGGGCGCATATCCATCTATCTCAAGCCCGTACTTCTCATTTACGAAACGGATGAAACGGGTGGTATTGGCGTTTTCGACTCGTTCTGCCGAAGGGACCCAAAGCGGGCGCATGCTGTTCACCTCCTGTGCGATCGACTCGTTCCCGGCGGGCGCAAGCGCCCCGCAGGTCGCTATTTGACCGAATACGCGGGCTTGTCCGGCCAGTCTTTGGGGTACTTCTGGCCCGGCTCTTCCGCGAGCTTCCTTTTCAACGCTTCGAGGCCCTGACGCTTGTACTCAGGGCGGGGCTCCTTGGGAATCCGTCGATTGAGGATGGATTCGGACCTCAGTCTCCGGCCGATTGTTTTTTCCATCATCGTGCCGAGGTCGAGGAGTCGATCTATGTCGATTCCGGTTTCGATCCCCATCTCATCCATCATGACCGCGAGGTCTTCGATGCTCTGGAGTCCCACAACGTTCGGATCCCGGTAGTAGTACGAGCCGGTGCCGCTGACCGGCACACGATCCATGAAGTTGGCCGGCTGCCCCCCCAGGCCGCCCAGCGTGGCCTCGAACCGGGTAATACCCGCCTGGAGCGCGGCCAGACAATTTGCCGTTCCCCAGCCCCGCGTCACGTGGAAATGGGCCACATGGAGGTCTGGGCTCGGAAGCTCGCTCATGATCATGGAATAGTATCGGAAGACCTGATTGGGAGGGGCACTCCCGTCGTGGTCCGCATGCTCGACGTCAGCGGCTCCGATCTCCAGCCAGCGTTTGGTGAATTCGACCGCGTCCTCGAGCCGGGTAGGTCCCGAAATGGGAGACCCCCAGATCGTGGAGACCGTACCGTTCATCTTGATGTCCACCTCCGCGGCCTTTTCAATGCACCTCTTGGCCTCTTCCCAGTAATTGGGGAGCGTCGTGCCGGAATTGGCAAAGTGGTGCTCTTCGTCAGTCGAGACCATCATGAGAATCCGGTCCGGGCCCCAGCCTTCTTTCCTGGCGACGATGGCCCGATCGACCGCCCGTTCCCTGATGGTGACCGCTGTCAGGGTGAGGTCGCTCCAATTGACCCCGGCCCTGGAAAGCTTCTTGGAATTCCTCAGGCGCTTGAACAGCTCGTCAGCGTCCTTGAATTGCGGCATGGCCGCCGGGTTACCGAGGTTCGTCACTTCCAGTTCGCGAATTCCGCAGAGTATGAGCTCTTCCAGATAGAAGAGCTTCGCGTCGGTGGGAATCCAAATCTCTTCATGCTGAAACCCGTCACGAACGGTAATGTCGCCGATCAGAACCTTTCTGGCGAAATTCAATTCATGGTCCGCCATGCACACTGCCTCCTCATGCTATTCTCCGGTGTACACCGGTTTCCTTTTCTCCCGGAACGCCGTAAGTCCTTCGACCCTGTCCTTGGTGGGAATGGTCACGGCGTAGGCATTGGACTCAATGGCCAACCCCATAGGTAGGCTCACTTCCAGGCCCTTGTTGACCGCGTACTTGGCCTGGGCGAGCGCCACCGGCCCGTTGGCCGCTATCTCCCGCGCGATGTCGAGCGCCCGGCCAAGGAGCCGATCCGGTTCCACCACTTCAAGGAAGAGTCCGTACTCCAAGCCTTCTTGAGCGGTGATTCTCCGCGCTCGAAAAATCATGTCTTTCGCTCGCGCAAGTCCCACGATGCGGGGGAGTCTCTGGGTGCCGCCAGCCCCGGGAATCACCCCAAGGCTCGTTTCGGTCAACCCCACCACCGCGCTGGTGGAGGCCAATCTGATGTCACAGGCGAGGGCCAATTCGAGACCTCCGCCGAATGCGTATCCGTTCACCGCGGCAATCACCGGCTTGGGCAGCTCTTCCACGGCGGTGAACACGTTCCTGATGGTCTGGATGTAGCGACGAACCTCGTCGGGCGCCATTCTCGCCCGTTCCTTGAGATCCGCGCCGGTGCTGAACGCGTTCTTGCCTTCCGTCGAACCTGTGATGACCACCACCTTGACGTTTCGGTCAAAGGCGATTTCGGCCACGGTGCTCCCGAAGAGCTCCAGGAGCGGCATGTTGAAGCAATTCAACGCCTCGGGGCGGTTGATCGTGAGTATCGTCACTCCATCCTGCAACTCTTTGAGCAGACCGGCATCTGCGCTCATTCCCTGAACCCTCCCGACACGGTACGTTGTGATCTGATGAAAAGCGACCCGGTTGAAGGCGCATCGCCGCGAGGAGCGTTGACCGCACGTCAAGGCCCTGTGGCGCTTCGACATTCCCAAGGAGAAGGGAAAGATGGCCGGCCGCTGTGCCGCCGGGACGCACGGCCGGATGCCGAAGCTCTTTTCGTCCGTGGCTGCTCCAAGGCTTGTGGAAGCACTCGACGGTCCCGCGCGTCCGCTGTCCCTCCACGGCCACACGGTGCGCAACGCGGAGGCCCGGAAGCCCGCGGTATAATTGCACCTCGTGAGCACGCACTGAAGACGGCATCATCTATACCATTTTTGCGCTTGACTTTTCAATCGGAGATTCTACAAGATTGTTTCACCCGGAGAAACATCTTCTTGCGCACCCCAAACTCGGATCGCGGTGACCAGACGGGCTCGCGAAGCTCAACCCCCTCCGGCCGTGCGGCCGACGGTTCGACTGGTTTCCGTTCAGGATGGGAGGCAGTTGCCTAATGCAACACCATGGCGAGACCATGGCGCGGCGCGATGGGGCGATTCCCGAGCGGTCACCGGAATGCGCGGAACGTGCAAATATTCACAATATGGAAAATAAAAACTTCCACCATGAAACAACGGTGTTTTCAAGGTGGCTGCCGAAGCAGGAATCACGGGAGAAACCTACCGGAAAAGTGGGGAAATGGGTTTCATCATCTGGGATTTCTTGACTAGACGAATCCTTGACCTGCGGACCGGGTTCTGTTATTTTGATGCCCCTGCCTCAGCCGAGAACCTTGATGAACGGCACGGGGTATCACTTTCACCACGTGGGGACGCGAACGCCAAAAGGGCCTTCCCCTCCTCCGGTCGGTGAAGCGGAAACTCCCACACGCCCTCTCGAGTCCGACGTGTACCCTGGAGGCGATTCACGGATCGCCCGCACGTCCAGGGACTCACATGCACCGGCGGATCAAGCAAAGGGGATGCTGAATGTCGGAAGTCATACTTGAGGCCAAGAACATCTTTCTTTCATTCCAAGGGGTGGCCGCTCTCACCAATGTGAGCTTGGAGGTGAGGAGGGGCGAGATCTTCTCGATCATCGGTCCGAACGGGGCCGGTAAAACCTGCATGATGAACTGCATCAACGGCCTCTATCGACCGAAACAGGGGCACATGTTCTTCAAGGGCAAGGACATAACGAACGTGTCCCCCCACCGTCGCGCTGCCATGGGGCTATCGAGGACCTTTCAAAAGATCGAGCTCTTCGGGGGAATGACCGTCCTGGACAACATCCGGCTGGGCCGGCACCTGCACCTCAGGTCCAGCCTTCTGAGCTCCGCGGTCTACTGGGGGAAGACTGCTCAAGAGGAAATCGAGACCCGAGAATTCATCGAGGAAGAAATCATTGACCTCCTTGAAATCGAAGCGGTCCGAAACGAAGTGACCGGTATGCTCTCCTACGGAATGCAGAAACGGATCGAGTTGGCCCGAGCCCTGGCGTTACAGCCCGAATTGATCCTGCTGGACGAGCCTTTGGCCGGCCTCAACCTCGAAGAGACGGAAGACATGGCCCGCTTCATCGTGGACATCAACGAAGACGAGCGCTGGAAGATCACCTGCGTGCTGGTTGAACACGACATGGGCGTGGTTATGGATCTCTCCGACCGCGTTATGACCCTGAACTTCGGAGTGAAGATCGCCGACGGGACCCCGGAGGAGGTTCAGGAAAATCCAGAAGTTATCAAAGCTTATCTGGGTGAGGTGGAGGATCTATATGTCAGCCGCAGATGACAGACGCTTTAAGGGCGAAATAGAGATTACCGATGACCTGACCTTGCCCAAACTCCTGTTGCGCCAGTGCGTGAAGTTCGGCGGCGACAGGGTCGCGATGCGAGAGAAGGAATACGGTGTTTGGCTCCCCGTGACATGGCAGCAGTATCTCGACAAGGTCAAACAGATCACCCTCGGCCTGATGCACATGGGCCTCCAGAAGGGCGACAAGGTGATCATGATCGGTGACAATCGCCCACAGGCGCTCTGGACAGAGATGGCGGCGATGTGTGCGGGCGGGGTAGGGGTCTGGCTGTTCCAAGACTGCCTCATGGAAGAAGTGAAATACATCGTTGATCACTCCGACTCGGTTTTCTACGTGGCCGAAGGGCAGGAGGAGGTCGACAAAGCCCTGGCGATTCGGGATGACTGCCCTAAACTGAAGAAGATTATCTGGGACGACCCCAAAGGGCTTCGGCATTACGACGACCCGATGCTCGTGAGCCTCAGCGAGGTGATGCGATTAGGTCGCGAAAAGGAGAAAGAGGATCCCGGCCTCTTTGAACGGGTGGTTGCCGAGGGCAAGGGGCAGGACGTGTGCCTGCTCTTTTACACGTCCGGCACGACGTCGCTTCCCAAAGGAGCCCTCCTCACCCACTACAACATGCTTACCATGGGGCGCAATCTCATGCGAGTAGACCCCTGCGTACCAACGGACGACTTCGTCTCTTATCTGCCCTTCGCATGGATCGGAGAGCAGATGATGTCGATCTCGTGCGGGCTCCAGGTAGGCTACACCATCAACTTTCCCGAAGAACCCGAGACCGCGCAGCACAACGTCAGAGAAATTGGGCCGCACGTGATGTTCGCTCCGCCGAGGCTGTACGAACAGTTCACGAGGACCGTCCAGGTCAAGCATCTCGACGCGACGTGGATCAAACGCACGATCTTCAATATCGCGATGAAGATCGGGTACCATACTGCGGAGCTCAAATTCGAGAAGAAACCGGTCCCGATCCATTGGAAAATTCTGAGGCAAATTGCCGAGTGGACGCTCTTTTCCAAGATTCGGGATCACTTGGGCCTCAGCAAGGTGCGTCATGCGTACACAGGCGGCGCGGCCATGGGGCCTGACCATTTTCGCTTCTTCCATGCCATCGGCGTCAATCTCAAGCAGATTTACGGTCAGACGGAGATTGCGGGTATCTCCGTGGTCCATCGGGACGGCGACGTCAAGTTTGATACCGTCGGAACCCCCATCCCCGAGACCGAAATCAAGATCGGGGAGAACGACGAGATTCTGTCCAAGAGTCCATCCGTGTTCATCGGTTACTACAAGATGCCCGAAGAAACGACCAAGACCCTGAAAGACGGCTGGCTCTATTCGGGGGACACGGGTTTCATCGACACGGACGGCCACCTCGTCGTATTCGACCGATCCAAGGACATCATCATCCTCAGTGACGGGAAAAAATTCTCGCCGCAGTTCCTCGAGGCGCGGCTCAAGTTCAGTCCATACATAAGAGATGCCCTGGTGGTCGGGCATGAGCGTCCGTATGTCACGGTGATTGTCTGTATCGATTACAACTCGGTGGGCAAGTGGGCCGAGGACAATGGGATCAACTATACCAGTTACACGGAACTTTGCCAACAGCCCCAGGTGTACGACCTCGTGGCACGCGACATCCATGGGGTGAACCGCTCTCTCCCCGAAGCGGCCAAGGTGGTGAGATTTGCGAATCTCTACAAGGAATTCGATGCGGACGACGATGAACTGACGCGCACGAGGAAGATCAGGCGGGCTTTTGTTGAGAATCGGTACAAGGAGATCATAGATGCCTTGTACACGCGTGACGAAATGATGCGGATGGAAACGAACATCACGTACGAGGATGGACGAGTGGTGGAGATCAGAGCCAACATACGGCTGCAGGACGTCATAGAGGGAGGAAAGAAGTAATGCACCTCTTTATGGAACTACTGATAACCGGCGTCATGCTCGGTTCGATCTTTGCCCTTGTGGCTCTGGGGTGGGTCCTGATCTACAAGTGCTCCGGCGTGTTGAATCTGGCCATGGGTGAGCTCACGCTGATCGGAGGCTACGTCTGCCTCGGACTCTACTCCCGATTCGTCACGGTGATGCCGATCGAGCAGGCCTTTCTGCTGGCTCTACTCGGCACGTTGATAGTCGGTCTCATCCTGGGATTGCTCACTGAGCGGATCTTCCTTCGGAAAATGATCGGCGAGCCGATTCTGGCTGTCATCATGGTGACCGTGGGGCTGTCGTTCTTTTTCAAAGGCATGGTTTTCATCATTTGGGACACCGACACCCAGGTCTTCCAACCCCGCATCTTTTCCATCGAACCGCTGATGATTGCCGGCCTTACCGTTGGACGCGTCTACGTGTGGGGTTTTGTTGCCGCTTTGGCGCTCATGGTCATTTTTGTGAGCTTCTTCAAGTACACGCGCTGGGGCCTGGCCATGCAGGCATGCGCGGATGACGAGATGGCGGCCCTTTCCCTGGGAGTCAGCGCCAAGTTCGTGTATGCGCTGGCGTGGGCCATTGCCTTCATGGCAGCGGGAGTCGGAGGGACGCTGCTCGGAAATATCAACGGCCTGAATTACTCCGTGAGCCTCCTGGGTTTGCTGGTGCTCCCCGTCGTGGTGTTCGGGGGACTCAACTCAGTTCCCGGGGCCATCGTGGGCGGCATAACCATTGGGATTCTCCAGAATCTCACCGGCGGATACCTGGACCGGTTCTTCCCCGGCGGCATCAAGGAGATTGCTCCGTTCATCTTCATGGTCGTGTTTCTCCTGTTCAAGCCCTACGGTCTCTGGGGTTGGGAACGGATAGAGAGGGTTTAGTCCATGAGCAGCTACCTCCCCTGCGGCACATATTTCGAGTCTTACCGGGCGGACCAAAAGTGGTGGCGCACGCCGTTCATCAAAGGCAAGATGGTCGTGATGGCGGTCTTGCTTGTCGCTTTGCCCTACATCGTGGCTCCCGAGTGGTTGAGCGTCGCGTATACTATCAATTACTACATTTTGGCTGCGCTCGGGGTTCAGTTGTTGATCGGTTACTGCGGTCAGATCACCCTTGGGCATGCGGCCTTCGTGGCCGTGGGAGGGTACTGCAGCGCCATGATGGTGCTGTTTGTCCCATGGCCGCAGTTCATGACTGATTGGGGGTTGGCCTATCCGGTGAGCATACTCTGTGCCGGGATAACTGCGGGATTATGGTCGGTGCTCTTCGGTCTTCCTTCCGCGCGGGTCAAAGGCTTCTATCTGATCATGACCACCATGGCCGCCCAGTGGATCACGGTGCCGTTCGTCATCACCCAGTACGTCAGCCAGATCGGTGGACGGGGCCAGGCGTTTTCCCTACCTGAGGGGACGCTCAAGATCGGGCCGTGGATCATCGATGGAGACGTCAAGATCTATTACTTCTCGGTGATCCTTGTTGTCGTCTGTCTCCTGGCCATGGGGAACATGCTCCGGTCCAAACTGGGAAGGGCTTGGATTGCAATCCGGGACAACGACATCGCGGCCGAGACCATGGGCGTAAACATTATCGCGTACAAGCTCTTGGCGTTTTTCGTCGCCGGCTTCTTTGCGGGGATCGCGGGAGCCTTTTTCATCAGCTCCATGTTCTTTGTCAGTCCCGAGCACTACGAGTGGTTCTACTCGCTGCTCTGGGTGGGCATCATCTTGATCGGAGGCGTGGGGAGCATTCAGGGTCTGGTCTTCGGCTCAGCCTTCGTGGTGTTGGTGTTCAAGTTTCTCGAGATGGGAGTTCTCACCGCAAGCGACTTCTTGATGACATCCTATCCGGAGTGGGGCTGGATGACGACGAAGATCATCTTCTTCAAGGAAGCGGCCTTCGGGCTGGCGATCATTTTCTTCCTCATCTACGAACCGAACGGCCTGTCCTACCGTTACTGGCAGGCAAAGAACTATTTCAACTTGTGGCCCTTCTCGTACACCGGCAAATAGGGGTTTGTTCCAAATCGGATTTGCCCAGGATTTCGGAAAGGAGGTGCTGACTTCGTTCGAGGCGCCGGAAACTGTAGTGCTTGGCTCCAATCAACAACAACGATCAGGGAGGTGTAGAGATGTTTAAAAGGATCGCCCTGTTTATGGGATTGATTTCGATTCTGGTCTGTTCGACGGCACTTGGGGCGGACGAAATCAAGATCGGTTCGATCAATGACTTGACCGGTGCTACTTCCGACGTGGGCAAGGATGCGGCCCTTGGAATCAGGGAATGCGTCACGTACCTCAATGACAGTGGAGGCATCAAGGGCAGAAAGATTAAGCTCTTGCTCTACGATTACGGGTATCGGGTGCCTGAGGCCATCACGATCTACAAGAGATTCAGGGACTTCGACAAAGTCAAGCTCCTGCTCCAGTGGGGAACCGGGGACACGGAAGCTCTCTCTCCCACGGTCAACAAGGACAAGATGGTCACCATTTCCGACTCCTTCTCCGGCCACTTGTGCGATCCCAAGAAGACCCCGTACAATTTCATATATTCCACTGATTATTCCACGAACGCCAGGGCGGCCCTGACATCCTGGTTCGATAAGGTCTGGCAGAAGAGCGACAAGTGGAAAAAGGCCAGAGAGGCCGGCACGAAACCCAAGCTCGTCTGCTTCTATATGTTCGCCTCCCCCTATGCCAGCGCTCCCATCAAGGCCATCAAGGATCAGGCCCAGTTGCTGGGGATCGAAGTTGGAAAGGATCAGGACGTCTCTCTGACCGCGCTCGACGCCAAGAGCCAGGTCCTTGCCGCAAAGGGCGACGGTGCGACCATCTGCTGGCACGGCAACACTACCATGTCCGTTGCCACGACGGTTAAAGATGGGTATCAACTCAAGCTGGAAGCCGATCACATCGTCAACAACTGGGGATTCGACATGAACCTCGTCCGGATGACCGGAACCGCGGGTGACGGCGTCATCGGCGCGGCCGCCTGTGCGTTCCTCGGAATGGAAGTTCCGCTCATGGAAAAGGTTCTCCAGTATTGTAAGAAGGTCAACCCCGGAGTGCCCATCGAGAAACGGGACATCCGTACGGTCCAGGCCTGGGTCAAGGTCGCTCTTGCCAAGGCAGGTCTGGAGCGTGCAATCGACAAGGGCAAGCTTGACGGGCCTGGGATCAAAGCCGAGCTCGAGACGTTGAAAGACTGGTACCCCTTTGACACGAAAGGCGCCCTGGGCGTGGGACCGTACACCATTACCCCAACCGACCACCGGCCCACGGGGACGGCCTCCCTCTACACCATCAAAGACGGGAAGATCGTGTTGTTCGAAAAAATCAACATGCAGGAAAAATTCCCCAAAGAATGGCCCACGTGGCTGGGTTGGTAGCAGGTCGGGGGGCGGACCGGTCCGCCCTGCCCGAGTGTCATCGCTAGCCGAACCCTGTTCATGAAAAAGGGAGAAGGTTGTGGCCGGAAACAGCAGCATCTTGAAGATCAATAACATAGAGGTCAGGTACCACGAGGTGATCCTGGTTCTCAAAGGGGTTTCCATCGAGGTGCCCGAGGGCGGGATCGTAGCGCTCCTGGGGGCCAACGGTGCGGGCAAGAGCACGACCCTGAAGGCCATTTCAGGATTGCTCAATCATGAGGACGGCGAAGTCACCGACGGCAGCATCGAGTTCATGGGCGAACGCATCCACAAGCTCGGAGCGGAACAGATCTCGAAGAGAGGAATCTTCCAGATCATCGAAGGACGCCGGGTCTTCGAACACTTGACCGTTGAGGAAAATCTCCTTGTCGGGGGCCATCTCCGCCCTTCCGGACTCAAAGAGCGGCTCGATATGGTGTACCATTACTTCCCCCGCATCAAGGAGCGTCGAAGCGTGATAGCAGGGTTTGTCAGCGGCGGCGAGCAACAGATGTGCGTGATCGGCCGCGCCATGATGGCCCAACCCAAACTGATGCTGCTCGACGAGCCCTCTATGGGCCTTGCGCCCCTGCTCATCAAGGAGATCTTCGAGATCATTCAGAGGCTCAACCACGAGGAAAAGATTCCCATTCTCCTGGTGGAACAGAATGTGAAGCTTGCCTTGACCGTGGCCCCCCACGCCTACGTGATGGAAAACGGCCGCATTGTGATGGATGACACTTCCGAAAAGCTCAAGGAGAACCCGGACATCCGAGATTTCTACCTTGGCCTGACCGATGTGGGCGGCAGGAAGAGCTTTCGGGACGTCAAACATTACAAGCGGCGCAAACGTTGGCTAACCTGACTTGTGCCCCTCGGCATGAAGTCTACCGCACAACCGGAGCGCCAATTCCGCTCCAGGAGCGATCCCCCGCTTTGGTCGTCGGAGCGAGCTTGCTCGACGCTCTGAGATTTCGGGTGAAGGAGACATTATGAATAAGGCAGCGACGATGTTCACGGCCCTGTTGATTGGGTTTGCATTTGCGGTTCTTCCGGCATTTGCAATGGAAGCTCCGGTCATCGCCCTTGATCGGGTCGAGATTGCCAGTATTCAACCCTTCTATGTCAAGCCCAGAATCGGATATAAGAGTGAAAAAGAGCCCGGCAAGGAGGAAACCTACGGGTACAGCAGTACTCTGAGCGTGGCCTACGTTTTCAACATCAAGAACCCCAACAAAGAGTCCGTCATGCTCGACGAGCTCCAGTTCACCACGGCCTTCGAAGGTTTTGACATCAACACGGTTATGTCATACGAGGACTCCTGGATACCAGGCGGAAAGACCAACCAGTTGCGGGTGGTCGTCAGCAATGAGGCCTTTCCGACAATCGTGAGTTTGATGGTGGGCACCGAGCATGCCGCTCGAATCGCCGAGATGAAGGCCTCCGCAGGGGCGCTCGTCGGCAAGTGGTGGAAAGATATTTCGGACTTCTCGTTCCCCATAACGGTCACGAACGGCACGGCAGTGTTCAAGGATGAGAAGGGGAAGGAGATCAGGGCCACCTTCACCGCCGCGTGGGGCAAGAAGGCAGAAGAACCGGCCAAGAAATAGGGGAAGCCTCGTCCTCCGTACGTGAATCGAGTCTCCTTACGGTGATTGCGGGAGACGAGGTGACGCCTCTCCAGACCAGATTTGAAAACGAAAGGCCCTTCTTGGGCCTTTTTTTTCGGAATTACGCACTGGGCACAAAGCGCGGCTGTCACTGCGGGGAGCGGACCGACGAAGCAATCTGTTTTTGCTGTTTGGAGATTGCCACGGGCTTGCGCCCTCGCAATGACAGCTCACGGGCCTGTCATTGTGAGGGGTGATATCGCTTAGCCATCATGATGAATGCCACCTGCGAAGCAGGTCCTTGCATGTGAATGAATCCTTCCACGCTGTTAACGTTACCCTTGCTAAAGGACCACTCCTGTTGCATGATCGACACCGACGGTGTTTCGGCAAGCCCTGCGGTGAAAGAATACGTTAACTCTACGGTCCCATGAGCTCGCATTCGAACGAAACGAAGCCTCCCCCGCCTGAGATCATCCGTGAGGTCGAAGACCTTCGAAAAGAGATCCGGCATCACGAGTACCTATACTACGTACTGGACAACCCCGAGATAAGCGACGCGGAATACGATCGCCTCTTCCGCAGGCTGGAAGAGATCGAGCGGCTCTATCCAACCCTCGTCACCTCCGATTCGCCGACGCAACGGGTCGGCGGCGCTCCGCTGGAGAAATTCGGCCAGGTTCCGCACTCCATGCCCATGCTTTCGCTCTCGAACATCTTTGCAGAGTCGGAGCTGCGGGAATTCGACGCGAGAGTCCGCAGGTCCCTGGGAACCACACGGGAAGTGGCATACGTGGTGGAGCCCAAACTGGACGGCGTTGCCGTCGAGCTGGCTTACCACGGGGGTCTTCTGGTTTCAGGCTCCACCCGGGGAGACGGGTACGTGGGCGAAGACGTTACCGCCAACGTGCGGACCATCAAAGCGATTCCCCTGATGCTGCGCAACGAGGGACCGCTTGCCGACGCGGAGTTGATTGAGGTCCGAGGGGAGATATTCATGGACCGGGCCGACTTCGACGTGCTGAATCGCAACCGGGACGATGCAGGTCTCCCGTCCTTTGCTAACCCGCGCAACGCTGCGGCCGGGTCCATCCGGCAGCTCGACCCTCGTGCCACCTCGGAGAGGCCGCTGAAATTCCTGGCCCACGGTTTGGGGACGTTCTCCGGATCTGTTCCCGGGACCCATATGGAGCTCCTCGACGGACTCAATAGACTGGGCCTGCCCGCGAACCTCAACAACGCCCGACTCTGCCGCGACGCCGACGAAGTCCTCGAGCACTATCAACTCCTGCAGGAGATTCGCCGGACGCTCGCCTACGAGATCGATGGGGCGGTCGTGAAAGTCAACGACGTGGCCGATCAGATCGCCCTCGGCCTGAAGACGAGATCCCCGCGATGGGCCGTGGCCTTCAAGTTCGAACCGCTGCAAGCGACGACGCGGATCGTGCGAATCGAAATCGGGGTCGGCAGGACCGGAACCCTCACTCCCGTGGCGGTCATGGAACCGGTTCAGGTGGGCGGCGTCACGGTGAGTCGGGCAACCCTGCACAACCAGGACGAAATCGATCGCAAGGACCTTCGGGAGGGGGACACAGTTGTGATCCAGAGGGCGGGGGACGTCATTCCCGAAGTCGTGCGCGTGGTCGCCGAGAAACGCCTCCCCGACAGCAGGCCGTACGCGATCCCCGACGTCTGCCCCGTCTGTGACTCGGCAGCGGTGCGGCTGGAAGGGCAGGCTGCCAAAAGGTGCGTCAATTCGTCTTGCCTTGCTCGCCTCAAGGAGACCATCCGGCACTTTGCCTCTCGAAACGCCATGGACGTCGAAGGCCTGGGGGTCAAGCTGGTCGAGCAACTGGTGGATCAGGGGCTCGTCCGTGATCCCGCGGATCTCTATACGCTCACGAAAGACCAATTGGTAGCTCTCGAACGCATGGCCGAGAAGTCCGCGTCCAACATTCTCGAGGCGCTCGACCGGTCCAAGGCCGTTCCTGCAGACCGGTTTCTCTTCAGCCTGGGCATACCTCTCGTGGGAGAGCACGTCGCCAGGGTGTTACTCGAGGCTTTTGCAGGCATCGAGAGCCTTGCGGCAAAAACGCGGGAGCAGCTTCAGAACGTGTACGGCATCGGACCCGAGGTGGCCCAGAGCGTTGCAGCCTTCTTCGGGGAGCAGCGAAACCGGGACATGATCCGAAGGCTCCTGGATTCGGGGGTGACGCCCATTCCCCTCGAAGCTCCTCCCCCTACCGGAGAGGCTCCTTTCGGCGGAATGACCGTGGTCTTCACGGGCACGATCTCCATGCCGAGGACAGAGGCAAAGAGGATCGTCGAAGCCGGGGGAGGCAAGGTCAGCGGCTCCGTCAGCCGCAAAACGGATTACGTAGTGGCGGGAGCCGAGCCTGGCTCCAAGCTCGACAGGGCGAGGGAACTGGGGGTCGGTGTCCTGACCGAGGAAGAGTTCAGAGAAATGGCCGGGCTCTGATCGACCCGGCGCGGAGGGCCGCAATGTCCAAGCTGGTCCGCAAGAGAGCGCTGGTCTCCGGTTTAGTTCAGGGTGTCAATTTCCGCTCTTACACCAGGTCCGCCGCACGTCACGCCGGGGTAGCGGGCTGGGTGAGGAATCTTCCCGACGGCAGAGTGGAAGTGCTCATGGAAGGCGAAGCCGAACGTGTGGAGACGCTGCTCGCCTGGCTGTACAAGGGCTCACCCTACGGCCGGGTCGACCACGTGGAGGTCTTTGCCGAGAGAGCCACAGGGGAGTTCACGGATTTTGCAGTAACCTACACAGGAGGCAACCGCTGGTGACACGAGGGGGGCGATCGGGAACGAAGGTCTTGCTGGTCGCGGCGGTCGCTGCGACGCTTTTCGGATGGAGCAGCGCGTGGACCATGGAAGAGTGTGGGCCCATTATCATCGATCTGCTCATGGGGGAACCGATCCCATTCGACATGATGTTGGATGACCTTGCCACGGTGAGGATCGTTTACCTGGGGGAATTCCACACCATTGCCCGGCACCATGAGCTCCAGGTGGAGCTGCTCCGTCAACTGGCCGAGAAGGGCATCAAAACGGCCGTAGGCATGGAGATGTTTTCCGAGCCGCAGCAACCGGTGCTGGAAAGGTGGCTGCAAGAGGGCGGATCAATTTCGGACCTGGTGAAGGAGCTGGGGAAAGAGCATTGGACCAACCTCCGTGACTACGAGGCTCTGCTGCAACTGGCTCGCGATCTCCGCGTCCCTGTCGTGGCACTCAACGCACCCGACACGCTCGTCCGCACCTTTCCCCGCGGTGGCCGGCAAGCCTTGAGCGAAGCGGAACGGCGGCAGATTCCGGAGGATTTGGATCGGATCGACCCGGCCTATGACCGGCTCCTCCGATTGAGGCTTCGGGTCCACCGCGCCTTCGAGTCGAAGAGCCTGGATCGAATCGTCATGGCCCAGGCGCTCCGGGACGCGACCATGGCACGAAACATTGTTCGATTTCTCAATTCCGAGCCGGGGAAGGATCGGGTGATGGTCGTGATTGCAGGAGGCGGTCACGTGAACTACGGCTTCGGCATTCCGGAACGAGTCAAGCACACCTCGCCATTTTCCTACCGCATTGTTCTGCCTACCGAGAGCGGCCAGCTTGTTCTCTCCGAAGCGGAAAAGCGCGAGTCGGTTCCTGTCCATATAACTCACGAGGATCTCAGGTTCATTCGGGTCCCCATAGCCGACTATCTGCATGTCACCCCGTTGACCGAGCAGCAACAGGAAGAAGGGGAGCCCGCGGCCGCGCCGGATCTCGAGGCCAGGCGCAGCAGGTGAGCGCGCGCCGGAGGGGCCTCCCATCCCTCATTGTTACCCAGGGCCGCAGGTCAAATCAGAATGGCGCAAGAGTTTACCGCGGAGACGCAGAGGCTGCCGAGAGATCTATTTGTTCAACGAATTACGTGACGACACACGGCGTTGCCGACATACCTTAAACCCCGGCGTTATTGCCTCAGCGCACTCAGCGTATCTGCGGCGAATCCAGATTGGCCGGTGAACGTTTGCAGAAAGGGTGCTTGCCCCTCTGAACAGATATACAAACCTGAACATAAGGCCGCGGGCGGCTCCCTCTAGCCGCGCTTGCGATTCATTGGCATTTGATGGGTTGCCGAAATGCCTTGACACAACTAATAGACCGGTTTACTATCTCCTGGCCTTGGCGGTAGGAAGGAAATGGGAAAAGAAACCACGAAGGAACGAATCCTGGCCTGCGGAGCACAGATCGTATACCAAAAAGGATTCAACAACACCGGCATCCAGGAGATTCTCCAGAGCGCGCAGGTCCCGAAGGGATCGTTCTATTTTTACTTCAAGAACAAGGAAGAGTTCGGGCTGGCGTTGATCGAATACTACTTCACGTTCTTTGTGCTCATGGCGGAGGCTCACTTGAAGAGCACGGAAGCGTCCCCTTTGAAAAGGCTCGAGAATTACTTCGGGGGCTTTCGCGCCATCTGCGAGCACCATGGATGCAAAGGAGGATGCCCAATAGGCAATCTGACACAAGAATTGGCCGGTCTGGGCGAAGCATTTCAAGAGAGGCTCCGAGAGACGCTCGACAAAATGAAGGACCGGATTGCCGAATGCCTGGAACTGGCTAGAGAGGCGCAGGAGGTCGATCCGGAAATCAATGTTGACGACACCGCAGATTTTCTCCTGAACAGTTGGGAAGGCGCTCTGTTGCGCATGAAGGCGGAACGGAGCACGCGGCCGCTCATCCTCTTCGAAAAGATGGTCTTTGACCGGGTGCTGAAGGGATAGTCACTCGCGGCCGGCAAAGAATGCTTCATCCCATGGGAGGGAACGGTACGCATCGCGTAAGGGCCGATTCGCGACCCTCCTCCTTTCGCCGCCGTAGCGGTCGCCCTTGTGGAAACGCACGCCATGCGCCGCACCGGGATAGGCGTGGCTGCGAGGAGAATGAAAGGCGATACGGATTCGTTCTTTGTTGAGTACATAATCAGATGTTTTTTTCCCGGCGGACAAACTGACCGGTCTACTACCAAATACGGGCCGAAACCCGCGCATCCCGACGCTGCGGCCCTCAAATTCAAAGAAGGAGAAAGTATCATGGCGCTACTTGAGACAATCTCACCGGAAAAGGCTGAAGGAAAGCTCGCCGAGCTCTATGCCGCAACCGAGCAGTTTTTTGGTGCGGTTCCCAACAACGCGCGGTTACTGGGGGTTTCGCCGGGGGTTCTTGAGAATCAGTTGCAGATGGCCGAGTACTATATGGCTCATCCCACGCTGAGCGTCCCGTTTCTCGCCATGGTTCGCATGCTCGTGTCAAAGGGGACCGGGTCCCCCTATTGCCGGAACCTCAACGCTGGACTCCTGATGAAAGTGGGTGTTCCCAAAGAAGCCGTTGGGGCAATGCAGAGCGATCCCGGGCAAGCTCCGTTAAGTGAGAAGGAAAAGGCGCTCCTGCGGTTCGTCCTCAAAGCCGCCGACGATCCCCATGCCGTGAAGGCCGAAGAGGTGGCCAGCCTTCGATCCCTGGGCTGGAGGGATGCCGACATTTTTGACGCGGTGGCCCATGGCGCTCGCACCGTGGCAACCAACATCATTTTCGATACCTTCAAGATCGATGAAGATTGATTGCCGCTGAAGGGAACGCTGTGGCGCGCCCTCAGTAATTTCCCGAAACGCCGGCCGCGTTGTCACGTGCATCACCGCGCGCGGATCCGAGAAGGCCGGGAAGACCGATCTGCTTTCCGGCCTCTTTTCACTCGGTTGAAGACTCGACCAGTTCCTCGAGATAGCGGTTGCACTCCTCACGGAATTCCAACACGATTTCTCGAACGGGCCGCTTTTGCTCCCTGGACTCTCTGCCAAGCATTTCCCACAGACTCTCGAGAAGAGGAAAATCGTCCTCGGTCAAGTTGATGCACAGCGTGCTCCCGCATCGACAATTCCGATATTGCATCGTATGGATCGCATCGGAGGAATCTTTGTAAGGTTCCAATCCGTGGGCAACGGGGAAGGTCCGGTGAATGTAGTCGGGAAAACTGGAATATTCGCGGCCGCAGGTGGCGCATTTCTTCGGAAAGAGCCTTGAATCCGTCCCAAGCTCGGCGAACGCCCTGATGAACTTCAAGAACTTTTTATTATACCCCCCTTTCCTTCGATTCACCGCGAGTGAAGTCATGCTGGCGTTCCTCCAACGCAGCCGGCCCAAGGGCGACGTGTTGACCGGGCCCGATCAAGCTTACGAATGCCACCTACTCCCTGGTTTCATAAGGAAGGCGACACCCGCCAGTAGATTGTCTCGGCGCGGCAGTCTCCTATGAATGGGCACACCCATCTTCGTGCCCGCCACAGGTAAAGCTGGGGTCGAACTGGGGAAGTCTCCCGTCCTGAATGAGATCGATGTTCTCTCCTACGGTACCCTGTGCTGCGCGATACACACTGATTCCCTGTGCTTGGAGTTTCGCGAGCGCGCCCATTCCGATGCCGGCAACAACGACGGCGTCCACCTCACGTCCTCCCAATGCCTTGAAGGGTTGGCACATACCGTGTGAATGGTGGATATCGCCATTCTGAATCTCTTCGACGGTTTTGGTCTGAGTGTCGACGATCACAAAGCCCGGCGCGGAGCCGAAATGTCCGTACACGACGCTGTTCATGCCTTGTAACGTCTCGGTTGGAATGCAGATCCTCATGTAGTCAACTCCTTGTAATAACTTTCATGCCTGGGATCAGGCACAACGACCATGAAAATGCTACTCTTGCACCCGCGTTCGGGTCGGCAAACACCGGGCGGCGCCCTACGGGAGGCTCCGATATGTTGAAAATCTTTGGAAAGGCCGTGCGTGGGGAGGACCTTCTTCAAAAAAAGTCTCCCCCAGCATTCGTCTTTTCATAGGAATTCCCTGCCCAAGGGAGGATTGTTTCGGACCGCGAAATCAATCGCTCAAGAGCGACAGCCGCCACGGTCATGGCTGGCGGTCGCCTCGCCCACACTCCGGACCATCGGCACCTTCCCGGCCATGGAATGCCGTACTGAAACATTCCGGACATGCGGCGGGATCCTCGTTGTCGTACGGCTCACTCCACGCGTGGTGGCACCGGTCACAAGTGAACGCCCGCTGTTCCGACATGGTCACCGCGCCACCTTCGATGCGCAGAGCAAGCCCTTCCGTCAGCGCCTGAGCTACCTTGCGCCTCGCGGCGTCGACGATTCTTCCGAAGGTCTGGCGCGAGACGTTCATGCGCTCTGCCGCCTGTTCCTGGTAGAGCCCCTCCAGGTCGGCCAGCCTGATCGCCTCAAATTCATCCATCGAAAGGACAATCTCCCCGATGATCGACATCGGCACGCCTACCGGCTTGAAAACACGGTGAGCCGGCTGACCACTGACTCTCCGACAGCATTTCGGTCTGGCCACGGTAATCCACTCCACGTGATCATTATGGGCATGTGCTCAGAATTGTCAAGGCGTGGTTCGTGCTCATCCGGGAGAGCGGCGTGCGAGAAAGGGGTCTGGTAAAAGGCGGAGGTGGGGAAGGGTGGCGCCTAATCCGGCCACCCCGTGAATTGAAGATGTCTGGCCGCGTGGGGCGAGCCGTCAGAAGAATATCGAAAGGCGGCCGCCCACACCCCAATTCTGCTTCTGGAAGTTGACGTCGTAAGAAACGTTGGGAATGTTCGCGTCCCGTTCACCCACACGGATGTCCGTCGTGGCCTTCAGCACGTGGTACTTTGCGTAGGCCCCCAATTGCATCCCGTAGATTGTGCCGACCGAGGCGTCCGCGAATCCTTCCACGAGATATCCCTGTTTAATGTAGTTGGACGCGGGGAATCCGTGCACGTTGGCTCCTGAGATGATCAGTCCGGCGGCAACGGTTTCCACGTAATCGATAGACCCCCACACCACGGGGGATCCGAGCACTCCTGCGCGAAAGTCAAATCCGGCCCCTCGCGTCACGTTGCTCCACACGAGACCGAGGTAAGGCGTCCAGGCATTGACCGTGACGGTCGCAGTGTCATACTGTCCGAACGGCGCGCCGAAGCCCGAATCCGGGTCGGTGAAATTGGCCATAAAATTTTCGTATCGTGCTCCCACAATTCCGGTCAAGGCCGGATGCGCATCAATAGTCAACGCGAGGGAGACCGTTCCGCTCTGCGGAGTGGCAGACCATCTCCTCACTCGCGAGGCCGAGCTCGCGAACTGCTCTGTCTCCACCGAAGGCTCACGGAAGTAGAATGAGTACCCCCTCCGAGCGCCAAGCCAAACGGACTCGCGCCGCCGAGCCGCGCCATCAGATCCATGGCTATCCCTTGGAGGTCGAATTGCTGCCGCAACCCGGACAGTGAACCGGCCGGCTGATTCGGGGCGGTAAACGATATGTCCGCTCCCTTCCGATAACCGAAATAGCCGGCCTTGAGGGAAACGTCTCCGCGCAGCCAGAAACACCCCGGCCCGGAAGGTACTCCACACCATTGAGCCAATCCCATGGTCGGCAGGACAAGAACTACGACGGCAGCGATCAAGAGTGGGGCGAAAATATGCCTATGCATGAGCTCTCCTCGAAGACCCCCACCATTGGGCCGGGTAGCGGGTCTCATGGCACGCGGCGCTCCGGAGCCCCAGCCCCCGCCTCGCACGGAGCACGAGCCGGTAGTGGTGCCCAGTCGACGGGACAGAGCGCCGTTGTCGACCTTGCTTCATGAGGACTCCCCCCGCGGTGTTGGTGACATAGCCCGGAAGGAGCGACACGAAAAGTCGACCAAGTTCGAATAAGGACTGCCTGATATCACAGCTAGACCTCACAAATACTACTATTTGCAGCGGAATGTCAACAAGAATTAAGGTGCGGCCGAAGTCTTTCTTGTCGAGAATGATTTGAAAGCGGAGTAGCGTCCTTCGCTACTGCCGGATACGGGGCGGATTCGACCATTCCGAGATTCACAGACGCCCAACGGAAGCCCGACGAATTGAGAGGAGGATGCCTGCCGCCTAGGCGCTGAACCCCATTTGCCTGAACATTACGGCTGCGAGCTTCAACAGGTTAAGGCCGATTTGCGGATAGATTCGCATCATCTCATGGAGCTGGCTTTGAGGCAGCACGAGCACGTCGGAGTCCTCGATCGCTACCGACGTGTTCGCCGGTGGGACGTGGGCAAACATGGGCACGAAGTTGAGGTAACCGTTCGCCTCGGTGGTTCTGAATTCCGACTGTTGCGGAGTCTGGTAATCCCTGTACGTGGTTATTTTTCCCGAAAGCACGAGATAGATGGACGGGTTCTCCTCTCCGGCTCTGATGATGACGTCCCCTGCACGAAGTTCTTCGGGTTTCGTGATTGAGGCAACCGCATGGAGCTCGCGAACTCCCAACCCTTCGAAGAGAGAGAACGTCCTAAGTTTGTTGATGATCTCGATGATTTCGGGCATCGGGGCCTCCCTTCCCATTGCTCTGGCTGAGGAATATTCGGCAACCTGACGTACCAGAGGATCGTCGTCGTCCAATCGCGATTCGATCACAGGAATGAGCGCCTGATTCGGCATGAGATCGCCCATGACGTAAACGGCCAGCATCCTTGTGACCTTGTCCTCGGAGTGAGCCAACAGCGCAAGCAGTCGTTCCACTTCGTCACGCGACACCAGGTTGAACAACTTCCGCCCTTTCTCGATCTTTTCATCCAGCGGCAAGTCGTCGATGAGTGGTACGAGGTATGGAAGATTCTGCCCTCTGATTGATGTCTCCACCATTTCGATGGCCACGGACGCGTTCTCGGATTTGAGGGCCTGGTACATGAGCCGCATGTCGGAATGGTAGACCCAGAGGGCGTAGAAGAGCAAGCTCAGGATTTCATCGTTTCGGCCGACAAGGTGTTGCTTCAGCAGCGAGACGCTCGCGTGCTCTTCCAGGCCCTGAAGCCGACGGATGACCATGAGATTCTCGTAGGCCTCCTCAACGGATCTTCCAAAGAGATGGGTCATCTCGAATTCGGAGATCCCCGGGGATAACCGTATGACCTCAAGGATCGCCTGCTTCCCTCTTGGGCTCAATTCAAGGAGTGATGCCTCCAGGAAAGGCAGGATGTCGGGAGGATAGGCAATCAGCGCCTCCATCGCGGCAGTCCTCACCTGGTCGTCCGGATCTTCCAAGCATCGGATGAGCTTTCTGGCTGCCCGCATGTCCGGATTGATCGCGAACGCGAGGGCCGCTTCGATGCGCACATTGGGGTGTGCGTCGTCCAGAAATTTCAACGCCTTCTCCGGCGCCATCGCGGAAGGCCTGGTGTCTTCCGCAAGCCTTTCCTCGGGAAGCATCGCGGCAGTGGCAGACTCCAGTCCCATGGGAGCGCCGCCGGCATCAAATGTGCTGACCGCCTCCACCTGATCGAAATCGATCTTGCCCTCGACGATGACCTGTTTCAGGATTCGTTTGTATTCCTTTCGGAAAATCAAGGTCTCAAAGACCCAGTAAGCCGCCAGGACGGCAGCGATGTACGCGAAGTCATGCGGCTTCATGACGGGCTTGAGGAAGATCATGATGAGGGCGCCGGTCAACATACCGATCTTGAGCACCGTTCCCCTGATGAAGGTTCGACTCCATGCCACGAGGGCCCGGGGAATCACGTTGAAGAGGATTTTGTTCACCGGGCCGGCAATAGCGCGCTGAATGAGGATAAGGGTGAATTGGCCGTACGCGGCCACGTAGATGTTGAAAAAGGTGGTGAGAGCAGCGAATACGATGGTGAAGTTAACAGGTTGCATTAACGAGGCATTTGGCAGCCCCATGGTGGAATAGATTCGGCCCACGAAGAAGAGGATCAGGAAGGTGACGAAGGTGGTCGATCCGCGGAACACGCTGAGAAACGTGATGAGGCTCTGTTCCGAGGCAAAGCTGTTGTTGGCAATGACGCTGAACTGGTAGGAGAATATGGGTAACAAGATGTTGGGAATAAGCCCACAGATGATGAGATAGCGGATTATGGGAAATTGTTTCATGATACCGGGAACTTCAACTAACCGCTTCTGCTCCGGCTCCTTCCCGAGCGCGGTCTTCTTGGGCTTGGGATCTCCCACGACGCCTCGGCTCGTCTTCATCATGAACAGGGCCGTCATCAGGAATACCGCGGCGAAAACCAGGAGTGCCGCATTCTCACCGATTCCGTAGGTGATGGGCCTGGTGAGAAAACTGCCCACGGTCGTGCCGAGAACCTGGGCAGCGGTCACGAGGGGAAAAATCCGCTTGCCTTGTCTTGCATCGAACAGGTCGCCGGCGATGTTCCACAGATACACGAGCAGGATGGAATCGAGCAGCCCCATGAGCTGATAGAGGACCGGGTAAACGATGGACAGCTCCGACTTGACCATGAGCCAGCACAGAACTGCGGCCGCGGCATAGCCGCCGAAGACCAGGATCATGAGATAGGAGTCCGAAAAACGCTTTGCCAGCCGATCCGCGAAGCTGAGAACCACCATGGTCAGCACCGCGCTGATTACGAGCATCCAGGGGATGTAATCCGGTCCGTAGCGCTTGAGAAACGCGGTGTCCACATAGTTTCGGAAGATCGCGGTCACGAAAAAAACCGCGAAGAAGATCACCGCCAGCCAAGCAAAACGTGCGGACTCGTGCTGGTACACCTTCAGATGTTTCTCCAGCAAACGCTTCATGAAAGGCCAACCTCCCTCTTCACCAGGCAGGGCTCGGGACGGCCCATAGCCTGGTCCATCTATTCACAAGTTTCCTTGTTCCTGTCTCCGCTAAGGGCGAGGACTTGAATGTGCTCGATGTCCCCTGTAGGGGCGGTTCGCGAACCGCCCCCACCATGAAAAACGACTGCTTGTGACGACGCAAAGATATTTCTGAATCGCTCTACTGGGATCTGCCACAGGCTCATTTCATCTCGAATGGAAAGATGACCTTCCAGTCCTTCTTCATGTCAATGACGTTCCAGCCGCGTCGCTCTGCTTCGTCGAGAGCCTTGTCGAGTCGGCCGAAGTGAGATTTGCGGTCGTACGCGTACTCCCGCTCCGCGTCGGTATGATGCACGAACATCATCAATCGTGGACCCTTTCCAGCCGCAGTCCACTGGAGCATCTGAAGGTCTCCGTCCGAGTTTCCGAACGCCGCGATGGGCCGGCGGCCGATGAACTTCTGGATTCCCACCGGCTTGCCTTCGTGATCGTCAACGAAGAAGATCTCCGGCAATCTGAGAATCACCGGCGCGCCGTCCCTGTACTCGTACTTGGTCTTGATGCTGCTGCCCAGGACCTGTTCCGGGGGAACGCCGTACGCCTTGTCGGTCCAGGGTCGCATGAACTCGACGCCGCCGCCTGAGACGATAAAGGTCTTGAACTTGTTCGCCCTCAGATAGTTCAAGAGCTCGATCATCGGCTGATAAACGCACTCCGTGTACGGTTTTTCGAACCTCGGGTGTTTTGCCGAGGCCAGCCAGTCGCTGACCGACGTGGCGAATTCATCGGTCGTCATGCCCGCGTGGGTGACCATGACGAGCTCCATGAGCCCCTTCTCACCCGAAGTCGCGAGGGCTTTCAGGTCGTTCTCCAGCACAGCGCGGAATGGCTGTTGCGTCGTCCACTCAGGATGTTGCGGAGCGAGGGCCTTGACCATGGCCAGGGCGAACGCGAGCTGAGTGTACATCGGATGCTCGACCCAGAGTGTGCCATCGTTGTCAAAGGTGGCGATCCGTTCCTCGACAGGGACAAACGTGGGACGGGAGGAATCGGTCACCTGCTCTACAAAAGTCAGGATCGCCTGCTTGGCCGGTCCGTCATTCCATGACGGCAACGGGTCTGCGGCCCGGGCCGCGACAACGAACAAAATCGCCAGTAGCGTGGCGGCGAATGCAACATGCAGTCGTTTCATCGTGCTCATCCTGATGAGGCTCTCGTGAGCTGCGGCCCTGCGTCGGCCGACTCGATCGGGGGTGCAAGGGCATAGGCGCTAACTTAAGGGTATTTCGGTCTGCCCGGCACTGAAGTGCCGGGCTATTATCGGCTGTCCCTCCGGGACAAAAACATTGCTGTTCAAGCCCGGAAGGGGCGACTGATAATAGCCCGGAGTTTCAACTCCGGGTATTCGGATGGCGAAAATTTCATGGAACCGAACAAGTTAAGCAAAAGTTAGCGCCTATGGGGTGCAAGGGTGC
>Ga0172371_10003084_pt1 | contig 26025 bp, 32 predicted proteins | sample Lak12m_FD_114543 | JGI IMG/M metagenome (GOLD analysis project Ga0172371, IMG submission 114543) | Freshwater microbial communities from Kabuno Bay, South-Kivu, Congo - kab_022012_12m | ecosystem: Environmental > Aquatic > Freshwater > Lake | place: Democratic Republic of the Congo: South-Kivu... | reverse complement strand
GGGTCACTTAATGAGCCCAGACAGTACCTGTTGATAGGGTTGTCTGCGAACAGGATTTTTTCATTATACATTGAAAGCGACCAGAAGCCGTTTACCGGCGGTATGCCGTCCTTATCAAAATGAATTACATATTTGTTAGTGCTCGAAAACTTGGCTCCATCGCCGGTGGTTGCTGCTGAGGCATAGAAAGCGTCATCAGCCAGGTTGGCGCCCAGTCCCCTGTAAGCTATAGCTGCTCTGAGTATGTAGTTGGTTTTGTAATTGCCGGTATCGTAGGAGAGTTGCCACCCGTTCTTGATAGTGCCCATTCCCCCGGCAGGAATGCCAGTCAGAGCGGATTGATAGCCGGTTTGGATTGCCGACTTAACGCCACTATCCAGTCCCGCAAAATATGACTTATAGTCAACTCCAGCCTTGATGCCTATCTTTGCCATCCTGTCCAGTAGCGGCGCATCTGCTTGATACGGAGGGTTTTCGACCATCAACTGGCATACACTGTTGAAATAGTTAGCTGCATCCAGGGCCAGCAACTGGTTGAGAGGCGAAATCCCGGTATTGACATTAGGATCGACCGGAACATTGGCCGGCGGCACATAATCGGTGCCCCAGGCTGAGACCGGCGTCAGCTTCAGTTGGTCCTGAAGGTTCCAGACGTTCTCGTAGTCTGAAGGGCCGGTACAGGCGATGCGGCCTACTATCCAGACCCATCTGGTCGAAGACTTCATTTCTGAGATGCCTTCAGGTAATTTGCCGCTCCAGTTCGGGCCGGTTATGGCAAAGTTGCCGGGTCCGGTGCCGGTAGTGCGTGAGCCGGGTGAGGCAAAAGAGTCCGTCCATAAGTTAAGCATAGGCATCAGGTAATAGCGGCCCTGTGTGTCCGGCAGAGAAAGGATAATTGGTTCTTTCCCGGTATCAACCCAGGCTGATGAATAAAGCGTGTCAGCATTGGGGTTTACTACATTAACAAAACTGGCATCAGGGAATACCTTCTTATTGCCGAACTGGTTGGCCGGTGACCCAATCGCATTGGGCGCCGGGACAGCAGTAAAGACCTGCCGGGTGAGGTCCATAACGACCAGCGGGAAGCCGTATACCGTGGCATCGTAGGCTATTTGTTGGGCTTCCTGCGGGCTGACATTTTGCCTGGCTGTGTCCGCCGTGAACGTACATCCCGTAGCTGCAGTACCTACTGTGATCAGTAAAACGATGAGAATCAGAAACACACGCGGAATTATGTTTTTCATCTAATGCCTCCATCTCTTCTCTATACCGGTTCCAAAGTAATTATACTACGACTCTTCCACATTCCACCTTTCCCGCAATAGGTCGCGTCGTATTTATTTTAACATCGAATTATAATGGTATTGGGAGGGTCCGGAATGAAAGCAATAATAGTCAGTTGTGTGGTGCTGGCATTAGTAACCGCAGCGTTCTATGTACTATTGGCGGCCGGTATTATTACAGTGCCGACACTGGAAAGCAAAGAATGGCAACGAACTCTTGTCTATGTTGTGGCAGGATGTTATGTGCTTGGAGGCCTGTTGATCCTGGCCCAAAAACGCTGGTTATGGATTATCGGCCTGGTGATGAATACACTGGTAATGGCCTTTTTTTTCATAATGTACAGCAAGAATCCGGCTGTTCTATTCAGTTTACCCGCGCTGGGTACCAAAATCCCACAGATCATATTGGAAGTGGGCCTGGTCTATCTGATAGCCACATATCAAAGAAAAAAGTAACGTATCAAGGCGTCCGATTACCCCTGGTTACCGGTTCAATCCCGGTCGTTGCCGCCAAATTTATAACTGTATAACTGCCAGGGATCCCCGGTCTGTTACTAACAAACCACGCGGCAGTCGATGTCCAGCCCTTTACATTTTGAGACAAGTTCTCTGCCGGTCCGATAAAAGAAATCATCGCTGAGCCCCTCGTTCAACCCGCACTTCTTATATACCCAATCGGCATAATGGTAATTCATACGGTCAACCAGGATGTAGTCAACCTTCCCTGCGAGCATGGGAGCCAGACCTCCGGATCCGGGAAGCATCGGCGCAATCATGGCAAAAGTCCTGATACCTGCCGCATGTAATTCGGCAAGCGCCTTTATTCTATCCTTTATAGGCGGCGCAAGGGGTTCAAACAGTTTTCTTATATTATCATCCGCGGTGGTGATTGTCAGTCCAACTTCAAGCTCATGCATTTCTTTGAATATATCGATATCCCGCAGGACCAAAGGGGAACGTGTCTGGACTGTTACGGGCCATTTATAGTGCATGAGAATTTCCAGGCATTGGCGGCTCAGTTTATATTTTGACTCAAGCGGTTGATATGGGTCGCATACGCCGCTTACCCAGACCCTTCCAGGTTTCTTTCGGGTTATTTCCTTTTTCAGCAGATCCGGAGCGTTGACCTTGACATCGACAAACTCGCCCCATGGCTCTTTATGCCCGGTGAACCTTTTCATAAAACGAGCATAGCAGTAAGAACAGGCATGCTGGCAGCCAGTATAGGGATTGATAACATAATCGTAGATCTGCGATACGGACAGGATGGTTTTTGCTGGTATTTCCCTTACAATCATTCTTCTATATTTACTGAAATCGCCCTGATATGCAAGACTCATGATTGCAAATTGCTTTTGTCAGACTGTTGGATGCTATGATGTGAAAATACCGGGTCAAGCTGACCATCTTCTGCGTATGATTTTGGGTAGGTTTGGGACACACATGCACTATTTAAGAAAATGATTTACACTGTGTAAATTGCTGCAGGATACTGGAAATCATCAATAACGATTCATGAACAAGAAAATGGGTTTTAGTAGCGATAGTTACTATAGGGAGAGCTTTTTAAATCTCTCATTACCAGATGAATCCATCAAATCAGTTGAGTTCGAAGAATGCGAGTTTAATGGCTGCAGCTTTATCGACTGTAAATTCGAGAGATGTAAGTTCATTGATTGCAGGTTTATCGAATGTGTCTTAAGCGCAATAAGTCCGATGAATAGCTCATTCACAGACATAAAATTCTCAAAATGCAAAGTGATAGGCCTTGACTGGACTAAGGCGTCTCAGATTCATGGCCTTGATTTTATGGATTGCCAGATCAATTACTCGAATTTCACAATGATAAAACTTCCAAAAATTATGATGGTCAACTGCGAGGCAAAAGAGGTTGATTTTACTGAGACTGACTTGAGTGAGGGTAACTTTGTGGGGACGGATTTTGAAAGAAGCGTATTCTCTAAAACCAATCTCACTAAAGCAGATTTCAGAGGAGCGGTGAATTACAATATCGATGCCAGGTATAACACACTTAAGAAAACTCAATTTTCTTTACCGGAAGCGCTATCTCTATTAAATTGTCTTGATATCGTCATAGATTAATTGTATTTACCTGTACGAAAGGCAAGTTGCCTCGTCTCTTCAACCAGACTCAGCAGCTGCGGGTCGAGTGTCTCCAACGTCTTCAACGGATGTTCCTGCATTAAATTACCTCCTGTGTAAGGCTTGTATTATATCATTCGATTGTCACTGACAGGCGGTTGGATGATATGCCAGTTGATTGAATGTCAGGTATTTATCAGGTATTTATCAGGCATTTGTATAGTTTTCCCATCGGTGCTTCTCTATAATTAAAATGAAGTCATATCAAGAGGAGGTGATAATGAAAAACAGGTTATTAATTATTTTACTGACCCTGGCGGCATTAACAATGTTAACTGCTGCAAGTTGCACTTCGTATGTAACCACCGAGCAGTATATGGCCCTGCAAAACCAGGTCAATTCACTCGGCCATCAACTTACTTCTACTCAGCAACAACTCGCTGCAGCTCAGCAGCAGCTCAATTCAACGCAGCAGCAGCTTAATTCGACACAGCAGGCGCTATCTCAAGCACAATCCCAACTTCAGCAGCAGAAGACGTATGTTACAACCAGTCAACCTACCATCATATATCGAAGCTATCCCTATCAATACCCGTATTACTATCAGTCTCCCTGGTATCCACGGCCGCCAATGCCATTTCCACCCAGACCGGGGCCACCAGGCCCACCCCCTCCCGGCCCACCACCTCCGGGGCCACCTCCTCCCGGCCCCCCACCCCCGGGTCCGTAATCTCACTTACATATCACTGGACCAGTCATTACCGAGGGAGGGAATGGGAAGCACTTCTGCAGCCCATTCCCTCCTTCGAAGTATAAGTGACAGCTACCCGGGACATTCTTTAGATGCTGACCGCCCCCCTTGACAACGCTTATAACACATGTTATATTACTAATGTTATAAAACGTATGTTATATATTGTAAGGACAGGTTAGCAATGCCGCCGCAGAATACGTTTACCGGAGAGATGTTTATCGAAGCTGCCTTCAAGGTGGTCAGGTCCAAAGGTATCGAACGGCTTTCGGCCAGGTCACTGGCCCGTGAGCTACACTGCTCTACCATGCCCATCTATTCATACCTTAAATCCATGAAGCAGCTCAAGGAAAACCTGGAGAAAAAAGCGGTTGAACTGTTGCTGGCCTATCAGACCACACCTCGCACACACAGTCCTTTTCTCGATATGGGGTTGGGTTATGTATTGTTTGCCCGCAACGAAAAATACCTGTTCCGCTTCCTCTTCATGGGAGGTGGACGCAATGTGCGACATTCAAAGCATGATCTCCGGCAAATGGCTTTTAACCGTCTTTTGCCAGGAATGCAGGAGGATCCTTTTCTGACCGGTCTGGACAAGCTTCAGTCTGAAAAAATCCTGATTAAAATGTGGATCTTCACCCATGGCATCGCTTTCCTGGCAAATAGTAATGAGCTGCCCGACAATAATGAGAAATATCTGGAAGAGCTGATAAGCGATACAGGCAGAGCTGTTATTGTGGATACATTCAACCATGCGGATGATAAGAAGGAGGTTAGCTATGAAAGTACTGGCATTGAATTCAAGCCCGAGGATATCAAGTCAGAGCAAGACGGCATTGATGCTGTCGCACCTGGTAAAAGGCATGCAGGACGCGGGCGCCGAAGTCGAAACCGTTAACCTGCGGCAGAAGAAAATCAATCACTGTCTGGGTTGTTTCACCTGCTGGACGAAAACACCGGGTGTATGCGTCCATAAAGACGATATGGCGCTGGAACTATACCCCAAATGGCTGCAGTCTGATATCGTGATATATGCGTCACCGCTCTATCATTTCACGATCAATGCCGATATGAAGATGTTCATTGAAAGAACATTGCCCGTGTTGAAGCCTTTCCTGGAGCTGGAAAATGAGGTGACCTCGCACCCTTTGCGCAGCAAACCGCCAAAGGTCGTGATGCTGTCGGTGGCGGGCTTCCCCGAAGACTCGGTATTCGATGCCCTTTCTTACTGGGCCAGATTTGTATTCGGCCGCCAGGGCCTGCTACTGGCTGAAATCTATCGTCCGGCTGCCGAAGGTATGATTCATTCCGGCAAGAAGGGGGACATACTGGCTTCCGTCGAACAGGCGGGCAAAGAAATAGTCGAACGGGGATGTGTGTCGGCTGATGCAATGACCCGCATCAAACAGCCACTTGCTCCACCTGAAGTGATTGCCAGTGTTTCCAACGCCATGTGGCAAACATTGATAGATCAGAAAATGACCATGGCGGAGGCAGGTAAGCATGCCGGCGGGGCGCCCAGGCCGGAGTCAATCGAATCCTTAATTGCACTCCTGGCTTTCGCCTTTAATCCGTCCAAAGCCGCGGACAAGCAGGGCATTCTGCAATTCAATTTCAGCGGAGAAAAATCAGGGGACGGCTTCCTGGCCATAAGTAAAGAAGGCTGCATCTCGCACATGGGCATGGCTGATAAGGCGGACTGCACCATCCATAGCCCCTTCGAAGTCTGGGCCGATATCATCCAGGGCAAACAGGACGGCGCCAAGGCCTTGATGGACGGTAAATATACCGCCAACGGTGATGTGGCGCTGCTCATGATGTTCGGCGGCAATTAGCCGGAGGGCCGAAATGACCGAAGTAGCCTTCACACCGCAAGAGCGTAATTTCAGGCAGACCATCGAGGGTATGCCCCTGGTTTTTAACCCGGCCGCAGCGGGTGATTTGAAGGCCGTTATTCAATTCAATGCCGGCGGCAGGGAGCCGGGTCAATACTACCTGACCATCGATTCAGGCAAATGCAACTTTCACAGGGGTGCAGCCACAGATCCCTCTCTTACCATTAATACCCCTTCGGAAATGTGGTTGCAGGTAGCTGCCGGTGAAATATCCGGGCAGGACGCTCTCTTAAAAGGCCTGTATAAGACGGAGGGCAATGCCGCAATACTGCTCAGGATGGGAGAGATGTTTAATGCGCCCGACGGTGTGGTGGTGAGGGATATTTCTGAGCCGCCTGCAGGCCGGCGTTTCGTCCTGTTTGACAGGGGAGCGCGCCTTGCGGAAGAATCAGCGCTTGCCGGCAAACGCCCGGCAGGTCCCCTGCCCATCAGCGGCATGGACTGGCTGACCATATTTTTTATAATCTGGACCTTCTTCTGGATAGCCTTCGATATCAAAGGTTTTAATCCGTGGATAGGCTCCGCAGTGCCCCTTGCGCTGATGACCGCAGTCATTGCCTACAGGGTAATATACAACCGCCCCGTCTGGACGGAGGTTATAAGCTGGATGTTTTTCTTAACAGCGGTTGTGCTGGCCCCTCTGACCCAACTGCCGGTCTTCCTAACCTGGGGATCGATCACGGGTTCTCTGTTCATGGCGGGAATGTGGCTTGTCTCGCTGGCGCCTTTTATTAAATTGCCCTTCTGTGCAGAATATTCCAAATGGGGATTTAACAGGAAGCTGTGGTGCAACAGCATGTTCATTCAGCCCAATATGGCTATCAGTCTGGTGTGGGGCTGGCAGTTCATCCTGGCCGCATGCTTCGGTATCGCCGCAAAAATGTTGCCCCAGCTATTTATCCCTTTGACAGTGATGCGTTACCTGCTGGTCATACCTGCTACGGTATTCACTGTGCGGTACCAGAAGGGAGTGATGGAAAGGAAATTTGCCGATATCGATAAGGCCATGTCATTGCTTCGCATCTGGTCCTTTGCCGGTCTGGCCGTTGCCCTTGCCCTGCTTCTACTGGTCTGGTTTGTTTTGCCTCGTCCCGTCTGAAATGTGCCGGATTGTTTTATACAGCAGTTTTAGCCTATGGCACAACGTGTTGTTGGCTTTACCCGAAAAAGTCTGCAAAATAACTGTGTTGCCGGCTTTAATTTATTTGGGCAAAAAGCACCACGTAGTTTTTGCCGTATGCCTTAGCGCATTTGGGGCAGGTTGTATAAGAGAAATACAGCTTTCTTAGACTCTTCCCCTTATTTTCAACATATTCCCTGGTTTCCTGCGCCCACTTGCCGGCATTATTATATGGACCTTCAAAAACCTTTGTCAGGTAGCTACCGGAAAGTGTGGCCATTTGTGCGCCGGGAACGTCTTTGGAAACATCTATATAAATATCCGACCCCCAGGGGGATTTTTCATCAGTCAGCATCAACTGATGAGGCGCCTGGGCGCCCGCTCTGTTAATTAGCTCCATATTAGAGACTATCTTCTGCCCCATGTTCAGGGGAATATGGAAAAAGCTCGTGACATGGTCCTTAACAAAGATTTTGTCTTTCCACGTGATCTCTTTGTCCTGCCATGGCGCAGGGTCAAAGGGCTCGCAACAACCTGTCGGTTTCACTGTTTGATTATTCATATTTGTACTCCTTAGCGGAGGCACATGAGAAGTATTCGCCTGCTGATAATATAAAAAAACGGATTGCTGTCCGGCAATACTACAGGCTTAATTGTCGATAACAATATAATAGTCGGGGCATCAAAATACATAGATGCCCCAATCTATTCAAACGCAATAATGCTATTCGGTGCTGCTTTGTTTAAAGCAAAGAAGTTCTATACCTGTATTTTTATCCTTTGCCTATCCTGTACATTTTGGTCCCGCATTTGGAGCAAACACCTTTGGTTGCCGGTCTGCCATTCTTCATTTTGACAGCCTTTGTATTGCTCATTTCCCTCTTCTTGCGGCATTTCATGCAGTATCCGATCATTGATAAACCTCCTTTATATGTCTTTATAGGTAGAATAGATCATTGAAATAGGAAATGTCAATGAGTGGACAATAATTGTGCTATTATATGTCCCGACTTAATGATGACGGATAGATATTTTCGGAAGGGGATACACTTGGACGGGCTCAGCTTATGGATAGAAGAAAGACACTTATAAATGAATACAAGCAGGAGAAAACCATCGGCGGTATATTCAGAGTGACCAATACGCGAAATGGGATGTATTTGCTGGACTATGCCACCAATATTCAGGCAAAGCAAAACAGCTATAATTTCATGGTTTCTACCGGCTCCTGTTTAGACTACAGGTTGAAAAAGGACCTGGCTGAGTTTGGAGCGGAATCGTTTATATTCGATATACTTGAGGCGCTCGAGAAAAAGAAAGAGCAGACTCCGGACGAGTTCCTGGATGATTTGAAAATGCTCAAGCAAATGTGGAGTGAAAAACTCGATCCATCTATGAAATACTGAGCCCTCGCGATCACCAAAAATTTCTTATTAAATCTGACCCCTGGTGATTGCCCTCAGTTTATCTGCCCTGGCAAGCCCCTTAATTCTATATTCCATTTTCGATGCATGCGATTTGTCGGCGCAATCCCACTGAATGAGCAATTTAACAGGTCTCCTTCCCTTGGTATATTTGGAACCGATACCTGAATTGTGGTCCCTTATACGCCTGTCAATATTATTACTTATACCTGTGTAGAGAGTTCCGTCACTACACTCAACTATATAAACGTACCAGTTGCCTTTCATAGGATATTACAGTCCTTGCGTGGGAAATGGTAATGCATCATATATCATCGCGGTTCGAGGTCAGCCTCACTTATGTCGTGAGCTCCGAAGTGCAGTTGGGACATCGGACGGCCCTGGCCGGGATGGATGTCGCACAGTAAGGGCAGTCTTTGGTTGTCGGCGCAACAGGCACAGATTTACTGGTTAAAGACTGCATTTTGGCCAGCGGACGGATGATAAAAAAGAATACCACTGCAGCAATTATGAGAAAGTTAATGATAGTGTTGATGAATAGCCCGTAGTTAATTGTGACAGCGCCGGCGGCCTGCGCAGCGGATAGGGAAGGGTAGGGACCCGGCGTGGCGCCTTCTTTTATGGTGATGGCCAGGTTGGAGAAGTCGATGTTGCCCAGGGCAAGACCAATAGGGGGCATAATAACGTCTTTGACGATGGAAGCTACAATGTCGCCGAAGGCAGCACCGATAATGATACCGACCGCCATATCGACTACATTGCCTTTCATTATGAATGCCTTGAAGTCCGTCAACATGCTTGACTTGAGTACCTTTTGTGCGCTCTTCATGTTACCCTCCTCTTATTTGGACTATCAGTGTTATAGACGTGCTATAATTCGAAAATGCGGGATGTCGGTCTATTCGTATTGTACGATCCGCCGGCCTCGCTAAGTACGATGACAGTTTACTCGTTTATAGCGCTACTTCGATTTTAGTATAACCGTCTAATGTAGTCCACAGGCCTTGACTTATCGATGTGACAGCAGTGAAAATATATTATGCAACAAATGTATTACTGCCCCAATTGTAACGCGCCCGTAGCCTACGGCCAGCCGCAATGTTCACACTGTAGAATGGTTCTGAACTGGCAGGCGCCGCAGACGCAGGGGCAATACCAGTCATCTCAGGATCAATACGGCCGCCAGCAGCAATGGAACCAGTCCTCTTCCGATAATCAACAGTCAGGCCGGGATTCCCGGGGACAGGAACAGCCGCAGGACGGTGATATGTGGCCGCGACTGCTGCAGCTGATAAAAAGCAACAAGCGGATCATTGTGATGGTATCTATCGGTCTGCTGATTGTTGCGTCGCTTATCACAGCGGGCATTGCCCTGCAGGGGGAGATCTCGAAGTGGTTCGCAACGCCGTCTGTGGCATCGTTCGGCGCCGGTTCCTCGACTATCACAACAGGCAAGGAAACGACTTTGCGCTGGGATGTTGCCGGGGCAAGCTCGGTTTTTATCAGCCCCGACATCGGGCCGGTACCTCTCAGCGGAAGCAAGAAAATCTCTCCCGATACAACAACGACCTATGAACTGGTTGCTAAGAACCAGTGGGGTTCCACGCGCCAGTCAACCACTGTTACGGTTATCGGCGCCCTGCCGTCGATTAACAATTTCAGTTTCAATACCGGCAGCATCTTCACAGGTCAGACAGCTACGTTATCATGGAGTGTTAATGACGCGACATCGATATCTATTGATCCCGAAATCGGGCCCGTTTCGCCGAGCGGATCGAAAACCGTATCACCTGATTCAACCACCAATTATGTGCTGACTGCCTCCAATAATAATGGCAATTCAACCGCGACAGCCACACTTGCGGTAAGCACCTCAAAAGCGCCTATTATCACCGTTTACAGCGCCAGCCCGGCCTCCATCATTGCAGGCGAGACCTCGACCCTGACATGGGATATCATCGGCGCGAAGTCGATTAATATCAGCCAGAGCATCGGCGGCGTCGCGTCAAAAGGTACCACGGTTGTAACTCCCTCCGAAACCACGGTCTATACGTTGATAGCTGCCAATGATTACAGCTCGGTAACAGAGTCGGTTACGGTCAATGTGGACACATCGAATGTCACAAACAAGGAAAAGACGGCGATCACGAAAGACCCGCCGGAGATAAGCGCCTTCTCTGCAAGTCCGAGCTCAATTACGTTGGGAGATAATGTCACTTTGACCTGGACTGTTAAAGGGGCAAGGACAGTCTCGATCAGCCCGGATGTCGGCAATGTGCCGTCTTCGGGTTGGACGATGGTCATACCCACCGCAGCCACCACCACCTATACATTAACCGCTTCCAACACCTTCGGACTAAAAACAGCTGAAGCTGATGTTACTGTAGCTACTGTAGCGGACGGCACGGCGCCGATAATCAGGTCCTTTTCGGCCTCGCCAAACAGCATTTCCGAGGGGGGAACGTCAAACCTCTCCTGGGATATAAAGGGCGCTACTCTGCTTACAATCGATCAGGGTATCGGCATTCCGGCCTCAAGGTATTCTCAACCGGTGTCGCCCTCTGTCACCACAACCTATAAGCTGACCGCCATCAACAGCTCCGGGAGCGATAACGCGACTGTTACCGTAACTGTAACCGCAAGCCCCTGATATTTTCTCCCACTTTTACCGGCAGCTTTCACAGGACCCTTCAAAGCGCCTGTTTAGAAACTGTTAGTTTAATATCAGGCACTTATCAGTCAGCCGTCAAGCATGCCCAAAACCGCTCCTTTATACTGACGATAAACAAGTATTAAAGGAGGTTAATAATGAAAAGCAAACTCGTAATCGTACTTCTGGCATTAGTGTTGCTGGCGACAGTTGCGGCTGCAGGTTGCACCTCGGGCGTGAGCACTGAGCAGTATATGTCTCTGCAAAACCAGGTCAATTCCCTCAATAATTCACTCAGCTCGACTCAACAACAGCTGTCTGCCACTCAGCAGCAGTTGAACTCGACGCAGCAATCGCTTACTCAGGCCCAGTCGAAGCTGCAGCAGCAGCAGACCACCTATACCACAGCTGCCGACCCCGTCTATCAGCCTAATGTCATCTATTACCGGACCTACACATACGGCACGCCGTATTATCAGTACCCCTATTACCGGCCGGTGCAGCCATATCCCTATTATCCGCGGCCTCCATCACCTCCGCCGGGACCGCTTCCCGGCCCTCTTCCTCCTGCACCCTAGTAACTGATCACTGTGGAGAAGGGTAACGGATTGCATCGATGCAATCCGTTACCCTTTCTTGTTATTTACTTGCCTGGTTGTGGCTGCATTTGAGATGCTTTTCGAAGTCCGCCAGCAATTTCGAGATATCTTTGCTGATCGGTGATAGGGCTCCGTCGGATGCAAAGGCCTTCTTCTGCAGGTTAGTGCTGCGGTCCTGCTCAGGTTGACGGTGATATCGGATTTCGTGATTATCCTGCGGCCAAATGCTCCCTCCCGACTGTTGCGTCCAGGGGGCATAGCCCTGCGGTGGGGGCACTGACTGCGCTGTCGCCTGTTGTACCACCCAGCGCAATTCGGCGCCGCAGTTTATACAGAACCTTTCACCGCACACAATATGTGCCGCGCATCCGGGACAGTAATATTTCTGCTGCATGGTCTCATCTTCTGTGTTACAGCTTGCCTTTATTGCTTTGCAAAAGCGCTATCCTGTAACATCTGTTTACATAATCAGTATAACGCGGAATTATTAAACAATTATTAGGCAAAGGGCAGTATTACCAGAGGTTTGCAGCCAGAGCTACTTCAGCCCGGTTGTCAAGCTCTATGGCGTTTTTGGTGCAGCTTGAACGGCAGATGCCGCAGCCGTAACATCGCCGCGGGTCTATCATGATCTTGTTGTTTGCGATGCTGTAGCCCATGGCCCCGAACTGGCAGACGCGCATACACTGCCGGCAGCCGTTGCAGAGATCGGAATTCACCTGCGCAACATATTCGGCGCGGAAGATCACGGGAAAATTCAGCGTCACAGTAGCCTTCATCGCCATGCAATCGGAGCGGTCGCAGTTGCAGACGCCGCCGATAAAAGGCGTCATGAATGTCCATACTGTATGGCAGCACCCCTTTTTTTCGAGATCGCGCATAGCCCTGGCAGCCTCTTCCCTGGATAGAGCTTCCACACCGGATGTATCCGGTCCGGTCAGGTATTCCATGCCCAGGTCAGCAACCAGCCGCCCCATCTGGGATTCCTCATGCGGCACCATGCTGAATCCGTAGCAGAAGCGTTGCTCGCTGCCCACGGTAGCCTGCCGGCAGATGCAGGGCAGACGGGTAACGGAGTTAACGAAATCCAGGACGTGCTCGATGTCCTCTATCGGCACCACCTGGCCGTAGTGCTCCCTCTTCTGCCTGCCGATGGCGAACGGCAGTATGACCGACCTGATGAATGAAGGGAGACGGTTGAGCTGCATCACCATCTTTTCATCTTCGAGTATCTTCTCGGGATGCTTGAAAAACTCCCGGATGAACTTGCGCCGGCGCATGTCGCTGAGCAAATCCTCCGAGTAGTTATAGGCCTGAAGGTACCACTTTTTGCCTTCCCCATGTTTATGGCAGAACTCGCACATCTTCCCGCCTCCTGATCATATAGCTGTGGGAGCACTATACATCACCAAAAATAAACTTATCCTCGAATTGAAATCCCCGTTCCTTAAACAGCATTATACAGACATCCACAACCTCAGAATCGTAAAGCCTACCTTTGTTCTTGGATATTTCGTTTAAAGCCTTATCGATACCCAGCGCTGCTCTGTAAGGACGGTGTGAAGACATAGCCTCCACCACATCGGCCACCGCCAGTATCTTCGACTCAATCAAGATTTCCCCGCCCTTCAATCCTTTAGGGTAGCCGGAGCCATCCAACCTTTCATGGTGCTGCAGGACCATCAGGGCGACAGGGTGTGAAAATTCTATATCTCGCAGTATATCATAACTGCCGAGCGCGTGCGCTTTTATCAGAGTGAATTCGGTGTCAGTCAGTTTGCCGGGCTTGCTGAGGATATCTGACGGTACATACATCTTACCGATATCGTGGATTTTAGCGGCCATTATTAGATGTTCAATCCGCAGATCATCCAGCTTCATTTCCTGGGCTATGGCGCTGGCCAGATCAGCCACCCTCTGCTGATGTCCGGCGGTATGGGGATCGCGCAGCTCCACCACTCTTGTCATGGTATCTACGAGAGCTCGTAGCGTCCTCTGCAATGCCTTAAGGGAAGCCTCGCTCTCTTCTTCCGCCTTCTGCCGCTCGGTTGAATCGCGGCTGTAAACCAGGACGGCGTATATCTTCCCTGATATATCGGTCAGCGGGATCTCATAGGTATCGTACACGTGCTGTGAGCCATCGGCCCAGGTCACCACGGTTCCGGGATTTTGTACCAGATGTCCCTGAAAGGCCTGCAGGTCGTCAGAGTGAAATCCCGCGATGCCCTTATCCGGATTGCCCAGGCACAACTCCTCAGAGAAGAAGTCGGTATCCGGCCTGCCTATCATTTCCTGCTGGGACAGATGCTGCGCCTCGGCAAAGCTCTTGTTGACCAATATGAATCTATGATTAATATCTTTGACACACATCCAGTCGGGAGTGGAGTCTATGACGTTCTGCAATAGCGCTCCGGATCCAATGAGTGCTTCCTCAGCTTTCTTGTGCTCTGTGATATCGGTAATCAGGCCTGATACTCCCACAATCTGGCCTTCTTTATAAATCGGACGGCTGGAAGAATGAACAAATATGATGCCGCCGTCTTTATCCAGGATGCGGAATTCCCATGGTTCTATCTGTCCGGACAGCAAGCGGTTGTAACTCTCTAATAGGCCCGGCATATCATCCGGATGAATGTATGAGGTAAAAGATTGCCCCAATAATTCGTTCGCTTTATATTTAGAAATTCGCTCAACCACCGGGCTGATGTACGTTATTGTCTCTTGCGTGTCCACCGTGTATAACAGGTCATTGATGTTCTCCACGAGTGTGCGATATTTTTCTTCACTTGCCTGCAAAGACGCAGCCAGGTTTTTCTGCTCGGTAATATCTGTGGAGTTTCCCAGAACAGCCCTTTGCCCCTGATATTCGATGGAGACGACTGTCTCTATTATCCAGCGCACTTCACGATTGCTGGTACATATTCTAAATTCATAAGGTATATTGCGCAGGCCTTTAAGCATGCTGACCGCGTTTCTTCTGACAGTATCTTTGTCTTCCGGAAAGACCAAGCTTAAATGATGCATGTCTTTGAGCTGATCTTTTTTATGGCCGGTGATCTTCTCAAACGCAGGGTTGCAGAGTACAAATTTGCCGCTCTGACCGACATACTTGCCCACCGGCGAGTTTGTAAAAATGGAGTCAAACAGCTCTTTCCTGCTTTTGTGGTCGATACCGGCCCACACTCCACTTGAAGATCGCTCTTTATTAAATCTATCCTGCTTCACTCTCCTCCTCGGGTGTCTGTTAATTAAACGTAATTATGTTATATCATATTCGACCGCACATACACGTAAGCTTAATATATATACTACTATAGCTAAATAATCAATAATACTATGGTACTGTTACTAAAGTACTGATCCGGTTGCCCCGTCAGATTCAAAGCACTACAATTGAATGACATTGGCTACGGGGAAATGGAATTAACATAGCCCGGGCAAAGGTCGCTTTAGTCAGGTGCGATTCCTACGACGGCGACACCGTATATAAGGCCGTCAGTCAGGGATTGGACCTGCTGGGCGGCGCGTCGCTCTTTGTGAGTCCCGGTGAGAAGATCGTTTTAAAGCCGAACGTCCTGCTGGGCTCCAATCCTGCAACATGCGTGACCACCCACCCGGCCGTCTTCAAGGCCGCCGGCATGCTTATGCAGGAATCCGGCGCATCGGTATTTTATGGTGATTCGTCCTCCATCGGCAAGTGTGAGGGCAACTGCCGCCGCTCCGGGCTCAAGCAGGTTGCAGACAAGATGGGATTCACTATCGCCGATTTCGACAGCGGCCGGACGGTCAGCCACCCGGACGCGCTTTTGATCAAGAGCCTCCTCATCGCCAAAGGCGCGCTGGACTGCGACGGTCTGGTGAGCCTGCCCAAATTCAAAACGCATGGCCTTATGCGCTTTACCGGCGCCGTCAAGAACCAGTTTGGCTGTATTCCCGGGATGGCCAAAGGCCAGTACCACGTCAAGCTGGCCGATCCTTACGACTTCGCTGCCATGCTGGTAGACATAAATACCTGTATCAAGCCGCGATTATTTATCATGGACGGTATCCAGGCCATGGAGGGTAACGGGCCACGTAGCGGCAAGGTAAGGAACATGCGCGTCCTGATTCTGTCATCCGATCCCATCGCACTGGATGCCACGGCCTGCCGCATGATCAACCTGGCCCCCGCAGCTGTGCCGACGTCACTGGCGGGTGAGCAGGCGGGATTGGGTACCTACCATGCAGAGAACATTGAAATAGTGGGCGAGCGCCTGGAGTCGTTCTATACGCCGGGATTTGACGTGGACCGCACTCCACCGCTGCACTGCAGCAGTAACCGCCTGCTCTCCTTCGTCAAGAACCAGATCTGTGAGAAACCGGTCATCGACAAGACCAAATGCACGGTTTGCGGGACGTGTGTGCATATGTGCCCGGTGGATCCCAAAGCGGTGGACTGGCATACCGGCGATAAAAAGAAGCCGCCTGCCTATAAATATGACCGCTGCATACGCTGCTTCTGCTGCCAGGAAACATGCCCCGAGGGGGCCATCTCCATCAAAACCACGCCTCTCAACAGGGTGCTGCAGAAGGCCTGATAGCCTGTCTGAATAAATTTTCGGGAGGATCAGGTGGTGCTGATCGCGCCGGCCACCATCACGCATGGCCCTCCGTGAACACCAATCACCGGGCTTACCGTGCTGCGCAGTATTTTAGCTTTAGGCAGGTTGGCGCTGATCCGTTTGGCCAGGTTATCCAGCTCATCCGGCGTGGTCGCATCCTCTACGATTACTTCCTCAGGATCGCCGGTCTTTTTTATCAGGTCTACCAGAAGATCCACGGCCTTGGCGCGGCCACGCGCCTGGGTGACCGGTGTCACGATGCCGTCTTTGAGAGTGAGGACCGGATTCAACTTGAGTATCCCTCCCAGCAGAGCTTTGGTCCTTCCGATGCGCCCGCCCTTCCTCAGGTATTCGAGCGTATCCAGGATCATATATACGCGTATCTTCGGCAAGACATCCTTGATCATCCGGGTCAGCTCTGTCAATTTCATACCCTGGCTGGCTGCCCTGGCCGCCTTGAGTGTGGGCAGCAGCAGGCCGGCACAGGTCATTTTTGTATCGACGACCTCGATTTTACAGATGTTGCCCACCAGTTCTTTGGCCTGGATGGCGCTTTCGCAGGTGCCGCTGATACCGCCGGATATGGTGAGCACCATTATCTCATCGGTCTCTTTGGCTAGCTTACGGTATGCCTCCGCAAACAATCCCGGAGCAGGCTGCGAAGTGGTTGGATGCACCTTGCTCTCCACCAGCATTTTGTAAAATTGAGCGGGGGTCAGGGTCACTCCGTCCTGGTAGTTGTCTGTGCCGAAAATAACATTGAGCGGTACAATCGTTATGTCGTATTGTTTCCTGATATCGGCCGGTACATCGCCGGTGCTGTCACAAATAATTTTCACCATTGTATACTTTCTCCTCCCTTGCAGTGAGAATAAAGCATACAATCTGTACGATCCCGCCGGAATACGTAGGTATACCTATTGAGGGAGAGGTGGGATGCTAATGCTATGTACGGCGTCTTTTATTTCGGTTATTTTTACCTGCTGAATTTCCATTTAACTGGTAGTTCTTTACCCGCTTTTTCGATGGCGATGCCGTCAAAAGGAGTGCGCGTGGACTGATAGGCCAGGCCCAGTTCGCGGGCCAGGGCCTCCATTATGGTCTGGTCCTGAAGATTCCGGCAGTCGCTTTCCGATACATGGATGATGCCCCTGGTCGGCAGTGGAAGGATGGTGAACCACCGCGCGGCCCTGACGTCCGAGTCCTGGAAATACTCCATGTCCAGCTCGCCCCACTCCGGCACCTCCTGTATATTCATGACGGTGCTCTGCAGTCCCATTCTTACATTATTGGGCAGCCTTTGCCATGTTTGGGCTACGATCTTTTTCAAGCGTGCATCGCTTATGTTTATGGGAGGTTGCTTCGACTGGAATTCCGATAACAGGCTGAGGATCAGCCCCAGCATCAAAGGGATAAAAACGTAAAAATATTTCTCCCATCCCTGTTCGCTCGACATAAAATAGATTGTCCAGGCCGCATATATCGCAAAAGCCCAGTAAAAAGTATGTATGCCTATCTTTTCCCGCAAGCTGAGCTCACGGGCAGGCACCATAAGAAAGGCCGCGAGGGATGCCAGCCCCAGGCACACGGCGCTGATTACTCCACCCATAATCTCGATTCCCATAGGTCACCTCCAACTGCTAATTATAGCAACAGTTACTCCGGTAGCAATAGGTATTTAGTCATACCTACCCGGTACTAAATGTTGATTTACGGATGGGACATTGCGTATCGTCCGATTGCAGTATAGAATAACACTGCAATAAGCGGCGGCAGGTGTATGAATTGAGGATACGGGAACTACTGGAATTGGCGATTGAGAACAGAGCATCCGACCTGCACCTGTCTGTATCAGCTCCCCCGGTTTTACGCATAGACGGCGGCCTTCACGTAGTTCAGAACCTGAATCCACTTTCCCCCAGGGACATCGAAAACTACTATGAAGAGATCACCTCCGCCGAGCACAGGTCGGAATTCAGTCATACCCGCGAGCTCGATTTCGCCTACAGCGTACCCGGGCTGACGCGCTGCAGGGTCAATGTCCTGCAGCAGCGGTCCACGCTCTCCATAGCCATAAGGCTTATCCCCTTCGGCATACCCACCATCGACGACTTGAATTTACCGCCGATATGCAAGGACCTGATACTCAAGCCCATGGGCCTGATATTGATTACGGGGCCGACCGGGAGCGGCAAATCCAGCACTATAGCTGCCATGATCAACCATCTCAACGATAACAGGTCCAGTCACGTGATAACCATTGAGGACCCAATCGAATATGTTTATACCAACAAGATGAGCCTGATACTTCAGCGGGACATCGGGGGAGATACGTTATCCTTCGATGCCGCCCTCGTTCACGCGCTCAGGCACGATCCGGATGTCATCGTCCTGGGCGAGATACGTGAGATCACTACCATGACTACAGCGATCAGGGCTGCGGAGACCGGCCACCTCGTGCTGGGCACGCTGCATACGGTTGATGCGGCCCAGACGATCAATCGAATAACAGATATGTTCCCCGCCGCCCAGCAAGATCAGATCAGAAACCAGCTCAGCCTTACACTTAACGCGGTCATATGCCAGACACTGATACCGCGCGCAGACGGCGCCGGACGCGTGCCGGCCTGTGAGGTCATGATTGCCAACAACGCGCTGCGAAACGTCATCCGCGAGGGACGCATCCACCAGTTATACAGTATCATTCAGGTCTCGAAGAAGGACGGCATGCAGACCTTTAACCAGGCGCTGGCGGACCTGATGCGCAGGGGTACCATCACAAAGGAGCAAGCTTACCTGCGGACCAGCATGATCGAAGAGCTCAAGGGCATCTACGACTCCTATCAGTATTAGTCTGCATTGTATGCTGATATTTGTATCGCTGGCTGTCGGATGTGCGGGGCTGGGCATCCTGCTGACCTTTGTATTATTAGTAGCCTGCGCGCATTTCGGCATAGAGTTGGCTGATAACCTGTGGCTGATCAGCCTGCCTATCACCATCGCCATTGCGCTCAATATCTTGTTTATCGAGCTTTACGATAGGTCCAGGCATAAATGAGGGTCCACCTGCGGGGCTATTTGTGCAGTTTGCATGTTAAGGCACCGGATGGGCACTTATCGATGGCCTTCTTGATGGCCTCTGCTTCGGCGGCATTGATGTCGACCCATGGCCTCCTCATCGGTTTAAAAACCTCGGGAAGGTGTGAAAAGCAGTTGCCCGAATGTACGCATTTTTCCGAGTCCCAGTATACGGTGATGTTATCGTTACTGTAGACCCTTCTCATATTATTGATGATTATACATAAAATTGAACACTGTAACTGGCTATTCTGTATAATATATCAGAAATCTATGAAGGAATATAAATGATGCGCCGTATAGTGTTATTTTCATCTTTTTCAGTCGTTATCCTGATTGCATTAGTGTTTGTCGCTTGCTCCTGGCTGCCCGGCCAGGGATTCAACTATGACCCGTCGAAAAACTATGCCACTTTTCTGGTCCTCGATAATGATGTCGGGAGGAGCTCGCTGGCTACGATGAAGCAGCATTCCACGAGTGAGGGACTGGAGATAGGTCCCGTCGAGTACTATAAGCAGGGTACCAAGGACTTTGCGCCCATACTCAAAAAGCTTACCTCCAGCAAACAGGTAACCGTGGTCTGGATCATCAGCTCGCTGTGGGATGTGCCGGATATTAAAAAAGGCATGGAAGGTCTTGAATACGGCGGTCCATTCAGGTATGTGCCTATCTCATCGGACACGGGCGCTATCAAGATACAGCAGTAGAATCCTGTGTTTTAGCGGCCGTGGTTGAGAGATCTCAGCAGGGCCGTCAGCAGGTCCAGGCCGGGGACAGGTACATCCAGCGCATGGGCGCGCCTGAGCGGCTCACCGAAGATGGCGTCGATCTCCATGGCCTTGCCTTCCACGAAATCGATCATCGTGCTCGGCCTGTATGCTCCCATAGTTGAGGTCTTTTTAAACATGCTTTCGACCAGTGTGTCGCGATCGATGACGGCCCTTTCCCCGTGATGGGCCAGGTCGGCATTTCCAGCAGAGATGACCTCCTCCATCAACGCCTTTGCCCCGGCATGCAGGCCGGCTTCCGACATGATGCGGTCGGTTGTGATGCCGCCGCCGGCGACGCACAGGCCGCTGAAAGGGATGTTCCAGCATAGCTTTTCCCAGCGGGCTTTTAACAGTGACGCCGCTGGGACAACGCTGGTTTTGCTGCCCGACCACAGCCGCAGCGCTTTTCCGATCTCGGCCGGATCATCCCCGTAATGTCCGATAGTCACCGTGCCATAAGCCAGGTGATGCACATATCCCGGCTTGCCCCTGTTGATGCAGGTAAAGGCCAGGCCTCCGAAAATCCGCTCGGCCCCGAACCACGAAGAAAAATGGTCCTCCAGCCCGAGCCCGTTCATGAGCACCAGGATGCGCGTATCCGCGCCCACGCAGGGCTGCACCAGTTTGCGGGCGACGTGTATGGAGGTTGACTTGAGAGCGCAGATAACCCAATCTACAGTCCCGATTTCTTCGCTGTCCCTGGCCACGGTGGGATTCCGGAGCAGGAAATCGCCGTCCGGGCTGGTAACATTCAGGCCGGATGACGTGACAGCATGATAGTCCCGCCTGACCAGGAATCGCACGTCATGGCCGGCCTGGGCAAGCCGTCCGCCGTAATAACCACCTACGGCGCCTGCGCCTATTACAGCTATGCTCAGTGCTTGTTTCATGCGGATATCTTAACAGAGAAAAGGCTTTATTTTGAAATCAGGGCGCTCAGCTAAAGGCTTTCCCGATTTTGGCGAAGATAAATATGATGCCGTCGCCCATCCGGTCCAGGCCGCTTATGATAAAAGCGCCTGTTTTATCAACGGCCAGCGACAATGGGTTAGTCCTGGTAACGGGTGGTGGGGCGCTGACGGTCTCTATTACGGATGGTGCATTTTGCAAGGTTGGGCTATCCTGCAAAGATAGAATGGCCCTGTCACATATGGATGAGAGGTCATCGCGCAGGCTGGGGTGCTGCTGCTCGATGCTGGATATCCTGTTTTTCAGCTCGTGCAGGGCGTTGACGAGACTCTTACGGCGATCGTAATACATGCCCGCTGATTCAGTAAGAGCCAGTTGCGACCCGGGGGGAGATTGCAGCACCATCACCTTTTATATTAAGGCCTGCTCAGTCTATTTTCAATGTTATGCCAACCGGGCAGTGGTCCGATCCGTGCACGTTTTTCAGAATAAAAGCGCCGGTCAGTGACGCAGCCAGGTTCCTGGATACAAAGAAATAATCGAGACGCCAGCCGATGTCCTTGTCCCTGGCTTTAAGCCGGTAGCTCCACCAGGTGTAGTGCCCGGCCTCCTTGTGGAGGTGGCGGAAGGTGTCGACGTAACCGTGATCAACCAGCCGGTCCATCCATGCGCGTTCCTCGGGGAGGAACCCGGATGTTTCGCGGTTTTCCCGCGGCCGGGCCAGGTCTATTTCCTGGTGGGCTACATTGAAGTCGCCGCAGATCACTATGTTTTCGCCGCGCCCGGCCAGGGCATCGACGTGCTCCAGCAGCGCATCATAAAAGGCCAGTTTAAAGGGCAGACGTTCCGCCATTTTATCCGCGTTGGCTGCGCCCTCTCTGCGGGCTGTCGCAACCTCTCGCGGGGAATAGGCTTTGGGGAAGTATACGTTGAACAGCTTGAACCCGGTGTGCTCGGTCATCAGCACCCGGCCCTCGCCGTCAAACCTGGAGATGCCCAGCCCGGCGTGGGTCGAGACCGGCTTCTCCCGGCTGAAGGTGGCGACGCCGCTGTAACCTTTCTTCTCGGCAAAGCTCCATGAAGTATAATAGCCGGCCGGATTTTCCAGAGCCGGAGGCACCTGTGCCTGCTGCAGCTTGGTTTCCTGGAAGCAGATAATATCCGGTGACTTTTGTTTCAGCCATTCGAGGAAGGATAGAGGTAGCAGCCCCGCAGGCGCAAGGTTGGCCCTATCCAGCATATTGCGTATGCTGACCACGTTCCACGAGATAATCTTGATCTCTCCGGACATCTATCGCCGCCCGTTTACTATTTTAGTCCTTCCCGGCCGCCGCCGCAGAAGAAGCTGCATCTGGGACAGTATCTGGAATCTTTGGAAATGCTGTTGCCGCAGTTGGGGCAGATGGGCTGCAGGGGGTGGCCGCAGTTGCCGCAGAAGCGGTCATAGGGGACGCGCGGCCAGCTACAGCCGTGCTGTTGGCACCTGGAATTGATGGCGCCCAACGTGCCAAGCTGGGTGTGGCAGTAGCTGCAAATCGTGCTGTCCGCTGTATTTTCTTTCCAGCAAATGGGGCAGAGAAAGTTTTGCTGCATAAATATCCCTTTAATCTTTAATATTGTGTGCCCGGCGCCAGGCCCGGGCAACGGGTAATCATAGGCCGGGGATAACTTGAAGCTGAGACTGACTATCCTGCTGTGTGCCCGTTCCCGCCACGGAGGTATCGAACTGCATATCCGGGCTGACGCCCTTATTGCCGTCTTTATCGTAGGAAACCGCCCGATAAGTGTACGAGGTCTTCGGCAGGAGGTTGGTCAAAGGCACCTGGTGCACAAGTACACCCGCGTTAACGCCTGTGCGCGGGTCGTTTTCAATCAGCGTGGTTGTATTGGCATAAGGCCAGATCCCGTATTCCACCTGCGTGCTGGAGAGTTCGCTGGTTACCCAGGAGATGATGGCCGCATTGTTGGCCCCCTCGCTTACCCTCAACATGGATATAACAGGGGCCTGGGTATCCTTGGTCACCGTAGTCTTGGGTGCGGTCCCTGTCTTGATCCAGCCGAACTGAAAGGCCAGGATCAGGAAGATGGTCATGCCGACCACCAGCACTACCAGCGCAGACAGCAGTATGGGATTGGTCTTTTGCACAATCTCTTTCAGCCTGTCGATCAACCCGTCCAGAATGCCGCCGGGCAAGCCGCCGCCGCCGTGCACCGGGTATGGTTTGTAATCGCTGTACTGGCCGTATCCGCCCTGGTAATCCTGGTATGGGGGTTGCTGGGTCTGTTGCCCGTAACCCTGCTGCGCATATGGCTGATACGGCGGGGGATATTGAGGCTGGCCCTGGTATCCGGGTGGCTGGTATTGCTGGTATTGCTGCGGCTGCTGTGGCTGCTGTGGTTGCTGTGGTTGCTGTGGTTGGTATTGCTGTGGTTGCTGCGGTTGGTATTGCGGTTGAGCAGGCGGGGCGCCTGCGTGCGGCAGCAGGGCATGGCAGGCATGGCAGTACTGGCTATCGAAGGCGTTGCCGGCGTGGCAGGAGGGGCAGTAGGCGACAAGCGTGTTTCCGCAGTGGGCGCATACCCATTGTCCCCTCAGGGTTTGCGCGCCGCATTTAGGGCAGGGAATTGTTGCTTGGTACATGAGAGTGTCTGTAAGTGCAGAAAAAGGGGGGTTATTCAGAAGGGGTTGTGACCGTGTTGGTCTCGGATATGGTATCAGCGCTACCGGCTGTGTGTGATATGACCCGATACTGGTACTCGGTATTGCCGGTAAGTCCCTTGACAATGACCCCGTGATCCACTACGCCTGCCGTGTTCTTATCGGTCACGGGGTCATCCTGTATCGGTGTCTTATTGCCGAAGGTACCTTTAGGCCCCCATTCTATCTGTGAGCTCGACGGCTTGTCCGTCGCCCAACGGATGGCCACCTCCTGAATGGCCTTGGAGGTTACCTCGATCTTGCTGATTACGGGGGGCGTGGTATCCACCGGCGCCCCCATGGTGGTCTTGGTAGAGTTATCGCTGCCGAACTTAAGTATGCCCTTGAGATAGCCCTGGCTGTAGGCCCAGTAGCCGAAACCTGCCAGGCCTGCGAGGAGCAGGATAAGCAGGAATATAAGCATGCCTTTTCCGCCTCCCTGCTGCGGTGGGCGTGTTCCCGGCGGATATGCGCCTCTGGGAGGAGGTTGGGGAGGATATCCCGGCTGTGGAGGGTATCCCGGTGGCGGTTGCGGTGGATAACCGGGTTGGGGTGGGTAACCGGGAGCCTGTGGGGGATAGCCCGGCTGCGGGGGATATCCCGGCGGTTGAGGAGAATAGTAGCCTCCGGGTTGAGGCGGGTAACCTGGTTGAGGAGGATAACCCGGTTGAGGAGGATAACCTGGTTGAGGCGGATATCCGGGAGACTGCTGGGGATAGCCCGGCTGAGGAGGGTATCCCGGCTGCTGAGGCGGATAATAGCCGGTTTGCTGTTGCGCGCCTCCGAACGTCATGCCACACCTGGCGCAGAAGGTACTTCCCGGGCCTGCCGGGGTTCCGCAATTAGGACAGACGGTTGGCAATGGTGTGCCGCACGCGTTGCAGTATTTCTGTCCGGGAGCATTGTTGGCGCCGCATCTGGGGCATCTTGTCCATTGCTGCATTTTATCTCTCCGTTACATCCATAACTATCTACAGGGGAAACGTATTTCCAACCGGTTAGGTTTAACCATTTTCTTGATTATATACACAGGTATTAAATAAATCAATAAAGCTGGACATCCGGCGGCAAAGGATTTTGCTACCTGCCGACAAGGTAGCTCCTGCGCGAGACCTCCCGGCCCGTTGCATCATACAGCACGGCTGTATCGGCAATCTCGTTGTTCCAGATATTTCCCTGCCCCCAGTTGAAGGAGAAGCCGCCGGTCTGGCAGTGAACTTCGTCGGTGAAAACCAGTATAGTTTGACCCGGGTAGAGGATGCACTGCAGAGGAAGGCCCTGCTGGCTGCCGGTCACCCTCAACGGCGTCGAGTCCAGGGGTTCCAGCGGTACACACGATGACCACTGTACCTCGCTGTTGGGCACGTTGACCGGCTTTGTTGTCTGAGGAAATATTGAAAACCTGCTGGCCTCGGACTGCGCGGGATTCTCGTACACGGTGTAATAAGTCTGGGCGACTTCCTGCTCCGTTAAATTTTCCGGCAGCGGAAGGTCCTGTGGCATGCAGGGAAAGTACAGGGGAAATGTAAAGGTGGGATATCCTTTGGTTATATTGGTCAACCGCCAGCCGGTGATATCCGCGTAGGCTTCGCCGCTGTTCTGAATGACCACGAATTCATCGCGCTCATACAGCGCCGGGTTGCAGCACCCTATCCTGGTAAGTGAGCCCCGGTGATGGATAAGCATTATCTTTACCTGCGGCGCCGTCGAAGGAGCGATCGGGGCGACGGGCTTAACCGGTTCCGGTTCAGGAGCAGGCGTTTGCTCAGTGACGGCTGGGGGCTGGGATTGGTCGATGTCAGCAGGGCCCGGGGGTGGCAGGGGTGATGTGCAAGCCGCAGCAATAGCGATAAGGATGATAATAACGGTTGTAAGCAGCGAGGGGCCGGATTTTCCCGGTGGACTGACTATCATAGTTTGAATTATATGCATTGACGGAGAGGGATGTCCACATAGCGGGTGTGGTAATTTGATGAATTACGATGGAAATAGTCTAATCTGCTTGATTTCAAGTCGTATTTAAGAATAAAATATAGCGTTAGAGGGCGGCTAGCTCAGCGGTTAGAGCACTTGCTTCACACGCAAGGGGTCACAGGTTCAAATCCTGTGCTGCCCAGGGCCGAAGTGGCGGAATGGCAGACGCG
>Ga0172371_10003083_pt1 | contig 26033 bp, 21 predicted proteins | sample Lak12m_FD_114543 | JGI IMG/M metagenome (GOLD analysis project Ga0172371, IMG submission 114543) | Freshwater microbial communities from Kabuno Bay, South-Kivu, Congo - kab_022012_12m | ecosystem: Environmental > Aquatic > Freshwater > Lake | place: Democratic Republic of the Congo: South-Kivu... | reverse complement strand
GGATGTCCTGATCGAAGCATTGCCTTATATAAAGAAGTTCCATAAAAAGGTGATCGTGATTAAATACGGGGGGAGTATCCTGGGCGATGAGAAGATCAGGAACGGGGTGCTGGAGGATATTGTTTTTCTGAATTTTATGGGTTTGCGTTCCATCCTTGTGCACGGCGGCGGGCCGAATATCAGCGACCGCATGCGCGCGACGGGAAAAAAGACGGAGTTTGTGGAAGGGATGCGCGTTACGGATCAAGAGACCTTACAGGTGGTAGAGGAGGAGTTGCTGGTCTTAAACGATCTGATCGTAAAAGAGATAAACCATTTGGGCGCAAAGGCCGTAGGCTTAAACGGCAAGGATGGCGACCTGATCAATGTGGAAAAAAAGAAGACCAAGGTGGATATCGGCCTGGTTGGCCAGATCAAAACCGTAAACACCGGCCTTTTGGAGGAAGAGCTTAAGAAGGATAAGGTAGTTGTCGTTCTGCCGATGGGAAAAGGCAGGGACAAAAATACCTATAATGTCAATGCCGATGAGGCTGCCTCCGCCATCGCCGCCGGCATGCCGGCGGAGAAATTTGTCCTTTTGACCAATGTTAAAGGGATTATGCGTCATCCCGAAGACCCGAATTCATTCATTTCAACATTGACGGTTAAGGAAGTGGCCGGCCTGATCGAAAATAAGATAATCCAGCAGGGGATGATCCCTAAGGTCCAGGCCTGCGTAGAGGCATTAAAAGGGGGAGTGAAAAAAACGCATATCATTGACGCGCGTACCCCTCATGGGCTGCTCCTTGAGATTTTTACCGACCAGGGTATCGGCACGGAGATCGTAAAATAAATGAAGGCGGCTGAGATTTTTCAGGTCTATAGCGATAATATAATGCCTACCTATAACAAGGTGCCTTTGATCTTTGTTAAAGGTAAAGGTTCTCGGCTTTGGGATATTAACGGCAAAGTTTACCTGGATTTCTTTCCAGGCTGGGGAGTGGGGAACCTGGGGCACTGCCATGCGAAGGTGATGCAGGGGGTGCGGGATCAGATCGGCAAACTGGTCTTTGTGCCGAATAACTATTACCATCCCTTTCAGGCAAGATTAGCCAAAGAATTGATCTATTCTAGTTTTCCGGGGAAGGTATTTTTCTGCAACTCCGGGGCAGAGGCAAATGAAGGGGCGATCAAATTTGCCAGAAAATTCGGCGCTGCTAGCGGAAGATTTGAGATAATTACTTTTGAGAACGCTTTTCACGGAAGGACACTGGCAACCCTGGCAGCTACAGGCCAGAAAAAATACCAGGCAGGTTTTGAGCCTATGCCTGAAGGGTTTAAGCAGGTTAAGTTCAATGATATTGAGGCTGTTAAAGCGGCCGTTACCGATAAGGCAGTTGGGATCATGCTTGAGCTTATCCAGGGTGAAGGTGGGGTGAATGTCGCAAGCCGGGATTTTGTCTTGTCGTTACGGAAAATATGCGATGAGAAAAAAATACTTTTGATCATTGATGAGGTGCAGACCGGGATAGGTAGGACGGCAAAGATGTTTTGCTACCAGAATTACGGTATAATCCCCGATGTGATGACTTTAGCCAAGGCCTTAGGCGGCGGCTTGCCCATCGGAGCTATGATAGCCAGAAAAGAGCTGGGAGACATATTGACTGCCGGCATGCATGCCTCTACTTTTGGCGGAGGTCCGGTGATCTGCAAGGCAGCCTTAGGGGTTTTAAAAGCGGTCCGGAAGGAGAAGCTGCTGGCGAATTGCCGGAATATGGGCGAGTATCTTTTGGAAAAGTTAAATAATTTGAAAAATAGCCATCCTGTAATCAAAGAGATAAGGGGAATGGGTTTAATGCTCGGCGTGGAGCTTAATATCGAGGGCAAAGAGATCGTGCAAAAATGCATGGATAAGGGCTTATTGATCAATTGCACCCACGATAATGTCCTAAGGCTGATGCCGGCATTGAACATAACAAAAAAACAAATAGATAAAGCGGCATCAATTTTAGATGAGGCATTAGCATGAAAAAAGACCTGATCTCAATAAAGGATTTGTCTTCAAAAGAAATCATAGATTTGCTTGATCTGGCTGCCGGCTTGAAAAAAAATAAGGCCAAATTCGCCAAGGTCCTGTCCGGGAAAACCCTGGCGCTTATTTTTCAGAAGCCGTCCAACAGGACGCGGGTTTCTTTTGAGGTAGGTATGTACCAGCTTGGGGGCAATTCCCTTTGCCTGGCTCCGCAGGAGATAAATCTGGGAGTGAGAGAATCCATAAAAGATGTGGCCAGGACCCTGTCCAGATATGTTGACGGAATAGTCATCAGGACATTTGAGCACAAGAATTGCCTGGATATGGCAGAGGCGGCAGGAGTTCCGGTTATAAACGGCTTATCGGATTTTTCGCATCCCTGCCAGGCGTTAGCTGATCTATTCACAATTAAGGAAAAGCTAAAAGAACTCAAAAATGTTACTCTGGCATATGTCGGCGACGGGAATAATGTCTGCAATTCCCTGCTTTTTAGCGCAGCCAAAACAGGCATGAATATCAACGTAGCTGCTCCTAAAGGATATAGCCCCAGTGAAGAGGTAGTGAAAATGTCGCTGGCAATTGCCAGAGATACCGGCAGCCGGATAAAGATCACCGAGGACCCTTTTGAAGCGGTCAAGGCCGCGCAGGTGGTTTACACAGATGTCTGGGCGAGCATGGGCCAGGAGGATGAGATCAACAAGAGAAAAGTTATCTTTAAGGATTTTCAGATCAATAGCAAACTTTTGGCTAATGCCTCACCGGATATTTTGGTTATGCATTGTTTGCCCGCGCACAGAGGTGAAGAGATCACCGATGAGGTCATGGACAGCAAGAACTCGGTAGTCTTTGACCAGGCGGAGAACAGGCTGCATATACAAAAAGCGATCTTGATGAAACTATTGGAGTAGGGACTGTCCCTACTAAGGGAGATAAGGTTTGATTGGTGCGCTATCCAAAAGAGGTCATAAATGAAAAAAGTAGTGCTTGCTTATTCAGGCGGATTGGATACCTCCTGTATAGTCAGATGGCTTAAGGAAAGAGAGTATGAGGTGATCTGTTTCGTGGCTGATTTGGGCCAGGGCCTGGGCCAAGGCGAAAACTTTGAGGCAATTGAGAAGCGGGCTTTGGCTGCCGGCGCCTCAAAAGTTTACATCCGCGACCTGCAGGATGAATTTATCGATGATTTTATAATTCCGGCATTAAAAGCCAACGCGGTCTATGAAGGGAAATACCTTTTGGCTACGGCATTAGGCAGGCCGCTGATCGCAAAATATTTAGTGCAGATAGCGCATAAAGAAAAAGCAGAGGCGGTTGCGCACGGCTGCACCGGAAAAGGCAACGACCAGGTAAGGCTTGAAGTAGCCGTGGGCATGCTTGATCCGAGATTAGAGATCATCGCTCCTGTCAGGGAATGGGAGTTTAAATCCCGGGAGGATGAGATCGAGTATGCTTTAAAATATAATATTCCGATAGATGTGACCAAGAAAAAACCTTACAGTATTGACCGGAACATCTGGGGGATCAGCATTGAGGCGGGTGTTTTGGAGAATTTGGAGCAGGAGCCGCCGGAGGACGCTTACATAATTACCAAGAGCCCCACGCACTCCTCAAGCTACCCGCGATATACAGAGATAACCTTTGAAAAAGGGGTGCCTAAGAAAATAGACGGCAAAGCCTTTAAATTAAAGAACCTGATCAATTATCTGAATGAGGTCGGCGGCCAATTTGGCGTAGGCAGATATGATATGGTCGAGAACAGGTTGGTAGGGATCAAATCCAGAGAGATCTATGAAGCCCCTGCGGCGACTATCCTTTATACGGCGCACAAGGAATTAGAGGCCCTGGTCCTGGATAGGGAGTTGGCGCATTTCAAGGAGATGATCAGCCTTAAATATGCCGAGCTGGTTTATTATGGCCTATGGTTTTCCGCTTTAAAGGATGCCTTGGATGGTTTTGTGGAAAAAACCCAGAAGCTGGTCAGCGGCACTATAAAATTAAGGTTATCAAAAGGAACCTGCGTTGCCGTGGCCAGGAAATCCAGGAATTCGCTTTATAAGAAGGAATTAAGCACCTACGGCAAAGAGGATAAATTTGACCAGAAGCTTGCCGGGGGTTTTATCAAGCTATGGGGAATGCCGTATAAAAAATAACCTAGGGACGGTTCTCAAAACAAAGCAAAAGTGTCCCCTTTAGGGGCATACTTTATAAGGAGATAAGATGGCGAAGAAATTATGGGGCACAAGATTTGCCAAGAAGACCCATGCCCTTACGGATAAGTTCACTTCCAGCATTGCTTTTGATAAAAGGCTGGCGAAGTATGATATTTTAGGCAGCATTGTCCACGCCAGGATGCTGGGCAGGCAGAAGATCATTTCCCAAAAAGAAAGCCGGCAGATTGTCAGGGGTTTAAGCTCGATACTTAAAGATGTAGTCGGCGGCAAGTTTAAGTTTGATCCGGCTGCCGAGGATATCCATTCCAATATTCAGGAGCTTTTGGTTAGAAAAATCGGGGCACCGGCACATAAGCTGCATACTGCCAGATCCAGAAATGACCAGATCGCCCTGGATATCAGGATGTACCTAAAAAGCGAGATCAATAATCTGGTCTGGTTGACCGTGATGCTGCAAAAAGCGATCTTGAAATTTGCCGTCAATAACTCTAAAGCGATCATTCCCGGATATACACATCTGCAAACTGCCCAATGCGTGCTTTTGGCTCACCATCTATTGGCATATATAGAAGCCCTGGAAAGGGACAAGGAGAGATTGTTTGATGCCAAGTCAAGGGTTGATTCCATGCCGTTGGGCTCCTGCGCTTTTTCCGGCACAGGTTTAAACATAGACCGGGATTTTGTGAAGAAGGAGCTTGGGTTTGCCAGGCTAACCGATAATAGTATCGACTCTGTAAGCGACCGGGATTTTATTATCGAGGTGCTGGCGGATATCTCCATACTTTCGGTCCATCTGTCGCGGGTTGCCGAAGACCTTATTCTCTGGTCGACAAAGGAGTTTAACTTCATTGATATCGATTTTTCATTTTGCACCGGGTCAAGTATCATGCCCCACAAAAAGAATCCGGATATCCTGGAGTTGATCAGGGGTTCTGTCGGCAAGATCCAGGGAGACCTTTCCAGCGTTCTGATCCTAATGAAAGGGCTGCCTTCATCTTATAACCGGGACCTGCAGTTGGATAAGCCGCCGCTTTTTGACGCGATAGATACGATAAAGGATATATTGGAGATATTTATGGCGCTTTTCGGCAATATCACGGTTAAAAATGAAGAGATCTCCAGCCGCGTTAAAGATGAATCTTTATTCTCGGTAGATATCGTAGAATACCTGATCAAGAAAGGGTGCCCCTACCGGCAGGCGCATGATATTGTAGGCAGGATGTACAGGGATAGTCTGGACAAAGGTAAGAATATTTCCAACTTAAGCTTAAAGGAGCTGAAGAAATATTCGCCTTATTTTAACCTGGATCTAAAAAAGATCCTTAATGCCCGGGCGTCAGTAAACCTTAAGAGATCTTATGGCAGCACTAATCCTAAATTGGTAGATGAGCAATTGCTTTCCTGGAAAAGGCGGTTAAAATAATTCAAGGATCAATTAGATGCACGAATTCAAATACAAAAATAATCAGCTTTACTGCGAAAATGTAAGGGTTGAGGCGTTGGCCAGGCGTTTCGGCACCCCGCTTTATGTCTATAGCTACGGCACATTAATTGACCATTTTATTAAACTCCGGGATGCCTTTAGACCGATTAGGCCGCTTATCTGCTATTCGGTAAAAGCAAACTCTAACCTGGCAATCCTGCGCTCTTTGGTAAAACAGGGCGCCGGGCTTGATATCGTCTCCGGCGGCGAGTTGTATCGCGCTTTGAAAGTCGGATGCCCGGAGAATAAAATAGTTTATGCCTCCGTAGGCAAAACCGATCAAGAGATCAGCACAGCCATAAGTAAAGGGATCTTATTCTTCAACGCGGAATCTCTGCCTGAGCTGGAGAATATTAACCGCATTGCGCGCAAGCTGGATAAAATTACCCGCGTGGCTATCCGCATAAACCCGGATGTGGAGGCTAAGACGCACAAATTCATAACCACCGGAAAGATCACGAATAAATTTGGGATTGACCTGGAGAGCGCCTACCGGATCCTGCTATTGCGCGCTAAATTTGAGAACCTGGATATATGCGGACTGCATATCCATATCGGCTCGCAGATCACCGAAAGCGCACCCTTTGTTGCGGCAATAAAAAAAGTAACGGATTTTATTAAAAGGCTGGAATCCAAAGGCATTACCCTGGAATATTTGAATATCGGCGGCGGCATGGGGATCGTCTATGATAATGAAACTCCTCAGACTGCCCGGATTTATGCCGGTAAAATCATTCCGCTTTTAGAGAAAACCGGCCTGAAGATAATCATGGAGCCGGGCAGGTTCATTTCCGGGAATGCCGGGATACTGCTTACAAAAGTTTTATATATTAAGAAAACGCCTAAGAAAAAATTCATTATTGTAGATGGCGGGATGAATGATCTTATCCGTCCGGCGCTGTATTCTGCCTATCACAGCATCCTGCCTTTGCGTAAGCTTGCCGCGACTGAAAAAGCGGATGTGGTCGGACCGATCTGTGAAAGCGCTGATTTTTTGGCAAAAGAAAGAAAGATTGCCAAAGTCAGGGAAGGTGATTATCTGGCGGCAATGGGTGCGGGGGCATATGGCTTTAGCATGTCCAGTAATTATAATTCGCGTGCCAGGCCGGCGGAAGTCATGGTAGTTAAAGATAAAGTATTTGTGATCAGGAAAAGGGAGGGTTACGCGGATCTGGTCCGTAATGAATTGACCCCAGTGATTAGATAATATGAAGAGCATAGAATTTACCAAAATGGTGGCTTCGGGAAATGATTTTATTATCATTGATAAGAAAATCTCCGGCCGCATTTCCGCATTGGCCAGGTCATTATGCGATAGAAAGTTCGGGATAGGCGCCGACGGATTGATCCTGTTTAGTAAACTAAAAAACGCCGATCTACGCATGCGTATTTTTAATGCCGACGGTTCAGAGGCCCAGATGTGCGGTAATGGGGCCAGGTGCGCCGCTTTATTCGGCCGAAAATCACAAGGGAGGATATTTACCCAAGCCGGGGTAATTAATACGGAGCTGCGGCCAGGCCGGGTGAGGATCCGGTTTACCAAACCCAAAGGCATAAGGTTAGATATCCTTTTAAAAGTGAACGGCAGGATGATCAGGGTTAATTTCATAAACACCGGCGTACCGCACGCGATAGTTTTCGTAAACGGCATTGATAATATCGATGTGGTAAATATCGGACGCTCGATCAGGCGTCACGCGAAATTTTCCCCGGCCGGCACAAATGTTGATTTCGCGCAGGTCAAAGGCAATGATCTCATCGCTATTCGCACTTATGAAAGAGGGGTTGAGGATGAGACCTTGGCCTGCGGCACTGGAAGCGTTGCCGCGGGGCTGATCTTTGCCTTAAAAAGCGGTTTAGACAGGCTGGTTAAGGTCAGGACGCACGGAGGCGAGGAACTGAAGGTTTATTTTAAAAAGGATAATAAGGGTTTTCGGGATATATGGCTGGAAGGCAGCGCGAAAATAGTTTACAAAGGAGAGTATTATGTTTAAAGGCTCGATAGCAGCTATAGTCACGCCTTTCTATGATGGTAAAGTAGACGAGAAAAAACTAAGGGAGCTGATCGATTTCCAGATTAAGAGCGGCACCAGCGGGATCGTGCCCTGCGGCACAACCGGAGAATCCGCCACTTTAAGTTTTGATGAGCATGAGAAGGTGATCGAGATTACTGTTGATCAGGTCAAAAAAAGGGTACCGGTGATTGCCGGCACAGGCTCAAATTCCACCGCAGAGGCGATAATGCTCACCCAACAGGCAGCCAAAGCCGGCGCAGATGCCTCTTTGCAGGTCTCTCCATATTACAATCGTCCAACCCAATCCGGATTATACGAGCATTTTAAAGCCGTTGCCCAGTCAGTGGCTATCCCGATCATTCTTTATAATATTGCCGGCCGTACCGGGGTGAATATTGAGCCGGAGACGATCGCCAGGTTAGCCGGAGACTGTAAAAATATTGTGGCGGTAAAAGAGGCCTCCGGAAGCCTTGACCAGATGTCGCGCATCAGGCAGCTTTGCCCTAAAAATTTTGATTTGATCTCGGGTGATGACAGCCTGACTTTGCCGGTATTAAGCATTGGAGGCACGGGAATAATCTCCGTAGCCGCCAATATCGTTCCAAGTGAGGTTGCGGCTTTAGTCAGCGCTTTTGAAAAAGGTGATATCAGGAAAGCCCAACAGTTACACTATAAATTACTGCCTTTGATCAAGGCGCTGTTTATTGAGACCAATCCCATACCGGTAAAAACAGCTATGGGTTTATTAGGCATGTGCGCTCCTGACCTGCGCCTGCCTATGTACAAGATGTCGGAGGTTAATTTAGAGAAACTTAAAAATTGCCTTATAGATTACGGTTTATTAAAATAGGGGACACTTTCCCGATTGGATCCGGAAACGGTCCTGCTTTGGGTTGGGAAACGGTCCTAAAGAAGGAGAGGAAATGGTTAAGCTGGGAATTGCCGGAGCCTGCGGGAAAATGGGCAGGCGTATTTATGAACTCGCTAGCCTCGATAAGGAATTGGAGATAGGCTTGCTTTTGGAGAAAAAAGGCACACCTTTGATCGGCAAGGATATGGGAAGGCTGAAAGTTTCATCCAATCCCGATGGTTTATTCCTGGTTGATGTCCTGGTAGATTTTACCTTACCCGAAGCAACGGAAGAACATCTGGATTATGTTGCCAGATACAAAAAAGCCCTTGTTTTGGGAACTACAGGCTTAAGTGATGCGCAAAAAAATAAAGTGGAGGAGGTATCCAGGGTCGTTCCGGTAGTTTTTTCGCCGAATATGTCTATCGGTGTAAATGTATTGTTCACCATCCTGCCTGAGATAGCCAAAAGGCTCGGGCCCGACTACAGCGTTGAGATTGTTGAGGCACATCATAAAGCCAAGAAGGATGCCCCCAGCGGTACTGCCAAGAAAATGGCCGAAGTCATTTCCGCCGCCACGAAAAAGGATGTGCCGATGCATTCGGTCCGTTTAGGCGATATTTTTGGGGATCACACGATAGTTTTCTGCGGTAATTCAGAGCGTATAGAGATCAGGCATCAGGCGCATTCGCGCGACCTGTTTGCCGTAGGGGCATTGAAAGCGGCTAAGTGGGTTTTTGGCAAGCCGGCAGGTTTGTATTCTATGCAAGATGTATTGAAAGGGTAAAAGATGTTCAAACCGTCCAGGAAAATTCAGTCGCTGCCGCCATACTTATTTTTAGAGATCGATAAAGCCAAGCGCAAAGCGCGCCAGGAAGGCAGGGATATTATCGACCTGGGTATAGGTGATCCTGACCAGCCTACCCCTGCGCATATTGTTGGGGCGTTAGACCAGGCAGCCAGGGATCCGGCAAATCATCGTTATGCCCTGGACCAGGGGATGCCGGTATTACGCCAGGCGATCGCCTCCTGGTATAAGGCCAGGTTTGGCGTCAATTTGGCTCCTGAGACGGAGATATTACCTTTGATCGGGTCAAAGGAAGGGATCGCGCATTTTCCCCTGGCTTTTCTAAACCCGGGAGATATTTCTCTTATTCCTGATCCGTGTTATCCTCCCTATAAAGGCGGGACGATCCTTGCCGGAGGGTCAGTGCACCTTATGCCTTTGCTTGAAGAAAATAATTTCCTTCCGGATTTAAAACGCATACCGTTTTTAGCGCGCAAGAAAGCAAAGATTATCTTTGTGAACTATCCGAATAACCCGACGAATGCCTGCGCCAGCGATGAATTTTACCGGGAATTGATCGATTTTGCCAAAAAAAATAAAATTATCGTCATTTTGGACCTGGCTTACTCGGAAATGGCTTATGACGGGTATAAGCCGCGTAGCCTCCTTGAATTTCCCGGGGCCAAAGATGTGGTTATTGAATTCCATTCATTGTCTAAAACCTATAACATGACCGGCTGGCGCCTGGGTTGGGCCAGCGGCAACCCCCAATTGATAGCAGCCTTGGCTAAGGTAAAGTCAAATATTGATTCCGGGATATTTTCCGCAATCCAGTTGGCGGGAGTTGCCGCGCTTAGCACAAGCCGGGATTTTGTGCGTAATATGTGCCGGCTGTACCAGGAGAGGCGCGATATCATGGTCAGCGGATTACAGTCCCTGGGCTGGCAGGTAATTAAACCAAAGGCGACATTCTATCTCTGGATAAAAATTCCCGGTGCTGATGATTCCATAAGCTTTGCCTCCCGGCTGCTTAATGAGGCTGATATCGTGGCTACTCCGGGAGTCGGTTTTGGAAGGCATGGAGAAGGTTATATCCGCATGGCCCTGACTGTCCCAAAAGAGAGGATGAGGGAGGCTTTAGAGCGGTTGAAAAAAATATCTTAAATGGCGATTTGTTATCTTGGTGTCGGTTCAAACCTGGGCGATCGCAGAAAGAACATAAAGTTGGCTGTTAAAAGGATCAACGCGCTGAAAAATACCTCTGTGCTTAAAGAATCCAGAATTATTGAAACTGCGCCTGCCGGAGGGCCTTCGGACCAGCCTGATTTCCTGAATGCCGCGTTAAAGATCAAAACCAGTATCCCGCCGATAAAATTGCTAAAGGAGCTCAAAAAAATTGAAAAAGACCTGGGCAGGGTTAAGCAAGCGCGTTTCGGGCCCAGGGTTATTGACCTGGATATTTTGCTTTATGGGGACAAGATTGTGCGTGGGAATAGATTGACTATTCCGCACCCGCGCTTGTTCTTGCGGAATTTTGTAACCGGGCCGTTGCTTGAGGTTTTATGAAAGTTTTCTGCAGCCCCGAAAAACTAAGCGCTGCGATAAACAGGATAAGGCAGGGTAAGAAGCGCGTAGGTTTTGTGCCGACGATGGGCGCCTTGCACGCCGGACACTTAAGCCTTATCAGGCAGGCAGCTAAGGAAAATAATACAGCCGTGGTAAGTATTTTCGTAAATCCTGCGCAATTCGGCGCGAAAGAGGACCTGAAAAAGTACCCCCGTCCCCTTAAAAAAGATATTGCGCTTTGCCGCAAGGCCAGAGTTGATTTTATATTCCTGCCGGATAATGAAATTATCTATCCTCAAGGTTATTCTACCTTTGTAAATGTTGGGGGATTAAGCGAAGTACTCTGCGGGGAGGCCCGGCCCGGGCATTTTCGGGGCGTGACTACCGTAGTTACCAAACTGCTTAATATTGTCCGGCCGGATGTGCTTTATCTTGGGCAAAAGGACGCTCAACAGGCACTTATAATCGCCAGGATGATCAAAGACCTGAATTTTCCGGTTAAGCTGAAGGTTATGCCTACTATACGCGAAAATGACGGATTAGCATTAAGTTCCCGCAACGCCTACTTAAACGAGAAGGAAAGAAATGAGGCTGTGGTTTTATATAAAGCCCTGCTTCTTGCTCAAACTTTAATTGATAACGGCCAGCGCAGCGCGGATAGGATTATAAAGCGGATGAAGCAGCTTATTTCAAAAAAGAGGTCAGCCCGGATCGATTATGTGGCCGCCGTGGATTTAGAGAGTCTTATGCCTTTAGAAAAAATAAAGCCGGGCTGCCTTATCGCTTTGGCGGTATGGATAGGCAAAACCCGCCTCATTGATAACATAATAATAACCAGGGACGGTTCTCAAAATGAAGGAAAACTGTCCCCTTGCAGGGGGACGCTTCTGCTTTGAGTTGAGAACCGTCCCTGCTTAAATATGGAGAGAAGGCTTAGGATCGGGATTGTCGGTTGCGGAGCGATCGGCGGTTCGTTGGCAAAGGAGATAGTTTCAAGTTTCTTTAAATATGCCAGCTTGACCGCTCTTTACGATATAATGCCGGAAAAAAGCCTTGGTCTGGCCGGGGAAGTAAAAAAAAGCGGAAAAATATGTGTCAGGAGCCTGGATGCCTTAATTAAAAGATCAGATCTGGTTATTGAGGCATCTTCAGCCGGAGCTGCCTGGGAGATCGCCCGTAAATCTTTATCCGCAAGCCGCGATATCATGGTGATGAGTGTCGGCGGCATGGTCGGCCATCTTAATCGGCTGCATTCTTTAGCTCAAAGGCATAATGCCAGGGTTTATTTTCCCAGCGGTGCTATTTCCGGGGTTGATGCCTTGAAAGCGGCAAATATGGGAAAGGTGCACAAGGTGGTCTTGACTACGCGCAAGCATCCTAAGGCGTTCAGCGGCGTTGCTTATGTGGCTAAAAGGTTTAAGCTCAAGGGCCTAAAGAAAGATAAGCTCCTATTTTCAGGCAGTGCTTCCAGCGCGGTGAAATATTTTCCGCAGAATATAAATGTGGCAGCGGTCCTGGGGCTGGCAGGCATAGGCATGCGTAAGACACAGGTGCGTATAATCGCCAGTCCTTCTGTAACCAAGAACATCCATGAGATCGCGATTGTGTCCGATGCGGCCAGCATATTTACGCGCACCGAGAATATCCTGCATCCGCAGAATCCCAAGACCAGTTATCTTGCGGTGCTGGCGGCTATCGCGACTTTAAAACAGATTTTGCAGCCGATAAAAATCGGCACGTAATTCAAGGAGATATCCCGCTTTATTCTTGCATTCTGCAGGAATACGGGAAGCGGGATTAATTCGCGCATATAACTTACGTTAGCGCTTGGCGCTGCCGTAAGTTATGCGCTCATTAAAAAGAGAGGGGGTGAATTGAAAAAATGGCAGAGAAAATAATGAAAGTAGGGGTTAAGAGGCAGAAGGGTTATCTCTATTACATTGACAAGCAGGGTGATGTCTCTTGCGCTAAGATGGCCAGAGGCAACAAAAAGGGAGGTAGTCCCAAGAAGGTGGCAAAATGCGGCATCAAAAGGAAAACAGGCTACCTTTATTTCCTGGATAAGAAAGGCGACGTCTCTTGCGCCAAGATGAAGAGAGGCGGAAAAAAGAAAAAGAAGTAAGCAGTTTCCACATAAGCCCCGCCCTTATAGATAAGGGCGGGGCTTATTTATCCCGTTTTCCATCCCGATCTTATATTTTATTACATGATCTTAATAAATCCAAAATCAACTAAATTCGGTATCTTCCAAAGATATGTCCCTTTAAGCGTTCCTATCGGCGTGGGTTACCTTGCCGGATATCTCCTGGAAAACGGCAGGAAAGCCGAAGTAATAGACGAACACATTGATCCGTTATCCAGGCAGCTGCTGAGCAGGCTGCTGGATAAATTTTCCCCTCCTTATATATTTGGTATCTCAACTTTAACCGCCTGCGCACAAAGAAGCTATGATATTGCAAGGCAGATAAAGGATTGGTATCCTGATTCGCTGATTATCCTGGGAGGGATCCATCCCACGGTCCTGCCGGAGGAGGCATTGGGAAATAAGGCGGTTGATTTTGTCATAAGAGGCGAGGGGGAGGGCGCACTGCTTGAGTTATACGACGCGATAAAAAACAGGAGAGATCATTCGCGGATAAAAGGGTTGTCATATAAAAGCGGCGGAAAATTGATCCATAATCCGCCTGCTGAACTGCCCGTTTTAGATGATTTCCCTGTTTTTCCTTACCAACTTTTCGAGAACGGCCTTGGGAAATATAATTTTAGTTTTATTTCAAGCTCAAGGGGTTGCCCATATGAATGTATATTTTGCAGTCAAAGGAGCATCTCCGGCAGGAGATTCCGCTATATGCCCGAAAGTGTTGTTTTGGACGAGATAGAGCTGCTTATTAATAGATATAATCAGGGGCACATAAATTTTGTTGACGATAATTTTACAGCGGATAAACAAAGGGTGATCCGGTTATGCCGGAGGATCACGGAGAAGGGGCTGCAAAGAAAGGCCAGTTTTGACTGCCAGACAAGGGCTGACGCGGTTGATGATGAGATCCTGTTTTCATTAAGGAGGGCGGGATTCAGGATGATAAATTATGGCCTGGAGACAGCTTCGGAGAGGCTGATGGTGCTGTTGAACAAGAAGGAAACGGTGGCCGAGAACATCGCGGCGGTTAAGCTTACAAAGAAGTACGGTTTCGGCGTATCGGGGACTTTTATTTTTGGCCTGCCGACAGAGACTAAGAAGGAGAGATGGCTGGCCTACCGGCTGGCCAAGGAACTCGATCTGGATTATGTACGTTTTAATAATGCCACTCCATATCCCGGAACGAAGTTATATGAAATAGCTAAAAATGAGGGCCGCCTCTTCGTGGAAGAAGGATGGGCTAATCTTAACGCTTGTGCTTCACTTGTTCAGGATAGCCTTGCGGAATCAAAACTGCCTTATTTTCCCGAGGGTTGCGGGGAAAATGAGCTAAAAAAAGATATCATTAGGGCTAACCTCTTGTTTTCGCTTAGGCCAATAAAGGTCTTTAAACTGCTTATTAAGAGGATCGGTCCTGCGGGGTGGTTTTATCTTCCTCGGGGCTGGTATTTAAACCCGAAGGAATGGTGGGGTCTGATTAAACTGGGTGCCAGTTTATTTAGGTCGTTGGCAAAAATCTATATATGAAGATAAGCGAAAAGGCCAGAGAGATCATAGGGGTAGCGCTGGTAATGCTCGGAGTAGTCATCCTGCAGTGGGATTTGTGGGTCACCGGCAGGCGGATGCCGAGCCACGACAGCGTTGTATGGTTGGGCGTTTTCTCCTATTTTTTCGATTGCCTGCGCCAGGGGATCCTGCCTCTCTGGAACCCGTATATGAACTGCGGAGAGATATTCTTCCTGAATATACACGTTCTTCATCTATGGGATCCCTCAACTTTGCTCCTGGTCCTTGCGGGAAAGCTCCTCAGGGTCAATACGTTGACCGTTTATCAATATGATCTATTATTGCGCTACCTGATATTTATTTCCGGCAGTTACATTTTTTTCAGGCAGATAGCGAAATTCAGGTTCAGCGCCTTTTTCGCTTTTATTACCCTGTCATTTTCGGCGCTTTGCAGCGCATATCTTAAACAGCATGGTTTTATCCTTTGTTTTTATACGCTTCCCTGGATTTTATTTTTTTCCTTTAAATTCCTGGAGGAAAGGGGGGCTATGCCGCTCTTATGGCTGTCTTTCTTTCTGGGTGTCGCGTTTTCTACATCCGGATATCATTCAATGTATCTTGTTTCTTCCTGGCTGGTATTACTTGCCTGCATTTTTATTTCCGGAGGTTTCACCTATCCTAAAAGCGGATCTTTATCAAATGACCGCAAAGCCGTATTAGCGGCTATTGTAATATTTTTGTTGTTATCATTGAATTTAATCCCGGTTTTTCTGGCGTATATCCGCGATACGGTGCCGGATGTCAGGCTGATTGAAGCCCCGACTGCCGCAAATGCCTACTTGGCAGATTTCTTCAATCTGTTTACCCCGTATTCTTTTATGCTTCATTTTGAAATGATCTATTTTAAGTCGATCCATGCGTCGGAGGCGTTTTTGTACATAGGTTTAATACCCCTATTCTTGGCCACAGTCGGGTTATTCTATTCCCGCCATAAATACAGGATCGGATTTGCTTTCGCTTTGGCTATTACGGGATTATTGATGCTTGGACCTAAGTTCGGCCTATTGAAATTATTTTCTTATTTTTTCCCGTTTTTTTTCATAATCAGGAACACCCACACCTTTGCCACGTTCTTCATTTTCTGTATGATCTACTTTACCTGTATCGGTACGGACGTAATAATGGAACGGATAAAAGACCCTGGATCGCCAAGGGGATCGCCTACGGCTTTTATTTTCATTGTTATCTTTATCAGCCTGGCTGCCCTCTTGATCAACCGGTTTATACTGGCGGCCTACCGGGCTCCATTGGCGCAGTTCCCACAGCGTTATATGGCTATATCTTTGATGCTGGGGGAGGATTTTGGTTCGCTGTTGAATAATATATTCAGCCGGTCCTATCATAATGTATTCTTATTTATAGTGTCCATATTAATGTTATTTTATGTTTTTAAAAGCCCGAAGATAAAACTAAGGTTTAAATATTTCACCTTGGTTTCCCTGACGCTTATTGACCTTATTTTTTTTAACACGTCCCTCTACAGGTTCACGACCATGGCAAAGGCCGACCTGTCTTTATGGCCCAAGGAAAAAGTGGCCTATAGCGATAAAAGGGCTCCGGTTATGTTGCCCAGGTATCCTTTTCTTGGTTTTAGCCCCGCGATGCAGAGGATATTTTCCGCTTCCAGCTCCAGGATACCGGGGATAACTACCCATTTTTACCAGATGAGGGATTTCTTTAATTTTGAGAACAACAAGATGGTCAGGCCGGAGATAAAAGAGATTTTTATGGGGGTAACGTCAGAGAGAATCAAACTTATAAACGGTGCCGTTGTTTTATCGCTTGAAGAACAAGCCCGGGAATGCGCCAAACTAAAAGAGAGTATAGCCCATAGGGTCGTGTTTATTGAGGATGACCCTCCGGAAAGGTTTTCAAAGCTAAAAATACCTCTTGAAAATATCGCTGATAGCGAAATCGTAAAGGGGACGGTCAAAATTCTATGGTTTGATCCAAACAGCATGCTTTTGGAGGTGAATTCGGAGGCGGATTGCGTGCTTTATTACGGCGACGGATTCCACAGATCATGGAGGGCTTTTATAGACGGCAGAGAAAGCAGGGTTTACAGGGCTAACATGGCCTTTAAAGCCGTTATCCTTGAAAAGGGACGCCATACCGTGCATTTTGTATATGACCCCAAGCTTTATAAAATGACCTTGTTTTGTTATTTTATCGGCCTCTTCATCGCCCCTATATTCCTGTGTCAACCGGTATTTAGAAAGGGTGTTAAATGAAAATTTGTTTTGTCCAGAAGCAGGTCTTTCCGTATTTTGGGGTGATGGCGCTTTCCGGATGCCTGAAGAAACAGGGATATGAAACGGATATTGTGATAGATGCTTGTGAAAAAGACGCGGTTTCAGCACTAAAGAAAGCTAAACCCGATCTGATCGCCTTTTCCGTATTATCAAACGAGCATGCCTGGCTTCGGCAGATCTCTTCCGGGTTAAAAAGACAAATTCCCGCTGTTCCTGTAGCTGCGGGAGGAGTTCACTCAATTCTATATCCGGAGGAGGTCTTGGCGTTGCCCGGCGTGGATTATCTCTGCCGGGGGGAAGGGGAATCTTCTCTTGTGGAGCTTGCGCGTCGCATCGCCTTAAATAAACCAGCCGGTGATATCCCCGGTATCTGTTTTAGGGAGGATGGCAGGCCCCTGATGCGGGGTGTTCCTCCGCTAACACCAGAGTTGGATTCATTTTTTGAGGACCGCAGTCTCTATTATGAACGTTACCCCAAGCTGGCAAAGCTTGCTTTAAAGGTTTTTATCTCTTCGCGCGGCTGCCCGTTCCATTGCTCTTTTTGCGCCAACGGCGCTATTATGCGGATATTTGAGGGTAAGGGTGAATATATACGGAGGAAATCGCCGCGGCATTTTGTGGAAGAGATAAAACGTGTTATTACCGATTATCCTGCGGCCTCTTTGTTTTTTGCCGATGACCTCTTTGCCATGGATGCCTGCTGGCTTGAGGCATTTGGCCCATTGTATAAGAAAGAGGTCAACCTTCCTTACATATGCACAGCCAGGATTGATGTGATTAAAGAGGAGCATGTCCGGTTTCTTGCTGATTCCGGTTGTCATACCGTAAGCTTCGGCGTGGAAACAGGGAACGAATTATTGCGCAAAGGCCTGCTTAATAAAGCCATAAGCAATAAACGTATATTCCAGGGCGCGGAAATTATTAAAAAAGCAGCCATAAATATACAGACCTCAAACATGTTCTGCCTGCCCGATGAATCGGTTGAGGATGCGGTCGCAACGGTTGACCTGAATATCGCCATCGGCACCGATTATATGTTTACGACAGTCCTATTGCCTTTTCCAAAGACCGCCTTGGCGGAGTATTGCGTAGGGAAGGGGCTGCTTAAGAAAGAATACTCTTTTGAGGATATGCCTAATTCATTTATCCAGGATTCGGTGTTATCTTTAGCCAATAAAGAAACCATTCTCAACATTCATAAAGTAGCCCATCTTTGCGTGCGCTTTCCCCGCATGAAACCTTTTTTGATCTACATCGCCAGGAAAATAAAATGCAGGCAGCTATTCTTATTTCTCTGGCTGTTCGGCACTTTTATCAGGTTCAGGGACGAGAGGCAGTTGAATTTATGGAGGACAGTCCGCTATCTTTGGGAGTACCGGCGCGGTTTGTGAGAAAGCCATATGGAAAGAATAGATAAATTTTGTCAAAAATTGGCCAGGCATCTGCTCTGGGCCTGCATTCTGTCGTATATTCTTGTTTTTGGATATTTATGTTTTCTAAAATACCGCTCATTTAACTATTTAGACTGGGATTTAGCCAGCGATGTAATCGTTCTCTGGAACAGCGCTCACGGCAAGCTTCTATATTATCCCTTCCTGGAACAGATAATTTTCGGGGCTCATTTATATTTAATAATATTCCTGGTCTTGCCGATATACGCGGTCTTCCAGACCCCCTTGACGGTTCTATTCCTGCAAAGCATATTCCTGGCCTTGGCTGCGTACCCGTTATATCTTTTAGCCAGGAGCAGGTTAGATCAGACATTCTCCTTGTCTATAGCCATTGGGTATCTATTATATCCTTCAGTAGGGTATATGAATTTGTTTGAGACGCACTTTGATATATATGAGATATTCTTTCTTTTCTTTGCCTTATATTATTTTGAAAAAGAGAATTTCAAAAGGTTCCTTGTTTTTATAATACTGGCCATCTCTTGCAAGGAAAACGCAAGTTTGGCGGTATCCATGCTTGGTATATACGCGCTGATGCGGAGAAGGGCAAAAAAATGGATTTTATTTCCTTTGCTGGCCGGAGCTGCCTGGTTTTTGCTGTCGGTGAAGTTGATAATTCCACATTTCGCAAAGGACGCGGAATTATACCAGGGAGGATTTATATTCAGCCACTATTATAAGCACCTTGGCGCTAATCTTCTTGAGATGGCTAAAACAGTCATCTTCCATCCGGTGAGTACCGCGCTATTTGTTTTTACCCCCCGCAAGATAACTTATATCCTTCAATTGTTTATGCCGGCCGGATTCCTGGGGTTATTCAGCCCGCTGGCCTTGCTGCCTACAATCCCGGTTTTTATGCAGAATTTATTATCCTCGGCATACAACCACTCTTTGATTTATTATCAATATGTGGCTTTGCTGGTCCCGTTCATATTTTTTTCGGTGATCCACTCCTTTGCCAAGCTGCTGCGTTATAAAGTTATTATCAGGAATAGAGGGGCATTATTATGCTGTTTTTTCGGGTTTGTTATTTTTTCCGGAATTTATTTACAGGCCCCCCAATTTAATATCATTAAGCGCATACATAGCTACCGGGTTGACGATCTTAGCCGGCAAAAGGACAGGCTGGTAAGGCTGGTGCCGCAAAATTCACCGATTGTCGCTACTTTTCAATTTTTGCCGAAATTAGCAAACAGGCATGATCTTTATTCCATGCATCTTATAGCGATGGGGCATAAGATGTACTCGAACACAAGGTATGAACCGCCCAAGGATCTTGAATACGCTTTGATAGATTTTAACGGTCCATTTATGTCCAGCGTATTTTTCCCGGCGCAAAAAGCGGGCAATATCCGCAGCTTTCTTGAGGCCGGGGATTGGAGGGTTTTTGAGGCCTTTGATGATACGGTCTTATTCAGGAAGGGATATGAGCAAGGGCACCGGCTTTGCGAAAAGGTGCAGGACCCCCGGATAGACAATCCCGTTAACCTGGTTTTAAAAAACGGGATTATCCTTTTAGGGTATAATATAGTGGACGATAAAATATCGGACAGTAGGATCCTGCATCTGGTATACTATTGGAAAAAGATGGAGGGGGCAAAGCCTCCCCTTGGATTCTTTATCCATTTCTCAAATCCTTCGGACAATATCACTTTTGTGAAAGGACATGTTTTTGGGTACAGGGTATATTTACAGGATGAATGGAAGGAAGGCCAGATAATAAAAGAGCATCATTATATCCTTCTCCCGCCCGGAGCAGGAAAAAATAACTACAAGATTAATTTCGGGCCATTCATTAATCAGGGGCGAATGTAATGTCGGCTGAAAACATAGTTATCCGCGGGGCAAAGGAACATAACCTAAAGAATATAAACCTGGACCTGCCGCGCAATAGGCTGATCGTTATCACCGGATTATCAGGCTCGGGGAAATCCAGCCTTGCCTTTGATACGATCTATGCCGAAGGCCAGAGGAGGTTCGTGGAGAGCCTCTCTAGTTATGCCCGCCAGTTCCTGGAGCAGCTGCAGAAGCCGGATGTTGAATTTATCTCCGGATTATCCCCGGCAATCGCCATTGAACAGCGCTCTGCCGCAGCTAACCCCCGCTCAACGGTTGCCACCCAAACCGAGATCTATGATTATCTAAGGTTATTATTTGCCAGGATCGGCAGGGTTTATTGTTATAAATGCGCCTCCCCTATAGAGAGGCAAAGCGCCCAAGAGATAGTTGGAACAATCCTGGATTCCTGCGCAAACAGCCACGTGCAGATCCTGGCCCCTGTGATCAGCGGTAAAAAAGGGGAACACAAGGATATTTTTTCGCAGATCCAGAAATCAGGATTTGTGCGGGTCAGGGTTGACGGTAAGTTCTATGAGCTTGGCGCTAAAATAAAATTAGCAAAATATAAGCTCCATAATATTGAAGTAGTGGTTGACCGCCTGGACATCAGGCAGGAGGCCAAGAAGCGGCTTACCGATTCCGTTGAAACCGCGCTTAAGACAGGCAAGGGAATGCTTATGGTAAGCTGCGCTGGTTCCGGGGATACGATTTTTAGCGAAAAATATGCCTGCACGAAATGCGGCATAAGTTACGCCCAACTGCAGCCGCGTGATTTTTCTTTTAATTCCCCTTATGGAGCCTGCCCGGAATGTAATGGTTTGGGTACCAAGCTTGAATTTGACCCGGCATTGATCATTCCGGATAAGGTGAAAAGTATTAACGCCGGAGCTATCGCTCCCTGGAAGCGCGGAGGGAGAGGTTACATCCTTTATTATCGCTGGCTTATCCGCCAGTTAAGTTACCGCCTGAAATTTGATCTGGATACCCCGTTTAAGGACTTGCCCAAATTTGCGCAAAAGGCGATCCTTTACGGCTCGGATGAGATAGTGGGCAATAAGCCTTTTGAAGGGGTTATCCCGAATTTAGATAGGTTGTTTCATCAGACAAAGAGCGATTATCTCAAAGAGGAGATAAGCCTGTTTATGTCCAGCCTCTCTTGTCCGGCCTGCAAGGGAGCAAGGCTTAAGCCCAAGAGCCTTGCGGTGAGAATAGGCCAGAAGAATATCTGGGAGGCCACCCGGATGTCCATAAAAGAAGCGCTTAATTTTTTTAGTTCGCTTAAATTAACGGACAGGGAGAAGATGGTCGGTTATCAGGCCTTAAAAGAGATAACCCGGAAATTGAAATTCTGCGTTGACGTGGGGCTGGATTACCTGACGCTGGATAGGAGAAGCTCAACTTTATCTGGAGGCGAGGCGCAGAGGATCCGCTTGGCTACCCAGGTTGGCTCAGGATTGGTGGGGGTTTTGTATGTCCTGGATGAGCCAAGTATCGGCTTACACCAGCGGGATAATAAAAAGCTTCTGGCGACATTAAAGGCATTGCGCGACCTGGGAAATACTTTAATTGTCGTTGAGCATGACGAAGCCACTATCCTTGAGGCGGATCATATAGTTGATCTGGGTCCGGGAGCGGGCAGGCACGGCGGAAAGGTTATTTTTTCCGGGCCCAGGGATAATCTTTTGAAAGATAAGGATTCCCTGACCGCGAAATACCTGCGGGGAGAGCTAAAGATCGATTTGCCGGTAGCGCGCAGGCCATGGAGGACAGGGAAATATATTGAAATCAAAGGGGCCAGCGAACATAATCTCAAGGAGATTAATGTGCGGTTTCCCTTAGCTACCCTTATTTGTGTAACCGGGGTGAGCGGTTCGGGTAAATCCACGCTGATCAGCGATATACTTTATCCGGCTCTGGCCAAAAAGCTTTACCGGTCCAAGGCCAGGCCCGGGGCATTTAAGAGTATAAGTGGCACTGAGAATATTGACCAGGTGATCGTAGTTGATCAATCCCCCATAGGAAGGACGCCGCGTTCAAACCCGGCAACCTATACCGGGGTATTCAGCCATATAAGGGATATATTCGCCCAGCTTCCCCAGTCGCGCCTCAGGGGGTATAAACCGGGGAGGTTCTCTTTTAATGTCAAAGGCGGACGCTGTGAATCCTGCGCCGGCGACGGGATAAAAAAGATCGAGATGCATTTTCTGCCTGACGTATACGTAAAATGCGATTTGTGCAAGGGCCAAAGGTTTAATGCCTCGACCTTAGAGGTCCAATACAAGGGCAGGTCAATCGCCGAAGTTTTGGAGATGACCGTCGAGGAAGCCCTGGAGCTATTCGCTAGTATCCCCAGAATAAGGAATACCTTAGAGTACCTGTTTGAAGTAGGTCTAGGTTATATTCAACTGGGCCAGAGCGCTACCACGCTTTCCGGAGGGGAAGCGCAAAGGATTAAGCTATCTTCGGAACTATGCAAACGTTCTACCGGCAAGACGCTTTATCTTCTGGATGAACCTACCACGGGATTGCATTTTGCGGATGTGGCCAGGTTAATAAATGTACTGCAGAGATTGGTCGAGCGGGGAAATACGGTTGTGGTGATCGAGCATAATTTAGAGGTAATTAAATGCGCGGATTTTATTATCGACCTGGGGCCTGAAGGCGGGGACAGGGGGGGAGAGCTTCTGGCCGGCTGTTCTCCTGAGGAGCTGCTGAATTTGGAAAATTCTTATACCGCCGGCTCCCTGAAGGAATTTTTATCAGCTAAATGAAAATCATAAAGACGGTTTTTACAGCTATTATTATTTTAGTTTTGGGGATTGGTTCATCCGCCTTACCGGCCATAGATGAAGCTAAGGAAGCCGAGGTCCTTTTTATGGCCAAGAAAGCATACGAAGACGGTTTTTATGAAGTCAGCCTGGGGATGCTGGAGCGTTTTCAAAAAGAGTTCCCGGACTCCACTAAAACAACAGAGGCTCGCCTTTTAACGGCGGAATGCTATTTTTATCAGGGCCGCTACCTGGAGGCATTAAATATCCTCGAGGGCTTATTAAATGAGCCCGGCTCCAAAGGTTTTAGGGACGCTGTTTATTTCTGGACCGGCGAGGTGTATTTGAAAGGCAATAATTATGAGAGGGCGGCAGCCTTTTATGAATCGGTTATCAAGGATTTTCCGCAATCTCCTTACGCACCGGCTGCCTATTATTCACTGGGCTGGTCGCTCTCTCTCCTAGGTAAATACGGCAGGGCCATACATGTATTTGAATCCCTGCAGGAGAAATTCCCTAAAGAGCCGCAAAGCAAAGATGCGGCTTTTAAGGTGATCGAGTGCCTGTATAATCTTAAGGAATACTCTGTGCTAAAGGAAAAGATCAAACCGTGTTTTAGGCTTTACGCTAACGACGCGCAACACCTCTCTTACCTATATTTCTACCTGGCTGAATCTGATTATTACCTGGACAGCCTTGAGGAAGCCTCTGCCAATTACCTTAAATCATCCCGGGTGTCCACTGATGATAAGGTTGGAGCGCTGGCCCGTTTGGGGTTGGCTTGGTCTTACCTTAAGCTTAAAAGATATAAGGAAGCCGAGGGGGCCTTTGAGGATATTAAGCGATCCGCTTTAGATAAAAAGAGCATGGATATTATGCTGTTGGGCCAGGCACTATTAATGCTCCAGACCAACAGGGTTTATGAGTCAAAGAAGATATATGATCGGCTTATTAAAGTAGGCAGCGACCCTCTCATATCAGCCCAGGCTTATCTGGGCAAGGCCGATGCGCTATATAATCTGGCGGAATACGACGCTGCGGCCGAAATATATAAAGAAGGTCTGGCTAAAATTGATAAGGAGAATGTACCGCTGGAACTGTTAAATAAGCTGCGTTATAACTTAAGCCTGGCCTATATTAAGCAGGGTCAGTTAGAACCGGCAAGAGAGGAGCTTGAGGGTTCTGCGGGAAGCAGCCTCGACCGGGAGATAAAGGTTGAGGCCTTATCTCAGATCGGGGACGCCTACCAGGATAGCGGTGAATTCGCTAAGGCGATAGGGATTTACGCCGATATCCTGAAAGATTACCCTAATTCATCCCACAGCGATTATGTGCAATATCAGCTGGCCGCCTCCCAATTAAAGAACAATGATTATGACGCGGCTATAAGATCGCTTAAGCTTATGGAAAGGAATTATACGCATTCAGGGCTGGCGGATGATGCCCTTTACTCCCTGGGCCTGGCTTATTTTAAGAAAGGGGATTATCTTGCCGGTTCCGAGATTTTTTCCAGGTTCCAGAGCCGATTTAGAGATAGCCCGCTGGCAGGACAGGCCTTTTACATGCTGGGGCTTTGTTTTCTTAACCTGGGCAAAATAAGCAAAGCGCTTTCTGTTTTCAGTGATATACCCGGGCTAAATCCGCAGGATACCGTGCTGCTTCAAAATGCCGAATATGAAATCGCGGATTGTTATTATAAATTGGGCCGGGAAAAAGAAGCAGTTGGCCGCTTTAAGTCACTGCGGTCAAGATATCCTGCTTCCAAACTTACCCCGCAGGTCTTATGGTGGCTGGGCCAGTATTATTACAGGAATGATGATTTGAGCCTGGCAGCCAGGTACTTTAGTTCCCTTACCAGGGATTTCCCTAAAAGTGAGCTATCCGGCAATGCTTTTTATGCCCTGGGCCTGATTTTTAAAGATGAAGGGGATCTTGAAGCTGCGGCTGAAGATTTCAAGATGGCGATAACCTTTGGTGATAGCGGTTTAATAAGCCGGGCGCTGGCGGCTTTAGGCGATATTTACCGCCGGGAGGGAAGGTTTGAGGAGGCAAAATCATCCTATTCTAAAAGCCTTGAGGAGACCGGCGCTAAGGAGTCAGCCGGTATCCATTTTGGTTTAGCCGAGGCGCTTGAAGGTTGTTCGGAGCCTGAGGCGGCGATCCAGGAATATCTTAAAGCAGCCAGTCTTTATGGGGAGGATTCGCAGTTGCTCTCCCGATCGCTTTTACGCGCAGCCAAACTTTACGAGGATAAAGATGATTTCAAAGAAGCGTTGAAGATCTATAGGCAGGTTATCCGGAAGGGAGTACCCGAGGCGGGATTTGCCCAGGAGAGGGTAGACTGGATTAACGCGAATGTTAAATAGAAAGAGCGCTCGCCCTGTCTCGCAAAGCTCGACAGGGTTTCGCTAAATCAAAACTATAAGGTGCTCAAAAAAAAGTAGTTGACTTATCCCTAAATCTTTATAAAATGAAATCAACCGGAGGGGATAATGATTACTGAAATTGGCATAGTGGCTGGTGAAATCTGGCATTTTCTGGATCAAAGACAAGAGGTTAGCTTAGGGGAATTGATTAAAGGTATTGATCGTCCCCGGGATAATGTTTTAATGAGCTTAGGCTGGTTGGCCCGTGAAGGCCATGTCATTTTGCTGCAAGTAGATAAAGATTACCGGATTTCTCTGAGAAAATATGCCTAATTACAGCAGGAAAGGTGTTGCTCTTTTTATCGTTTTAACGATAATTATGGTGGTTATAGCCTTGACCGTTGCTATCTTAAGAATCACATCCAGCCAGGCACGCTTGACCCACCATCAGATAAGCCGGATCCGCGCATACTATGCGGTTAGGGCAGGGGTGAACCTGGTTTTTGATAAGCTAAGAACAGGGTCCTGGACACAAAACCCAACAACCACTGTTTATTACTGCATAAATAATAAGGTTGATGCGTCAGTTACCTGTTTGGATACATTTGTAGATACAAGCCTTCCCAATATACAAATAGCTATTCATCCTGCGGGAGGATCCGGCATAAGTAATTGTTCAAAGCTGGAAGTTAAGACCAGCTATACCTACACACCGTAACCAGCCAGTCAAAATCTGTTATAATCCATTATAATTTAAGTAAGTCTATT
>Ga0172371_10003082_pt1 | contig 26034 bp, 21 predicted proteins | sample Lak12m_FD_114543 | JGI IMG/M metagenome (GOLD analysis project Ga0172371, IMG submission 114543) | Freshwater microbial communities from Kabuno Bay, South-Kivu, Congo - kab_022012_12m | ecosystem: Environmental > Aquatic > Freshwater > Lake | place: Democratic Republic of the Congo: South-Kivu... | reverse complement strand
AGGACATCTTAGAGTTTTTTAAAAGAGGATATATTAAACATAAGAATAAATTTAATGTATAACTTTAGATGATTATAGCAGTTTAAAGTTAGCTATAGTAACACACTTTTTGACACTTAAGCCTAGTTTTGTCTATAGACTATAGTCTACAAAACCATGTTTTTGGAGCTTTATAACAATAAAAAAATTGCAAAATACCACTTATATTTACTTCCTTAGTGAGTGAAGGAATTAAACCAATGATAAATAAAAAATTTTTCAGTATAATCAAATCCTAAAATGAAAAAAGAAAAGTACGCCTTAATTAGCGTCTATGATAAAAAAGGCGTCTCCTCTTTTGCGAAAACTCTTCATCAGTTAGGTTATAAAATCATTTCTTCGGGCGGCACCGCTAAACATCTGACCGCGGAGAATATCCCCGTCATTCCTATAGAGCAAGTGACCAAAAATCCGGAAAGTTTTGATGGTCGGATGAAAACCATTAGTTTTCAGGTGGAATCAGGAATCTTATACGACCGAAAAAATCCTCAACACGTCAAAGAAGCAAAAGAACTGAGAATAAAACCGATCGACATTGTTGTCTGCAATTTTTATCCGTTTGAGGAAAAAAACTCAGTGGAAAACATCGACATCGGCGGGCCGACGATGGTTCGCGCCGCTGCGAAAAACTTCAAAAATGTTATTGTTGTTATTGATCCTCAAGACTATGAAAAAGTCGCTATAGCAATCAAAGAAAATAAAGTCAACTATGAAATAAAACAAAGATTAGCGGCTAAAGTTTTCAGCTATCTTTCCTATTATGATTCCCAGGTGGCCAGGTTTTTATCTAAAGAAAACTTTCCTCAATACTTAACCATCCCAGGAAAACTAAAAACTCTCCTTCGCTACGGAGAAAATCCTCATCAACAAGCTGGTTTTTATCTTGAGCCAAATACTTCCTCTCCTCTTAAGAACCTGGAAAAAATTTCCGGTCGCCACCTCTCCCTACTCAATCTTACTGATATTAATGCTGGTTTTGAGTCAATAAGATTTTTTACTGAGCCAGCTGCCGTTGTCATTAAACACAACTCTCCCTGCGGTATTGCGCTTGGAAAAACCATTAGCCAGGCTCTTAATAGAGCGATTAAAGCTGATCCCCAGTCGGCCTTTGGCGGCAATGTTGTTTTAAATAAAAATATCGATGTTAAGACAGCACAGATTATTGCCAACTTCAAAAAAAATCTCAAAAGCAATATTGATATTATTGCCGCTCCTGGTGTTAATAAAAAAGCTCTAAAAGAACTAACCCAGGTGAGAAAAACCATGGGAATATACTGCTTTGGTCAGATTAATAGATACCAACCAAAGATAAATTTAAAATGGATTAACGGTGGCTTTGTTTTACAAACCTCGGATGAAAATATTGAAGAGAGTTTTGCTAACTGGGAAGTAGTCACCGAAAAAAAACCAACTAAAAAACAACTTGAACAGATGAAGGTCGGTTGGCAGTTTATTTCCCGCATCCGTTCTAACTCGGTCATCGTCGTTGATAAAAGCATTCCCATGACGCGGGGAATCGGCTCTGGCCAGACCTCAAGAGTGAGATCGACGATGATCTGCTTGGAGCAAGCTGGAAAAAAAGCTCAAGGAGCGATCTTGGTTAGTGACAGCTTTTTTCCATATGATGACTCGATAAAATTAGCTGGTAAATATGGCATCGGAGCTGTCCTTCAGCAAGGCGGCTCAATCAACGACCAACTGTCTATTAATACTGCCAACAGACTTGGCATACCAATGGTTTTTACTCACCGCCGGGCTTTTTGGCATTGACAAAAAAATGAATAGCACTATAAAAGATCACTGTGGTGTTTTTGGTATTTTTGCTCCTTATGAAAACGTCGCCAAAATCACCTTTTTTGGACTTTACAGCTTACAGCATCGCGGTCAGGAAAGTAGCGGCATTGCCGTCTCTGACGGAAAAAAGATTACTATTACTAAAGGATTAGGACTGGTTTCTTCGGTTTTTAATGAAAAAAACCTCTCTCTTTTAAAAGGTTTTGTTGCTATTGGTCATAACCGTTACTCAACAACAGGCACAAACTGCTCTGACAATGCCCAGCCGATTGTTGTCAAAGATGAGAAGTATCAGCTGGCTTTGGGTCATAATGGTAACATCACCAATGCTGATGAACTAAGTAAAAAATTAGGGAGAATAAAGTTTTCTTCGACAACTGACAGTGAAGTCATCGGTTGGACGGTGATTAAAAGTCCGGGGAAAAACTTAGAAGAAAAAATCATCAACTCTTTTCCTAAACTTATTGGTGCTTACAGTCTGGTAATTTTAACCGAAAAAAAACTGTTTGCCTTTCGCGACCCTCAGGGTTTTCGACCGTTAGTTCTAGGCAAGTTAAATGGTGGCTATGTTGTTTCTTCGGAAACCTGCGCTTTAGATACGGTTGGCAGCCGCTACTTAAGAGATATTAAACCAGGTGAAATTATCTCAATTGACAATAAAGGCTTAAAGTCTATCTCCTTTGTTAAACCAAAAAGAAAATCCTTCTGCCTTTTTGAGTACGTTTATCTGGCCCGACCGGATAGTATTTTAAACAAACAACTGGTCAATGAAGTCAGGCGCCGCTCAGGAGAAATCCTCGCCAATGAAGAACCAGTGGCTGGTGATCTGGTGACCGCCATTCCTGACTCAGGCACTTCAGCAGCCATCGGCTATTCCAAAGCTTCGGGAATTCCTTTTGAAGAAGCGTTAATTAAAAATCGTTACATCGGTCGCACCTTTATCCAACCGGACCAACGAATCAGAGAACTAGGGGTTCGGATAAAGTTTAACCCATTAAAAAAAGTTGTCAATAAAAAACGGGTGATTATCGTCGACGACTCTATAGTCCGCGGAACGACGATGAGGAAAATTGTCGAGATTTTAAGAAACTGCGGAGCAAAAAAAATCCACATTCGCATCTGCTCGCCTCCTTTCAAACATCCTTGTTTTTATGGCGTTGACACTCCTTACCAAAAACAGTTGATCGCTTCGGAAAAAGAAATCGCCGAGATTAAAAAGTTCATTAAAGCCGACTCTTTAAAATATCTTAGTCTTCCCGCTCTTATCAAAGCGACTCGGCAAAAAGAAAAAAATCTTTGCACCGCCTGTTTTTCCGGAAACTATCCGACGCAGATTAACAAAAACTTCTCGAAAATGATTCTGGAAAACAAAAAGCTGGCGGTTTTGATTTCCAACGCCGGCAGTGGGACTAACTTGCAGGCAATAATTAATGTTGTTGATCGGGAAAAATTAAAAGCGAAGATTGCTGTTGTTCTCTCCGATACTAAAAATGCTTATGGACTGTTAAGGGCAAAAAAACATCAGATCCCCACTTTAGTCGTTAATAAGAAAGACGACTTAACGAAAATCCTAAAAGAAAAATATCAGGTCGATTACGTCTGCCTGGCTGGTTGGAAAAAAATCATTCCCGATAAAATGATTGAAACATTTAAAAATAAAATTTTTAATATTCATCCTGGCTTAATTCCTGATACCTTAGGCGGTAATGTTAAAAATCCCGATGGAACAGCGGCTCTTTGGAACCGAGGCAAGTTAACCGAGGTGGCGATAAAAAATTTTTTTGATAATAAAGCGACCTATGCTGGCTCATCAGTCCATTTTTTATCTAAGGAGTTTGATTTTGGACCGGTATTGGCAAGATGTTTTGAAAAAATTTTACCTAACGATACTATTGATTCTCTTTACAATAGACTGAAGAAAAAAGAACACCAGATTTACGTAAGCTCTTTGATAAAAGTTTGCAATGAGTAAAAAGCAATCCGACGGATTGTTTGGAAACTTATGAAAATCTTAATTGTTGGTAGCGGCGGACGGGAGCATGCTTTGGGTTGGAAGCTTAGTCAGTCAAAAAAGGTAAAAAAAATTTATTTTGCTCCTGGCAATGCAGGAACTTTATCGATTGGTGACAATATTAATATAAAAGTCGATAATATTAACCAACTGGCCCAATTTGCCAAAGATAAAAAAATCGATCTCACCTTCGTCGGCCCTGAACTCCCCTTATCTTTGGGTATCGTCGACCAGTTCCGTAAAGAAAAACTCCTGATTATTGGCCCAACAAAATCCGCCAGCCGGATTGAGACCTCGAAAATCTTTGCCAAAAAGTTAATGGCGAAATATAAAATTCCGACGGCTGAGTTTGCCGTTTTTGAAAATAAAAAAGCCGCTCGTGACTATTTAAAAACCGCTAAATTTCCTTTGGTAATTAAAGCTGACGGACTCTATGCTGGTAAAGGAGTGATGGTCTGTCAGAAATATCAACAAGCTCAAATATTTTTAAATCAATTATCAGAAGGGAGGATTATTATTGAGGAATGTCTTTTTGGCCAGGAGGTTTCTTTTATGGTCGCGACCGACGGAAAAGACTTTATCTCCTTTCTCTCCTCCCAAGATCATAAAAGACTGAAAGACAAAGACCTTGGCCCAAATACTGGCGGCATGGGCGCCTATGCGCCGGTCCCTTTTGTTGATAAAAAATTGGTTAAAAGAATTGAAAAGGAAATCGTCGCTCCGACTATTAAGGCTCTTGCTAAAGAAGACTGTCTTTACCAGGGAATTCTCTATCCGGGACTAATCTTGACTAAGACCGGTCCCAAGGTCTTAGAGTTTAACTGCCGCTTTGGTGATCCGGAAACCCAACCATTAATGATGATGTTAAAAAATGATCTTTTACCAATTCTTATTTCAACGGTTAAAAAAACCGTTAACAAACAACAACTTATTTTTAAATCAGGCAGCTCTGTTTGTGTTGTTTTGGCTTCAGCTGGTTATCCTGGAAACTATAAAAAAGGAGAGGTAATCAAAGGACTAAATAAGATTAAAGACAAAAACACGGTTGTTTTTCATGCCGGAACTTCGACTAAAGACAAGCAAATCGTCACCAATGGCGGCCGCGTCCTCACTGTCACCTCATATGGAAAAAATATTAAACAAGCAATAAAAAAAGCTTACCAGGTAATTGGGAAACAAGGAGTTTGGTTTAAAAAAATGGTTTTTAGAAAAGACATTGGAGATAAAGCAATCTCAAAACTATGATTAACAGAATTGAAGTTGCCAATAAAAAAAACCAAAATAACGTTTTCGTTTACACGATTGATAAAAATCTAAACGCTAATCAACTAAAAAAAATTACCGATGCTTTAACCAATCCCGTCATTCAAACTTCCAGTATTAATAAACCTCTTTTCCCAAAAAAATTTACCTGGGCATTAGAAGTTGGTTTTCTTCCGGGAGTGACAGACAATGTTGCCTCAACCACCAAAGAAATTATCGAAGATTTATTAAAGATAAAATTTCACACCGGCGAAGGAATCTATACCTCGCAGATATTTTTCGATCAGAAAAAATTAATCAACCCTCTTATCCAAAGAATGCAAATTAAAGATAAACAACAATTCATTAAGGATAAAGGCATGGATAAAATCGCTCCTAAAGTTATTCTTAAAATCAAACCGAAAACCGATATAGTTAATCTAAATGTTTCTGATGAAGAACTAATAAAAATCGGCAAAATGGGAATTGAAAATAAAGATGGAACAAGGCGCGGCCCCCTTGCTTTGGACCTAACCTACATGAAAACCATCCAAAAATATTTCCAAAAACAAGGACGGAATCCGACCGATATTGAACTTGAGTCTTTAGCCCAGACCTGGAGCGAACACTGCAAACACACGATCTTTGCTGATCCGATCGATGATGTCAAAGATGGTCTGTTTAAAACTTACATTAAAGGAGCGACGGAAAAGATAGTTAAACAAAAAAAGAAAAAGTTTTGCTTTTCTGTCTTTCATGATAACTCAGGTGCGGTTGAGTTTGATAAAGACTATCTAATCACTCATAAAATTGAAACCCACAACAGCCCGTCAGCTTTAGATCCATATGGCGGAGCCATCACTGGAATCGTCGGCGTCAACCGCGACATCATTGGTTTTGGTTTGGGCGCCAAACCGGTAGTCAACCTTTACGGCTTTTGCCTGGCTTCACCCTCGATAAAAACCAATTTGTACAAAGACGAAAAACTGACCCAGAAAATGCTTTCACCAAAAAGAATTATGGACGGCGTGGTTGCCGGTGTTAACTCTGGCGGAAACTGCTCAGGCATTCCTACTCCCCAAGGTTTTCTCTACTTTAACAACCGGTATCAAGGAAAACCACTTGTCTTCGTCGGAACCGTTGGTCTGATTCTAAAAAAAATTAATCGTCGACCGTCTTATCAAAAAAAAGCCCGGCCAGGCGACTTGATTGTGATGATTGGTGGACGAGTTGGCCTTGACGGAATTCACGGCGCTACTTTTTCTTCAGAGGCCTTAAATACCGGTAGTCCGGCCACCGCCGTCCAAATAGGTGATCCAATTACCCAGAAAAAATTCAGCGATGCGATTGTCAAAGAGGCTCGTGATCTTAACCTTTATCATAGTATCACTGATAATGGTGCTGGTGGCCTTTCTTGTTCAGTGGCGGAAATGGCAAAAGAATCAGGAGGATGTGAGGTTGATTTAGAAAAAGTGCCTTTGAAATATCTAGGACTAGCTCCTTGGCAGATCTGGATCTCCGAATCCCAAGAAAGAATGACTTTGGCCGTGCCTAAAAATAACTGGAAAAAATTTTCTTCATTGATGAAAAAACGCGGCGTCGAGGCAACTATCATTGGAAAGTTCACTTGCTCAGGCAGATGTCTAGTCAAACACCATAAAAAAACCGTCATGGATGTTGATATGGAGTTTTTACATAACGGTTTACCCACGCGACCAATGAAGACAAAAAAAATTCCCCTAAAACTAAAAATAATTTCACCTAAAAAAAACCTTTCTCATCTTAACCTCTGCGGTTATGAATTTATTTCTCAACAGTACGATCATGAGGTCCAGGGAACCTCGGTGATTAAACCGCTTCAAGGAAAGGGCCGCGTTAATAGCGAGGCAACGGTGATAAAACCAGTTCTTAACTCAAAAAAAGGGGTGGTTTTATCTCAAGGACTCTATCCTGAAGACAGCGAAGTTGACTCTTACTACATGGCGGCTGCCTCGATTGATACGGCAATAAGAAATGCCGTCGCAACTGGAGCTGATATGGAAAAAATCGCTCTTCTTGATAACTTTTGCTGGTGCAGTGCTAATGACCCGGAAAAACTTTATCAGCTAAAACAAGCGGCAAAAGGATGTTTTGACTATGCTCTCGCTTACGGAACACCTTTTATCTCTGGAAAAGACAGTATGTTTAACGACTTTAACGGCTATGATGAAAAAGGCCGACCAATAAAAATCTCTGTCCCGCCAACCCTTCTTATCTCCTCAATCGGAGTCATTAATGATGTTTTAAAGACCGTCTCCATTGATGTTAAATTTCCTGACGATTTAATCTATCTACTTGGAGGTCTTGATAACGCCTGGCAAAAAATCAATCCTTTAAAAAATAAAAAAAACTACCAACTGTTCCATCGATTAATAGAAAACCAATTAATCAGCTCGGCTATCAGCGTCACCCGCGGTGGACTGGCGATTGCCTTAGAAAAAATGGCGATTAGCGCAATGCTTGGGATAGAGGTTGATCTAAAAAATCTTGATCTTTATCTAGAGGTACAAGGAAGAATTATCTTTACTATTAATCCTCAGAACAAAAACAAAGTTGAAAAAATGATGAAAAAATATCCTTATCTTTTAATCGGAAAGGTTGTTAATAAAGATAAAATCATTATTAAAAAAAATAAAAAAACTTTTATCAATCTTGATTTACAAAAAGCTTTAATGAGTTATAAATCGACTTTTAAAAATTACTAAAAAAACAACTGAAGCGAAGATACCTTTTTCGAGTTTTTTAAGGAGCCGATGAGTTTGGAGGGGTGTTCCTCTAAAACGAGAAAAACGGTATCGAGCCGAAGAATGTTTTTTTAATCTTATGATCAAACCTAAAGCTATCATCTTTTCCGGCTATGGTCTAAACTGCGAAGAAGAAACTAGATATGCTTTTGAACTGGCTGGCGCAAAAGCAGACATCGTCCATATCAACGACTTAATCTCTGGCCACTACTCTTTAATTAACTATCAAATCCTTGCCATTCCCGGCGGCTTTGCCTATGGCGACGATACCGGCAGCGGCAACGCCTATGCTTTAAAAATGAAAAATCATCTCTGGGAAAAAATTTTAAAGTTCATCAAAAAAGATAGCTTAACCATTGGTATCTGTAATGGTTTTCAAGTGTTGGTTAATCTTGGTCTGGTCCCGGCCCTTAATGGAAACTATGGAAAAAGAGAGGTGGCTTTAGATCATAACTTGCTTCCCAGATATAATGTCCGCTGGGTTGATCTTCAGGTAAAAAACAACAGTCCTTGGTTAACAGGCATAAAAAATATTTCCTTACCAATCGCCCATGGCGAAGGAAAATTTACTACTTCTTCAGAAACATTAAAAAAAATCAAAGAAAAAAACTTAATTGCCGCTAAATATAGTCAAGGAGAAATTTACAACTATCAACATCTTCCCTTTAACCCAAACGGATCAATGGAAAATATTTGCGCCATCACCGATGAAACAAAAAGAATTCTTGGGATTATGCCTCATCCGGAGCGAGCCATATTTTTTCATCAACTTCCCCAATGGCAGTATTTTAAAGAAAAAAATCTTCGAGAAAAAAAATCAATTCCTTATTTTGGTCCCGGACTAAAAATTTTCCAAAATAGCGTTAATTACTTTAATAGTTTATAATTAACCTGTATGATTCACTTAATTGTTGGTGGCCAGTGGGGCGACGAAGGCAAGGGAAAGATCGTCGATCTTCTCTCACAAAAAGCTGATGTCTCGGTCCGTTTTCACGGCGGCAATAATGCCGGTCATACAATCGTCAATCATCTAGGGAGATTTCCTCTCCATCTTATCTCAGCCGGCATCTTTAATCCCCGCTGCCAGGTGTTTATCACTAACGGAGTGATCATCGACCTTGAAGTTTTAAATCAAGAAATCATCTTCTTGAGAAAAGTTCTCCCTAATTTTAAAAAAAGAGTCTATCTCTCTCCTCGTTGTCATGTGATTATGCCCTACCATAAACTCCTTGACAAACTCTATGAAGAAGCCAAAGGAGAAGCGAAAACCGGCACGACCGGCCGGGGCATCGGACCAACCTATGCTGATAAAGTCTCCTATAACGGCATTAGGCTGTTTGATTTTTTTGATAAAAACCAACTTAAAGAAAGACTGGCGGTAATTTTGGCTTTGAAAAATAAAATTATTGTTGGTTTGGGTGGAACACCTTTAAAACTCGATGATGTCTATGAAGAAGAACTGGAAAAATTTAAAAAAATTGCTCCTTATGTTAAAGAAACTTTTTCTCCGCTAATGAAACTGGTTAAAGCCAATAAAAAAATTATCTATGAGGGAGCCCAGGGAACCTTCCTTGATAACGACTGGGGCACCTATCCATATGTCACCGGCTCGAATATTGTTTCTGGCAACATCAATGCCGGAAGCGGCGTTCCCGCCCAATACATAAAAAGGGTGACCGCGGTCAGCAAAGCCTATACGACTAGAGTCGGCAGTGGACCATTTCCCACTGAGCTTTTTGACGATAATGGACAAAAAATTAGAAAGATTGGGGTAGAGTTTGGGACGACCACCGGCCGGCCACGTCGCTGCGGCTGGCTTGATTTGGAACTTCTCCGTTTCAGCGCCCAGGTCAACGGCCTGACTGACCTAGTGATTACCAAACTTGATGTTCTTGATGGCTTAAAAACCATTAAGCTCTGCCTTGGTTATATTTTAAACGGAAAAAAGGTAAGCTATGTTGACTGTGACAGTCATCTTTTGAAAAAAGTTAAACCGATTTATAAAACAATTCCAGGCTGGCAGCAACCAACAAGAGATATTAAAAAATTTAAAGATCTACCCAAACAGGCAAAAGACTATCTTAAAGAAATTGAAAAAAATATAAAAATTCCTATTTCCATTATCTCAGTTGGCCCGGAAAGGAACCAAACAATCTATGCCAAACTTTGACTATTCAAACTATCTGTCTCCGTTTACCTGGCGTTATGGTTCTTCTGAAATGAAAAAAATTTTCAGCGAGAAACATAAAATCGAGCTCTGGAGAAAAATCTGGGTCGCTTTAGCCGAAGCCCAATATCAAGCTGGTCTTGTTAGTAAAAAAGAGCTTGACGACCTGAAAAAAAATCAAAACAACTTTGACATTGAAGAAATTCAGGCAATTGAAAAAGAAACCAGACATGATGTTGTTGCGACCATCAAGGAATTTGTCAGTAAAGCGAAAGTCGGTGGAGGAAAAATCCATCTAGGAGCTACCAGTATGGATATTGTTGATAATGCTGATATGATGAGGATAAAAGAAGCCTTGGAAATAATTGAAAAAAGATTAAAAACTGTCCTTAATCTCTTTGCTGAAAAAATAGAAAAATATGCGAAAACTCCTTGCATTGCTTACACTCATCTCCAGCCGGCCGAACCAACCACCGTCGGCTATCGTCTGGCTTTTTACGGACAGGACCTTTTACTGGCTTTAGAATTTTTAAACTTTGTCAAAAAAACTCTTAAAGGAAAGGGAATCAAAGGAGCTGTAGGAACAGCTGCTAGTTTTAAAACTTTATTAAGAAATACTAATTTAAAAGCCAACCAACTGGAAAAAAAGGTGATGGAAAATTTAGGGATAGAAGCCTGTTTAATCAGCACTCAAATCTATCCCCGCCTGTATGATTTTATCTTGCTAACGGCTCTGGCTATGGTCGGATCAGCTATGGCTAAGTTCGCCGGAGACTTGAGAATTTTACAGTCAGCCAACTTTGGCGAATGGTCAGAGCCTTTTGGAAAAAAACAGGTTGGCTCCTCGGCCATGCCTTTTAAGAAAAATCCGATCACCTCGGAAAACATCTGCTCTCTAGCAAGATATCTGGCTAGCCTGCCTAAAATTGCCCTAGAAAATGCCAGTCTTTCCTATCTTGAACGGACCCTTGACGACTCCGCCAATAAAAGAATAATTATTCCTGAAGGATTTTTAGCCACTGACCAGATCTTAATTTCCGCAGAAAAAATTATTTCCGGCTTGGTTATTAACGAACTAAGAATCAGTCATAACCTTAATCAATATGCTCCTTTTGCTGCTTCTGAGTTAATCATTATTGAGGCGGTGAAAAACGGTGCCAATCGTCAACAAGTCCACGAAGCTATCCGCGAGATCTCTTTAGTCGCCTGGCAGGAAATTCAAAAAGGAAGACCAAACCCGATGAGCCAGTTACTATTATCCAATAAAAAGATTAATAAATATCTAAAAAAAGAGGAGGTAAAAAAATTACTTGATGTCAGAAATCACATCGGCGATGCCCCAGAACGAGCTTTAAAGCTGGTAGAGAAAATTAAAAATATATGAAACCTTTAGTCTCCGTTATCATGGGTAGCGATTCTGACCTGCCTGTTGTTAAAGATGCTATTGAGACGTTAAAAGAATTTGGCATTTCTTATGAAACTTTGATTCTTTCTGCCCATAGGAGTCCAGAAGCAACGGAAAAATACGCTAAAGAAGCTTTTGGCAAAGGAATCAAAGTGATTATCGCCGCCGCTGGTGGGGCCGCTCATTTAGCTGGAGTTATTGCCTCTTATTTTCCTTTACCAGTTATTGGTATTCCCATAAAATCATCTTCCCTAAACGGACTTGATTCACTTTTGTCTATTGTTCAAATGCCGCCTGGAATTCCTGTTGGAACGGTTTCTATAAATGGAGCAAAAAATGCCGCTCTTTTGGCAATGCAGATTTTGGCAACTGAAAATAAAGATTTAAGAAAAAAAATTGAGCTTTATAAAAAAAGCTTGGCAAAAAATATTGAGATAAAAAATCTAAAAATAAAAAAATTAAATCTATGATCAGCTCAAAAAACATCCTTAAAGCGCTTCCTGATGTTTTAAAGACCATTGACATTCCCGCTCTAAGGAAAAAAACCCAAGGAAAGGTTAGAGATATTTACTTTAAAGATGATAAACGAATTCTCATTACCACCGACCGCCAGTCAGCCTTTGATGTAATCCTAGGCTATATCCCTTTTAAAGGCGCTGTCTTAAACCAACTATCTGCTTTTTGGTTTAACAAAACCAAAAAAATTATTAGCAATCATATGATTGCTACTCCCGACCCAAACGTGATGATCACTAAAAACTGCCAATTAATCCCGGTCGAGATGGTTGTCCGTGGTTACATCTCAGGAGTCACTAAAACTTCCATTTGGTATTCGTATGAACGAGGCGAAAGACTTATTTATGGAATTAAATTTCCCGACGGCTTGAAAAAAAATCAAAAACTCGCCCACCCGATTATCACCCCAACCACCCATCCTTTACCTGGCTCAACTATCCATGATGAACGGTTGACAGAAAAACAAATTCTTGAAAAAAAAATTATTAGCAGAAAACTCTATAAACAAATGAAAAAAACTGCTTTGGCTCTTTTTGACTTTGGAACAAAATGGTGTAAAAAACACGGATTAATCTTGGTTGATACTAAGTATGAGTTTGGACTGCATAAAGGAAAACTAACTTTAATTGATGAAATTCATACCCCTGACTCTTCCCGTTTTTGGATCGCCAAGACCTATCAACAAAGATTTAAAAACGGATTAGAATCGGAAAACTTTGATAAGGAGTTTTTGCGACTTTGGTATGTCAAACGAGGTTATCGTGGTGACGGACCGCCGCCGAAGATGGCTAAGGAGTTAATCGTTGCTCTAGCCCAGAGATACATTGCTGTCTACGAAAAAATCACCGGCAAAAAATTCAAAGCCTTCAAATATCCTATCGAGAAAAGGATCAAACAAAGACTGTCTTTATATAAAGACAGTCTTTCTAGAAGAGCGTCCCTATGAAAAATAAAACCATTACTTACTCTCAAGTCGGCGATAACTATGATACGAAAGATCCGATAAAAAAACTGGCTCAAAAAGCAGCTTGGCAAACAGGAAGAAACTTACTTCGTCATGGTTTTTGCGAGATCAGCGATAGCCGCGGCGAGTCAGCTTATGTCTGGAAACAGGGAAATGTTTATATGGCGTCAGTTGTTGAAGGATTGGGAACAAAAAACCTTATTGCTGACGATACAAGAAAAATAACGGGAAAAACTTACTATGACGTCATCGGCCATGATACGGTTGCCACAGTTATTAACGACTTGATAACTGTCGGTGCGAAACCCTTAGTCATTCATGCTTATTGGGCAATTGAAGATAATATATGGCTTGATGATCAGAAACGAATGACTGATTTAATCAAGGGTTGGAAATCTGCTTGTGATTTATCCGGCGCCTCATGGGGAGGAGGAGAAACTGCCACAATGAAACAAATAGTTATTCCCAATACTTCGGAATTAGCCGGATCTACTGTTGGAATCATTAGCTCAAAAAAATATTTAATAACTAGTAATAATCTTAAAAATGGCGATAGGATTATTTTGTTAAAAAGTAATGGTGTTAATGCAAATGGAATATCCTTGACAAGAGCAATCGCTAAAAGATTATCTCAAGGTTACGCCACAAAACTTCCTTCAGGAAAAATGTATGGAGAAGCTCTTCTAACAAAAACCAATATTTACGCGAAATTAATCCAAGACCTACAAAAAAATAATATAGATATTCATTATATAAGTAACATCACCGGCCATGGTTTAAGAAAGATTATGAGGGCAAAACAAAACTTAACCTATGTGATAGAAAAAATTATCGAGCCGCCAGAAATTTTTCTTTTTATCCAAAAACATGCCAACCTATCTGACGAAGAGATGTATGGCACTTTTAATATGGGAATGGATTATGTTTTATTTATTTCAGAAAAAAATGTAAGAAAGACGCAAAAATTTATTATCAAAAACGGTTTTAAAAGCATTAACGCTGGATATGTTAAAAAAGGTGAAAGACAAGTAGTAATTAAACCGAAAAATATCGTTTTTAAAGGAGAAACTCTTGATTTGAGATAAAAACAATTTATTAATTTAACAATTTAGCAATTCTTTTCAAGCATTCTTCTTTCCCTAATATCTCCATCGACTCATTCAAAGGCGGAGAGATTTTTTTGCCGGTAATCGCTAACCTTAAAATCATAAAAAACTCGCCGGTTTTGACTTTTTCTGCTCTAGCTAGTTCCATCATTTTTTCTCCAATAACCTCGGCTTTCCAGTTAGAAATCTTTCCCAGCTCTTGATGAATTCTTTTCAGCAACTCTTTTTTATCGCCTAAACCAACCGCGTAGGTTGTTGGAGGCTGGAAAAAAAATTCACAAAGCGGTAAGTAATCAGATAGTTTTTTTATTCTTTCCTGAATTAATGGAACCGTCTTCTCGACAATACTTTCTGGTAAGTTTATGTTTCTATTTTTATAAAATTCTAAGATTTGACTTTTGACTTTTGACTTTTGACTTTTCCTTATATATTCGCCGCACATCCACTCTAACTTATTCAAATCGAAAACCGGTCCAATCGGTTTAATGTCTTTAAAATCAAAAAGCTTAATAAATTCCGTCAAAGAAAAAATCTCTTTCTGTTTTGGATGACTCCAACCCATTAACGCCAGATAGTTAAGAATCGCCTCCGGAATAAATCCTTGCTCTTGATACCAAGAAACATTGGTGTGGCCTTGCCTTTTGGAAAACTTCGATCGGTCAGGATTCCTGATAATTGGAGTGTGAACAAAAACTGGCTTCTTCCAACCAAAGTAGTTATAAAGAAGAATGATTTTGGGAGAAGAGGTCAGCCACTCCTCGCCTCTAACCATATGAGTGATTTTCATCAAATGGTCATCAACAACAACGGCTAAAAAATAAGTGGGAAAACCGTCTGATTTAAGAAGTATCTGGTCATCAACATCGTTGGAATTAAATTCAATCTCTCCTCGTATTTCATCATGAATAATTATTTTTTTATTCTCCGGAACCTTAAGTCTAATAACATATTCTCCGGTTTTGAGTTTTGATCCGCCAGCTGGCGGATTGATATTTCTACAGTGTCTGTCATACATTGGCACTTTCCCTTCTGCCTGCATTTTTTTTCTTATCTCGTCAAGTCTTTCTTTTGAACAGGTGCAGTAATAGGCATATCCTTTTTTTACTAACTCTTCGGCATATTTTTTATAAATTTCCAGTCTTTCTGATTGACGATATGGACGATAAGGGCCGCCGACCCGGACGCTTTCATCCTCTTTGATTCCAAACCAGTCCAAGGCCTGAAAAACTTTTTTCTCCGCATCGACCACGGTTCTTTCTTTATCGGTGTCTTCGATGCGAACAATAAACTGGCCTTTATGTTTCTTGGCAAAGGCGTAATCGAAAAGAACTTGGTAAATAGTGCCAATATGAGGATAACCGGTTGGGGAAATAGCCGCCCGTGTTCTTACCATATACACATTATATCACTCATCACTCTGGCATTGACATTGACCGCGGCAGCAGGAAAGAACCTTTTCAAATCTATCTTCAATCTTTTTCCAATTAAGATTGTTTAAAAAAACAGTAATATAACTAGCTCGATTAACACCAAAATCGATAAAATATGCATGTTCATAGGTATCAAGAGCAATAATTGGTCTCACTCCCCAAATAAGATAAGTATTTTGTGAGTCGCTTAAATAGTTAAAAAGCCGTCCTTCTCGCTTGTTCCAGCCGGTCCAGACCCATCCCCGCGCCGCCATTCCAGTCGCCTTTAAATCTTTTTTGAAATTTTCTAATGACCCGAAGTCTTTATTGATCTGTTTTAGAAGTACACCCGCCGGGTGTGCTTCGTGGCCTCCTAAATGAGCTCTGTTTTCAACTCGCGAATTTGAGAATAGACCTGGTTAGCTTTTCCATACTCGTCGTCCCCCAGAGCGGCTAATTTTTCTTGAATCTCGTTATATTTATTAACATAACCTTGATAGAGTTTTAGATGCTCGTCAATGGTTTTTTTGGAAATGCCTTCCATGGAAAATAAAGAATCGGAAAATGTTTTTGGTGATATTTTGATAACTTTCATACTATTACTTAATTTGTAATAGTTAATATATTAAAACTATTTTTTAGAAATGTCAAGTAGTAAATCAGGTCTTTTTTTACGAGTTTCTTCTATAGATTTTTTTAATCGCCATTCCTCAATTTTTTTATGATTACCTTCTAATAAAATCTTCGGAACCTTTAAACCCTTAAACTCTTCAGGTCTTGTATATTGAGGATACTCTAATAATTTTTTTCCCTTAATATTAAAGGTTTCGTTTTTTACTGCTTCGTCTTTTTTCAAAACGCCAGGAATCAACCGAGCAACTGAGTCGGTTATCATAGCGGCTGGCAGCTCGCCTCCAGTTAAAACGAAATCTCCAATCGAAACTTCCTCATCGATAAACTTTGTTACCCGCTCGTCTACGCCTTCATAATGTCCGGAAATAATTATTAGATGGTCTAACCTAGAATATTCATCTGCTAGAGATTGATTAAACAACTTACCTTTAGGTGACGTTAGCAAGATTTTAGATTTAAGATTTGGTTTTGACATTTGAGATTTGACATTTGAGATTGCTTTGTGAACGACATCCACGCGGATAATCATCCCTGCTCCTCCTCCATACGGCCTATCATCGACCGTGCCATAATCATCAATGGCAAAATCGCGAAGGTTAATAATTTCAATCTCCACTAGTTTTTTCTCTAAGGCTCTTTTGATAATACTTTCTTCAAAAAAACCGGAAATCATCTTAGGAAATAAGGTAATGATAGAAATTTTCATAGTAGAATTATAACAAGATGAAAAAGATTATTCTTAAATTAATCAGATCTTACCAAAAAACCAAATTTTTTCGAAACGCTTTTTTAAAGCAGCTTTATCTAACCGACGCCGTTTGCCGTTTTCGTCCCACCTGTTCAGAATATACCTATCAAGCGGTGGAAAAATATGGAACCATTAAGGGATTGTTTTTAGGACTAAAAAGAATCATCCGTTGCCATCCTTGGAGCCGGGGCGGACTCGATCCACTACGATAGTTACTGTTAGGCCGATAAACCAAAGAAGATAAAAAAAACTGGTTATTTTTTTGCCGATAACAAATGATTGGGGAAGAAAATCTAACTTTATCTGGTGGTCTCCGTCTTTAACAAAAATCGCTCTTTGATTAATATTGGCCGGATAAATCGTTGTCTGTCTGCCATCAACTAACGCCTGCCAGCCTGGATAAAAACTATCAGCGACGATTAGTAACCCATCTTTGTCATTTTTTACATTAAAAATCAACTCTTCATCAGTGTCTTTTATTAAGTTAATCTTATTAGATGAAAGTCCAAAAGTTTTTCCTACTAAATTTCCTTCGACAACAGCTGTCGTCTCAGGATTAAACTTTTCTGAACTCATCACTTTCAAAGCTTCCTCCTCATCTTTAACTACCTGATAGTTGTTGACAAAACGGATTCTTGGTAAGTAACCTTTATTTTCGTAGATACAAAAAGGATCCCAGTCTTTGTCTTTTGCTGGAGAAATTTTTTTGATTAACTTTAAATCTGGATCGGAAAACTGAAAAGGAGAGATTAAATAACGAGTACTAGTTAAGTTGAGAATTTTTTTGTGAAGAAGGCTAGATACCGCCGTAAGATTAACTAAGTTTCCCTTGGCTTCATTAACAAGAAGTGATTGAATTAATTTTTGTCTTTTGGTTAACAAAGCATCATAAACTCCTGTTTGAACTAAGCCATACAAAATATTTATATCAGCATCAAGACTGTTTTTAGCATAAAGATAGTAGGAAATATCCTGCCAACCTTGAGTCTGCAGTTGTTTGATATAAGGCCAGCTTGCTCCTAGTTGATAGATTCTACCAGTTTTTCCTTTCAAAAAATTAGCTGACTCCGGCGATTTAAGAAAATCTTTAACAGCAACTGTCGGATGATATAAATTTAAAATAAACATACTGGAAGCAAAAGAAAAAACAATTAACAAAAAGATTAAGGCTGACCGATTAACTTTCTTCAGAGGCAATATTTCTAAACCATATCCAGCTAATACTGATAAAGAAAAAATCAGCAAAATTAAAAATCTGGCTGGAATCTGAAAAAAATTAAATGGTGGAAAAAAATAGACAAAAAAAATTGGTGAATATCTTCCTAAAACTAAAAGAAGTGAAACGATTAATAAAAAAATTAATGCTTTTTCATAAGAAGATTTTTTTTCTTTATTAAAAATTCCAAAAAAAACCAACAGTAAAGGAATAATCCCAATATAACCAGCTTTTTCCCAAAAAATATCTAGACCGTTTTTAAATAATTGATAGCTACCGTTGGCTGGATTACCGAAAACAAAAGGATAGATTAGAGTCAAAAAAAATTTTGGCAAGAATGACTGAGTGGTTGTTTCATTAAAAGAAAGTCCCTGGCTACGGACAGAAATATTTTTAAATTCATAAAATGGAAATATTTTAACACTCGCCATTCCTATTCCTAAAAATACTGCTAGTGCTAGTAAAAAAACTCTTTTAAATTTATCAATTAGTTTTTCTTTTTTTGTCAGTAAACAATAAAAAACTAAACATACAATCCCAATCATTGTAATAAATACATACTGAGGATGACCAATGATAATCTGTTGGCTGATAACAAAAGCCAGTAATAAACCATCTCTGACAGATAGCTTATCAATCGTTCTTAAAGTTAATAAAAAAATTAATGGCATGAAACAGGAGGCAATAAAAACGCTATCGTGTTGAATTCTAAAGATAAAAACACCAGAAAAAGAAAAAATCGTCGAAACAAGCAAAGATGTGGAACGAGAGAGTTTAAAATATCAAGCAAAACCATAGGTTGAGATTAGACAGATGAAAGTAAATAAAACATAAATAAGGTTAAAAGAATAAACCGAGGAGAAAAAATATAGTAGTAAATAATTAATAATATTTATAATCCCAACCTGGCCACTAAATAAAAGAGGCACACCTGTTCCTATCTTATTTATCCACAAAGGGATTTTTCCCGACTTTACGACATTGCTAAAGAAATCATGTAAAGGAAAGCTTAGATGAGTAATATCTGAACGTCCAAGATCAGGAGTAAAATAAATTGATAACCTGGGAATGAAAAGATTACTGTAAAAAATTACGGTAAAAATAATAAAAATAACCAGCGGATAATGTTGACTAATTATTTTTTTCATATTGATAGAGAACTATATTCCCCCTCTTAACTACTGGTTTTAAAAATTTATACTTCAAATTCTCTGACTGAGCAACTTCCCTTTCGTCAGGGTTAAAAAAAACATAGGTAATTTTTGCTTTAGTTAAAAAAGATTTTCCTTCCTTTTCGGTCATCTCATTGCTAAAAAACTTATTAACTATTTGTATTCTTTGCTTAAAGTCTGGCGTCTGGAATTCATGACCAGCCCAAACTCTCTTGGTCGTCACCGCCGGAATAATATTGGCAACTCTGTAGGAAGCGATTACTCCTTGTTCATCTTTTCCGTTTAAACGAAGATAGTTTATTATTTTTCCTTCTTCTTTGGTTAAATATATCCAGCGATTGTCCGCGCTTTCGGTTAACCGTCTTATACTGGTATAGAATAAAGTAGGAAGAGTAAAAAAAATAACGATCATTACTAAGGGAAGATAGTTAAGATTAAATTTTTTTGCCAGCCAGCTCATTCCCTTAACGGCTAAAATTACCACCGGAAACCAGAGGCCACGAATAAGGAGTTTTTGGAAGCCAAAAGGCAGATAGATGATTAACCAACCAAGGATAAACCAGGTTTTGAAAAAACTATCTTCGTCAGTTTTTGTTTTTGAAAATAAACCGATCAAAGTAAAAGGAAATAAAACTCCCCAACCTAATACGGCCATTAATGGCGAGGGAGACTTTTGTACCTGAAAGAGCAGTCCAGAAAAACCTGGGTTATTAATAAGACTTCTTCCAACTGTCAGAAACCAAGCGATCGCTGACAGTCCAAAAGGAATTAAGACAGAAAAATATTTTGTAAAAAAAACCACGCCTAAGGTCAGCAAGCTGTAAGGATGAAATAACGACATTAAAAAAGTAGAAACCGCTCCCCAGAAGAAATATATATTTTTTTTCATCGTCGCTGCCTGCCAAAAAAAACCGATCGCCAAAAGAAATAAGCTTAGACTAATCGCTTCGTGAGGCCGACGAAAAGCGCTCTCTAAGGTAAAACATGGTTGGCCTAGATCAGGTAAAATCAACTGGGGAAAAAATAGCCAACCCAAACCACCGCCGAAAATAAGAATGACATAGCTTATTATCTTTTCTTTTTTTTCTTTAATAAAAACTCCCAAAAACCACCAGATAACTATCGTAAGAATGATAGTTAAAAAAACTGCTGCCAGGTGAAAAGACAGTTGATTAGAAATATTTAGAAATCCTGTTAGTTTCCCGATTAAGGTATAAGCTGTATAAACAAACATCGGTTTCTCTGATTGAGTGTCGTATAAATTGGGAAATAATAAACCGCCGCGTTTTCCCCATCCAATAGCGCTAAAGTAAACATTATGATCCCAGGGATCAAACCAAGACGCCTGGCCGGTATACCATTTATCAGCCGGCATTACCAGATATTTAACCAAATCAGGGCCACGAATTAATAAATTAATCAAGACAACAACGATAAAAATAAAAAGGACTGTCGACCAAGAAAACCTTCTTCTTTTAAACATGCTAAAACATTATAATATAGAAGTGAAAAAAATAATTATTATTCTTTTTTTAATCTCAGTTTTTTTCTTTAGTTTTTTACCAATAAAAGACCCTGACTTCGGCTGGCATTACCGTTGCGGTCAAGGACTCCTTACCAAAAAAAACCTCTGTCTTAAAAACACTTTTTCTTACTTTTTACCTGATTATCAATCAGCTAATCCCCACTTTCTCTACGACATTACTCTTGCTTTTGTCTACAATCATTTCGGTTTTAACGGTCTAAGCATCTCTTATAGTCTCTTAATGTTATTAATGGCCTATTTATTTGTTAATCTTACTTCTTTCTCATATCTGGGAACTGTCTCTTTTTATCTCTTGTTTTTTCTTTCCTGGACTGTTTTTGGTCTTGGACTACGGTCACAAATTGTTTCTTATATTTTTTTTCTTTTAACCTTATTTATCTTAGAAAAATCAGAGAAAAAAACTAAACTAGTTTTTCTTTTACCATTGGTTTTTTTAATCTGGGTTAATAGCCATATTGGTTTCTTTCTTGGACCGATAATTTTCTCTTTTTATATTGTCGAAAAACTAGTAAAAAATAAATTTTCTTTTTCTTTAATAAAAATTCCTTTATTGATTTTTAGCGCTTCTTTAATCATAACTTTAATTAATCCTTTTGGATATCGCGTCTATCTAGAAATCCTCAATCATCTGACCTCACCGATGAATAAAATGATCGCTGAATGGGTACCTCCTAATTGGGAACAAACAATTTTAATAATTTGTTTAACCGTATTGGCTGTTTTTTTGTTTATTAAAAATAAATCAATGTCTATTTTTCAAATATTACTTTTATTATTTTTTTCTCTTTTAGCTTTAATAGGTAGAAGAAATCTCGCTTTTTTTTATACCTCATTTTTTTATCTTTTATTAAAAAATAAGTCTATTAAAAATATTAATACTACTCTTTTACTTAATAATCTTTCCTTAATCTTATTTCCTTTATTAATATCAACTATTTTATTTTTCCTTATAATTAATTTTTCTCAAACGGTTAACTTTAACTCTTCTTGGAATAGATACTGTTCAGAAGGAGCCAGTGTTTATCCTTGTCAGGCGATTAAAGACTATTCCCAACTTTCCGGCAACATCTATGCGATGTACGAATGGGGCGGATTTCTTATTTGGCAAAAACCAAATATTAAGGTTTTTGCCGACGGCCGGATGCCGGCTTGGAAAGACAAAAACGGCCGTAGCCCCTATCAGGTTTTTTTAGACATTATCCAAACCCAGCCGGGATGGAATGAAAAATTAAATCAATTAAAAACTGACTATTTGTTAATCACTAATGGTACTTTTCTTGATCTCTTATTAAAAAACGATCCAAAAAAATACGGTTGGCAAGAAGAATATCGTGACAATAATACAGTAATATATAAAAACTTGACAAAAAAAAATTAATCAGTTATAGTTTAGCATAACTAAAATATGGTCCAAAATATAGACCAATTAATTTATACTGCGGTTTTTTCTCCAGAGGAAAAAATAAAAAAACAAGCGAGGACAGCTATTCGCAAAATTGCCAAGAAAAAAGGAGTTTATCCAGCTTCGATACATAAACTCTATATGGCTTTCGGGCAACAAAAAATTAAAGGCTTCACCGTACCGGCAATTAATATCCGCACTCTTACCTATGATATGGCTCGACTGATTTTTCAAATTGCAAAGACTAAAAAAGTCGGTGCTTTTATTTTCGAGATTGCCCGGTCAGAGATTAAATATACTGATCAACAACCTGATGAATATACCACTTCAATATTAGCTGCCGCCGTTAAAGAAAAATATAAAGGACCGGTGTTTATCCAAGGAGATCATTACCAATTTTCTGCAAAAAAATTTAAAGACAATCCTGATGAGGAAATTAAAAAAATCAAAGACTTGGTAAAAAAATCAATTGACGCGGGGTTTTATAACATTGACATTGACGCTTCAACCTTGGTCGACTTGGAAAAATCCGCTCTTGACCAACAACAAAAAAATAACTATCAGATGACCGCTCTTTTGACAAAGTATATTAGATCGATTGAGCCAAAAAAAACTACCGTCTCCATCGGTGGCGAGATCGGTCACATTGGAGGAAAAAACAGTACTGTTGAAGAGTTTGAGGCTTTTATGAACGGATACAAAAAAACAATTGGTAAGTTGGTCGAAATCAGCAAAGTTAGTGTCCAAACAGGCACCAGCCATGGAGGAATTCCTCTACCAGATGGAACCATCGCCAAGGTCAGTATTGATTTTAATGTTTTAAAAGATATTTCGAAAATTGCCAGAGATAAATACCAGATTGGCGGATCGGTGCAGCATGGCGCCTCGACATTGCCTAACAACCTCTTTAATCACTTTCCTAAAAACAATGCTTTAGAGATTCATTTAGCGACCGGGTTTCAAAATATTGTTTATGAAAACATGCCAACCACTTTAAGAAAAGAAATGTACAAATGGATAAAAGAAAACTGCCGCGATGAGTGGAAAGAAGGACAAACAGAAGACCAGTTTATTTATAAGACTCGGAAAAAAGCTCTTGCTCCTTTTAAAGAAAAACTTTGGAATATGAATGCCAAAGAAAAGAAACCAGTTCTTAAAAAACTCGAGTCACAATTTTCACTTCTTTTCAGAAAATTGAACGTTTTTAATACAAAAAAAGCCGTTGATAAATATATTAGGCAGTCTTAAATTTTACCATTTAGGATTTGAGTTTTAACTTTTAATATGGATCGCAACCTAGCATTAGAATTCGTCCGTGTTACCGAAGCGGCCGCTATTGCCTCTGCCAAGTGGGTCGGCCGCGGTGAAAAAAACAAAGCTGACGGCGCTGCTGTTGAAGCGATGAGGAAAAGATTCGGTCTGGTTGACTTCAAAGGAACTGTTGTCATAGGAGAAGGAGAAAAAGACGAGGCGCCGATGCTTTACACCGGAGAAAAGGTCGGCACCGGTCGTGGTCCAGAAATGGACCTGGCAATTGATCCTTTGGAATGTACTGATAGCGTTGCCAACGGTCGCTATAATGCTATCTCGGTTATTGCCGCAGGAAAAAAAGGCTCACTCCTCCATGCTCCAGACACCTATATGGAAAAAATTGCTGTTGGGCCAAAAGCAAAAAAAGTTATTAATCTTGACTCATTGGTAAAAGATAATCTGAAAAAAATCGCCAAAGCGATTGGTAAAAAAGTTGCTGATATAACAGTAATGGTTCTTGACCGAGATCGTCACATTAAATTAATTGACGATATTAGAAATGCTGGTTCTCGAGTCAGATTGATTACTGATGGTGATGTCTCGGCGGCGATTGCCACCTGTTTTCCCGACTCTGGTGTTGACGTCTATATGGGTATTGGTGGCTCAACCGAGGGAGTGTTGGCGGCCGTTGCTATGAAGGTAATGGGCGGAGAAATTCTTTGCCGATTCAAACCAAAAAAAGAAACTGATATTCCAAAAATCAAGGCGGCTGGAGTAAAAGACTTGAATAAAATTTTTACCTCTGAAGATATGGCTAAAGGAAAGGAGCTAAGCTTTACGGCGACCGGTGTTATTGAAGGTCCACTGCTTCAAGGAGTGGTTTTTGAAGAAAATAAAATCATCACTCACTCTGTTGTTACCCGCGGGATTTCTGGTACTATTAGATATATAACCACCTATCACCACTATTATAAATAAAGACTGTCTTTATGAAGCGCATAAAAGTTGGACTCAATGGCTTTGGTCGAATTGGCCGTGCTTTCTCTAGAATTGCCTTATCTCGAAATTCATTTGAACTAGCGGCAATCAACACCAGAAAAACTCCCAATTCAATGTTAACCTATCTTCTTCAGTATGACTCTGTTTATCGAAAGTTTAATCAGGAAGTCAAAGAGGAAACAAATGGAATTTCTGTTAACGGAAAAAAAATTATCACTTTTTTGAATGACCGCCCAGAAAACATTCCTTGGGACAAATATGGTGTTAATCTTGTCGTTGACGCCACCGGTGCTTTTACAAAAAAGGCTGATCTAAAAAAACATCTGAGAGGAACGGTTAAAAAAGTTATTTTATCCGCTCCGGCCAAAGACGAAGAGACATCTCTGGTTGTTTTAGGAGTTAATGATAATAAGTTTGATTTTAAAAAAGAAGCAGTTATCTCGATGGCTTCCTGTACAACAAACTGTGCCGCGCCGATGTTTAAAATCATTAATGACAATTTTAAAGTCAAAAGCGGTTTTTTGACAACTGCCCACGCGGTTACCATCAGTCAAAGCATGCTTGATGATGCAGGAAAGAAAGAAGACCGTTCCCGAGCCGCCTTCATTAATATTATTCCCTCAACCACCGGAGCGGCTAAAGCGGTTGCGAAAGTCATCCCTGAGTTAAAAGGAAAAGTTGACGGTATGTCTTTAAGAGTTCCCGTCGCCACCGGCTCAATCACCGATATTTCCGCTGTCGTTGAAAGGTTAACTAATGCTGATGAGGTTAACAAACTTTTTAAAGAAGCCTCAAAAAAATCAATGAGGAACATTTTAGGTTATGAAAATAAAATCTTGGTTTCCTCTGACTACATTGAGTCTCCCTATTCCTGCATCTTTGACGCCAACTATACTAAGGTTATTAATGGTAATCTAATAAAGGTCTTCGGTTGGTATGATAACGAGTGGGGATACTCAACAAGATTGGTTGACTTAGTAGAAAAACTCATCCATTATGTTTAAAATCACCTACATCGACGAAACGAGCATTAAAGATAAAACCGTCCTTCTTCGAGTTGATTTTAATGTTTCCTTAAATCCGAACTATACGATTGCTGATGACGCGAGAATTCAACAGTCGCTACCCAGTATTAATTATTTGTTAAAAAACAATAATCGGTTAGTTATTCTTTCACATTTAGGACGACCAAAAGGAGTCGATAAAAAATTCTCCCTGAAAATAGTAGTAAATAGATTAAAAAAATATTTGCCCCAAGTTGATATTGGCCTCTATGAAAATTCTGATGAAATCAAAAACGGAAAAGAAACAATTAGATTTTTAGAGAATATCCGTTTTTTTCCTAAGGAAAAAGATTACTCCACTTTATTTGCTAAAAAACTGGCCTCTTTGGCTGATGTTTATGTTAATGATGCTTTTGGCGTCTGTCACCGGACCGATACCTCAGTGATCGGCCCGCCGAAGTTCATCACCGGTTATGGCGGGCTGCTTTTAAAAAAAGAGTTGGCGATGTTGGATAAAGTTATTAAAAATCCTAAAAAACCGATTGTGGCTATAATCGGCGGCGCCAAGGTTTCCACAAAGATTGGTTTGCTAGAAAAACTAGCAAGGTTAGTCAACTATCTGATTGT
>Ga0172371_10003081_pt1 | contig 26035 bp, 38 predicted proteins | sample Lak12m_FD_114543 | JGI IMG/M metagenome (GOLD analysis project Ga0172371, IMG submission 114543) | Freshwater microbial communities from Kabuno Bay, South-Kivu, Congo - kab_022012_12m | ecosystem: Environmental > Aquatic > Freshwater > Lake | place: Democratic Republic of the Congo: South-Kivu... | reverse complement strand
TAAAACAAACACAAGGAAAAACAAAATGGCAAAAGCAAAAGAAAAACAAAGCGAGAAGAAACCAGAAAAGATAGTCGAAACTAGATTATCTGCAACACGAGGAAGAACTTTTGAAGGAACAGTAACAAAGAAATTCCCAAGTAGAGTTGTAATAGAATTCGAAAGAACAGTTTATGTTAAAAAGTATGAAAGATTTTACAGAAAGAAGACAAGATTGCATGCAAGACTTCCATCTAATCTAGTTAATGAAATCAACGTCGGAGATTACATTAAAATTAGAGAATGTCGTCCTTTAAGCAAGATAATCCATTTCATAGTCATAGAAAAAGTAAGAAGTGGAGATAATAAAATTCAATCTATGGGGGCAAAGACAAAATGATAACTCTACAAAAAATAGAAGATAGATACCAAAGAGCATTAGAGGGGATTAGCTTTAATCAAAATATTCATACAGCGGAACATCCAAGTCACGCAACATGGATACACACACCAACATTAGCCAAATGGGCATATATGTCAACATGCGAATTTGTTAATGAATTTAAAAGCGCAGTTCAGACATATTTAGATCAGCCAGGCAAAAGAGACCAAGCAGACATTTTATCAGCGGGTAGAGCATTGGGGTTTCTTATTGAGATGAAAAGTGAACATAGGAATACATTGCTTACTTCAGGACTTGCAAATCAATATCAACCCTTAATGGAGGTACTAAAAGCATGAAAGCAATAACAGCAAAAGTATCAAGAGGATTAAACATTGGATCAAAAGTCGTAGCTGCAGATAATAGCGGAGCAAGAATAGTCAGAATCACAGGAGTTAAACATGGTAAAACAAATAAAGGAAGACAACAGCCAGCAAGAGTTGGAGATTGGGTTAAAGTTTCAGTAAGAGCAGGAAAGCCAGATATGAAAGGACAATTATTTGACGCAGTTGTAATAAGACAAAGGAAGCCATACAGAAGATTGACAGGAGAAAGAGTTTGCTTTGAAGATAATGCTGTCGCATTATTGAAAGATGAAAAAGGAAATCCAAAAGGCACGCAAGTTAAAGGTCCTGTCGCAAGAGAAATTCATGAAAGATGGAAGGAGGTCGCTAAAATCGCGGACTTCGTACTATGAAATCCACATTTTCAACAAAATGGAATGCATCAACTCAGCCGAGAAAGCAGAGAAAATACAATTATAATGCGCCATTGCATTTGAGGCATAAGTTTTTAAGCTCATCTTTATCAAAGGATTTAAGGAAAAAGTATAGTAAGAGATCTCTCCCTTTGCGAAAGGGTGATGAAGTGCTTATTATGCGCGGTTCTTTCAAGAAGAAAAAAGCAAAAATCACTGAAATAGACCTAAAAGGTTCAGTAGTTGCTTTAGAAAATATACAGAGAACAAAGAAAGACGGAACCAAAGTAAATGTTTTCTTGCATCCAAGTAATCTGCAAATTCATACTTTAAACTTGGACGATAAAGAGAGAATTAATGCTCTAAACAGGAAAAACAAACCAAAAGTAGAGTCAAAGGAAGTAAAAAATGCATCAAAGTAGACAAAGCGTAACAACAAAAATGCCAATCGAAAGGAAAGGCACAAAATATGTAGTCAGAGCTGCTTCTCATCCCAATGACTCTGTTCCAGTTCTTATCGCAGTAAGGGATATCTTGGGCTTAGCAAAGACTGCAAGAGAAGTTAAGCACATGATTAAACAAAAAATGCTTAAACTAAATGGAAGACATGTCTTAGACAACAAGGAAAGCATCAAACTATTAAATGTATTCGAAGCAGATAAAGATTATATTCTATCTTTAATTCCAACAAAGAAGTTCTCATTAGAAGAAACAAAAGAAAAAGAAGGAAGAGTCACGAAAGTTATTAACAAGAGACTAGTCGGGAAAGGAATATTCCAATTAAATCTTCATGATGGTTCAAATGTTCAGACAAAAGAAAAGATAAATGTTAACGATTCATTATTCTTGGATTTTTCAGGAAAAATAAAGAAAGTAATTCCATTAGAAAAAGGCAAAGAAGTTCTTGTATACAAAGGCAAGTACTTAGGACATAAAGGAAAAATAGAATCAGTTTCAGAGGATTCAATCTCAATAAAATTCAAAGACAAGGAGGAACCTGCAAAATTAGAAAAGTCACAGGTTATAGCAAGATGAAACAAAAACTAGAAACAAAACAGGAGAATGTAATGAGAAATGTAAGAATTGAGAAAGTTTTAGTTAGTTGTGGAGGAATAGAAAAAGAATTAGAGAAAGCAAAGAAACTTTTGGAGTTAATGACTTCTAAGAAAGCCCAAGTTATAGCCTCCAGAAAAAGAATTCCTGATTTTGGAGTCAGACCAGGATTAGAAGTAGGAACAAGAATTACATTAAGAGGAAGAGATGCAATCGAATTGCTTAAGAGATTACTGGGAGCAATAGACAACGTATTAAGAAGTAAACAAGTCTCAATGGACCATTTCTCCTTTGGAATTAAAGAATATATTGAAATTCCGGGAATGGAATATCAAAGAGATATTGGAATAAGGGGATTAAATGTTACAGTTGTTTTTAATCGCCCCGGAATAAGAGTTCAAAGGAAGAAAGTCAAGCAAGGAACTTTACCTTTGAAACAGCATGTTTCAAAAGAAGAAATAATCAAGTTTATGGAGGACAACTTTAAAACAAGGTTCAATTAAGATGACAGCAAGCGACTGGAACAAAATAACAAAGCAATTGAAAAGAAAACCTGCAGTGTTAAACAAGTTCCTAAAATTCAACAAGCCCAAGGAAAGAAAAATAGGAATTGCAGTAAAGAAATGCGAGCGATGCGGTAGATTTGGCGCGCACATAAGCCAATATAATCTAAATTTGTGCAGACAATGTTTCCGAGAAATAGCGGAGGAAATCGGATTCAAAAAATACTCATAAAATGAAAACAAATAGACAACAACCAAAGGTTACAAGAGCAAGTGTAGCTCAGCTTGAAAGAGAAACCCCTGGGGGCATCACTGTAGAAGTAATTGCTCAGGATTATAAAACAATGAAGAAAAAGAGGTGGACAGTTAAAGAGACTAATCCATCCTATACGATACTCCTAAGAGAAGATCCAATAGGAACGTTCACGGAGCAGGTATATCTGAATATGGATAGTAGACCTATAAACAAAATTGTGCCAAATGGGTTAACATTTATTTTCTCAAGACAAGTTAAGCCATATGACAAATCATTAGCGAGGGGAGCACAATGAGCCAAGACATATTAGCAGATGCATTGAATCAAGTATTTAATGCAGCTAAAGCAGGAAAAACATCAATAGTTATAGCAAGACATTCAAAGTTGCTTTTGTCAGTTTTAGCAATTGCCAAATTGAAGAAATATGTTAAAGAGTACAAAGCCGACGGAAATTCATTGAAAATTGAACTTGGAAATATAAATCATTGTAAGGCAATAAAACCAAGATATGTAGTTCAAGTTAATGATATAGAAAAATATGTTAAAAGATACCTTCCTGCCAAAGAAATAGGAATATTAGTAGTTTCAACATCTCAAGGATTAATGACTCATCAAACAGCTCAAGAGAAAAACATTGGAGGAGGGCTCTTAGCTTACTTCTACTAAAATGAAAAAGAAAATTTCAGAAAAAATGCAAATTCCAGAAGGAGTATCCTGTATTTACAAGGATAAGGCATTGACATGCAGTAAATCAGGAGTTTCATTATCAAGAATCCTTGATATTCCGGGAGTGAAAATTACAATTAAAGGGAATGAGATATTTTTTGATGCAGAAAAAGGAAATAAGAATCAGTTTAAGACAATTAAATCAGTACTTGCACATTTGAAAAATATGTTCTCAGGTTTAGATGCAAAGTATAAGTATGAACTAGAAGCGTGCAATGTTCATTTTCCTATGACTTTAAAGGTAGATGCTGGAAAGATAACAATAAACAACTTTTTAGGAGAGAAAGTTCCAAGGCATGCAGTAATTTTAAAAGATGTTAGTGTAGAAGTCAAAGGACAAAGAATAACAGTTTCCTCCCATAATAAAGAGCATGCTGGGCAAACCGCAGCTAATATAGAAAAGGCAACAAAAATCAAAAATAGAGATAGAAGAGTTTTCCAAGATGGAATTTATATTGTTGAGAGACCAGGGAGGAACGCTTAATGGCAGAAAAGAAGAAAATAAAATTCGTAAGAACAGACTTTTGGAGACATTCCAAACTAGGAAAAGGAAGAAAGAAACTCCAGGTATGGAGGAGGGCGAGGGGAATGCATAATAAGATAAGGAGAATGAGAAAAGGTTACCCTGTAATGCCAATGATAGGCTATAAGTCTAATAAGGCAGAATCAGGAAAAGTTCAAGGACTTGTTCCAGTTTTAGTTCATAATGTTCATGAGTTATCAAAGTTGTCAAAGCACAACATCGCAATAATTGCTCATGTCGGAGCAAGAAAGAAGTTAGACATTTTAAAGAAAGCAGATGAGATGAAAATCAGAATCTTAAATGCGGAGGAAAAGAAATGAAACTAGAAAACAAAAAGGAATTAGCATCTAGGGCACTAGGAATAGGGAAAGGCAGAATTATATTTAATGTAAATAGATTAAGCGAAGTTAAAGAAGCAATCACAAAGCAGGACATTAAAGACTTAGTTGCAGACGGAGCAATTATGATAAGGGAAGTAAAGGGAAGAAAGACAATTGTAAAGTCAAATAGCAGAAGAAGAGCGGGAAGTGTAAGGAAGAAAGTCAAGCCAGGAAAAAGGCAGTATATTCAGAAGACAAGAAGAATGAGAGCATTTATAAAACAATTAAGAAATACAGAAAAAGTATCTGAGGAAGTCTACCTTTTAATAAGAAAAGAAATAAGGGCAAGTATGTTCAGAGACATTGCCCATCTTAAAGAAAGACTTAAAGAACTGGAGGCAGAAGCATGATTGAGGGGATGCTGGAGCTCCTAGGACCTCAAGGAACAAGTTCCTTGATGGCACTCAAGAACATAAGGTTCTTGATGACCCGCAGGAGGTTTGTAGAATGAAAACAATAAGACGAAGAAGGTATGAAAGAAAAACAGATTATAAGGCAAGACTAGCCCTGCTTAAATCCGGAAAGATAAGATTAGTTATAAGAAAGTCAAATAGATATATTACAGCACAAATTGTAGAATCAAATGATGCCCAGGATAAAGTCTTAGCAGGATTGTCATCTAAGACTTTGATAGGTAAGGGATGGCCTGCAAATTCAAGCATAAAGAATCTTGCAGCAGCATATTTAACAGGATATCTTTTAGGACATAAGCTTAAGGACAAGCATCATGAAATAATTGTTGATTTAGGAATGAACAGAAACGTTAAAAAGTCAAAAATTTATGCTGTCGTTAAGGGGGCAATAGACTCAGGGTTGAAAATTTCAGCATCTCATGAAATATTGCCTTCATTAGATGAAATAAAATCCAAAGATACTCATAAGCTATTTGAGAAGATAGCAAGGGGGGAACTGAAACAATGACATCGCAATATAATCTTTTAACCTTATGCCGTTTAGAAAGTTGTCCCATACTAAATCATCCTGGAACTACAGAGCAACAAAGAATTGCAATGTATAATCAATGCTTGCAGGGCAATCATCAATGTAAGGGAAAAGATATCAGTCGGTTAATTGAATTACATAGAATGTTAATTGAGGGAGCAATGGCATAAAATGGCAGAGAAAGAATCAATAAACAAACCAAAGGACTTGATAGAAGCAGTTCCAGAAGAAGTGGAAAAGATAGCTCCAGCAGTAGAAGAAGAAATAACAGGAAAACCAAGAAGATTCCAGAGAAGATCAAAGGAAGAAGAAGCAGAGGAAGCAAGGAAGAATAGAATTGCCTCTTGGGTCCCAAAGACGAAATTAGGGAAAGCAGTAAAATCAGGAGAAATAAAAGATGTAGATGAGATATTAAGCAACCACAAGAAAATATTAGAATCAGAATTAGTCGAATTACTATTAAAGTTAGACACAGACTTGCTTTTAGTTGGGCAGGCAAAAGGTAAATTCGGAGGAGGAAAAAGAAGAGCATGGAGACAAACTCAGAAGAAAACAATGGAAGGTAACGTAGTTACATTTTCTTGCGTAGCAGTAGTCGGAGATAAGAAAGGACATGTAGGTTTAGGTTTCGGAGAAGCCCAGGAAACTCTTCCAGCAAGAGAAAAAGCGATAAGAAAAGCAAAGTTAAACGTAATAAAAGTGATAAGGGGATGGGAATCTAAGGAAGAAGATAAATCTGATCCTCACACAGTTCCATTTATAGTTGAAGGGAAATGCGGTTCAGTAAGAATAAAGTTAATACCTGCTCCAAGAGGAACAGGTTTAGTTGTAGGAGACGAATGCAAAAAGATTTTAAGGCTTGCAGGAATAAAGGATGTATATTCAAAGACATTCGGGCAGACAAGAACAACATTAAACCTTGCGCAAGCTTGTATTGATGCTCTAACTAAAACAGGAAAGATGAAACAATGATATTAATGATAAGAATAAAAGGATTAGTAGAAGTCGACAAAGACGTTCAAGAAGCTCTATTCAGAATGAGATTGAGAAGAAAATACTCTGCAGTACTAATCATTCCCAATGAAGAGAGCATGAAATTAATTAAAAAGGTAAGAAATTTTGTTGCATATGGGACTATTGATGAAAAAACACTCTTGCATTTAATAGAAAGAAGAGCTAAACCAATTTCAGGAAATAAAGCAGATGCAAAATCAATATTATCTGGGATAGAAGCACAAACAAAGAAAGGCAAATTAGATTTAACTGAGTTAGGAGTGAAACCATTCTTCAGATTACACCCCCCAATAAAAGGAATTGATGCTAAAGTTCATTTTGGAACAAGAAAAGGAGTATTAGGAGACAATAAGGAGAAGATAAACGATTTAGTTAGGAGGATGATTTAATGGCTAAAGATTCCGCTTGGGAATGTGAATGTGGAAATATTGAATATGGAGAGTCTGCTCCAGAAGAATGCGAAAAATGCTTCAAGATTGAATCGTTTGCTCAGCTTCCAGAAGAACTGTTAGATGAAAGAGCAAAAGAATTAGCAGAAGAAGACTTAGACATTGTTCCTTCAGTAAAATCATTGAAGAAACCAACTAAACCAAGATTGAAACCCAAAAAGAAAAGGAAATAAAAATGAAAACAATATCAAATGAGCAGAGATGGTACGATAAGGAAGCGGGTCAGATTAAGATGTGGTTAGAAGAATCAAGAAAGAGCATGATACCCTATGCACCATTAGGATTAGCAGTATCAATATTAGAATGTATGAAATTAAGGATTGTTAATAATCCTGCTCTGGCAAATTTTCAAAACGGTATTAGATATTGGGCAGGAAGAGTTAATTCAGAGTCGAAAAGGCAAGGACTAGAGGTAACAGCATGAGTTTTCAAACAAAGAAAAGAAAAAAGTCAAGAAGATTGAGAGGAAGCAAATCACAAGCCAGAGGTTTCAAGAAAAAGGCAAGGGGTTCAGGGCATAGAGGAGGGGTTGGAATGTCCGGAACAGGTAAGAGAGGAGATCAGAAGAAAACATTAATATTAAACTTATATGGAAATGATTATTTCGGAAAAGACAGAGCATTAAGAAGAGGAAATAAACCAGTTAAGTTAAAAGTAATTAATTTGCAGCAAATTAATGATAATCTTCATTCATTAATAGACAAAAAAGCAAATGAAGTTAACTTATCAGGATATAAAATTCTCGGAGAAGGCGAATTGAAGCACAAATTAACAATAAAAGCCGATGCTGCATCGGCTTCAGCCCAAGAAAAGATAAAGAAATCTGGCAGTACTTTAGTTCTCAAAGAATAATATAACAAATCTTTAAAAACCCCATTTGACAAATATAAAAATGGACTTGCGCGCTATATTATATAACCTTCCGGAAGTAAAAAAGCCGGATGAAAAGCATCTTAGTTTTAACGTAAAACTAAAATGGACTCTGATGGTTCTTGGAGCCTTCTTCATTTTAGCTAATATTTCTGTTTTCGGCTTGTCTGCTAACTCATTATCAAGATTTGAGTATCTGGCCATTATCTTAGGAACAGAATTTGGTTCGATTATATCTTTAGGTATCGGTCCAATTGTTATGTCCTCTATTATCCTTCAGTTATTAGTTGGTTCAGGAATATTAAAAATAGATACAAAATCTGAAGAGGGAAAGAAATATTTTCAAGGATTACAAAAACTAGGAGTTTTATTCTTCATTCTGTTTGAATCAATGGTCTATGTCTTAATGGGAGGTTTACAAGCAATGCCTGGCTTTGCCTGGATTGTAATAGCTCAATTAGTCTTGGGAGGATTAGTAATAATGTTCTTAGATGAAGTTTCCCAGAAATGGGGTTTCGGCTCTGGAGTTTCATTATTTATTTTGGCAGGAGTTGCCTGGAGATTATTCACAGGATTATTCCAGTTCATTGGAACAGCAGGAGAAAACTGCATTATAGACTTCTCAGGAACACAGTGTGCAGGTAAGGTTTTAATCATCCTTCAATCCATAGTCAATCCCGCCCCAAAAGAATTATTATCTGCGGTAGCAGCAATAGTTGTCACAGCAATTATTTTCTTAGTCGCAGTCTGGGGACAGTCACTAAAGGTTGAAATCCCATTGAGCTATGAAAGACTAAGGGGGATGAGTATGAAGTGGCCTCTTGCATTCTTCTATGCATCTAACATCCCAGTTATCTTAGCCGCCGCATTGGAAGCAAACCTTCAATTATTCGGAGGAATATTAGAAAACTGGCTTGGACACGCAACATTCTTAGGCCATTTCGTAAACGGAAGAGCGCAGTCAGGATTAGGATTTTGGTTCGGCTCATCAAACATAGTAGAGACAGTCATTAGAAGCAACGGACTAACAACAATTCCCCCATCAATTTTCCTTCAAGCACTAACACACATATTATTCTACATGGCTCTTGCCGCAGTCTTTGCAGTCTTTTGGGTCAAGACAGCAGGAATGGACGAAGCCTCTCAGGCAAAGAACATTTTAAGTTCAGGATTGCAAATTCCAGGGTTCAGAAAAGATCCAAGAGTATTAGAAACAATATTGAAGAGATATATTATGCCATTAACAATAATGGGCGGTTTAGCTATTGGAGCACTGGCAGGTTTCGCAGACTCGCTAGGAGCATTAACATCAGGAACAGCAATTCTATTAGCAGTAATGATAGCTTACCAGTTCTATCAGAACATAGCTCAACAGCATGCAGTTGACATGCATCCCGCTCTAAGAAAGGTTATGGGATAACTTACGTCCACATCGTTCTTATTATGTCCACATAATTAAGAAAGACTTATATATATGTGCCCATAAGAAAAATTATGGTTTATACAGAAATACAAGAGAAAAACGGAAATAAATATTATTATAGAACCTTGACCATAAGGGATAAAGGTAAATTCAAAAAGTTTAGAAGATATCTTGGTGCGGACCTGAAAAAACAGGATTTAGTAAAATTGGAACAGGAAGCAGATTTAATAATCCAGAGTCAATCAGGAAAAACTAAAAAACTTGGGGCAAAAACCGCTTTCGATAATATCTGCAGCACAAATTGGATAGTATATCACAATAGAGGTTCATTAATCGCTCCTTTAACTTCTGGAAGTTTGTTTGACTTGTTCTCAACAGGTTTCGTCCCAATCATGGGGGATAGTTACAACCAGCTACTAATGATTTATTTAGAAGGAAAAACAATTGCCTGTTTTCCTGAAGTGAAAACAAAGAAGTTGTCAGACCAAGCACTAAAAAAATTATTAGATAATCCTAATCTGGTTAATGATTATAAAAGTAAATTTGAGTCAGAAATAAGAAAATTTCTTGAAGAATTGCAAAATAAAAGTAAACACTTCAAACCAGATATGCCAGACAAGACGATTCTTTCAGATTATAATTATTACTATAAGAACTATGAAATAGCCGCATTGCACGGAGAGCCATTTCCAGTTATAGTTCATGATTCTTTATCTTCATACTTAAACAACATTATAACCAAGGCATATGCAGATAATCGGAAGAGAATGGAAGTTCTCTCTTTGCTCTTAACCCCCAGAGAATTATCTTTCGTAAACCGAGAAGAAAGAGATTTGTATGAAGTAGCAAAGATAATCTGTAAAAGCAAAGAAATGACAAATTTGTTTTCTTTAGATGTTTATTCTATTTTAGATAAGCTCTCAGAATATCCAGAGATAAATTCATTAATAAACAAGCATACAAGAGATTATTATTGGTTATCCTATGACTACATCGGAGAGATATGGGACAAAAAGAGATTTGTTCAGAGACTAAAAGAATTACTTCAAAATACTTTAAGGTTGCAAAGGGATTTTGATAAAGAAATTAAAGAGGTCATAGAAAGGCAAGAAGAATTATTTTCTAATCTAATTAAAGTTAAGAAAATGACAGAAAGGGACAGATTGATGTTTATTGCAGCACAGCAATGCACTTCTTTAATAGATTTAAAGAAGGAGAAATTAAGTCAGGCGCACTTCTATATAAATAAATTATTACAAATTGCAGCAGATAAACTAGAAGTTTCACTTTTTGACATAGTCTTTGCCTCAAAATCAGATTTACCGAAATTATTAAATAAAAACATAGGCATAAACATATTAAAATCAAGGCACAAAAAGTCTGCTTTCTATTTTTCAAAGCACGGCTCAGCAATATTTACAGGAAGGGACGTTGACTTAATATGGAGAAGTATAAATAAGAAGTCAAATGAAAACGCAAGGGAAATATCAGGGGTTTGTGCTAATCCCGGAACAATTATTGGTAAAGTTAAAGTCTTAAATCGTCCAGAGCAAGCGGATAAGATATCAAAGGGAGATATTCTCGTTACTGGTATGACGACTCCTGAATATATCATTGCAATGAGGAAGGCTTCGGCGATAATTACAAATGAAGGTGGAATTACTTGTCACGCGGCAATCGTCTCAAGAGAACTAGGAATCCCCTGTATCGTTGGAACAAAAGTTGCAACCTCTGTCTTAAAAGACAATGATTTAGTAGAATTACATGCCGTCAACGGCACAGTTAAGATTCTTAAGAGAGACAAATAGTTCTATTTAAATACCCCGAAAATCTAATTTAATCGAAGTAAAAGAAGATGGACTTATTATCTTTAATACAATTATACCCGAAGACATCAGTAATAATAATCGGAGTTTTAGTGTCTTTTTTTATATCCGTTGTAAACTACTTTGTCTTGGATAAAGATAAGATGAGAGAATCAAAAGCAAAGCAAAAAGCTCTTCAGGAAGAGATCAAACTTCACAAAGACAATCCTACCAAAGCAATGGAGCTTCAGAAAGAAATGATGTCTCATGCAATGGACTCCATGAAACACTCATTCAAACCAATGTTAATAACCTTCTTGCCGATAGTTCTTTTCTTCGGTTTAGTAAGAAATTGGTATGCAACAACAGAAATTGCAAAAACATGGATATGGTATTATATAGGCGGTTCAATTGCAAGTTCAATGCTTTTCAGAAAATGGTTTAATCTGCCTTAAGGAAGATTAATGTTTATAAAACCCAGTTATATTAATATTGCATAAAGAACAAGATAATTCTCTACATGGCTATAAGTGCAAACGGATTTATAGCTAAAGAGGATGACAGCACAAATTTTATTTCTAAAGCAGAATGGGAAAGCTACAGCATGGCAGTAAGGCAAGCAGGCAATGTAATAATGGGGCATAGAACTTATGAGATAATAACTAAGCAGCCAGAGTTTGCAGAACTTAAGGATGTTAAAGTTGTAATAATATCAAGAAATAAGTTTAGAACACTAAACAAAAATCATTTAGTAGCTCATTCCACAAAAGAGGCAATATCCTTGCTTCAGGAATTTAGGGAGATTATTGTGGCGGGCGGAAGCCAGGTAGATGCATTGTTTATAAAAAATAAATTGGTAGATGAAATTTATTTAGATGTTGAGCCGATTATTATTGGTAAGGGGATACCTTTATTTGCGTTAGGTGATTTTGAACTAAATCTTGAACTTTTAGGCACAAAACTTATATCAAAAAATGAAATCCAGATTCATTATAAAGTAATCAGATGATTTCTCGATTAAGAAATAGAAAGGCTTAAATACTAATTATACATTGATTATACAGAGGTATAACTAATAATATGGCAATAGAAGTACAGCTTAAAAGATGGGGAAATTCCTTTGGCATAGTTCTGCCTATGGAGATTGTTAATGAAAGAAAGCTCAAAGAGGACGATAAGATTGTAATAGAGGTTACTAAAGTGGCAGATTTATCAAAGATATTTGGTTCTCTTAAATTAGAAAGAAAAATGTCAGGGCAGGAAATGAAGGATATGGTAAGAAAGGGGTGGGAGACAGAATCCGACAGAAAAAGATGGAAGAAGTAAATTCATTATTTTTTGATACATATGCTTTATTCGAAATAATAAAAGGGAGTAAAAATTATGAGAATTATGCAAGGGGAATATCAATTATAACGACCAAGCTTAATCTGCTGGAATTACATTATGCTTTGCTAAGAGTTAAGGGTAAAGAAGAAGCAGATTTTTACTTTGAAGAGTTTAATCAGTTTTGTGTCAGATATAATGATGAAGTTCTCAAGGAAGCAAGCGAATTCAGGCTCAATAATTATAAAAGAGATTTGTCCTACATAGATTGTGTAGGTTATATTGTAGCCAGGAAATTAGGAGTAAAATTTCTCACAGGGGACCAGCAGTTTAAAGAATTTGATAATGTAGAATTTGTCAAATAGTCAGCATCTAAGAAATTTGTTACTTTACAAACTTCTTCAATTCATCGCCATGCAATCTGGTCAGTTTTGGATCGGATTTATTAATATAACCAACATCAAATCTGTCAACTTCAAAATTCTTCCCCAGAATCTCCTTGAATATTTTCATGCAGAATTTTATTCCTTCATCAATTGTCATGTTCTCTTCATAATCCTTTCTAAGAATTTCCTTTACCTTTTCATCATTCTCTCCTATAGCATTAGCCTTATATGCAAAGTAATTTCCAGTAACGTCTGAAGTGTATAAATGCGCCTTTCCTTTGCTCACTCCCCCAATAAGCAATGCAACTCCAAATGGTCTTGCTCCACCATATTGAGTGAACATCTGCTTCTTGTCAGCAAGAGAACGTATAACTGAGATAGGCTCAATAGGAGAGTCAAAAGTAATTCTATTTTGCTGCGATAACACTTGCGCATGATCAACTAATATTCTTGCATCGGCTAATATTCCAGCAGCAGTCGCAACAATATGTTCATCAATCTCATATATCTTATTAGCAGATTCAGGAGCAATCAATTTATCTCTTATTCTTCTATCTGCAACAATAACTACTCCATCCTTGCATACCAATCCGATGCTTGAGCTTCCCAATCTTACCGTTTTCTCAGCATATTCTACCTGTAATAAATGCCCATCTGGAGAAAACATAGTTGCGGCTCGGTCATAGCCCATTGCCTGATGTTGCATTTCAGTTGGTATATCCATTTTCTTTTTATAACAAATTTAGATAAAAACCCTAACATAAAACGGTATTTAAGCTTTACTCATCTTATTTCTATGCATTTTGCAGTTATTCTACCAAGATAATCAAGTTAAGTAAGACCTATCAATATCCAAGCGTATTGAAGCTAACAAGTAAGATTTGTTTATACAAATCTTTAAAACTTCAAGTATTGCAATTTTTGACTCCTAGAACTCATCAAGAACCTAATGTTCTTGAGTGCCATCAAGAGAAGTATTCTCTTGAGGTTTATTAAAAGTTGTAGACGGGATAAAGATTGTAACAACAATCTTTATATAATCTTTACTTTATCCGTGTATATGACAAAGGTAACAGCAAGAATAAAAGTCAAAGGAAAACAATATGAAATTCATGTTGACTTAGATGAAGCTTTAAAGGTAAGAACTGGTAAGGGAGATATTATTTCTGCATTAGATTCTCCAAACATATATTATGATATAAAGAAAGGCACAGTTGCCTCTCAAAAAGATCTTATGGATGCATTCAATTCAACCGATATCTATGAGATAGCAAAGCAGATTATAATCAAAGGAGAAGTCCAGAAAACACAAGAGTTTAGAGATAATGAAAGAGATATGAGAATAAAGCAAGTGATAAGCCTCATTTTGAGGAATGCAGTTGACCAGCACGGGAGACCTTACACTGAAGAGAGAATAAAGAGAGCAGTAGAAGAATCTCACTATAATTTTGATAATAAGCCTGCCGAACAGCAGATGCCTTTGCTTTTAGAAAAGTTAAAATTAATAATTCCGATAAGGGTTGAAACAAAGAGAATAAAGCTAACAATTCCTGCGCAATACACAGGACAAATTTATGGTTTATTGAAAGACTTCAAAGAAAGTGAAGATTGGCTCAGTAATGGTTCTCTTCAAGCAATATTAAACATCCCGGCAGGGATGCAAATTGATTTCTATGAAAAACTAAACCATATAACCCATGGCGCAGTTTTGAGCGAAGAGATGAAATAGAATAAATAAAACCTCTTCTTTTCTATACAAAATTTTATTAATATGCATATTTAAGGAAATATATGAAAAAGAGAGATATAAAACTAATTTTGCTTGTCCTCTTGCTTGCCCTTGTAGGAATCGTTGTTTTTTTGGCTTATACTTCTGATAGTAATGTCACAGGGAACGTAATTCTAGAGACAAGCGGGAATGTAACTATTGAAAAATCCCCCAATAGCTATATATGCGATGATTCAACGGTTATTTATCTGCCGTTTGATTCAGACTTTAATGACAAATCAGCAAGAGCAATAAATTCTACGGCTAATCAGGTATCCTTAGTCCCAGGAAAGTTCTCAAATTCTTCTTTCTTTAGCAATGTCTCAAGAATGGAGATGCCACTATTATTATCTTCAGACCAATTATTCATATCTCTCTGGATTAAAGCGAGCAACACAAGTTCAAATGTTTTTGACATAGGCAATAAAAATCTATCCTTCCTTTCATTAAGCTACAGAAACGGGCTGGTGCTTTATTACCTTAAAGATATAATAGCTTTTAAGACAGTTACCGGTGAATGGCATCATGTCCAGATAGCCTTCAGCAGCAAGGAAATTAAGGTTTATCTTGATGATGATTTAATTGGAATGTCAGCAGCAAGAGGGGATAAGATAAATTCCGATAAATTAATCTTCAGCAATTTCTCAGGGTTTATTGATGATTTCTTCATCTCAACAACAGAGAAAGCCATAAATGACACTGCTTGCATCTCCCTCCCGGGATGCCTCGACTCGGATAACGGCATTAACATAAACGAGAAAGGCATAACTATAACAAAGTCTGAAAGAAGCGAAGACTTCTGCTTAATTGAAGACAACTCACTTAAATATGTGAACGAATACTACTGCTTAAACGACGCTATCGCTTACAAGATAATGGACTGCCCAAATGGCTGCTTTGATGGTGCCTGTGTAGCCTAGCGAGTTATATCATTTCACAAGATAAGCATTTATATACATATTTTCTATAAAATATCATGCAAAAGAGGGTGTTTTTGGTATTACTACTTTCTACTGTTCTAATCCTGTCTGTCTCTCATTTTGTCATTGCTCAAGATGCAACTCCTAATCAAGATCAAGGATTCTTTGAACAAATAGGAGAAATGGCATCAGATTTCCTTAACTTTATGATATCTCCTTTCACTGAAAGTGAGCCATCAACAAATGATATCACCCCAGGGGAATGCTATCCTCCTTGCTCCGGAGATTCATATTGTCTTGACGGAATTTGTGTTGCAAAAGGTCCAGGAGAATGTGACACAGAAGGTGAAACCAAAACATGTAGTGAAGTAGGTTACACAGAAGAGTGCACTGGTTCCGTAGTTTGCCAGGACGGCACTTGGGTTGATAACTGCAAATGTCCCGATGAAGGATGTACCGATCCTGACGCAGTTAATTACGATTCTAAAGCAGGGATACCGTGCAACATAGAAAGAGCTAATGATTGTTGCGAGTTTTATGACTGCGACGTTGATGACCCAATTGACGGTCCAAATGATGCTTGGGTTTATTGGCTTAAGGATAACAGCATTGCTAGTAAAAAGACTGCCTATTGTAGTCAATCTAAAGACGGATATTATACTTACTCATGCGACTTAGCAACAATAAAACTCGGAGACAAAACTATTTCATGGAAAGAACCAGTATTTACTAAATGTGAAGATGGCACAGAATGCATAGAAGATGCTCCTCCAGGGCTTGGAAAAGGAGAGAATGGGGTTTATTGCAATTCTTCAACCATTAAAATAAAATCGGTTGAACTAAATGTTTCTGATAAATTTAAGAAAGAGTATCACTTAGCTCAAGATTATGAAACTGAAGGATTAAATGCTCTCGTAAATACGCAAGATAAATGTGAGGATTGTGCAGAAAAGAGTAAAATAAAGGGAATAATAACTGAATATGATGATTTGATAGCTACTGTAAAGATATCTACTTCTCAGCCGGATGATGGCAGCAAAGGTTACAAAGTTAAGGTTAACATAGACGGCTCTGCGAATTTAAATAAAGAAATTGACTTTTCAGATTGCGCGTCAGAAACAGAGACAGATTACATTTGCAAAATTTATCTTCCAAAATCAAAAGGACTATTAAGCAGAGGAACAGAAATATTTGCGAAAGCAGAATTGTACGACAAAGACAATCTCTTACTAGATAAAGATGAAAGTAATTCTTTAGTTGTCGCGATGTATAATCTCTTCACATTTAGCAAGACAGGATGGACAGAAGGGCAAGGAGAGCAATATTATGGATTTAATAGGCTATCAGAAATCAATAGCAAGATAAAATATGCCGCTAAGCCCGTTTATATAAAAGATATAGACTTACAGAGTAGAGACCCTAGTGATAATTATCTATTTTTATCAAAGAAGATTGCAGGATTCAGTAAGCAAAGTGATCCATTCATTTTCTATACGCCAGATGTCAAAGTCTATACTGGAGGAAGCACTGCAGGGGTAGCAACTTATGAATCAGGAAATTTATTTGGTAAGGCGATTATATTTTTGTTAGCAAAAAATCCAAAGGCAAGAATAGTCTATATGGGATCTAGTCAGACTCGTTTATCTGTTTTAGCGCACGAGCTCGGGCATTGGTACGGATTGTATTTAGACGAGTACTCCTGGGAAACATACGAGAAACAGAAGGCATTCGGAACATCTGTGGTAAACGCAAACAGTCAGGATGGGGGATTTAGCTTTCCTCTATGTTGTCAGAGATATGTATGCTGCTCTACAAATTCAGTATATAAATGGCTTCCTGACTTCAAGTGTAATTCTCCAGAATCTTTATTTTTGCAAAGGAGGACGGTTCCAGATTATTACTGTAAGTCATCAGAGCATCCGGTAAATTCAAGATATTTTGTACTTGGGAGATGCTACTATGGAGAAGAAGAAGCACTTGACCAATTGTATAATAGAGCGAGAGCTATCAGTATACCAGAAGACCAACTGGATAGATATATAATCCAAACCTACGGTTACTATAGAACCGTTTCGGTCAGCTTTTGCAAGGGTATGCCTTACTCAGACAAGGAGACGCATTCACCAACTGACTTAAACCCGGATGGTGCTCAGTATTGGTCTGTGATGGGATCAGAGGAGCTCTTTGACATTAGTAAATTAGTTTATCCGGAGCCATCGGTGTGTCCACTAAAGCATTGTGATGATTAAAACAAAGATGAAAAATAAAAAAATCAAAAAAGAAACAGGGAAGAGAAGAATCTTAATTGGTATCATAGTATTTTTAGTTTTGTTGGGAGCATTAATACTGATTGCTAAAGATTACTCCGAGATAAAAACTGCTTTAACGGGAAATGTTATCGAGCAGTCGGAAATTCTTGGAAATAAATCCTTTGTTCTATGGCTAAACATAACTGGGAGCAATTTAATGATAAATAATAGTACTATCGGCGATGAAGATATCGTTATAATCTTCTCCAATTATGACGTCAAATTAACAAAGTCAGGTCTAATTAATTCCGAAGAAAAAGAGAATTATCTTTTTGATACTCCAGTTTACGAAGACAGCAAATTACGCACTAAAATAATTAATGATTTAGGTGTGACCTTAGAAGAATTTGATTTTGACCCATTGTTGAGATTCTTTATTTGGGAACTCAATGTTTCTACACGAGAAGAGTTTAACAATGCCTCTCTTACTATTGAGTACCCTATAACTTTCTCCTATAATTCAAATATTAAAATGGTAGAAATCTCAAGGGACGGAGAATTATTATTTAATTATACCTTTCCAGACAATTATATCTGCAATAATAATGGAAAGTGTGAAAATGGCTATATAGGACACGAATTTATCTTTGAGGATGCTCAACTTTGTCCAAGTGATTGTCCTATAAATGCGTATGATGGGGTTTGTAACATAAATATTAGCAATTCCGATTACTCATATGACGATAAATCTTGTGATTTTGACTGTACAAACGATATCGAAGGTGGCGGAGAATGTTTTGCCCTGCCAAATATCTGTGGAAACAATAAAACGGAGTCAGGAGAGGAATGTGATGATGGAAATCAAATAGATAATGACGGTTGTTCTCAATCATGTAAGATAGAAGCAAATATAATCTGTGTTTCCGAAGGTCAAACAATACCAACTGGCAGTAATCGATCGTGTTGCTTAGGTTTAGCACTGATTGGTCCAAAAGAAAAGACTATGACAATTTCAGGAATATGCACATCTAAATGTGGTAATGATGTCTGCGACACGGGAACGGAATCTGCTTTAAATTGTAAGTCTGATTGTGCACTTGTCAGGGGGTATGTGAGTCCCACTGACTGTCGTAGAAACCCATCGTTGCCACAATGCGGAAGGACTAAAACAGAGAGTCGAGATACAGTTGATGTATTTCAAACAATTAGGTGCTACAAAGATTCCGATTGCGGAGCATCAAATTCATCTAAATATTGTCAAAATTCAACAGTTGCCTGCACTTCTTCTTACACATCTACTTGCAATAATCCCGGAACAACAAGCGCATCATGTTCCGGTAGCGGAGGCGGTGGTTGTTCAACGTGCCAAGCAGGATATTCATGTTCAAGTTCAACTGGGACATGTATTCAAAGCCAGACTCAAAATCCTTCGAATATAAATCTGACGATGACTATGCAGGATACAAAGACAATCACTTTAGGAGATAAAACATATAAAATATCTGTCCCAGCACTTGATTCAAGCAGAGTAAGGCTAAAATTAAACACATTCACAACACCATATTTAACAAAAGGACAGACATATAAATTAAACGACGGAACAACAATTAATATAATAAGTATTCAATATGCTAGATGGTACTCAATCTGGAACAGAACTCCCAACAGCGTAACCTTCAGTTTATCAAGATAAAAGCATAAACCGCAAGCCTTTTAAACCCATTTTATTACATTAAACTAATTAATAATGACGTAGAAAAATTACGATTATCTACCGTCTAAACAAATTATCATTACAATGAGAAATAGGATTAATGAGGCTCACGAAGCCTTTGAAGAAGAAGATTCAAGTTCTGAAGCCACTCAAAGAAGTGTCGTAGTCCCAGGTGAAGTAATTGTTTCAGGAGAAGATTACCTTCCAAGCGACGGCACAAGAAGAGTTCAGGATAAAATTGTTTCAACAAGATTTGGTCTAGCAGAAGTTGCAGGAAGAGTTGTAAAAGTTCTAGCAATTTCAGGAGCATTTATTCCAAGAAGAAATAATGTAGTCATAGGAAGAGTAAAAGACATCACATTTAATGGATGGCTTTTAGACATTGACTCTGCAAGTTCAGGGTTTTTACCAATAGAAGAATCGCCTAGATTCATAAATAAAAATGAAATGGATCAATTCTTAGCAATTGGAGATGTTGTTGCAGCTAAAATTTGGGGAGTCAAGCCAAAAGGAATAGATTTAACATTAAAAGGAAGAGGATTAGGAAAGTTAGAGGGCGGATTTATCTTCAGGGTTATACCTTCAAGAGTCCCAAGAATTATAGGCCGTGAGGGAAGTATGGTCTCTTTAATAAAAGAAAAAACAGGATGCAATATCACTGTTGGTCAGAATGGATGGGTTTGGATAAAAGGCAACGATTTAGATGCGGAGATAAAAGCAAGAAAAGCAGTTGAATACATCGCAGACAAGGTTTTCATCTCAGGATTAACAGAAAAAATGGAGGAATGGTTCTCCAAGAATTAACATGAACAACATAAGAAACATAAGGGAAGTTGAACTTCAAGGAACCGTAGGTGCCTTAAGATGACAAAAGAAACATTCAAAAGACCAGATGGAAGAAAACTCACTGAATTGAGACCAATGATAGCAAAAGCAGGGGTAGTTCCAAATGCTGATGGTAGTGCAATGTTCGCTTTCGGAAACACAATTGCAATCGCAGCAGTTTATGGACCAAGGTTACTGCATCCACAGCATATGCAAGACCCATCAACAGCAATATTAAGATGTAATTATGATTTGTTAAGCTTTTCAGTTTCAGACAGAAAGAAACCTGGGCCAAACAGAAGGGCACAGGAAATATCAAAAGTCACAGAATGGGCTCTTCTTCCAGTGTTGGAATTAAAAGAATTTCCTAACACAGTCATAGACGTTCAGGTATATATAATCCAGGCAGATGCAGGAACAAGAACTGCAGGGATTAATGCGGCCTCAATGGCATTAGCGCATGCAGGAGTACCTATGAGAGATTTAGTCTGTTCGGTCGCAGTAGGAAAAATGGATAAAACATTAGTTGTAGATTTGACAAAAGAAGAAGAAGACTTTGAAGAGGGAGAAGGAGCAACTGACTTTGCAGTTGCAAAAGTTGCAAACTCTGACGAATTCACATTATTGCAGTTGGATGGGAAAATAGAACCGGAAACAGTAAAAGAAATAACAAGATTAGCGACTAAAGCATGCAAAGAAATTTATGATGTGCAGAAGAAAGCATTGAAAGATTTAGTTGAAAACGGAAAGGAGGATAAGAAAAAATGAGCTCAATGGATGTAACAAACTTAACAAAAGAAACTATTAGAAAGCTTTTTGCAGTTGGGAAAAGATTTGATGGAAGAAAATTAACAGATATAAGACATTTTGAAATATCAGCAGGAGTTTCAAACAAAGCAGAAGGTTCAGCAAGAATTAAGATAGGGAAGACAGAAGTTATAGTTGGAGTTAAATTATCTCTAGGGGAGCCATATCCAGATTCAAAAGACAAAGGAAACTTAACAGTCTCAGGAGATCTTTTGCCTTTAGCATCTCCAAGATTTGAGCAAGGTCCGCCAGGGTTTAGTGCAATAGAACTCCCAAGATTAGTTGATAGAGCGATAAGAGAATCAAAGATGATAGATTTAGGAAAGTTAGTAATAGACAAAGATAAAGTTTGGACTGTTTTCTTGGATATTTATCCTATAAATGATGACGGCAATTTAATTGATGCTGCATCATTAGCAGCAGTCGTAGCACTAAGCGAGGCAAAAGTTCCAGAACTGGATAAAGATGGAAATATAGACCATGATGCAAAGCCAAAGAAGAAACTTCCATTGACAGACGAAGTAGCTCCAATCTCATTTAGTTTCTTCAAATTAGGAAATTCGATAGTAATGGATCCAACAAGAGAAGAAGAAGAGGCATGCGACTCAAGAATTACATTTGGAATTTCAAAGAAAGGTAAGCAGTATTTAATTAATTCATGCCAGAAAGCTGGACAGGAGATTTTCACTCAGGAAGAAATAGACAAAATAATGGACCTTCTTCCTAAAAAGTTTGATGAAGTTAACGAAAAACTTAAAAAGTTTTTGTAATTATATTAATTAACAAAGATGACGCCAAAGACACAAGAAACATTCACAAAATATGAAACAGCCAGAATTATAGGGGCGAGAGCATTGCAGATAGCAATGGATGCTCCAATTCTTCTTAAGCTCAGTCAAGATGAATTGAAAGCAATGAGATATGATGCATTATTAATTGCCGAAAAGGAATTTCAAGAAGGAGTTCTTCCAATTTCAATTAATCGTCCTGCACCTCAAAGAAAGAAAGATAAGATTGCAGCAATCAAAGAAGAAAAAGTCTCTGATCAAGAGATTGCAGAGAAAGAGAAAGAAGTAGAAAAAGAAATCGTAGAATCTGCAGCAGAATTAGGTTTTGTTAAGGACGACGAAGCAGAAGGCGCGGAAGCTTCAGAATCTGCAGAAGAATAGACTATTATTTCTTGTCATTTATTAGTAGTTACAAATAGAAAGGTTTAAATATAGCTCTTTAAATGGATTTTTATGCATTTTAAACAAGATGTAATAGCACCAGGCATGACTCATGTTTATCCAGCCTATGCTGAGGATGATTGCAGACCAGCACCTTTATGGTGTGTTATAAATAGAGAACCTTCTTTGATTTATTCCTTATCTAATGGGAGAAAAACCACAATTCCTGTTTCTCCATAAATCAAAAGACTTTTAAACCCCCGTTCTTATCACCTTTTAATTCCCTAGAAATAGAGAAGAAGATTTGCACGTACAGGCTGAAATAACCCCTGACAAACTCGTGCTCTCTTTATACACAGATACAATGGTCAAAAAGTCAACACTTGAGAAAATAGAAGAAAAGGTAGAGGAAACTGCGGAAAAGGCTTTAGAAGAAGCAAAGAAAATTGAGAAGAAAGCAGAGAAAGTAGTTAAGAAAGAAGTTAAAAAGTTAACTGAAGAAGTCAAAGAAACAGATATTAAGTCAAAATTAGAGGAATTAAAAGAGAAAGCAAAAAAATTAGCTAAGGAAAAAGTTGAAGAGCTCAAAGAAGTAACAGTATCTGATATTAAAAAGATTAAATCTGAGGCTGAAGAAAAGAAAGACGCATTAGTCCCAATTGAAGATTATCTTAAAGCATCAATCCATTTAGGAACGAGAGTTATAACTCCAGATATGAGGCAGTATGTTTATAGAAGAAGAGCTGACGGATTAGCAGTCTTTAACACCGCATTATTAGACGATAAGATAAAAGAAGGCGCAGAATTCTTAGCAAAGTTCGCCCCAGAAGACGTTGTTTTAGTCTGCAAGAGAGAAGCAGGATGGAAAGCAGCAGAATTATTCTCTAAAGTAACAGGAATAAAACTATTTGCAAAGAAGTATCCTGCAGGAATTTTGACTAATACCACATTAGAGAATTTTATTGAAACAGAATTAGTTTTCATTGCAGATCCATGGTTGGATAAAAATGCGCTGATGGATGCAAACAGAGTTAAGGTTCCAGTTCTAAGCATCTGCGACACAAACAACTTCACTCAAGGAATAACAAAAATAGTTCCAGGAAATAATAAATCTGCAAAGTCATTAGGAATTATTTTCTATTTAATGGCAAAAGTTTATGCAGAAAAAAGAAAGATAAAAGTAGAAATCCCGCCGATATCTGAATGGATAGACAACTGGGACCAATTAGTTCCCCCTAAGTAAATTTTGCAGAAAACGCAAAATATTAAATAGTGCCAAAATAGCAGATTTTAATGAAATTAGTAGAGCAGAGAAGGCAAGGAGCATTATTTTTTTTATATCCAATAGCCATTAGCTGTGTAAATCATTCAGGTCACGGTCTGATAAATCTGACATCTCATCCCTTTAATTTTGTCAAATCAGCATGCAGTCATGATGAAATTCGCTGGCTCTTAGATGAAGATGATTTAGCAAAGAAAGGCACAGTACTTGCAAATAATTTCTACGAAAGAAGGCATGAGCTCAACACTCTCTTGAAACTTTTTGAGAAATCATGCAAAATGCACGAAGACTATTGTATCGAACTAAATAAAAAAAGAATGTCTAATCTTTCAACAGAAGAAATAGTAAAACTAATGGATAATCTTTTTGTATTATATCAAGAAATCTGGGATTCTGGATTAATCGGTGAGCAGCTTGATTTTGCTCTGCCGAGAATTTTTAAGTCTGAGTTAGGAAGACTGAAGATCCCAGAAAAGGAAGCAAATGATATAATCTCTTTAATGTCTTCTCCTAACGAAGAATCTTTTTCAAGAGAGGTTGAAAAGAATTTGTTAAAAATAGTTTCTGAGATAAAAAAGAAAAATCTTTCTCTAAAGCAAATATTTACTAATCGCGATATAAAGAGATTAATAAATGAACATATAGATAAGTATCACTGGTCATCTTGCAATTATTTTGCCTTCTCTGGTTTAGGATTAAATAACGTAAGGTTTCTAATCAAGCAGTATCTATCAGGAAAAGAATCTCCAAATAAGATACTAGAGGAATTTGAAAGTCAAGCCATTAAAACTAAAAAGCAAAAGCATGAATTAGCTAAGAAATATCATTTTTCAGATAGATTGCTTTTTTATTTTGATCTTGCAGCAAAAACAGGGATGCTTTTAGATAAAAGAAAAAAATCCCAGATGCACGCATTTTACGCAGGGGGGAGATTATTAAAAGAGTTAGCAAAAAGAAAAGGGGTAGACTTTGATATGGCTAAATATCTCTTTCCATACGAAGTAAAAGATTTTGCAAATGAAAGAATTTCCTTAGAAATACTTCATAAGAGAAGAAAGCATTGTTATATTGACTATGATACAAATCCAATCACAGTCCTAATAGGAGAAGAAGCAAAAATAGCAGAGGATAATCTCTGGAAGGACGTAGACTTATCGACAAATGAAGTTGGTGGAGTTTGCGCCTCTCCCGGAACTGTTATTGCAAAGGCAAGAGTAATAACTTCAATGAAACAATTGCATGAAATTCAGAAAGGAGAGATTCTTGTTACAGGGATGACTTCTCCAGAATATGTCCCAGCTTTAAAGAAAGTTGTCGGGATAATTACAGATGATGGAGGCATAACAAGCCACGCTGCTATTATTTCCAGAGAATTGAAAGTTCCTGCAATTGTCGGAACAAAAACCGCGACAAGGAAGATAAAAACAGGAGATATCGTTGAACTTAGGGCCAGTCATGCATTAGCTAGAGTTATAAAAACCGCAAATAAGTAATTTCTATACAAACATTTATCAAGTGAATTACTATTTATTCATCATGAGAATTAGTGGATATTCTACGATAGGTCCAGCAGGTTTAGAAAGAAATCTTGGAGTCTGGGGAGCCATTCTTGGAAGGGGGTTTAAGGGAAGCATAGGTATGACCGACGATGGTGAACCTTATTTAATATCTGATAACCATGGCAAACATATTCCAATCGAACACGGGCAAATTATTCGATTGAGTTTAAACCGAGCGAGCGACAAAGGAAATTATCTTAGAGATTATATCTTCGTTGACGAGTCAGATTAATCCCCGTCGTCAAACACTCAAAATTCGTTAAATTTTGCCAAAATTTAATCCTCGGAGATTACAGAAACATTTAAATACCAAAATTTTCTCCAGATTTCACGTTACATAACAAAATGTTAACTATAATGAGTGCCTTAATGTTTATCGTCGGAGACAAGTCTACGACTTGTATATTTCCGGCATTGCAAGTTAGGGTATGAGGTATGCAAACAATATACGTTGTATAACTTCTAAGAACATCAAGGATTTTCAATCCTTGAATGCCATCAAGAACATCCGTTCTTGAGGAAATATTTAATTTTCGCACTCATTATGAAAGTTTTATTTTTCTTGAAGCCTATAACTAGGTTTTATTTGCCAGATAATTAGGCCAAAGTCGTCGGAGGACGAGTGAATTATTGTCGATTTCTTGCCACAAAAGATTACGAATCTTTGTCGACATTGAGCAGTCATTAGACGTAGGGAAAGACTATCTTAGTTTTTCTACCTACCTAGAGTTTCTTTTTTCTAAAAAGAAACTGTAGTACCAATGTTGCGCTCTTACCAAACTGAGCTACTTGGGCATATAGAGCAGAGAAAAATATGATTTATAAAGATTTACTGAATAAAAGATTATCCTGTAGAATTTCCAACCCAGTCCATTCTTACCATATTTCCTGTCAAAACCCTAAGATTTCCAAAAATATGGCCCATCCAGGAAAAATAAGCCTTGAATCCGTTGAATATTCCAGAAGGC
>Ga0172371_10003080_pt1 | contig 26040 bp, 16 predicted proteins | sample Lak12m_FD_114543 | JGI IMG/M metagenome (GOLD analysis project Ga0172371, IMG submission 114543) | Freshwater microbial communities from Kabuno Bay, South-Kivu, Congo - kab_022012_12m | ecosystem: Environmental > Aquatic > Freshwater > Lake | place: Democratic Republic of the Congo: South-Kivu... | reverse complement strand
TATTTCTTTCATGGGAATACTGCGGTGGTCCTTACGCACGGCTTTACTATAGAGAGAGAAGTCCCGGACAAGGAAATTGAGAAAGCTCTCAAACTCAGGAAGAAATTTGAGGCCGATCCAAAGACGCACACCTTCTACTGGGAGCCTTGACGATGGAAGAGAAGAAGCGCAGTTCTGATGCGGTTGAATGGATGTACAATCGATACATCAAAGATGATCCTGAAGCGCAGGCTTTCTTGCAGGAGCTGAGAGTCCACGCCGACCTGGCGGGCCAGATCTACGCAATCCGCACCAGGCTCCGTATGACCAGCGAAGATCTCGCCGAATTCTCAGGGTTGACAGCGGAGGCCGTCGAAGACCTGGAAGAATCCGATTACGACGGTGACTGGGACGAGGCCATAGACCGGATCAACGCGGCTTTCCGCACGTGGTTTCAGACAGTCATCCTGCCGGCAGCTCAGATGACTGAGGCCGAGTACTCGGTCAAAGCAGCCACGGCCTGAGCAGCCGCTCCGAGCACACTCTCCACTTATCCCCATAGGCGCTAACTTAAGGGTATTTCGGTCTGCCGGGCACTGAAGTGCCGGGCTATCATCGGCTGTCCCTCCGGGACAAAAACATTGCTGTTCAAGCCCTGAAGGGGCGACTGATAATAGCCCGGAGTTGCGACTCCGGGTATTCGGATGGCGAGAATTTCATGGAACCGAACAAGTTAAGCAAAAGTTAGCGCCTATGCCACTTATCCCTCCGGCTCCCGCGGCTTGTTCTCATCCACGGGCACGTCCGGCTTCCCTACCGCGTCAGATTTCGATTCCAGGCTCGCCTCGAGCCGGCCCGCTCGGCCGAGCTCCACGAGGGCCTTCAGCGCGCGTTCGATCTCCTCGGGGGTGGCTTCAATCTGGAGTGCATTCAGGTCGGTTGAAACTGTGCCGGGCGTTTCGGGCTTCGCGTTCTTTCCGGCGTCGCCGGGGCTCCTGAAATAGAGGACGGGCACCGATATGGCGAGGCTCCCGACCGCCACGACCACGAGGGACCAGCCGATGGTTAGGTGCATCGTCTGCTTGACCAACACGATGGCGAGCAGGAGCACGAGGCCGATGGTAACCGATTTCCAGGTGGATGCAGGGTTTTCAGCCTCCTTCCCCTTGCCCCTCAGGATCTGGATAACCATTTCGATGATCCGCTGCTTCTCGGCCCCATACCACCCCGGCATGTCACGCCATTTTCGCGCGGCCCACTGTTTCAGGTTGTCGATTTTCTTGTCGGTCCATCCGGAAGAGAGCCAGCCGACCCGTTCGAGGATCACGCACAGTCCCAGCAACGCCAACAGAACTACTGCAACAATGCCTACACCCGCGAGGACCAACGCCACCACCAAACCCAGGGAGAGCGAAATACTCCCCACGATGAGATTCGTGATGATGAGGACGATTGCGGACAGCATAACTCGGTGCATTGAAACCTCCAGGCCCGGCGTCGGGCACAATTACAGTGGAGCGCATTAATAGAATGGAAAACTTGAAGCAGAACCTCGGAGAAGGCTCAACGTCCTTTTGGGGAAGCGCGCTCCACTATCAGTCGGCCATAACCATGAGATTCCGAGAAGTTGTGGATGATCGCCACGCGGGGATCTTACTCAAAGTCAACGAAGTCTCACTGGTTTTCCCGTATGCGAAGAGTGCCGCGAATTTCAACGAGCGGCACGGTAGAACGAGAGTACCCGCAGCCGTCGGGAAACTCAACGAAAAACACGAGAAATAAGTGAGCGTTCCCCCGGTCATGTCGACCATGCATGCCAGTGGCGCGAGGACGGTGTCTTTTGCTATGATCCTATTGCAGCCGTTCGGCGGAAAATCGGAATGCACCGCGGAGGACGCAGAGAACGCGGAGAATGAAAGCGAAGGTTTTCTCCGAGTGATCCGCAGATTTCGCAGATGGCCGCAGATTCGCACGGAGAACGCGGAGAATGAAAGCGAAGATTTTCTCTGGGACCTCCGCGTTTTCCGCGGTGATCGGTTCCCCAAATGCTTTCTTGGAGGAGAAAATGATGATGTTACGGTCACTGGTTGTACTGGTCGCGCTGTTGGCACTGCCCGCAATCGCTTTCGGGCAGGCGATCGAAATGGCCGCACAATGCGATCAAGCAAAGAAGCGATTGGAAGAGCTCGTCAAAAACCCCGACCTCAAAGAAGTTGCCATGGTCAAGGCCGCGCTCGGTCTGGACATCCTGGCGTCCTGCGCCACGACGGAAGGGCAGGTGACCTGCTTTCAGTGCCTCGATAAGGACCAGAAGCTCACGGCCCTCCAGATCGTAAAGGACACGAAGACCGGGAAGTTCCGGCTCCTCGGCTTTGGTTGCCCCTGCGGGGCTCAAAAGTAGGTCGGCGCCGGTCGCCGGAGGCTCTCCGCGCATGTCTGCGAGATCATTCTTCGAGGAGCGGCTTGAGAGCCTCGACGTCGATGCACTCTTTCAGGTCCCTTGCATCGACCGATTCCGGGTCTTTCACCGCGTCCGTAGGGCACAAGTACTCATCGCCCTGAGGGTTCTTCACCCATGTGTAGGGCTTTGGCTTTTCCTTGGGCTCTGTCATGTCTTGACCTCCCTTCTCAGATCAATCTCACGCGACCTGGGCGAGCCGGCAGGGACGCCGGCCTCCACCGGACATGGTGGCGGGGGGCCTCCGTGCCCCCCATGCGCTCTCAGTTGACAGCTCACTGATGTCACATCTTAGAACGCACATTGGTATTACGCCTTTTCTTTGACGTTCTGCCTAGTTTACTGCAAGCTGGTAACAAATCAATCCGCTTGACGAGGATGACCCATGAACGCCTATCGAGACGTGCAGGACAAGGTGAGAGGAATCGGAAGCCGCATCTGTTCACTCGTCGGGGAGGAAGTCCCGTCCTTTTATCAGCGAAAGAGGTGGATGGGGAAGCTCATGGAGTGGGCCATGAAGGATGAAGCCTTCAAGGTCCGTCTCTTCAGGTTCGTGGATGTGCTGCCGTGCCTCAAGACCGACGGGCAGGTGGTGGAGCTGCTCCACGAATATCTCGGCGATCTCGAGGAGGCCCCGCGGATTGTGAAGAGCGCGTTGAAAGGGATATCGAGAACGGGAATCCGTCCCCATATCGCCGCTCGGGTCATCAGGGCGGGAGTGGAATCCCTCGCGGCGGAATTCATCGCGGCTCCGAAACCGGAGGAAGCATTGTCAACCCTGTGGGAACTGCGCCGGGAGGGGGTTGCCTTCACCGTGGACATCTTGGGGGAGGAAGTCCTGAGCGATGCGGAGGCATCTCAATACGTCGGGCGATACCAGAGGGTCCTGGAAACCCTGGGGCGAGAGGTGAACGCATGGCCGGGCTCCGCGATCCTGGACAACGACGATCAGGGACCGATCCCTCGCGTGGACGTTTCTCTCAAGGTCTCTTCCTTCTATTCACAGCTCGATCCCATGGATTGGGACGGGTCGCTCATCCACACGAAGGAAGGTCTCAGGCCGGTCATCGAGACGGCGAAGCGACTCGGCGCATCCGTCACGCTCGACATGGAGCACTATTATGTCAAGGACTTCACCCTCGGTCTGTTCAAGGCCCTGCTTGAAGAGCACAAGGATCTCACGTTCGTAGGCATCGTCATTCAGGCCTATCTCGAAGATTCGAAAAGAGACCTCATCGACCTCATCGCCTGGGCGGAGAGGCGGGGACGCCGCGTGACGATTCGGCTCGTCAAAGGGGCGTACTGGGATTACGAGACCGCGGTGAACCGCCAAAAAGGATGGCCTGTGCCGGTTTTTCTGAACAAGGAGCAAACCGACGCGAATTTCGAAGACCTCACGAGATTGTTGCTGGAAAACACTCGAACCGTCCGTACTGCGCTCGGAACGCACAACATACGAAGTATCAGCCACGCAGCCGCGGTGGCCGAATCGTTGAACCTGCCCAAAGAGGCCCTCGAGGTCCAGTGCATCTACGGAATGGCCGAGCCTATTCGCCGTGCCCTGGCGAGAATGGGCTACCGGACCCGGGTGTACGTGCCAGTCGGCGAGCTCATTCCGGGCATGGGCTATCTCATCAGGCGACTTCTCGAAAACAGTTCCAACGAATCCTTCCTCAGAAAATCCTTCCTCGAGAGCATTCCGTTCGATGACTTGATTCGGCCGCCCCAACCGGAGTCGCAGGCCGTTCCTGAGCCGGAGCCGCTCGATCTCTTCCGGAACGAGCCCACGACGGACTTTTCCAGAGCCGAGAGCCGCCGGCGGATGAGCGATGCCTTGAAGGAGGTTCGTGAGGGACTCGGTCGGTCCCATGCCCTGTCGATTGGCGGCCGGGACGTCAGCACGGAGGCGGTCATTGCATCCGTGAATCCCGCCAAACCTGACGAAATAGTCGGAATCGTGTGCTCCGCGGCTTCCGCTGACGCTGAACGAGCGGCGCAGGATGCGCGGCGAGCCTGGGAGGACTGGCGCCGCACGCGGCCGGAGGATCGAGCCGCATGCCTTACGAGGGCGGCTGAGACTATGCGACAACAGCGCTTCGAGCTCATGGCCCTCGAGGTTTTCGAAGTGGGCAAGTCATGGCCCGAAGCGGACGGAGACGTGGCTGAGGCCGTCGACTTCCTTGAATACTACGCGAGGGAAATGGTTCGGCTTGGCCGTCCCCGAATCCTCGGCCGGTACCCCGGCGAGGAAAACCTCTATGAATACGTTCCCAGAGGCGTGGGAGTCGTGATTTCGCCGTGGAACTTCCCCCTGGCGATCCCGACGGGGATGGTCTCCGCTGCGCTCGTCACGGGGAACTGCGTGCTGATGAAGCCTTCCAGCCTTTCTTGCGTGCTCGGGCGGCGTCTGGCGGACATCCTCATGTCCGCGGGCCTTCCTCACGGGGTACTGAATTTTCTGCCGGGATCGGGTGAAGGTGTGGGCGAATTCCTCGTGGCGCATCCCGGGATCGATTTCATTTCGTTCACCGGGTCAAAAGACGTGGGATTGCGGATCTGCAAGCGTGCCGCGGATACCGTGCCCGGTCAGAGAAACGTGAAGCGGGTGATCGCGGAGATGGGCGGAAAAAACGCCATCATCGTGGACGAGACCGCGGACCTGGACGAGGCGATCAAGGGCGTGGTTCAGTCCGCGCTGGGATTTCAGGGCCAGAAGTGTTCAGCCTGTTCGCGGGTCATCGTCGTCGGAGAAATCTTCGACGAATTCTCTCTGCGGTTACGGCACGCGGTGGAAAGTCTTCGCATCGGTCCGCCCGAGGAGCCGGGTAATTTCATGGGACCGGTCATTGACGCTGCCGCACGCACGAGAATTCTCGATTATGTGGAAGTCGGCGCACACGAGGGAAAACTCCTGCTTGCCAAAGAAGTCCACGGCGAGGGATTCTTCGCCGGCCCTGCAATCATCTCTGATGCCCCGCACGATTCGAGGATCGCGCAGGACGAGGTGTTTGGGCCGGTATTGGCGCTCTTCAGAGCCACGAACATCGATGATGCGCTCCGTATTGCCAACGATACGCCATACGCTCTCACCGGCGGGATCTTCTCCAGGAATCCCGCGGTCATCCGGAAGGCAAGACAGGAATTCCTCGTGGGAAACCTGTACATCAACCGGAAAATCACCGGCGCGCTCGTTGGACGACAGCCTTTCGGTGGATTCGGCATGTCCGGAGTGGGCTCCAAGGCGGGCGGACCCGACTATCTCTTGCAGTTCCTGCACGTGGCCAGCATCAGTGAGAATACCTTACGCCGCGGTTTTGCTCCTGCCCGGCGGACCGGAGCTGCCGTGGACTGACGGTGTGCCCGAATTTTGCCGAAGGCCTTCGCCGTTACGAAAGACTGGTGAGGCTCAGTGGGATATAATAATATGATTACATCGGTTGGAGAGACCCAGCGGGCTGGCGCAACAGGGCGGAGGCAGCCGGAAATAGAAGACGCGGCATATGTTTTTGTGGCATAATTAGGTGTTATCGCGATTCTTCTTCCGCTCGAAACCTGGTACGATGCGTGAGGGGTGGGGATGAATACCGACCGGAATTCCGATATGAGCGACCCTGGTTCCAGTTCACGGCAACTGGCGGACAAGATTCGTACAACGCTCGTTCATCAAATTTATACTCAAGCTCTCACCGGATTCAGTGGCGCCCTATTGGGCGCGATCGTCCTCACCGTCTCGCTCTGGGATCTCCTGCCCCGCTCGTATCTCACCCTATGGTTGGGGCTCTACGTGCTTGCTCACCTGGTGCGACAGTCGCTGGTGAGATCGTACTTCAAAGTCGGGCCTGACAAGGGGGATCCTTGGACCTGGGAGAGGAAATTAGCCCTGGGGAACTTCTTCGGGGGGGCGATGTGGGGCTTGGCAGGTATTGCGCTGTTTCCGGAAAATTCCGTCCAGCATCAGTACATGTTGGCGCTCTTCGTCGCGGGGATCAGTTGTGGAGCCGCCGCCTTCTACTGGCCTTCCACCGCGGCTTGCCTTCCAACGATTCTCGTGGAGCTCCTTCCCCTTGCCGGCCGCTTCTTTTACCAGGGCCATGACACCGGCATCCTGACCGGCATCGTGATTCTCATGTTCTGCGTTGTCGTGTTGCTCATGGCTCGTCATTTGAAATCATTCGGTGTGGAATCGGTGAGGCTGCGGTTGGAGAAAGAGGGTCTCCTGGAATCGCTGTGGAAATCTCGGGATGAGCTCGAAACAAGGGTCCAAGAGCGTACGACCGAGCTCTCCCAGGTCAACGAGGCGTTGGTGAGTGAAATCGAGGAAAGGACCCAGGCGGAGGAATCTCTTCGCAAGTCTGAGGAGAGATACCGTCTGGTGGTGGATAATGTTCAAGAATCGATCTTTGTATCCCAGGACGGATTACTGAAATTCGCGAATCCACGAACGGTTGAATTGTATCAGTATTCCGAGCAGGAGCTGCTGTCAAAGCCGTTTACGGAATTCATTCACCCGGATGACCGAGAGATGGTATATCAGAAACACGTGAAAAGGCTTTCCGGAGAGGATTTTCCCAAACGCTACTCTTTCAGGATCTTGCACAAAACCGGCGCGATTAAATGGGTTGAGATCACCAACGTGGCGATCCAGTGGGATGGGCGCGCCGCAGCTCTGGCCTTCATGACCGACATCACAAGCCGCAAGGAAGCCGAAGAGGCCCTTCGACAAAGCGAGGAACGGTATCGTTCCTTTTTTGACACCTCCCGTGACGCGGTATTCATGACTACCCTGGACGGGCAGTTCATTGACGTCAACGACTCAGCCCTCGAGCTGTTCGGGTGCGCTCCCGACAAAAGAGAGGATTTGCTGGGGAAAAATGTGGCCGCCTTCTATGCCTATCCCGAGGAACGAAACGCTCACGCCGGACTGGTCGCAAGGATGGGGTTCTTGAAGGAATACCCTGTGGATCTTCGGAAAAAGGACGGGACGATTATTCACGCGCTGATTACGACGGTCGTGCGGAAAGACCATGACGGTAGCGTGATCGGATTCCAGGGGACGATCCGGGACGTCACCGACCGCAAACACGCGGAGGACGCCCTTCGCGAGAGCGAGGAACAGTATCGTGTACTCTTCGATAGCATCAATGACGCGCTCTTTGTGCATGAAGTGAATGAGGACGGTTCGCCGGGATGCTTCATCCAGGTCAACGACGCGGCGTGCCAGCGGCTCGGTTACGCTCGGGATGAATTGCTGAAAATGAAGCTCGGAGACATCGTTGACCCGGAAAGCTACCGAAAGCTGTCTGCAAAGCGAGCAGAATTGCTCACCAAGAACAGAGCGCTTTTCGAAGGAGTGCACGTAGCCAAGGATGGGCGACGAATCATCGTGGAAAGCAGTGTCAGACTCTTTCAGTGCCGTGGGAAACCGGCTGCGATCTCCATCTCCCGAGACATAACAGAGCGCAAGAAGGCGGAACAGGAGCTCCGAGAGAGTGAGCAACGTTTTCGGGCACTTCTCGAGGATGTTTCCAGTGTTCCGGTTCAGGGTTACGACGAAGAGAGGAGGGTGGTTTTCTGGAATTCCGCGAGCGAGAGACTGTATGGCTATTCCAGAGAGGAAGCGTTGGGTAGACGCCTTGAAGACCTGATCATTCCTTCGCACATGCGTGATGGCGTCGTGGCGGCCATTCACAATTGGGTCACCAACGGCGAACGAATTCAGGCAGGAGAGCTGGGCCTCATGCACAAGGACGGCTCCGTTGTCCCGGTCTATTCAACCCACGTCATGCTCGACGCGCCCCGCGGGGGGAAGGAGTTGTACTGTGTCGACCTGGACCTTGCCGATCTCAAGAAAGCAGAGGAAGAAAGAGCGGTTCTCAGGGATCAGTTGAGGGAATCACAAAAGATGGAGGCCATCGGCACCCTTGCCGGAGGCGTCGCTCATGACTTCAACAATTTGCTGCAAGTTACTCTCGGTTTTTCTGAATTGCTGCTGCAAGACAAGGGCGAGGGACACCCGGACCATGCCGACCTGTGGAGAATATTTCAGGCAGCCAAGAGCGGAGCCGAACTGGTCCAACGTTTGCTCACCTTCAGTCGGAAGGTGGAGCCGCAGTTGGTTCCGATGAGTCTGAACAAAGCCATCGTACAGGTGGCTAAATTGCTCAGGCGCACCATTCCCAAGATGATAGACATTCAGACGAGTCTGTGCCCCAACCTGGCAACAATCAATGCAGACTCAAACCAGATGGAACAGATCGTAATCAATCTCGCCATCAACGCGCGTGACGCGATGCCGGACGGAGGAAAACTTACGATCTCGACTGAGACCGTCACGCTCGACGAGGAGGCGCGAAGGCTTCATGTCGAGTGCAAGCCGGGAGAATACGTGTTGCTGACCGTAACGGACGCGGGGCACGGAATGTCGAGAGAAATCGTTGAACGCATATTTGAGCCTTTCTTCACAACAAAGGAATTGGGACGGGGAACCGGGCTTGGTCTTGCCATGGTTTATGGCATTGTCCGGCAGCACAATGGGTACGTTCGCTGTACCAGCGTCCCGGGAAGGGGCACGACGTTTCAGGTCTATTTTCCGGCTACGGAGCCGGGGATTTCACCTCAGGCGCAAGAGACAATTGTCCTGCCGTCATCGGGAACGGAAACGCTGTTGCTTGTCGATGATGAGGAATTCGTGAGAGATCTGGGCAGCAGGATTCTCAGCAAGGCGGGGTACGTAGTGCTCGCTGCAAGAGACTGCCGAGAGGCCCTGGATCTGTTCAGGAAAGGCCGGCCAGGCATTTCCCTCGTGATTTTGGACTTGATCATGCCCCACGTCGGCGGCAAGGATTGCTTGATGAAGATTATCGAGATCGATCCCGCCGCGAGAGTTCTCGTCGCTAGCGGCGATTCGTCGGACAGAGCAGTGAGAGAGTGCACGGAACTGGGCGTAAGAGGATTCGTGGCCAAGCCGTTCCGATTCAAGGATTTGCTGACTGCGGTGCGCAAGGCCCTTGATGAGACCTGACGGGTTGACACCAATGCGCTTTCCAATCGGCAGTCGCACAGCAAGCTCGGTTGACCGAAGCGCCTTCGCCTCGGTATACTCATCCTCCGCCGCGGCACTCCAGCAGGTTGCAGCGCGATGACGTGAAGTGGAGGACCTTGGAATGACCATACCCAAAGTGGCAATCGTTCGCTACGATAGACCTCTTGATTCGGTTAAGACAGCGGTTGATCTCTCCGAAGGGCTCGATTATCTGCCCCGCAAAGCCAAGGTCTTTGTGAAGCCCAATATCGTGTTCTGGACTCGCTTCGTCCCGTTTCCCAAGTGGGGCGTCCTAACAACCTCCCGCGTCGTTCACGACATCGTCCACGTGCTCAAGGAGCGGGGGATCGATGACATCACCATTGGTGAAGGCACGGTGGTTTACGACCGGAAGGACTACGAGACGGCTGCCCACGCCTTCGAAACACTGGGCTACGGCTCCCTGACGAAGCGGTACGGAGTGAAGTGCATCAACGTATTTCAAAGGCCCTTCCAAAAGGTGGACCTCGGCGGCGACGTGGAGCTCGCTATCAACACCGACATTCTCGAGAGCGATTTCGTGGTGAACATCCCGGTTCTGAAAACCCACGCACAAGCCGTGGTGAGCCTTGGAATCAAGAACCTCAAAGGAATGTTGGATATCAGGTCGCGCAAAAAATGCCATTCAGCGGACCCTCAGCGAGATCTCCATTACATGCTGTCCAAGCTGGCCAACAAAATACCGCCGTCGTTTACTATTGTGGACGGCATCTATTCGAATGAGCGCGGCCCTTCATTCGACGGTACGATCAGAAGGAGCAACATATTGGTCGCGTCTCGGGACATTCTCTCCGCGGACAAGGTGGGAGCGACAATCCTCGGGTATGAGCCGTCCCAGGTCCCTCACCTGGTGTGCGCGGCGAAGGATTGGGGGAGGACGACCGATCTGGCCGACCTCGAGCTCGTGGGCGAAAGGATCGAGGACGTGGCCATGAGTCTCGAGCACACCTTCGCGTACAACGAGAGCGGCACCCTCCCGGTGTTCATGGAGAAAATGGGCATAGCAGGCCTGTCGTACCCGAAGTTCGATCTCAGTCTCTGTACGTACTGCTCCGGGATGACCGGGCTGGTGATTTCGGCCATAGCGAGCGCATGGAAAGGGCAACCGTGGGACGATGTGGAAATCCTCACCGGCAAGTTCATGAAACCGACGCCGGGCCGTAAGCACACGATTCTCTTGGGCAAGTGCATGTACGAGGCAAACAAGGACCACCCCGAAATCGGGAAAATGATCGCAGTCAAGACCTGCCCGCCGAATCCTGAAGCGGTCGTGAAAGCACTCCATCAAGCGGGGATTGAAGCAAATCCCGACATCGTGCGGTCAAAGGACACGATGGCGGGGAAGTATATGAAACGATACAACGGCAAGCCCGAGTTCGACGAATCCTTCTTCAGAATTGAGTAATACGGGTGCGCTTTCAAAGGCGCAGCATCGCCGGCCGCCGTGTCGAAAGGGACTCCGGAGTCCGATCCGGCTGCCCGGTCCGAAGCGCAGGAGACGTCCCTGCATAGGCTCGACAATGTGCCCACGCCACCCCGTCAGGTGGATACACAGTGGATTGACCCGGCGGCGGAGGTGGGAAGACGAACATCCTCACGTACGCCAGTCCCACGATTGCGCACAAAATAGTTATGATTACGATAGCGGTGACGAGCTTCAATTTTCTGATGAGCATGATGTACCCCTTGCCACGTGGTCGAAGCCGGTTGGAGTAGTTGCCACATTTCCTGATCCGCTTCACGACGCCGGCTGCGGGACTCCCGAACGAAGGTTTTACGGCTTTGCGTTGTCCGCAGTGAGGGAGTTCGGCAGCCGGCCGGCCTCCAATCCAATACTAAATCTTTGCGACGGCTTGAGAGCTTCGCACGTGGCAACGATCCAAGCAACCGGTCGATCACAGAGAGAATTGTTCGGTTCGTATTCGGCTGTAAGGCACACCTTCGGCCCGAAGGGCCCGTATGACGTTCGCGGTCATTGCTGGAGGACTGCAAACGTAAATCCCCGCGTCCTCGAACGGACTCCCAAGGAATTTCCTGATCTTCTCCCGATCCAGGTGACCTGTCTCGCCACTCCAACCCGGTTCGGGATTGCTCAGGATATGAACGACTTTGAGTCGTGGGGTTCCGCCCTTCTCCATGGCCTCCAGTTCGTCACGGAATGCCACGTCTCGCTCGGTCCGGTTCGCATAGAAAAGTAGTACGTCCGCTTTCAGCTCAGTATCTCGCATGTGCCTCAGCATAGCCATCAATGGCGTTATTCCGATTCCGCCGGCGATGAAGACAAACGCCCTGTCACTCGGATGAAGGACGTACGAGAAACGTCCGAAAGGGCCTTGCACGGAAGCTTTGTCGCCCGGCTTTGTCAGGCCGATGGTCTTTGTGAAGTCCCCGGATTCCTTGATGGTAGAGCTGACAAATCCGGTCTGGGTCGGGCTGGATGAAATGGTCCAGTGGTGCTCCTCGACGGGAAGATCTCGACCGCGATACAGCGTGATGAAATGAAACTGACCGGGAAGATAGTCCCCCAACTTTTCACCTTCGGGAGGAGCTAGTTTGAGGGTCCACACATTGTGTGTCTCTTGGTTCACTTCGGCAACCGTATATGGGTGGCCGCGAAGGGCCGCAGGCATAATGATCTTGTGATACCCGTACGCGGCAAAGGCCGAGGTGACCAGACCGATCCACAAGACCTGAATCGAGACCGGGCCCAGGTCGTAACCGCCCCACCAACTGTGGACAAATACCGCGGCGACGATAAGGGCCGCCAAGACATAATGCGTCCGACGCCACTGCTCGAATGTAAGGCCGAGAGATCCCGAGAACACACTCAGCACCGTGTGGGTGAGAAGGAGCGTCAATGCAATACGGCCGACCCAGAAGGGCCAGTCTATGAAGAAACTGGTGAGCAATGACCAACCCAATCCGGCATAGGCCATGAGAGTCGGGTGCAACAGCAGCAGGATGGCGACGAAAATCCCCATGAACCGGTGAAAACGGGACACCATGTCCATCCCGAAGGGCTGCTCGATTAGCCGTATCCGCGCCGCGAGCACCGGCTGAAGGATAATGATGCCGAATGCGGCCAGACCGGCTCCCCTTCCGATCTCGAACACAAATGAGTAGTCTCCGTGAACCCTGAGCGCAGCGATGAGGATCAACGGCGAGGTTGCCACCACTATATAGAGAACGACAAGAATGAAAGCTTGCGACACGAGAATCTCCCCCTCACGACAAATTATTCAATTCACGGACCCAAACGATAATGCCCCGCGTTGAAATCTACGGGATCTCTCACAGGAGACGGTTCACCGCAGAGAACCCGGCGGTCGCAGAGGAAATCGTCGCTTCAAATCTCTGCGCCCTCTGCGGTAATCCCGCGCAGAACGCTGGACTTGTTTTCGGCCACGTTCATGCCAAACGAGGTCTTCGCCGAACTTCAAGGTGCGTCACCATAAAATTGCTGTCGCGGGCTCACGAGTAGATGCCGAGCTCTCTCGTGCAAATGCTCCTAACTTCTTTGAAAAAGGCATTGCCCTCCGGTCAGCATACTGCTCCATGCTACTGTCCGTCAACGATAATTTTCTCGCAATCGTTCACCGCGAATACGCAGAGAATGCAGAGAAATCAATCTCTTTCAGATAGGTTACGTCATGAAGCCAGGTGCAGCGTGCCGGATTCCGGGTTGCGCAAGATCCGGCCGCCCCGCCTTGGCCACGAACCGGGACACGCCGAGATTGAAACCATTCTTACTTACGCGCCCTCTGCAGTGAATTCCTCTTTCCCGCTGAAAGCTTACTCAGCATGAATGGAGCCGGTTTGGTCGTTAGGCACGGGTATTCTCCTTGGCAGGATTCAAACAGGAAGTCTTCGGGCGTGACACGGGGGACTAATCCTACTTGCCAGACGGACGAGGAGGAATTACTCTGAAGCACGTGAGACAGGGTAGTCCGGCTGCAGAGGTGGAGAATTGGGCCGACGTGGGAGTTGTCAGCATACTCCTCGGCGGCTTGCACTCATCGGAGGGACACGGGAACGGGCTGTGAGGACTCGAAAGACCCGCCGGAGAGCAGCGGGTTTGCCACGCCGGGAACTATTGGACAAATCCGGCCGTCCTGTTTCGAGTTGTTTTGGAAGGAGGTAGAGCGATGCCTCAGAATGTCTCGGACCCCGATATTTCGGTATCGTGTTTCATGGGAATACCGGTACACCGGTTGCGAACCGACCAACTCATTGCCACGGTTGTTCAGTGGGGAAAGCAGGACCGACTCAGGCGGGTGTACAATGTCAACGCGCACGGGATGAACCTGGCGGCCGAGCATGAGGATTTCAGGCGCTGCCTACAAGATGCGGACCTGGTCTTTTGCGACGGGTATGGTGTTAAATTAGGCGCCGAAGTGCTGGGCATGAACATTCCGGACCGAATGACGCCTCCGGACTGGATCGACGATTTTGCCACTGCCGTCACGGCCGCTGGACAAAGCGTCTTCGCTCTGGGTGATGAGGAAGGAGTCGCAGCCTCTTTCCAGAAACTTCTTGCCGAGCGACACGGCGGATACCGGGACGCGGGAAGCTTTCATGGTTTTTTCGACAAGAGCGGGCCTGACAACGACGCGGTAATCGACCGTATTAATGCCTCAGGCGCTGTGCATCTCCTTGTGGGCTTCGGAATGCCTCTGCAGGAAAGATGGATAGAAGCGAATCGACACCGCCTCGCTGTGAAGGTCGCTTTTTCCATGGGCGCCCTTTTCCGCTGGTACGCGGGTTACGAGAAACGGCCTGCCAAATGGCTGACCGACCATGGCCTGGAATGGATGGGACGACTCGCGAGGCATCCGTTCAAGCACTTCAGAAGGTACGTGGTGGGCAATGCCCTGTTTGTGACAAGGGTTTTCAGGGCGTGGGCTGGTTTGAGCCCGGCATTGAGCTGCTCTCGTGACGAGCGGACCGCGGAGTCGGAATCCAAGGTCGAGAGAAATCTTCCGTTGCGTTGCACGACTTGAACCCTGCTCCCGGACACCGTGTCGTGTTCGGACCTCAAAGACAGCGGCATGGAGATTTAGCCACCGATCGCTGCATCGGGCAAAAGTTCGGCGGTAGAAGGTCCGATCCACGGCCGACAAAGCCCATCAAAGGGCTCGGCCGAGTCCCAAGTCGTGGCACAGCGATCCATTTCAAATACACGAGACGACTTTCTCTCTTCCTCTCTCACTGACCCGGTTCCGAGGTCAGTGCCACTCCACCACGTGACTTGATGTGGTTGCAGAACCTCATTGATACGTATCACGGATGCCGGATTCTGTACGGCGCGGTCCGGGAACCACCCGAAATCTGGGCGCTTCTCGAAGCGCCCCTACCATAACCTTGCCACGCGAGGGGGTTTTGCAACCACTTCTGCACGTCGGATGCAGTGCCACAGAGCGGCGTCCGGTTGGTCTTTCGAGAGCCGCGCGCCTTTCTGTTTTGAAAGCCAGTGGGTATGAAGTAAGATGAAGCGCCCACCGTCGGGTGGCCCCTGCGCAAAGAGGGGGGCGCGACCGCGAAGCGGGTCTGTCGAGGGAAGGCTTGCCGTGACCGGACCTTGTCTTTGCCGTTCTCTCGAAGTCAACAAAATCCTGGAGCCGATTCATGCGCTTCACCATGGCGACGTTGACGATGGTTGTTATCCTGGGTTTGGCAGGTTGCGGGCAGGAACCGAAGAAGGTGGCCCTCCCTCCGCCCGAAGTGACGGTGGTTCAACCCGATGACCGAGAGGTGACGAGATACCTTGATAGCACGGGAACCACGGCCGCGCTGGAATCCGTTGACATCAGGGCGAGGGTTCAGGGATTCCTGGACAGTATCCACTTCAAACCTCGTGCAAAGGTGAAGGCGGGCGATCTCCTCTTTGTCATCGATCCCAGACCCTACCAGGCGAAGGTCGATCAGGCCGGCGCCACCCTGGCGGCACGGCAGGCGGCATCCACGCTCGCTGATGTGGAAGAAAAGAAGGCGAAGCAGTTGCAATCCAAGGAGGCCATCAGTGAGCTCAAGTGGCTCGAGGCCATTGCGCAGCGCGACGTCGCCAGGGCGCAGGTCGATCAGGCCTCAGCCGATCTCGAAGCGGCAAAGCTCGATCTGGACTACACGCAAGTCCGATCCCCCATCAACGGCCACGTCAGCCGGAACCTCGTCGATGTGGGCAACCTGGTGGGCGCTACGGGAAAGACCTTGCTGACAACCGTGGTCAACGACGAATCGATCTACGTGTACTTCAATGTGAGCGAACTGGATATTCTGCCCCTTATTCGCCAGCTCACACGAGAAGACAAGAAGGCCCGGGAGAAGGACGAAACCGCGCCGGCCTTCATGGGCCTCGCGGATGAGGAGGGCTACCCGCACAAGGGTTCCATTGACTTCGCGGACACCAAGATCGATTCATCGACCGGAACGATGCAGATTCGGGCCATTTTCCCCAATCCGGACGGCCTGCTCCTTTCGGGCCTGTTTGTCCGTGTCCGGGTGCCCATAGAAACTCGGAAAGCGCTGCTGGTGCCGGATGTGGCCGTTCAGGCAGATCAGGCCGGAAAATATCTCCTCGTGGTCAATGACAAGGGCATCGTGGAACGGCGCAACATCAAGACCGGGCAGGTAGTCGACGCCATGACCGTCATCCTGCAGGGTCTCAAGGCCGGCGAACGGGTGATCGTCAAAGGCCTGCAGCGGGCCAGGCCGGGTGCGAAAGTCAGCCCTTCTCCATCGGCTGCGACCCCGGCGACCGTTCCGGCGCCCAAAGAGAAAAAGTCCACCCCCTAACCGAGGCACCATCATGTTGAGTCGCTTTTTTATCAGTCGCCCGATCTTTGCCTCGGTGATCTCAATCCTCATTGTGATTGCCGGCGTCGTCGCGGTGTACACCCTTCCGGTGGCACAATACCCCGACATAACTCCGCCCATGGTTCAGGTGACGGCTTTCTATCCCGGAGCCGACCCGCAGGTGGTCGCGGATACCGTGGCCGCTCCCATCGAGCAGGAGGTCAACGGCGTCGAGAACATGCTCTACATGAGCAGCACAAGCGCGAGCGACGGGTCCTACACTCTGAAGGTAACGTTTGACCTTGGCACGAACGTTGACATGGCCACCGTGCTGGTGCAGAACCGCGTAGCCCGGGCAATGGCGAGACTGCCGGAAGACGTCCAGCGACAGGGTGTGAACACCAAGAAGTCCTCGACGAACTTCATCAATATCATCTGTCTCTATTCACCCGACCGCGTATTCAACGACCTCTTTCTCACCAACTATGTAACGATAAACATCAAGGATCAGCTCGCGCGCATATTCGGCGTCGGGGATCTCTTCATTCTCCCGGACAAAGATTACGGCATGAGGATTTGGCTCGATCCCAACCGGCTCGAGTACAACCATTTGACGACCGTTGACGTGGTCAATGCGCTCAAACAGCAGAATGTCCAGGTGGCGGCGGGGCAGCTCGGTCAGGAGCCCGCACCGGCAGGGCAGGACTTCCAGCTCAGCATCAATACCCTTGGCCGGCTCACGGACGTGGAGCAGTTCGAGAACATTATCGTGAAGACCGGAGAAGAGGGCCGGATCACCCGGATCAAGGACATAGGCCGGGTAGAGCTGGGCGGAAAGAACTACACCACGCAGTCATTCATCAACGGCGCCCCCGCTGCAACGATCGTCGTTTTCCAGACACCGGGTACGAACGCTCTCGAGGTTACCAAGCAGGTTCGAAAGACCATGCAGGAGCTGAAAAGGGATTTTCCCGAAGGGCTCGAGTTCAAGATCGTTTACGACGCCTCGGACTTCGTCAACGCTTCGATCCACGAGGTCATCAAGACCCTGGTGGAGGCGTTCATCCTCGTGTTCATCGTGGTGTTTCTCTTCCTCCAGGACTGGCGTGCAACCCTCATCCCGGCAATTACGATACCGGTATCGCTCATCGGAACGTTCGCGGTGATGGCTCTGCTCGGGTTTTCCATCAACATGGTGACCCTCTTCGGATTGGTGCTGGCAATCGGCATCGTGGTGGACGACGCGATTGTCGTGGTCGAGAACGTGGAACGCAACATGACGCAATTCGGACTACCGGGGAAGGAAGCAGCTCTGCGCGCCATGGGAGAGATCACGGGCCCGATCGTCGGCATCACGCTGGTCCTCATGGCGGTGTTCGTCCCCGCAGCGTTCCTCGGCGGGATTACCGGCGAGCTCTACCGCCAGTTCTCCCTCACCATAGCCTTTACGACGTTGTTCAGCGCGATCAATGCCCTTACGCTTAGCCCTGCTCTCTGTGCGTTGCTGCTGAGGCCCCAGCACGAAGAGAAGCGCAATGCGTTCTTTCGCGCATTCAACCGGACGTTCGACCGTCTTACCCAGGCATACACAGCGACTGTTTCCCTGGCCATCCGACGGGTCGGGGTGATGCTCGTCCTCTTCGCCGTTGCCCTCGGCGCCACCTATTTGGGCTTCACGCACGTGCCCGGCGGTTTCCTTCCCGCGGAAGACGACGGCCTGGTGCTCATTGCCGGTCAATTGCCCGACAGCGCCTCGCTCCAACGATCGGAGGCCATTGTCGAAAAACTGGGGGAGATTCTCAAAGAAACCAAGGGCGTGGAAACCTATGCTCTCATGCCCGGATGGTCGCTCATCGACGGGAATGCGTCGAACTATGTCGGCGGGTTTGTGGCCCTGGCGTCGTGGGACAAGCGACTGAAGGAGAGGCGATCCAAAACGGTGATCATGCGGGAGTTGGCTGCTCGGTTCTCTCATATTCAAGAGGCCGTCGTGTTCCCGTTTTCTCTTCCGCCGATAACAGGAGTCGGGCAGAGCGGCGGATTCGAGCTGATGGTCCAGGATCGGGGTGCGCTGGGAGCGGTGGCCCTTGAGCGAGCCACGGACGAATTGGAAAAGGAAGCTGAGAGTCAACCCGATCTGCGAGGAGTGAACTCGACGTTTCGCGCTCAGATTCCCACGCTTTTCGCGGACATCGACCGGGTGAAAGCCCACACGCTCCACGTGCCGCTCCAATGGGTATTCGACACGATGCAGGCGTACCTGGGCTCGACGTACGTAAACGATTTCAACAAGTTCGGTCGAACCTGGCAGCTCAAGGTCCAGGCGGACGCACCGTTTCGCACGCGCCCTGAGGATGTGGGAAAACTGCAAGTCCGAACGCTCGACGGCAAAATGGTTCCGTTGGGAACGCTCGTGAAGGTGGAGGACTCCCTGGGGCCGCAACGTGTCGACCGGTACAACATGTTTCCCGCTGCACGGGTGGCCGGCGACTCCGCGCCGGGGTTCAGTTCGGGACAGGCGATCCAGACCATGGAGAGCCTGGCGCGTTCCGCACTTCCTCCCGGCATGGGTTACGAATGGACCGGAATGGCATTCCAGGAGAAGAAGGCGGGAGGCCAGATCGTGATGGTCTTCAGTCTGGCCGTAATCGTGGTGGTCCTCATCCTGGCCGCGCAGTACGAGAGTTGGAAGGATCCCCTGGCCGTGGTGCTCGTCGTTCCCCTCGCAGTTCTTGGTGCAATGGCCGGTCTTCTCATTCGCGGTATGGACAACAACCTCTACACTCAAGTGGGGCTTGTGCTTCTCGTGGGTCTGGCAGCCAAGAACGCGATTCTCATCGTTGAGTTTGCACGCGAAAAGCGGGCCGAGGGCATGAGTGGTGAAGAGGCCGCGGTAGAGGGATCGAAGCTGCGATTCCGTCCCATCCTCATGACCTCCTTTGCCTTCATCATCGGGGTGCTCCCCCTCGTGGTGGCGGGCGGAGCCGGGGCCGCGAGTCGGCAGTCCCTGGGAACCGCGGTCTGCTCGGGAATGCTCGGTGTCACGGCGCTCGGAATCTTCTTCACCCCCTTGCTGTACACGCTCATGCAGCGGCTCCGGCTTCCCAAGAGGAATCGGGAACAGCCTTGAGTCGTTCGCGAATATGTCGCACGAACTCCCAGGCCCGGTGTTGGCCACGGAATTCCTATGAAAATGCGCCGGGGAGGGATTTTTTGCAGAAACTCCCAATATATTGGCGGCTCCCGTCGGTCGCCGCTTGGTGGTTGCCAACCCGGACATGGGTGCAAGGGTAGCATTTTCATTGTTCGTTGTGCCCGATATCGGGCATGGAAATTCGCAGGAAAGTCCGCGTAGGATCCAGGGAGAGGACCTTTTTTCACAAAGTTCTCCCCCCGTCTTCGCCTTTTCATACGAATCGCTTGCCTCGCCCCGGTTCTGGACGCCGCGTAGACCGGGGGGTATACTGTCAGCGAGGCCCACGAGCCGGTTCCTTACACCGCTTTCCAGGGAACGAGTGTTTGCGCTCCGTCCGGTAGCATGAAAATCCGACGTCTGCTCTATCCTATTGTCATCTTCCTCTTCTTTGCCATCGTGGTGATCTTGCTTGACCTCCAGGCCTTGAGCGCTCCCGTGTACTACGACTCGGCAGGGAACATAATCGAGAAAGAGCACATCTTCGCGTCGCACGGGCTTATGGGTGTTGTGGGGAACTTCCGTCAGCGGCCGGCGCCCATGGCCACCTTCTACCTGAACTACCTCGTGGGCGGGACAAATCCCTTCGGCTTCAGGATCGTCAACGCTCTTGCCTTGGCCGCGGCGGGAGTAATGTTGGCCGTCGTGGTTGGGCTTGCGCTTCGAATCACGCACGCTCCGCCGCGCCTGTCAGACAGAGAGCGCACGGCCCTGGCGCTCGCCGCGGGGCTCATCTTCGTCATTCATCCGGTTCAGGTCTTCGTCACGGTGTATATATGGCAGCGCATGGCCCTGTTTGCGGAGTTGTTCTGTCTGACAGGGCTTGCCGCCTATCTTGCGACCCGGACCGGAAGCTTGAGACCAGCCGCGGGTTATCCGGTCTGTTTCGCTGCGGTCGTGGTTGCGATGTTGAGCAAAGAGAACGCGGCGATATTCCCCGCGATCCTCTGCCTCGCCGAGATAGGCCTCTTTCACGAGGGTTGGAGCAAGCGACTCAAGCGGATGGCAGTTCTGGTCGGGGTGACCTTCGTTGTGGTCGGCGGCCTATCCTTTCTCGAGCGAGCGCATGGAATGGAGAAATTCCATTCAGGGATTGCCGCAACGCTCCAGCGGTATTTCTTCGAAGGCGGCATCACGCCGATCCAGCTCGCGATGAACCAGTGCCGCCTGCTGTTCGATTATCTGGCGATCATCCTTTACCCCGAGCCTTCCCGGTTGCACCTCGTCACCCCCGTGGCGGTAGCGCCCCTGTCGTTTTCCGATCCCGTCACCTTTGCTTCAATGGCAGGAGTTGGCCTCCTGGCCGCAGCAGGTGTCTATCTCTTGAGAAAGCGTCCCTTGAGCGGCCTCGGACTCCTTTTCTTTATAGCCGCCTTGCTCCCGGAGGCTCTCCTCATACCGCAGTACCTCTTTGTGGTCTATCGAGCATCCTTTCCCATGGTGGGAATTTTGCTCGTGGGGGCCGACCTCTCCGCAGGCATCCTGGAACGAGCCCATAAGGCCGGATCCGGTCGTGCAATCCGGGTCGCCGTGGCCGCGGCATTCTGCGTGGGGATCGTTTTCATGGGGTCGGGGACGCTTTCCCTGGCCAAACGCTGGAACGATCCTGTGGAGCTCTGGAGCGCCGCCGCGCGGAGGGTACCCGCGGGGGACTCGAGAATTGAAAAGATCGGGATGATCCAGATTTTCAACAGTCTCGGCATTGCGTTTCTCAACAAGGGAAAGTTCGAGGAGGCGGCTGACGCCCATCGGCGGGCTGTGGAAACTAACCCCCGTATGGCGATGAATTACGTGTACCTTGGGACGGCGCTCGAGAGGGGGGGGAAGCTCGACGAGGCGGAGTCTGCGCTCAAACAGGCTTTGAGTCTCAATCCCCGTGATGCCCCGGCCCACGAGCTCTTGGGAAGGTTGGCTATGAGCCGGGGGCAGACCGCCGAAGCCCTGGGCGAGTTCAGAAAGGCCGCAGAGATCGAGCCGGAGAACCCCTATCTCCATGTCGCGCTCGGAAGGGCCCTGCTGAAACAGAAGCAATATGCGGAAGCGATCGCCAGTCTCGATGCCGCCCTACGATTGCACCCGCGGTCACCGGACGCCCACTATTCCATGGGCAAGGCCCTCATGGCCACAGGAAGGCTTTCCGACGCAGAGAGCCGGTTTCGCAAGACCTTGGATTTGAAACCTGACTACGCTGTCGCGCACAACGATTTGGGAGTGATTTTCGCCAGGACCGGGCGATTTCACCTCGCCGTGGCCCATTTCAGGGAGGCCCTCAAGATCAATCCGAGCGACCTTCCCGCTCAGGCCAACCTCAGAGCGGCTCTAGCGCAGATCGGAGGGGAACCGGCGGGTGGAGCGAGACAGCGGTGAGCCGCGGCGCCGCATCACGTGCGTGCGGTCGCGGATCGTGCTTTACTTGTTCGACAGGATTGATACAATTCGATGCGATTGCTCCCCAATTCTGCAGGACCTGTGCGAAAGGTGTTTCCCGGAGCCGCGACATGATTCCCCCCGAGGAAATTGATACGAATCAACCGCCGGCAAGTTGTCCGCCAATTGCTGCCAGAGGGAGGCTCTTCGTGGCAGGGACCCCATGGAACCGGGGATTGGAATTTGTCCGAAAATTGTCCCGTGGTTCGTTGATCGCCGTGTCCCTCGGTTGTGTCTTGTTCTTTGGCATCGTCGATTACGTCACGGGAAAAGAGATTACGATATCGGTTTTTTACCTCCTTCCCGTTTCCCTCGCGAGCTGGGTGGGTGATCGAAAAACAGGGATACTGGTTTCGCTCTTCAGCACGCTGACCTGGATTATCAACGATATGATTGAGGGACACTACTATTCCAGTCCCGCAATCGCCTACTGGAATGCGGTGGCCGCGCTGGGCTCCTTCGTCGCCGTGGCCGTGGTTCTCTCAGCCCTGAGAAGCGCATTCGATCAGCTCAAGTGCCTGGCGAGAACCGATCCGCTCACGGGAATCGCAAACACGAGGACCTTTGTGGAATTCGCCGGACGTGAGCTCTCCCGGGCTCGGCGGTACAGTAGCACATTCAGCCTCGCGTACCTGGATCTTGACAACTTCAAGTCCGTCAATGACCGGCAGGGGCACACGGTCGGGGATTGCCTCCTGAGAGCGGTCGCTGCCACGATGGCGACCGAGATCCGCAGCACCGATCTGGTGGCACGCATCGGAGGCGACGAATTCGCGATCCTCCTTCCTCAGATCTCCCCCGAAGCAGCGGTGAATGTCCTGTCGCGAATCCGAACGAAGCTTGGCGCGGTAATGAGCAGCGCACAATGGCCGGTGACGGTCAGCATCGGGGTGATCACGTTCGATGCTCCGCCGGATAGTGTCAATGAGATGATCCGGTTGGCCGACAGCCTCATGTACCAGGCGAAGACCTCCGGCAAGAACCGGATCGTACAGGACGTCTTCCCGACTCCGGCTCACCCGGATCATTCCCGGGCAACGATTGCGGCCCTTTCGCACCGCGGTTCCTGAGGCCGGTCAAGGCGTGTCGGAACGCTGCTTGAGCTGCGACTCGAGCAAAGTTGCAATGACGCGATGCCTCAGCTTGGCAGCCACCTGCAACGCGTCGTTTCCGTACCGATCCTTCGTTTCCACTTCTGCGCCGAAATTCACCAGGATTCGAACGATCCCTTCGTTTCCCGCAAAAGCCGCCCACAGCAGAGGCGTGTCTCCGTCATTGTCCCCGGCATTGACATCCGCCCCCCTCTCCAATAATACCTCGACAATTTCCGGTCGCTCTTCGAACACCGCCCAGTGCAGAGCGGTTCTGCCGTTTTGATCTCGGCCGTCGAGGGCCGCACCTCGGTCGAGAAGGAGCTCGACGACATCCCGGTGGCCTTTTCGACACGCTGCGATGAGAACCGTGACACCATAACGCGTGTCGCGAAAATTGACGTCCGCCTGGTGATCCAGGAGGAGTCGAATCACTTCCCAGTGGCCTTCCTCGGCAGCCCTCGTCAACGCCGTGGCGCCGTCTTCGCTGACTTCATCGAGCCTGGCGCCATGTTCCAGCAGCAGCCTGACCATGCGAGTTCGGCCGGCGAGACACGCCCACATGAGAGGAGTGAGGCCGAGATAGCCTCGAATGCCGATGACAGCCCCGTATTTCAAGAGAAGCCGCGCGATTTCCACGTGGCCTGCGCGTGCCACAGCTATGAGGGGAGTATCCTGATTCCAGTTCCTGCGATTGACGTTCGCTCCATGCTCCAGCAGGAGCTCGGCCACTTTGATGTGTCCCGCGGTGCAGGCCTCCATCAACGGCGTCCTTCCGTGCGGGTCGCGAGCGTCCACGTCCCAGCCCTGGCTCACCAGCGCTCTCACCTGGTGGGCCAACCCCGATCGGGCGGCATAGATAAGGTCATCCTTCATATATAGTAGGTCCGAATCCGTCCTTGACGGCGGAAGCGTTTTCCGTCGAGACAGGGCTCAGTGCTTCGTGGTGCGAATACGGTTGCGTATTCTCGTCCGCTGAGATTGCTTCCCCCGCTCGGAGCGAGGTCGTAATGACAGGCGCCGAGATTGTCACTGCGAGGAGCGGAGCGACGAAGCAATCTCCATGGCAAAATACGTCACCGAACTTATGCCACCCGTTACTTAGAGGGGGTTATCCCGTAACTGAGCGCGAATAACCTTCTTATCAAATTTCCCTACGCTCGTCTTGGGAATCTCGGGAACGATGTGGAAGGTGTCTGGAACCGCCCACTTGGAGATGACCCCTTCAGCCACGAACGCCAGAAGGAACTCGCGCAGGTCATTGGGCGACACGTTTCCACCATACCCCGTCTTGAGAACCACGAGTGCGGCGGGACGTTCCCCCCATTTTTCGTCGGGAACGCCGACCACCGCAGATTCGGAAACGGATTCGTGCCGGCTGAGCAAGCTTTCCAACCGGAGGGACGAAATCCATTCGCCTCCGGTCTTGATGGCATCTTTCAGGCGATCCGTTATCTGCACATATCCCTCTTCATCCATGACCGCGACATCCCCCGTGTGGAGGCGCCCGCCCGTCCAGAGCTCTTCGGACCGCTCGTCGTCTTTGAAGTATCCCTGGGTGCACCATGGGGCCCGCACAACGATTTCACCGGGAGTCTCTCCATCCCGGGGGACCGGCCGACCCGATTGGTCTATCACCCCGAGATCGACCAGCGGTAAGGGAAATCCGGTCTTGGTGCGGTAATCCAACTGTTGTTCGATGTCCCATGTTGTCATGTGCGGTTTCAGATTCGCCAGGGTGAGAATGGGACAGGTTTCGGACATCCCGTATCCATGGAAAACCTCGATGCCCATTTCGAGGGCCTGTTGGGCAAGCCCTCTCGGTAGCGCCATGCCGCCGGTGTTCACCTTCCATCCACGCAGGTCCACCTCTTTTGCCGCTGGGTTATTAATGATCATGTGGAGCACCGTGGGCACGCAATGGGAGAAGGTCACCTTCTCTCTCTGTATGAGCCTGAGAACGTCTTCAGGCAGATAGCGCCCCGGATAGACCTGTTTGGCGCCGAGGAGCGTCGCCAGGTACGGGAATCCCCAGGCGTGCGCGTGAAACATGGGCGTAATCGGCATGTACACGTCACCGGATTGAAACCGTCCCGGCGCGGTGAACCCTGCCACCGCCAATCCCACTCCCAGCGTGTGAAGGACCAACTGCCGGTGACTGAAACAGACCCCCTTGGGATCTCCGGTCGTACCGGTCGTGTAAAAGGTCGTGGCCTGGACGTCCTCGTCAAAATCGGGGAAATCAAACTCCCCTGAGGCTGCACCGAGGAGCTCCTCATATTCACCCGCCATCGGCAGCGACGTGGTCGGCGAGGCATCGGTGTCCCTGATGAAAACGAAGGTCTTCACCGTCCGGAGTTTCGGCGCGATCTGTTCAATAACGGGTATGAATTCCTCGTGGACGAGTACCGCATCATCTTCCGCATGGTTCATGGTGTAGAGGATCTGTTCCGCTGACAATCGCACGTTGACCGTGTGGAGAACGGCCCCCATCATGGGAATGGCAAAGAAACATTCGAGGTAGCGATGGGAATCCCAATCGAGCACTGCCACGGTACTGCCGGGTTTGATCCCCAGTCCGGCCAGGGCGGAGGCCAGCTTCCTGATGCGGCTCGAGAAATCGCGATACGTGTGCCTCACCTTGTCCCGGTATACGATCTCCTGATTCGGAGCGTACGAGATAGTGGTGGTGAGAAGTCGCTTGATCAAGAGCGGATATTCGTACGCCGATTGCGTGCGATGCACTTTTCGCCAACTGTCTGCCATGATATTCGTCTCCTCAAAACCTTCATGCCTCCCGTGAGGCACAACGAAGTATGAAAGTCCTCGGCTTCGATCAACACTCCGTGGCTTCGCCTCGGAGGCAGGGAGCAAAGAGCGCATCGGTGCGCCATAATTTGGAGGGGAGCGGTGTTGTGGAACTGCCGAGAAGCATCGCCGGCCGGGTGGCAAACCTGGAACAAGGCTACCCAGGTCAACTGCGAGGCGTCCCATGCTTTCGGCAACATCACGGCTGCTT
>Ga0172371_10003078_pt1 | contig 26045 bp, 23 predicted proteins | sample Lak12m_FD_114543 | JGI IMG/M metagenome (GOLD analysis project Ga0172371, IMG submission 114543) | Freshwater microbial communities from Kabuno Bay, South-Kivu, Congo - kab_022012_12m | ecosystem: Environmental > Aquatic > Freshwater > Lake | place: Democratic Republic of the Congo: South-Kivu... | reverse complement strand
TCGCCAACGAGGACGAGACCGTCTGGCTCGTGTACAACGGCGAGGTCTACAACTACCGCGAGCTGCGCGCGGAGCTCGAGGGCGCAGGCCACGTCTTCCGCACCCGCTGTGACAGCGAGGTCATCGTCCACGCCTATGAGGAGTGGGGCCCCGGGTGCGCCGCGCGCTTCAACGGCATGTGGGCCTTCGCCGCGGCCGACCTGCGCAGCGCGGCCGCCGACGGCAGCGGTGGCAGGCTCGTCCTGAACCGCGACCACTTCGGCATCAAGCCGCTCTTCTACGCGCGCTCGCCGCGGACGGGCAGGCTGCTCTTCGCCAGCGAGATCAAAGCCTTGCTGCAGGATCCCGAGCTGGCGGCCGAGCCGGATGAGCAGATGCTGTTCGAGTACCTGCAGCACGGCTTCCACGACCACCGCGCCGAGACGTTCTTCCGCGGCGTGTACCACGTGCCCGCGGCCACCTGGATCGAGCTGCCGCTCTCCGCCGCCGCGGCCCCTGACGGCACAGGCGCCGGCCTGCTCACCGCACCACTGCCGAGCACGCCGTACTGGACGCCGCAGCTCCGTGTCGACGGCGGCGCCGACCCGGCCGACTTCCGCCGCCGCTTCCGCGAGAGCGTCGCGCGGCGCCTGGTCAGCGAGGTCCCCGTCGGCTCGTGTCTCTCCGGCGGGCTGGACTCCACGACCATCGTCAGCTTCATGAGCGAGCTGTTGCGGGAGGACGTGCCCGACGCGGCCTCACTGCGCGGCCAGCTCAAGACCTTCAGCGCGGTGTTCGACGGCGACCCCATCGACGAGCGCGAGTACATCGAGACCGCCGTCGAGAGCACTGGCGCCGACACCACGTACACCAACCCGACGTCGCACGAGTTCGTCGGCGAGCTGCGCGAGTTCATCTGGCACCAGGAAGAGCCGATCGTGAGCACCGGGCCCTACGCGCAGTGGTGCGTGATGCGCCTGGCGCGCGACCAGGTCACGGTGTTGCTGGACGGCCAGGGCGGCGACGAGCTGCTGGCCGGCTACGTGCCGTACCAGCTCGTCTATCTGCGCCAGCTGCGTCGCGAGGCGGCCTACGGCAAGCTGCGCGACGAAGCCATGGACTCGCGCGACGTGCTCTGGCCGCTGGCGAAGCGCCGGATCGGCCAGCGGCGCAAGCGTCTGCCGGTGAGCCGCCTCCTGCGCAGGTCGTTCCGGGCGCGCGTCAGCGACCCCGGCTACGGGCGCTCCCAGGACGACCTCAAGGAGCGCCTGCTGCAGGACCTGCTCACGTATAGCCTCCCCTGTCTGCTGCGCTACGAGGACCGCAACTCCATGGCGTTCAGCATCGAGAGTCGCGTGCCCTATCTGGACCAGGGGCTCGTCGACCACATCCTGAGCCTGCCGGACGACGCCATCATCCGTGACGGCTGGAGCCGCTGGATACTGCGCGCGGCGCTCAAGGGCACGCTGCCCGAGAAGATCCGCCTGCGGCGCTGGAAGGTCGGCTTCACGACGCCCGAGATGCGCTGGATCAAGGCGCGGCGCGCCGCGTTCACGAGCCTGTACCAGTCGCCGTCGTTCCAGGCGCGGCCGTACTGGGACGGCGCCGCGGTGGTCGCCGCGTTCCGCGCCTGCTGCCGCGGCGAGGTCGAGGAGAGCATGGTGTTCTGGCGCGCCGCCAACATCGAGCTCTGGCTGCGCGAGCTCGTCGACCGCAGCGTGGTGCTGAGGGACGCGGACGTCGAGGCGGCGCTGACGGCGCCGGCCGAGGTGGGGCCGCGCCCGCGCGGCTCGTTGGCCGAGGGCGGCGACGCCCGCGTGCCGGCGCTTCTGGGCACGGACGCGGCGGCGACCGAGGCGCAGCGCCTGCTCGCCGAGTACGCGCCCAACGACGAGAAGCACCTGTTCGGCACGCTCGGGAGCGACGTATGGGCGCGCCTCCCGCTGAAGACGGCCCTGGTGAAGCGTGGCGACGACCTCGACGAGTTCCTGCGCAGCGAAGTCCTGCCGCACGTGCGCGCCGGCGACGTGGTGGTGATGGCCGAGAAGCCCATCGCCGCCAGCCAGGGACGCAGCTACGCGCTGGACGAGATCAGGCCGACGGCGCTGGCGAAGCTGCTCAGCCGCTCGGTGACGAAGACCCCGCACGGCATCGGCCTCGGTATCCCTGAGACCATGCAGCTGGCCATCGACGAGGCCGGCGCTCCGCGTATCATCGCGGCCGCCGCCGTATCGGTCGCCGGCAAGGCCGTCGGCAAGCGCGGCCTCTTCTACCGCGTCGCCGGCGCCGACGTCGAGGCCATAGACGGCCCGACCTGGAACACCCTGCCGCCGCACAACACCCACGCCAAGCTGGGTCCCAAGGACCCGGACGGCGTGGCCGGCCACCTCGCGGCCGTGCTGAGCAACGCCGTCGGCGGCCGCGTCGACTTCGTCGTCATCGACGCCAACGATCTCACGGCCACGGTGCTCGGCGCCTCTCCCGGCACCCACCGCGAGCGGGCCCGCCACCTGATGCGCGACAACCCTCTGGGCCAGGGCCACGAGCAGACGCCGGTGTGCGTGCTGCGGCGCCTGGGTCCGTTGGCAGCGCCTGTCTGACCTGCGGCCGGCCCTGTCCGTCAGGCGGCCGCGTCGCCTGACGGCGCTGCGCTCCCGGCGCCCAGTAGTGAGGCGAGCGGGACTGCGACCAGGCTCGGGTCGAGGGCCATCGCCTCTCCACCGAGGTACACGAAGATGCCGAGCTTGAACCTCGGGCCGACCTCCTCCCGCAGGCCGCGCAGGTCGCGCAGGTCGCGGCCATGCACGGTTCCGGCACTCTTGATCCTGATGCCGACGATGGCCTCGCCCCGTTCGATCAGCAGATCGACCTCGGCGCCGCCCCCGGTGCGCCAGAAGTGGTACCGGCTCTGGCCGGAGAGGCCGTCCCACGACATGATGTCCGAGATGGCGAACGTCTCGAGCAGGGCGCCGTCCTTGGCGGTGCGCACCGCCGACCGCCAGTCTCTGAGGTTGGCCGCCCACGCCACGGCTCCGAAGTAGACGGCGAAGACCCGCGGCGACTTGACGAGCCGCTTGCCGACGTTGACGAGGTACGGCTGCAGCAGCCGCAACTGGTACGCGACCTCCAGAAGGCTGAGAGAGCGATCGGTCGTGGAGTACGAGAGGCCGGCGTCGGAGGCGAGGTCGCTCTTGTTCAGCAAGTCGCCGCTGCGGAGCAGGGCCAGCGTCATCAAGCGGCCGAACTCAGGCACGGAGGCGATCTCGGAGAGCCGCCTCAGGTCGCGCTCGAGGAACGTCGCGCGGTAGCCGTCGTACCAGGCGCGGCGCATGGCGAGGTCGAGCCCGAGCGTGGGCGGCATGCCACCGGCCAGCGCGAGCTCCCAAGCAGTGTCGGCCATCCCGGGCGCCGCCGTCGGGAGCACGTTGAGGTACTCGGCGGCGTTCGCGGCCGCGCATGCCTGGTCGATGGTCGCCGGACGAGGCGCCTCAGTGGTCTCCGACCACGAGAGCGGCAGCAGCTCGAGGTAGCCGGCCCGCCCGGCAAGGGATTCGCTGACGCTGCGCAGGCGCAGCAGGTTCGCCGAGCCCGTGAGAAGAAACCACCCGGGGCGCTGGTTGCGGTCGACCGAGAGCTTGACCGCGCGAAGGAGGTCTGGAGCGCGCTGCATCTCGACGATGACCGTGAGTCCGTCCGCCCCGGCGATCAGGCCATCCGGGTCGGAGCGTGCTGCGGCGAGCGTGGCCGGTTCGTCGAGCGTCAGGTAGCTGCCACCCATGCGGTCCAGCACCTGACGCGCGAGGGTGGACTTCCCCACCTGCCTGGCGCCCGTGACGATGACGGCACGCATGAAGCTGAGCCGCCACAGCACTGCTTCGGTCGCATGGCGAGCCAGGGTTCTCATCGCATGCACTATCACCACAAGGCGGTGAGATTGCAGGCATTGCCCATCCTCTGACCCTGCGTCCGCTCCTTCCCGAGGAGGTGGCCGCGCAAGGCTCCCGTGGCGGGCGGACCGCCGGGCGTTGTGCCTCTGGGACACGCGTCAAGGTCCGCGCAGGGCGGCCCTCGGCCGGGCGGCGCGGGCGCCCGGCCCGTGACCGTCGCCGCCACGCGGTGTATAAGAAGGCGTCAGACGTCGCGGCGGGAGGGGACCGGTTGAGCATCGTCGAGGTCCGGGATCTGAAGAAGCAGTACGACCCGCCCAAGGGCGTCGTGGCGGTGGACGGCGTGAGCTTCGCCATCGCCGAGGGCGAGATCTTCAGCCTGCTCGGGCCCAACGGCGCCGGCAAGAGCACCACCATCTCCATGCTCTCCTGCCTCCTCAGGCCGAGCGGCGGCGATGCGACCATCGCCGGGCACTCGGTCACCAGCGACGCCCAGGCGGTCAAGGCGCTCATCGGCGTCGTGCCCCAGGACATCGCCCTGTACCCGGACATGAGCGCCCGCGAGAACCTGGTGTTCTGGGGCAGGATGTACGGCCTCTCGGGGGCCGAGCTGCACAGGCGTGTGGACGAGGTGCTCGAGCTCATCACGCTCACCGATCGGCAGAAGGACCGCGTGGAGAAGTACTCCGGCGGCATGAAGCGGCGCGTGAACATCGGCGTGGCGCTGCTGCACAAGCCCAAGGTCCTGTACCTGGACGAGCCCACCGTGGGCATCGACCCGCAGAGCCGCCGGTCGATACTCGACGGCATCCTGGCGCTGCGCGACCAGGGCATGACGATCCTCTACACGACGCACTACATGGCCGAGGCGCAGGAGCTCAGTGACCGCGTCGGCATCGTCGACCGTGGCAGGATGATCGCCACGGGCACGCACGAGGAGCTCGTGAAGACCATCGGCGAGGAGGCGCACGTCGAGCTGCGCGTCGACCACGGCCTCGAGGCGATGGTCGAGCGCTGGCGCGGCGTGGCCGGGGTCACCGACGCCTCGCTGAACGAGGAGCACGCCGTCCTGCTGGTACACGACGCCGACCAGGTGCTGCCGCGGCTGTTCGAAGCGGCGGCCGCGGCCGGCTCACGCATCACCGAGATCAACGTCACGGAGCCCAACCTGGAGATGGTGTTCCTGCACCTCACCGGGCGGGCGCTCAGAGAGTAGACGCGGCGCCCGCCGCCCGACTGTGGCCCCAGCCTGACGTGAGACGCGTCTTCGCCATCGCCTTCAAGGACCTGCGGAGCACGTACCGCAACATCCCGGCCCTGGCGATGATGCTGGCCGCGCCGCTCGCGCTCTCCGCCCTGCTGGGCTTCGCTTTCGGCGGCAGCAGCGGGTACTCGGTGGCGGCCACCAAAGTGGCGGTCGTGAACCTGGACACGGCGCCGGCCCAGGGGTCGCAGACCCCCGCCGCCGGCGCCGCCATCGTCGACATCCTCCAGAGCCCGGACCTCAAGGACCTGCTCACCGTGAGCGAGAAGGCCTCGGCGCAGGCCGCGCGCACGAGCGTGGACGACGGCGAGGACGTGGTCGCCGTCATCATCCCGGAGGACCTCAGCAGTGCCATCTTCGGCATAGACGCCGCTGCGCCGCAGACAGCGGCGGTCGAGCTGTACCAGAACCCCACGCAGGGCATCGGCGACGCCATCGTCCAGAGCGTGGTCGGGCAGTCGCTGCTGGCTTTCAACGGCGCCCGCGCCGCGGCCGTGGCCGCCCAGGGCGTGGCCACGGCCAACGGCGACGCCGACGGGGCCGGCACCGCCGCGCAGAAGGCGGCGGCGGCGTTCGTGCACCGCTCCGAGGGCAGCTCCCGGACGCTCGCGGTCGCGAGCCGCGCGCCGGACCTCAGGGGCGGGCGCGCGGCCAAGCAGGTCGGCATCACCGGCCTCGTACTGGCCGGCATGATGATCTTCTTCATGTTCTTCGGCGCCTCCAACGTGGCCCGGACGATCCTCACCGAGGAGCGCGACGGCACGCTGCCGCGCCTGTTCACCACGCCCGCGACCAGGTCGTCCATCCTCGGCGGCAAGTTCACCTCCACCTTCCTCACCGTGCTGGTGCAGGCGGTCATCATCATCGTCTGCGGGCGCCTGTTCTTCGGCATCGACTGGGGCGCCCTGGACGCCGTGGCGCTGCTGATCCTCGTGGCCGCCGCCGTGGCCGCGAGCCTCGGCCTCTTCGTGATCTCGCTGGTGCGCACGCCGGCGCAGGCCGGGGCCATAGGCGCCGGCGTGTACCTGGTCCTGGCGCTGCTGGGCGGCAACTTCACCGGCACCGCGCAGAGCGGCACGACCTACGCGACCGTGCAGCGCTTCACGCCCAACGGCTGGCTGCTGGTGGGCTGGAACGAGATCCTGCGCGGTGGCGGGATCGGCGACATCGTCCGCGCGCTGCTGATCCCGCTGGCGTTCGCCGTCGTGTTCTTCGCCGTGGCCGTGTGGCGCTTCCGCAAGCGGTTCGCGTGAGGATGCTGTGAGCCGCGTCCTGACACTCGCGCGCAAGGACCTGCTGGAGACCCGGCGAGACCGCCTCGCGCTGCTGTTCACGCTCATCATGCCGCTGGCCTTCACGGCCTTCTTCGGGATCATGTTCGGCGGTGGCAGCGACCGTCTGCCGCTGGCCGTGTGGAGCGGCGACGCCGGGCCGGCCGCGCAGCAGCTGCTGGCCGCGGTGCAGCAGTCGGACGTGGTCACCGTGCAGCGTATGTCGCAGGCCGACGCCGAGCAGGCGGTGGCCGACAACAAGGTCGCGGCCGCGCTGGAGATCCCGGCCGGCTTCTCGGACGCCGTGGCGGCCGGCCAGACGGCGACCGTGACCGTGGTCGGCACGCCCGGCTCGAGCGCCGCCCAGACGGTGCAGACGGCCGTGACCGCCATGGCCGGGCGGGTGGTGGCCGGCGAGCAGGCCGCCCAGGCCGCCGTGGACGCGGCCGGCACCGGCCCCACGCAGGGCGACGCGACCCCGGAGCAGGTGCGCGACGCCGCGCTCCTCATGGCGCGGCCGCTGGCGGCGCAGGCACTTGCCCTGCCGGCCGCGGTCATCAAGGTGACCGAGGCCGGCAGGGCCGCCGGTCAGGTGCCGTCCGGCTTCGTGCTCAGCTCGCCGGGCATGCTCATCAATTTCATCCTCTTCAGCCTCATGAGCGCCGGCATCGCTCTCATCGAGGAGCGCAAGAACTTCACCCTGCAGCGCCTGGTGACCACCCGCGTGCGGCGCTGGGAGCTCATCGCCGGCAAGTTCCTGGGCATGTTCGCGCTCACCTTCGTGCAGCAGATCATCCTCATCGCCGTCGGCCAGTTCGCCTTCGGCGTCGACTACCTTGCCGACCCGGCGGCGCTGCTGCTGATGATGGTCGCACTCTCCTGCGTGGCCTCGGCCATGGGCATGCTGATCGCCGCCGTGCTCACCTCCGAGCAGGCGCTCGTGGCCACGGTGGTGCTCACGTCCATGGCCGTGGCGGCGCTCTCCGGCGCCTGGTTCCCGCTGGAGATCGCCGGCGAGGGGTTCCAGTTCGTCGGCCACCTGCTGCCCACGTCGTGGATCCTGGACGGCATGCGCGGGATCGTGATGCGCGGCTTCAGTGTGGCCGACGTGCTGCCGGCGTTCGGGTTCGCACTGGCGTGGGCGCTGGGGCTGTTCGGGCTCGCGGTGTGGCGGTTCCGCCTATCGCAGCGCTGAGGGGCGCGGCGCGCGACCGGCACGGGGCCGGCCGCCGGCCGCTGATCTCAGACCCCGCAGAAGCGGAGCGCGATCAGCGCCACGGCGCAGGCGTGGTCGACAAGGTCGTCCACCGGCACGTACTCGTTCTCGCGATGCGCGGACTCGAAGCCGCCGGGCCCGAAGGAGATGGTCGGCGTGCCGAAGCGCGTGAACGTAGCCGCGTCGTGCCACGAGTCGAGGGCCCCGATACGGCCCTCCCTGCCGAGCTCGGCGGCCGCCCCCAGGGCGAGGCGCACGATCTCGTGGTCGAGGGGCACTTCTGCAGGGGCCGTCTCGGCGATGAACTCCACCGTCGGCGGGTGTTCGGCGAGCCAGGGGTCGGCGGCCGCCGCCGCCTGCAAGCAGGCGGCGATCTCCTCGCGCACGCCCTTGCCGTAGCCGGCCGGGTCCAGGCGCACCGGCAGGTACTGGGCGTCGCAGGTGATGACGCAGCTGTCGGGGTACGTGACCATCCACTCGCCGGCGTGCAGCGTGGTCGGCACGATGTCGGGCGGCGCCAGCAGCGGGTGCCGCCCGTCGGGCCGCGTGCGCCAGTCTTCGCGCAGGCGGCGGATGCCGTCGAGGACGAAGCCCGCCTTCTCGATGGCGTTGACGGCGCCGCCCTCGCGCCACCCGGCCTGCGGCATCTCGGCGTGGCCGCTGCGGCCCGGCACCGTGATGCGCACGTTCTGGGTTCCGCGGCAGGCGGCCCACACGTCGAACCCGGTCGGCTCGCCGCAGATGCCGGCGTCGGCGGCCACGCCGTGCTCGGCGACGCGGATGCCGCCGGCGCCGCTGGACTCCTCGTCGGTGTTGGTGGCGACCACCACGTCGCCGCGCAGGCGCACGCCCTCGGCGCGCAGGCACTCGAGCACGTGCGTGAAAACGGCGATGGCGCCCTTCATGTCGTTGGCGCCGCGCCCGTACAGGCGGCCCTCGCGCACCTCGGCGCGTAGCGGGTGGCTCTGCCAGCGCTCCAGGTCGCCGTAGGGCACGGCGTCGATGTGACCGTTCAGCAGCAGCGCGCGCCCTCCGCCGGCGCCCGCCAGGCGGGCGGCCAGCTGCGGGCGCCCGGCGAAGTCGAGGTCGTAGGGGATGACGGGCGACTGCCCGGCGACGAAGGGCTCGGGCTCCCACACCTCGACCTCGGCGCCCAGGGCGCGCAGGCGGGCGGCGAGGATGCCCTGCAGCCGGGCCTCGTCACGCGCCGGCTCGTCGGCCTCCCTGGCCGTGGTGTCGCAGGCGACCAGCTCGGTCAGCAGCCCGATCAGCTCGTCGCGTCCGGCCCGCACCCGCTCGAGCACCCGTTCTTCGACCTGCGTCGTCTCGCTCATCTGCTCCTCCGGCACTCGCTGAGTGTGGGTCAGTCAGCCTCTTCACGGAGGCCGTACGCCTCGCGTGCCTGCTCGGCGCTCACGTACCCGTCGAGCACGTCGGCGCGCACCTGCTCCCGGGGCCGCTCGCGCGGGTCGCCCCAACCGCCGCCCCCGCTGGAGCGCACGGCGAAGGTCTCGCCGCGGCGCAGCCACAAGCCGACACCCTTGCCGCCGGCCTCGCGCCTGTCGGGGCCGCCCGGGTGGAGTGTGACTGCGGCCCGCGCGCCCTGACCGCCGCCTGCGGCGCCCCACGGGCGCGTCTCGTCGAGCGTCTGGTCGGCGTACCAGCCCGACACCTCCGCGGAGTCGGCGAGGATTTCGTACCGCCGCTCGAGTGCGAGTCCGCCGCGGTGTCGTCCGGGGCCGCCCGAGTCAGACACGAGCTCCGTGCTCAGCACGCGCAGCGGCGCTTCGACCTCCATGGCCTCCGCCGACATCATCGCGCAGTTGCCCATGTGCGTGTCAACGCCTGACATGCCGTCGGCGGCGGCGTGGCCGCCCATCCCACCGCCGACGATGTCGGCCGCCAGGTACGTCTCGTGCGTGTCCGGGTGCAGGCCGGTCACATTGAAGGTGGGGAACGACACCGAGCAGCCGGCGGCCGCGCGTTCGGGACACGCGTCCAGCAGCGCCTGGAGCATGAGGTCGGCCACCTTCTGCTCCGTGAGGTGCCGCACGCTGACCGGCGCCGGGAAGACGGGGTTCAGCAGACACCCCTCGGGGACGTGGGTGGTGATGGGGCGGTAGGCGCCCTCGTTCTGTGGCACGTCCGCGGCGATCATGCAGCGCACCGCATACCACACGGACGAGACGGTGGAGGCGATGGGGCAGTTGAGGCTGCCTCGGGTCTGAACGTCCGTGCCGGTGAAGTCCGCGTGCACGCCGTCCTCGCCGACGGTGACCGCGACCTCCAGCCGCAGGGGCCGCTCTCCGTAGAGGTCAGGGTCCATGAAGCCCACGGCGCGCCAGGTGCCCGGCCGCATGCGCCGCAGCCCGTCGCGCACCACGGCCTCCGTCGAATCCCACATCCCGGCGATGAGCTCCTCCAGGCGGTCGGGCCCGTAGCGCCGGCAGATCTCGGCGAAGCGCCGCTCGCCGGTGCGGCAGGCGGCGATCTGCGCGCGGATGTCGCCGAGCGTCTCCTTGGGCACGCGCACGTTGGCGCCGATGACGTCGAAGAGCGCCTCGTCGGGCTCACCGGCGCGGAACAGCTTGACCGGCGGCAACAAGAGGCCCTCCTGCCACACCTCCACGGCGTCGGCCGCCTCGCTGGCGGCGGTCTTGCCGCCCACGTCCATGTGGTGCGCGTTGGTGGCCGCGAACCCCATGTGACGGTCGCCGGCGAATGTGGGCATGGCGATGATGACGTCGTTGGCGTGGGTCGCGCCGTGATACGGGTGGTTGGTGATGAAGACGTCCCCGGGCTCCAAGCCGCCGTCACCGTACCTGGCGACGAGGCGGGCCATGACCGAGGACATCACCCCCAGCTGCGCCGGCAGGTTCTCCGCCTGGCTCACCAGCTCGCCGCGCCGGCCGAAGATGGCGCACGAGTAGTCGAGCATGTCGTAGATGATGGCCGAGTACGCACTGCGCCGCAGGGCGCGGCTCATCTCCTCGGCCGCCGAGACCAGGCTGCTGGCCACGACCTCGCGGGTCACGGGGTCGGCGTTGCTCACAGTGTCACCTCCACGACGATGGTGCCTCGTTCGTCGGGGCGCGCCACGTCGCCCGGCGGCACCCACAGGGTGGTGTCGAGCTGCTCCACCACCAGCGGGCCCGGGTACTCCTCGCCGGGGAGGAGCCGGCTGCGGTCGAGCACGGGCGTGTCCAGCCAGCCCTCCCCGTGCACGTACACCTGCCGCCGCCGGTCGTGCTCGTGGCGCGGCGCGATGCGCTCTCTCCAGGCGCCGCGCGGCACGTGGCCGACGCCCTCCACGCGCAGGTTGACGAGCTGCGTGGGCTCGTCGGCGGAGTGATGCCCGTACACGCGCTCGTGTGTCTCGTTGAAACGGCGCACCAGCGCCTCAAGGGCCCCGTCCTCGCCGTCGAGGGGCTCGTCGCACGGGATGGTGAGCTCGTAGGCCTGCCCCAGGTAGCGCATGTCCACGGAGCGCCGAAAGACGGTGGCGGCCGGCGGCACGCCGTCGTCCAGCAGCCGGCGCTCCGCCTCGTCGTGCAGCTGCTCGAACAGGCGCTCGGCGGCGCCCAGGTCGGCCTGCGCCGTGGGTGCGATGAACGAGGCCAGCATGGAGTGGCGGATGTCGGCCATGAGCAGACCCACCGCCGAAGTTATGCCGGGGTGGGGCGGCACGACCACCCGCGGGATGCTGGCCTCGCGGGCCACGGCGCAGGCGTGCATGGGCCCGGCGCCGCCGAAGGCGACCAGGGCGAAGTCGCGCGGGTCGAGCCCCTTCTGCACGGTGATCACGCGGATCGCGCCGCGCATGTTGGTGGTGGCCAGCGCGATGATGCCCGCTGCGGCCTCCTCGACGGAGAGGCCCAGCGGCCGCGCGACGTCGCGCTCCACGGCCGCGCGCGCCGCAGCCGCGTCCAGGGTCAGGTCGCGGCCGAGCACCGTGTCGGCGCCGAGCACGCCGACCACGAGGTCGGCGTCCGACACGGTGGCCAGCCGGCCGCCCTTGCCGTAGCAGGCCGGCCCGGGCTCCGCGCCGGCGCTCTCCGGGCCCACCCGGAGCCTGCCGCCGGCGTCCACGCGGGCGATGCTGCCGCCGCCGGCGCCGATGGTCTCGATGTCCACCATCGGCGTGCGCAGCGGGTAGCCCTCGACCTCCTTGATGTGCGTGCGCCCCGGCTCGCCGCCGACCACCGTGGCCACGTCGCAGCTGGTGCCGCCCATGTCGAAGGTGACCAGGTCGCGAAAGCCGGCCGAGAGGCCGAAGAACGTGCCCCCCACCACACCGCCCACGGGCCCGGAGAGGATCGTGTTGACCGGCCGCTCCCTGGTGGTCGCGGCCGTCATCAGGCCGCCCGACGACTGCATCACGTGCAGGCCCGCGGACACGCCGTTCCCGCGCAGACGTTCCTCCAGGCGGCCGATGTAGCGGAACACCGGGCGGATCACGTAGGCGTTCACCGCCGTGGTGCTCATGCGCCAGTACTCGCGGTACTCGGGGCTGACGCTCGATGAGAGCGACACCATGCAGTCCGGCATGACCTCGGCGGCCAACTCGGCGATGCGCCGCTCGTGGGCCGGGTTCATGAACGAGAACAGCAGGCACACGGCGAGCGTCTCGACGCCCTCGGCGGCCAGACCGGCGAGCACCTCGCGGGCTTCGTCCTCGTCGAGCGGCGTCACCACGGAGCCGTCGGCCGCCACGCGTTCTGTGACCTCGCGGCGCAGGCGCCGGGGCACGAGCACCGGCGGGCGGCCCTGCACGACGCTGTAGAGCTCGGGCCGCTGCTGGGTGCCGACCTCCAGCACGTCACGGAAGCCCCGCGTGGTGAGCAGCGCGGTGCGCGCCCCCTTGTGCTCCAGCAGCGCGTTGGTGGCCACCGTGGTGCCGTGCACGAGGAAGTCCACGGCGGCGGGCGCGCGCCCCGCCTTGTCGAGGACGTTCTGCACGCCGGCGGCGAAGGCCACCGACTGGTCGCCCACGGTGCTGGGCAGCTTGTCCACCCACACCTCGCCGCTCTCCGCGTCGAGCAGGCAGATGTCGGTGAAGGTGCCGCCGACGTCGACTCCCAGTTTCAGCATCTGTGCGCTCCCATCGTGTCGCCGGCTCGCGCGCCGCGCGCCGTGGCCACCAGGCCATCGGTCTGGAGACGGAATAATCCGTCTGGACGAATCATAGCGCTCCTTGTAGCATGGCCGTGCCGTCGTGACAAGGGGGTCGAGCCCATGCGGAGAGCTGAAGACACGTCCGGGGCGGCGCCGCGCGGCGCGGCGGCCGGCCGCGGCGCCGAGATGCCCGCCACCGCGCAGCGCGTGCTGGAGGCGGCCAGGCGCATCATCACCGAGCGGGGTCTGCCGGCCCTGACGCTCGACGCCGTGGCCGCCGAGTCGGGCGAGTACCGCTCGGCGATCCGCTACCACTTCGGCGACAAGGCGGGGCTCCTTGCGGCCGTCATGGACTCCACGGCGCTCTCGCCCACGACGCTGCCGCTCTTCGCGGCGGTGAGCGCCACGGGGACGGAGCGGTCGCGCGCCGCCGCCCACGTGGCCGCGCTCCGCGCGGTCGCGGACGACAGGGAGCAGTTCCGGCTCTTCTGGGCGCTGCTGCCCCACATGCTCAACGACCCGGGTCTGAGGACCAGGCTCGATGGGCTCTACGAGAGGTACGCGTCCATCAACAGGGAGGCGTTCGCGGTCGCGGCGGCGAGCCCGCGGGACGAGCGCCGCCTGCGCGGGCTGGCGCGGCTGCTGACGGCGGCCTGCGACGGACTCGGCCTGCTGATGTGTCTCCACGACGACCAGGGTGACGAGGCGGCCGGCGGCGCCGCATGGCAGGAGGACGTCGGCGCCGCCTGGGAGGTCCTCGAAGAGGTGCTTGCGGAGTACGTGCGGAGGTGTGCGACCCCGCCCCTCGCGGCGGAGTCGTCTGACGGGAGGGGGCAGCTGTGAGGATCGCGGTGGTCGGCGCCGGCGCCATGGGTCGGTGGGCGGTGAAGGAGCTCGGCCTGAGCCCCGAGGTGGACGAGGTGGTCGTCGGCGACTTCGACGAGGGGCAGGCGGCGGCGGTCGCCGCGAGCCACGGCGGCGGCAAGGGCCGGCCGGTGCGCGTGGACGCCCGCGACCGAGAGAGCGTGAAGGCGGCCATCGCCGGCTGCGGCGCCATGGTCAACGCCACGCAGCACTTCTGGAACATCGAGGTGATGCACGCCGCCGCCGAGGCCCGCGTGCACTACACCGACATGGGCGGGCTCTTCCACGTGACGAAGCAGCAGGTGGAGCTGGACGGGGAGTTCAAGGCCGCCGGCGTCACGGCGGTCATCGCCATGGGCGGCGCGCCCGGGGTCACCAACATCCTCGCCAAGCACGGCGCCGAGCAGCTCGACGTGGTCGAGGAGGCGCACGCCCTGTGCGGCAACGTCGATCACACCGACTGGAGCGGCTACGACGGCTGGGTCCCTCCGTACTCGCTGGAGACGCTGTGCGACGAGTTCAGCGTGGTCGCCCCGGAGTACATCGACGGCCGCTGGGTCGGCGACTTCATCGGCGGGCAGGGCGAGGAGGCCATCGACTTCGGTGCGCCGGCTGGGGTGCTGGAGGCGCACTACACGATCCACTCCGAGCCGTTCACGTTCTGGCACACGTGGAAGGACCAGGGCCTGAGAAGCGCCACGTTCAAGCTCGCACTGCCGGCGGAGTTCACGGGCCAGATGCGCTTTCTCAACCGCATCGGCATGACGCGCACCGACGAGGTCGAGGTCAAGGGCGTGACGGTGCGACCGCGCGACGTGCTGCTCAAGGTGGTGAGCGAGGTCGCCAGGCCGACGATGGTGGTGCTCGACGACGTGGACTACCTGGCCGGCGTGGTGCGCGGGACGAAGGACGGGCGCCGGATGGAGTGGCGCGTGCGCGCCACCGTGCCGGCGCACAAGGAGCACGGCGCCGGCGGCGGCGACGTGGACACCGGCGTGCCGCCGGCGATCGTGGCGAAGCTGATGGCCGCCGGCGAGATCTCCAGGCCCGGCGTCTTCGTGCCCGAGCAGATCGTGCCGTGCGCGCGCTTCTTCGCGGAGCTCGCGCGCTGGGGCGTGACCGTGGACGCGCAGAGCAGGGAGGTCCTGGCCGGGCCGGGGGCGTGAGGCCGGCACCGGGCCCGATGGCCCCCCTGCCGCCGGTCCGCGGCAGACGCGAAGAGCCCTCGCTCGTGGCGCGGCGGGCGTGCTAGAGGCGGACGCCTGCGGGCTGCGGCGGCAGATGCCGGTCGAGCAGCTGCTCGAGCATGGCGCAGCTGGGCAGCGGGTCGCACCCGCGCGGGTCCGAGAGCGCCTGCATGGCGAGCCCGTCGGCGGCGGCCAGCTGCAGCAGCGCGACCGCGTCGGCGCGGCAGGCCAGCGCAGGGTCGGCGCTGGTGCGCAGGCCGGCGGCCATGAGGTCGACGAGCCAGCGGTCGTGCGTAGCCAGCAGCTCGCTCAGCTCCTCGTCCCGCGTGAGCACCGGGAGGAGGTCGAAGAACACGCGGAAGCTGGTCATGTCGGTGAGCAGCTCGCGCGCGGAGCACACCGCCCGTACCTGGCAGGCCGGCCCCTCGCCGGCGCCGCCGATCATGCGCACCAGCAGCTTGCGCTGTGCGTGGAACTGGGCCTCTACGAGCGCCAGGACGAGGCCGCGTTTGTCGCCGAAGTAGTAGGTGATGGACGAGGGCGGTTCGCCGGCTTCGCGGCCGACCGCCTCGAGCGTGAGCGCCGCGAAGCCGCGCTTGCGCAGCACGCGCTGTGCTCCCCGCACCAGCTTGCGTGCCACCGGGGCGAGTTCGCCGAGGGGGTCGCCGCCGGGCGGGAGCGCGGGACCGGTCGGCGTGGCCGCGGCGGGACCGGGCGTGCCGGCTCCGCCGCCGGCTGCGGCGTCCGGCGCCTGCTGACCGCGGTCGCGCCGCGCCTCGTGGCAGAGCGCCAGCACCATGTCCTCGAGCAGTGCATAGACGGCCGCGTCGTCCACCTCGCCGGGGCGTGCCAGCAGGCTCACCGCCATGCCGTCGCCGACCGCGAGCACGAGTGCGGCGAGGGCCGCCAGCTCGTCGTCGGGCAGCCCCGTCGGCGAGAGGAAGCGCCGGTGCAGGTCGCGGTAGGAGCGCATCAGCCCAGCGAGGTGCCGGCGCGTCTCGTCCCGCCGGGTGAGGTTCGCGAAGAGGTCCTGGTACATCTGCTGCTGGATGACGAGGTGACCGAGCTGCCGCTGCGAGTCGATGAGGGCGCCGATGCGCAGCTCGGACTCCGGCGGCAGGGTCTCGGCGGTGTGGAAGAGCTCGACGTCCAGGTCGTGCCACAGGGAGTCGACCAGCAGGGTCATCAGGGCCGCCTTGGTGCCGAAGTGGTAGGTGACGAGGGACTTGTGCTCTCCGGCCTCGTCGGCGACGCGCTGCAGCGTCACGCCGGCGTAGCCGTCGCGCTGCAGCACGCGCTGGGCCGCGGCGAGGAGGCGCTGCGCCGTGGGCGCAAGGTCGCTGGTGATGTAGTCGGCGGACAGGCCGGCAGCCTGTCCGCCCTGCCGACGCGTGGCACGCATGGCGTTCGCGTCCTCCTTCTGCTCGGCCGCACGGCAGGAAGATCAGCCCTTGACAGTCTCTGCGGACGCCCTATCATACCGTGCATCTGGTTTGGCCGGTCAACCAAGAAATCAGGGCGGTTGGCCGGGCAGCCGCGTTTCTCGGGTGGTGCCGCCTGAGGGGTCTGAGGGCCCTGCGGTGCCGCCGCCGGACGGGCTCTTCGTGACCCGTCTGAACACACGCACGACGACACAAGGGGGAGACGAGTGACTCACGACATCAAGTCCCAGGAAGGCATGACGCGGCGCGAGATCGTCTTCGCTGGTGCGGCCGGCATCGCCGGCCTCGCCATCGGCGGTGGCGTGGTTGGCGCCATCACCAGCGGCAGTAGCAGCAGCGACTCCGGCGGCGGCGGCACGACGACCGCCAAGCCCGTCACCATCGGCGGCGCTTTTCCGCTCACCGGGGTGTCCGCCGGCGACGGCGTGGAGGCAAAGCGCGCCTTTGAGATGGCCGCCGAGGATCTCAACGCCGCCGGCGGGGTCGCGGGCCGCAAGGTCGAGACGGTGGTGCTCGACATCGAGAGTGACCTCGTCCCCGACAAGATCCGCAACGTGCTCCAGCGCCTCGTCAACGAGAGCAACGTGGCCGAGATCTCCATGGTGTTCACCGAGTACGTCAACAGCTCGTGGGATCCGGTGGTCACCAAGGGCATCCCGACCTTCCACGTCAACGCCTCGATCATCAACACCGACTGGGTCAAGGAGGATCCCGCGACGCGCGGCATGGTCTTCGAGTCGTGCCCCAACGAGACGCACTACGGCCCCAACCTCGTCGGCCTGCTCGACCGTATCCAGCAGACCGGCAAGTGGACTCCCAAGAAGAAGAACGTGGCTATCGTCACCAGCACCGACCCGTACTCCGTGCTCATCGCCGAGAACTTCCGCGACGGCATCACCAAGCAGGGCTGGGATGTCGCGCTGTTCGAGAAGGTCACGGCGCCGCTCTCGGAGTGGGGCCCCGTGCTCGCCAAGGTCCGCGAGGTCGTCCCCGATCTGCTCGTGAACACCGACTGGCTGGCCACGGACCTGGCCGCCTTCACCAAGCAGTTCATGGCGTCGCCCACGCCGTCGCTTGTGTACGAGCAGTTCGGCCCGTCCACGCCCGAGTATCTCGAGCTGGCCGGCGACGCCGCCGACGGCGTCATCTGGTCCACCACCGTCGGCGTGCTCCCGGACAAGATGGGCGAGGACTTCCGCGCCAAGTTCGACTCCAAGTTCGGCGTCAAGATGGGCTTCAGCACCGCCGGCGCCATCTACGACCAGGTGATGCTGTGGGCCGCCGCCGCCGGGCTCGCCGGCGACCCCGAGGACTACCCGCGCGTGGTCAAGAACATCCAGACCGGGATCCATCGCGGCATCGTCGGCACCGAGCACTTCGACACCGCCGACAACCAGGCGTACTCGTACCCCTCGGACATCAACGACCCGAGCCTGGCCATGCCGCTGCTCTCGTTCCAGATCCAGAACGGCGAGCAGATCTGCATCGACCCGTTCCCGTACCCCACGGGCGAGTTCGAGCTGCCGCCGCAGCTCTCGTGAGCGCGCCGTGACGGCCATCCTCGAGACCGAGGGGCTCACCAAGCGCTTCGGCGCGCTCGCGGCCGTCGACGCCGTCGACTGCGAGGTCGAGCAGGGGGAGGTGTTCGGTGTCGCCGGCCCAAACGGGGCCGGCAAGACCACCTTGTTCGACGTGATCAGCGGGCACGCGCGCGCCACCGAGGGCGTAGTGCGCTTCAAGGGTCACGAGATCCAGCGGTTGCCGGCGTACTCGATCTGTCACATGGGCATGGCGCGCACCTATCAGGTGGCCTCCGTGCTCACCACGCAGACGGTGCTCGGCAACATCGTGCTGGCCTCGTACTTCGGCCACAAGAAGCGCGCCGTGGCCGGGTTCGACTACGACGCCGGGGCGGTGGAGCGCGCGGAGGAGGCCGCCGAGTTCGTCGGCCTCCAGGGCGCGCTCGCCGACCCCGGCGAGCTGCTCTCCGCGTACGACCGCAAGCGCGTGATGTTCGCCTCCGCGCTCGCCACCAACCCCGATCTGCTCCTGCTCGACGAGCCGGCCGGGGGCCTCAGTGACGACGAGTGCGTGCACCTCATCGACCTCATCCGGCGCGTCAAGGAGCGCGGCATCACGGTGATGATCGTCGAGCACGTGATGAGCGTGCTCATGACCGTCTCCGACCGCGTGATGATGATGCACCAGGGCGGCAAGTTCTACGTCGGCACGCCACGCGAGGTGCAGGCCAACCCCGACGTCATCAAGGTCTACCTGGGTCATGTGGGGGCCGAGTCCGATGTCATCCTTGAGGGCCGCGCCCTGCAGGAGGTGGACGATGCTTGAGGTCAGCAGTCTCACCGCCGGCTATGGAGCCGCCACGGTGCTCCAGGACGTGAGCATCTCCGTGGACGAGGGCAAGTTCGTCGTGGTCACCGGCCCCAACGGGCACGGCAAGACCACGCTGCTGCGCGTGCTCAGCGGGCTGCTGCCGGCAGACGGCGGCGACATCTCGTTCCTGGGCGAGCGCATCAACGGACGCTCGGCCGCGAGCATCGTGGCCCGCGGCCTGGTGCACATCCCGCAGGGCGACCTGCTCTTCGTCGACCTCACGGTGGAGCAGAACCTGTACATGGGCGCCTACCTGCGCGACGCCTGGCGAGGGCGCCGCGAGCGCATCCGGCGCGTGTACGAGCTGTTCCCGCGCCTGGAGGAGCGGCGCACCCAGCAGGCGCGCACGCTGTCCGGGGGTGAGCGCCGCATGCTCGGCATCGGCCGCGGCCTCATGAGCCGGGCGCGGATGCTCATGGTGGACGAGCCGGCGCTGGGCCTGGCGCCGGTGCTCGTGCAGGAGGTGTACGCGACGCTCGACCGCATCGCCCGCAGCGAGGCCACCGTGCTGCTCGTGGAGGAGACGCTGGCCAACGCCAAGGACATCGCAGACTACGTGTACCTCATGGACACCGGGCGCATCGTCCATCAAGGCACGATGGCCGAGTTCGGCGAGGACGTCCTGCACTCCACCTATCTCGGCAGCAAGGGGGCCTGACGCATGGACACCTTCGTACAGGCCATCATCAGCGGACTCGTGTTCGGCGCCATCTACGCCGTCATGACCATGGGCCTCACGCTCGTCTACGGGTGCCTGAGGACACTCAACATGGCGCAGGGCGCGTTCGGCATGGTCGGCGGCTATGCGGCGTGGCTCGTCACCACCAACGCCGGGGCGCCGCCGTGGGTCGGCTTCATCGCCGGGGCCGCCGCGGCCGCCGGCGTCGGCGTGCTCACGCACTTCATCTCGGTGCGGCCGCTCGTCGGGCGCAAGGACGTCGACTTCGAGATGACCGCCTACATCTCCACGCTGGTGGTGGCCATCATGTTCTCGGCCGCCATCATCCTGCTGTTCGGGGCACGCAACAAAGCCATCGAGCCGCTCGTGGAGGGGCGCCTCAAGGTGTTCGGCACCGTCACCGTGGCGTGGCAGCAGATCGCCGTGGCCGTGGTCGCCTTCCTGTGCCTGGGCGGCCTGAGCCTCATGCTCAGCCGCTCGCGGCAGGGGCTCAGCATCATGGCGGTCGCGCAGCAGTTCGACGCGGCCCGCCTCATGGGCGTGCCCGCGGGCCGCGTGTACTGGGTCACCATGGCGCTGGCCGGCCTGCTCGGCGGCATCGCCGGGGTGCTCCTGGCTCCGCTCTACTTCGTCTCGCCGTCGGCCGGCGACCTGCCGATCCTCAAGGGCCTCACGGTGGCCGTCGTCGCCGGCCTCGGCAGCATCCGCGGCACCGTGTATGCGGCCTTCATCATCGGGCTCATCGAAGCGCTCGTGGCCACCTACGTGGGCAGCCTGTGGGCGCTGCCGGTGCTGTTCGCCCTCATCGTCGTGTTCATGATCGTGCGGCCCTACGGGTTGTTCGGCAAGCCCGAGGAGGAGCGGCTTTGAGCGCCGCGACGCAGCCCGTCAAGCCGACCGAGAGGGCGACCGCCGGTCGTGCGGCGCTCGCCCGGCAGCTGGCCTGGGGCAAGACGCCCGTCCTGCCGACGGTCGTGGTCGTCGCGCTCGTCGCGCTCGTCCCGTTCGTCTGGCAGAACGACTACATCATCAGCCTGTTCACGCTCATCCTGCTGTTCAGCATCATGACCCAGAGCTGGAACATCACCATCGGCATGTGCGGCATCTGGAACTTCGGCCAGCTCGCCATCATCGCCATCGGCGGGTACACCATGGGACTCCTCACGATCGAGCTGGGGCTCAACCCGTGGCTGGCGATGCTCGTGGGCATCGTGGCCGGCGGCGTGGCCGCCGTCGTCATGGTCCTGCCGAGCATCCGCCTGCGAGGCATCTACGCGTCCATGCTGACGTTCGCGTTCGCCGAGGTGGTCCGCTTGCTCATCATCGCCGACAGCTCGGGGTTCACGGGCGGCCCGTTCGGGCTCAGCGGTGTCAAGGGGCTCTTCGACGGCCTGTCGCCCATTTGGGCGTTGCGCTCGTACTTCTGGCTCACGCTGGTGTTGTGCGCAGCGGTCATGCTGTTCGTGCACCGCATGATGAACTCTCCGTTCGGCATGGGGCTCGTCAGCCTGCGCGAGTCGATCCGCTTCTCGATCGGCATGGGCATCAACCGGCGCGTGCAGTTCATCATGGCCACGCTCATCTCCGGCCTCATCGCGGGGCTGGGCGGAGCGCTGTACGCGAGCTTCTACCACGGCATCACGCCGAGCTTCATGGGGCTGGGTCCGATGGGGCTCATGGTGATCATGGTCGTCGTCGGGGGGCTGGGGACCGTTCGCGGCCCCATCATCGGGGCGCTCGTCGTCACCATCCTCAGCGAGCTGCTTCGCGACACCGTGATGTGGCGCCTCGTGGTGCAGGGTGCGCTTCTCCTGATCATCCTGGCGTTCTGGCCGGCCGGCATCGACGGGCTGCTCTCGCGGCTGTGGGTGCGGGCGCGGGGCTGGATGAACGCGGATGGCGGCGCGACAGAGCCTGTTGTGGCGGCCGTCGGAGCCGGCGAAGTGCCGGCCACCGGCGAGGCGCAGGTGCTGACGGCGGCCGGGGCCGAGACCCCGGTGGCCGCCGCAGTGGCCGCCGTCCCGGCGGCTGGGCCCGCCAAGAAGCACGGCCGCTTCATGACCTGGCTGAACGCCGACCAGCCTCAGGCCGGGGCGCAGAAGGAGGCCCGGAAGGAGGCCGCACCGGCAGTGAAGCCCGCGGACACCGCGGCACCTGTGCCGCCGCCACCGCCGGTCGCCCCCCAGGCCGAGGAGGCCGGCGGCGGAGGAGGCAGCAAGCCGCAGAAGAAGCAAGGCCGCTTCATGACGTGGCTCAACGCCGACCAGCCGCAGGCCCAGAAGGGCAAGCAGGGCGGCGGCGAAGACGGCGATGCGAGCGGCTGAGGCCGAGCGGTCACGACCGAGACCACACGGCGGCGGGGCGCGCGAGCGCCCCGCCGCCGCTCTGCTGGGGGAAGCTCCCGCGTTTCAGTCGCGCTCGGCCGGCGCCGATACCTGCGGTGTCACCGTCGTGGGAGGCGACCATGCGACCGTTCAGGGCGAAGTGCCCCAACTGTGGCGCGGTGTTCGAGGAACCCCGCCACCTCACGCTGGTCCACGTGCTGTCGACGAAGTTGCTCACGTGCCCGGCCTGCGGCAAGAGCGCGATGATGCCGACCAACGTGAAGGACCCGGTCACGTGGCCGCCGGAGGGGTCGGCGCCTGCCGGGACCTGAGCGGTACCCGGGTCCCGGCGGTAGCTCAGCCGGCGCTCGGCTTGATGCTGGCATCCTTGGCCACGGCCAGCTGCGCCTCGACCTCGACGGCCTTGATGATCCCGGAGGGCACGGGGCACGCCGGGTGGACGAGGTGCTGGGAGGCCAGACGCAGCGTCTTGGGGCCCTCGCCGCGGTAGCTGATCTCGGCGTACGGGTCGACCTCGGTCAGTTCGTCGGCGAGGTTGTTGACGTACTCGCAGTCGGACTCGAACTCCAGGCCCACGCAACGCATGTCCTTGGTGGTTGCCTTCACGGTGGTGCAGAAGCCGCAGACACCGCTGTCGATGGTAGAGGACGCCATGTGATCTCCCTATGAGCGTGGTGGAAACGTGGGCGCTATTCTACCCTGCTCGCGCATGGAGCGTGTCGCGCGTGCCTGATGCCACCCCGGCCGAGCCCCTCAGCCGCCGATCCACCCGTCACCGCCTGTGCCGCCGTTGCCTCCGAGGAACCCGGCGTTGCCGCCTGCGCCTCCGTTGCCGCCGAGAAGCCCGAAGAAGCCGGCGCTCCCGCCGTCGCCGCCCGCACCGCCGTTGCCCCCGCCGAGCACGAGCTTCAGCTCCTCGTCGCCGAGCTCCTCGGCCCCCACGGGCGGCAGCGGCAGCACCAGGAAGCGCTCGTCCGCCGTGTCCTGGTGCAGGCGCAGCTCCACGCCGGCCGGCAGGGGGACGAGCCGGGTGAGGTCGGCCAGGAAGTCGTCCCTGCCGGCGCCGGCGAGATCCTCGAGTGCCGGGACAGCCGCGTGCCAGACGCAGTCCGTGTTCTCCAGCACGGTGACCCGGCAACCCGCCGGCAGGGTGAGACCGGCCTCCTTGAGGGTCCCCATCGGGTCGCCGATCAGCTGCGCGCGGTACTCCTCGTCCCTCCACGCCCTCACGACGGCCTCCGCGGCGATCAGCCGCTCGCGGTCACTCTGGCTCATGGCGCCCTCCTCCCCATCTGACACCAGAACTGGTACATGCCAAGGAATGTCTCAGGATACAACCGCTCCAACGACTGCCAGCACGCCAGGTCCGCGCCCGACCCGAACAACGTGCGGGACAGGTGCCGCACGCGGCCCTCGATCTCGAAGGTGAGATAGGTCAGCCCGAGTTCGTCGAGGGCGGCGGCGATGCGCGGGAGCGTGAAGTGCTGCTCGTGCACGTGGAAGAGCAGGTCGCGGCAGCCGCTGGCGTACGAGAAGTCGCGCAGGAGGAGGCAGTAGCGGGCCGGGTGGTCCGGCGGCAGCCCGGCCAGGCGGGCGCGCGCCGCGCGGATGCCCCGCGGAGTGGGCGGCCGGCCCAGCGCACGCACCTCGGCCTGGGCGGCCGCAATGCCTCGCCGCGCGGTCTCACTGTAGAGGCCCACCAGCATGACCCCGCCGGGGCGCAGCAGCCGCACGAGCGTGCGCCAGCCCTCCACCGGATCGTCCAGGTGGTGCAGGACGCCGGTGCAGACGATGGCGTCGAAGCTGCGCTCCCAGCCGTCGAGGCGCAGCAGGTCGGCCTGGTACAGCTCGACCTCTACGCCGAGGCGCGCGGCTTGCCGCGCCGCGTAGGCCAGGCTTGTGCGCGAGAGGTCGAAGGCGGTGACCGCGGCGGGGCGCCAGGTGCAGGCGGCGCCGAGGAGCTCGCGCCCGGTACCGCAGCCGGCGACCAGCAGGTGCGGCCGGCTGAGAAAGTCCGGCGGGTCCCAGCGGCCGCCGGTGAGCCGCCGCAGATGCTGGTCGAGGTCCACGGGAGGCACGCGCGAGAGTCGCTCCCAGCGGGGGTAGGGGTTGGCCTCGTACTGGTCGCGGACGGCGACGGAGGTCCCGGCGGAGACCGGCCTGAGCGACGGGATGCGCCGACCCCGTTCGACGAGCTCCGGAGCGACCTCGCCCGGGTCGTACATGGCGCGGACCCAGGCCGGCGTGGGGGGCGGCGCCGGGGCGGGCTCGGCCGCGGGCGCGAGGGCGGGCGCGGCGGTCAGCCGCGCCTGCTCCTCCGGGCTGACGGCCCAGGCGCCCTCGTTGAGGCGGCATTGCTCGGCGAGCGCGAGGGCCAGCTCCGGGGCCTCGCGCGGCGGGTCCAGGCAGAGCGCTCGCCGCACTCTGGTCAGGGCGCCCTCGACGACGAGGTCGGGGACGGCCGCCTCGCGCACGACGGCGAGCAGCAGCGGGTCGTCCAAGCGTGCGAGTTCCCCCGGGCGCTCGGCGTCCTCGGCAGGCGACGGCGAGGCGCGCAGCAGGACGCAGGCAGCCTGACTGACCAGCTCGGGGTCGACCTCCTCGGCCGTCAGGGCCTCGAGGAGGTGCCGCCGCGAGCGCAGCCGCAGGGCCAGGCCGGGGCGGCGCGACAGGCAGCGGGCCAGCCCCAGACGGCTGCCGGGATGCCCCGGCCGGCGGTCCAGGACGTGCTCGAAGCACTTCAGCGCGGCGCCGTAGTGGCCGAGGTCGTACTCGACATCGCCGAGTGCAGTCCGCAGCGAGACCGCGTCGGGGTACTGCTCGACGAGACCGCGGAGGTGCTGCGCAGCCGCGGCCGCGTTGCCCTGCTCGCACAACAGCGCGGCCAGCCCGATCTGGGCGTCGACCTGACCGCGCTCGAGCGCCAACGCTTGCCGGTAGAAGTCGGCGGCCTCGGCGTGCCGGCCGTGCAGCCGGCGCTCGGTGCCTTGGTGCGCGAGGGCGGCGGCATCGTCTGGCGCCGAATGGATGTCGGGCCGATCCATGGTCGCCCTATTCTGCACCCGCGCCGGTCCTGTCGTGCGGCGCACGACGTCTCGTGGGTGCGCCGCCAGGTGGACGGTCACTTGTTGCTGACCTTCAGCGTCACTCGTCCGGCGCCCATGTCACCCGTGCCTCTCCGGCGATCGCGGGGTAGCCTCGCCCTTGGACTGAACAGCACGAGTCCCAACAGATCTCGCCCGGTGTGCAGTGGGGTAAGGTAGTAAGGAAACCTTACCTTCTGCGACGGAGACGGGCCCATGTCCACACGCGTGGTGAGCAAGATGACGAGCAAGAACCAGATCACCGTGCCGGCGGCCGTGCGCGAGGCGCTGTGCCTCCAGAACGGCGAGTCACTGGTGTTCGCGATCGGCGGCGACGGCGTGGTGACGGTGAGCAAGGCCGTGCCGCTGGACGTGCCGTTCGCCGGTGCGCTCGGCCCCCTGCTCTCCGAGTGGGACTCTGACGAGGACGACGAGGCCTACCGTGACCTTTGAGCAGTGGGAGGTGGTAGTCGTGCCCTTCCCCTTCACGGACCGCGCGGCCGCACGCCGCCGTCCGGCGCTCGTGGTCTCACGGTCCGCGCCGCTCGGCTCCGTCGTGGGGCACAGCGTGCTCGCGATGATCACCAGCGCCGCCCACCGGCGCTGGCCCCTGGACGTGCCGGTGAGCGACCTGGGGGCGGCCGGCCTGCCTGCGCCCTCGGTGGTGCGCATGAAGCTCTTCACGCTCGACGACCGCCTCATCGAGCGCACGGCGGGGAGACTTGCCCTGGTCGACGCTCAGGCCGTGACGGCGTCCCTGGCCAAGACGCTCGGGCCGCTGCCCGGGGAATGAGGAGCGGTGCCTGATGTGGTACGCCATGACGACCATCAGCGCCACCGAAGCACGCAAGATCCTGTATCGGCTGCTCGACGAGGTCGCGGCGTCGCATCAGCCGGTCGAGATCACCGGCAAGCGCGGCAACGCCGTGCTCGTCGGCGAGGACGACTGGCGCGCCATCCAGGAGACGCTGCACCTGCTCTCGATCCGCGGCATGCGTGAGTCGATCCGCGCGGGTATGGCGACGCCGGTCGAAGACCTTTCCGACACGCTCGACTGGTGAGGTGGCGCCTGCTCTCCACGAGGCAGGCGCAGAGGGACGCCAAGCGCTTGGCGGCGTCGGATCTGAAGCCCAAGGCGCAGGAGCTGCTTGGTCTTCTGGCCGACGACCCGTTCCGCACTCCGCCGCCCGTCGAGAAGCTCGTCGGCGACCTCGAGGGCGCGTGCTCGCGGCGCATCACCATCCAGCACCGTTTGGTCTATCAGGTGCTGCCCGACGAGCACATCGTCAAGGTGCTGCGGATGTGGACGCACTGCGAGTGAC
>Ga0172371_10003074_pt1 | contig 26055 bp, 23 predicted proteins | sample Lak12m_FD_114543 | JGI IMG/M metagenome (GOLD analysis project Ga0172371, IMG submission 114543) | Freshwater microbial communities from Kabuno Bay, South-Kivu, Congo - kab_022012_12m | ecosystem: Environmental > Aquatic > Freshwater > Lake | place: Democratic Republic of the Congo: South-Kivu... | reverse complement strand
CCGAGTGAACTCGTCCTTAAGAAGGCCGTGTATCACCCGACTGCCACGGCCGAGACCCACAACTTCCCATCCGGCGTCGCGCCCTATCCTGGAGCGGCCACGGGAACCGGTGGTCGTATTCGCGACAACCAGTGTGTGGGCCGAGGAGGTCTCATCCGCTCTAGCGGTTTCGGAGTCTGCACAGGCAACTACCACATCCTTGGGTTTGAAATGCCCTGGGAGATGGACGAATGGACACATCCTCACGATCTTGCCTCGCCGTTAGATATCCGCGTTAGCGGCACCGACGGCGGCTACGACTACGGCAATTGCTTCGGGGAGCCGAACACACACGGCTTCATCGAAACCTTCGGTATGCAATTACCGGAGGGGTACCGTAGCTGGTACAGACCGGTCGTCTACACCTTCGGTACTGGTGGCATCCTCGACGAACATGTCGAGAAGGGTAAACCCGAAAAGGGAATGCTCCTGGTCCACATCGGTGGCAACGGTCACAGGGTCGGCATGGGCGGGTCATCAGCTAGCAGTCGCGAGCAAGATACTAGCGACATCCAGCTCAACGATGACGCCGTTCAGCGTGACAATCCTGTCATGGGTCAACTTACCGACAGACTCTTCGTCGCTTGCATCGAGCTAAGGGAGAACAACCCACTTATCTCGGCGCATGATCTAGGAGCCGGTGGGGTACTCAACGCTTTCACCGAACTGGCGGATCCAGCCGGTGCTCTCATCAAGATCCGTAACGTTCCTATCGGCGACTATACGCTCTCGGTTTTGGAAATCTTCGGCAACGAGAGCCAGGAACGTGATGCTCTCATGGTACGTCCGGAAGGCTACGAAACTCTGAAGCAGATTGCCGATCGGGCAGGTGTTCCCATCGCGATCATCGGTTTCATCACCGGTGATGGTCTTCTCATCGTCCATGACGACAACGACGGATCCACACCAGTCAAGCTGCCGCTTGCGGCAATACTGGGAGATCTGCCACCAGCGGAGTTTCAATTCACACGCCTGGAGCGTGAACTCCCGGACATCATCCTGCCGCCCGTCGCCAAGTTCCGCGAGGTATTGAGAGACGTCCTGCGCCTGCCGTCTGTCGCCTCCAAGAGGGACCTTGTCACGAAGGTCGATCATACGGTCAAGGGCCTCACGGTCCAGGATCAGTGGGTCGGCCCCTACCAGTTGGCACTTTCCGACTACGCTATGGAAGCTCATTCCTACGTCGGCATGACCGCCACCGGCAAGACTCTCGGCGAGCAGCCAACGATTGGCCTCATCAATGCCGCAGCAGCCGCACACATGACGGTTGCAGAAGCTGTCTTGAGCTTAGCCGGTGTTGGATATACCGAGCTCGCCGAGGCGAAAGGTCAACTCAACTGGATGCTAGCCATCAACCAACCTGGACAAGGCGCTTGGCTGGTCGACTCCGCCTATGCGGTTCGCGACGCTCTGAGAGCAGTCGGGATTGGTATCGACGGTGGCAAAGACAGTCTGTCTATGGCCAGCGACGGCATAGCTCCAGACGGCTCCGCTCATAGAGTCTTTGCACCTGGGCTAATGGTGCTTGCACTCTATGCCCTCGTCGAAGACCACTCTATCCGAGCTACGGTTAATCTGAAACAGCCCGGCAACGAACTGCTACTGATCTCCTGCTCGGACAAGATGCGTCTTGGCGGCACTGCCTTCGCCCAAGCTACCGGACAACTCGGTAATGAAGTTCCGGACATCGACAATCTCGAACGGCTTCAACTCGTGGCACTGGCCGCTAGAAAGCTACTCGAGGAGAATCTTCTCATTTCGGTTCATGACACCACCCGGGTCGGCCCCTTGGTCACCCTAATCGAGATGGCCATGGCCGGAGACCGCGGCGTCAGAGTCAACCTCGATGGCGAGGAATTCTGGTCGACCCTCTTCAATGGTGAAGCCTCGATTGTCATCGAGGTACCTCACCTCGAAGCTGTCCGCGCCAAGAGACTACTCCAGGACATGGGCGTGACCTATACCGAACTTGGTGAGGTCATTCACGAGAAGCTCTTCCATCTTAGCGTCAACAGGAAGCCTTTCCACTCCGAGACCTTGACCAGCTTGCGCCGTGACTGGGAAGAGTCAGCCTACCAGCTGGATCGGATCCAGTCCGGACCAGCTTGTGCCGAGGAAGAGTGGCTCACACTTGGTGACGATCCGGTCACGTCCGTCGAGTTCTACACCTTCAATCCTGATGACCTGCCGACCCCGATTCTCGGTATCAAGCCAAAGGTAGCAGTCCTCTGGGAGCAAGGCAGTAACGGCGACCGCGAGATGGCTGAAGCGTTCCGTCGAGCCGGGTTCGCGTCATGGGATGTCAACATGAACGATATCTCCACTGGCACAGCAACCCTAGACGACTTCCAATTCATCGTTCCTGTCGGTGGTTTCTCCTTTGGAGACACCTTGGGGGCAGGCACCGGATGGGCTGCTACGATGAAGTACGATCCTCGCACCTCTGAGCAGCTGGAGCGCTTCTTCGCACGAGATGACAGGCTATCGCTTTGGGTCTGCAACGGCTGCCAGGCCGGCGCCCTCTACGGTGTCCCTGGACTTGACCTACCAGACGACCAGAAGCCGCTCTTCGTGCAAAACCGCTCCGGTCGTTTCGAACACCGCTACGTTATGCTCGAAGTGGCAGAAGAGACCAACGTCGTTATGCTGCAAGGGATGCAGGGTTCAAAACTCGGCATCTACGTCGCTCACGGTGAAGGTCAACTCTATGTCCCGACCCAGGAGGTCATGGATCGTATCTTGCGTGAAGGCCTTGCGCCATTGCGCTATGTAGGTCCCGACGGCAAACCGACAGAATCCCGTCCGTACAACCCGAACGGCAGCCCACACGGCATCGCCGGGCTTTGTTCACCGGATGGAAAGCATCTTCTCCTGATGCCCCATCCGGAGCGCACGTTCCTGCGCTGGCAGATGGCCTACTCGATATTCGATGGTCTCTTCGAGAACTCGCCCTGGGCGAGGTTCTTCGCCAACGCTCGCGCGTTCTTCTAGGAACCAAAGCACCTACTCGCAATAAATGCGAGAAGCCCCTTCACCGGATCAAACCGGAGGAGGGGCTTCTTCAATTTCAATAAAAAATATAATATAATACCGGCGGAGGGAGTTCCTCTATTTTTTGTTGTCAATTGGCTTAAAAGCCTTGGGTATCCTAAGGGGGATGCAAAGTGAACGACAAGTATGCGTTGGATGGGGTCAACATCGAAGCCGGTGATGACTTCTCAGCTATCGTCGGTAAGGCCGCAATGACAACCTACAAGAACTGCCCCTACATCGAGGTTATCGACCTGTCCAAGGGGCTATTCCGCGGTCCTCGCCCATTTTTCATCAAGGACCTGCCCTTCCAGGCGTGCCTAGAGGGGGCACCCGATGGAGTTGGCACCAAAGTCGTCATCCATGATGCACTCAAGCAGCACGCTGGTGCTGCCCGGGACGTCCTGGCGATGACTTCCACCGACATCACCCGTTTCGGTGGACTGCCTGCCGTATTCTACAACGTCCTTGACGTACGGAGTCTGGGTGAGAACGGCTCGGAGAGCTTCGGCCTGTTTGTCTCGGCACTCGCCGAACTGATCAAAGCTGCGAACGAGCAGGGAATCGTGGTTCATAAGGGTGAGACGGCTGAGCTCGGTGCTTGCATTGGCTCAGACAATCCCCATGCCAACGCTCCCTTCAACTGGGCAGGATTCGCTATTGGCATCTACTCGCCGGACAAGATGATCTACGGCGACAACGTCCGTCCGGGCGATTTCGTCGTCGCGCTTCGGGAGTACGGATTCCGGAGCAACGGTATCAGTAGCGTCCGCAAGGCTTTTCAGATTCGCTACGGGGAAGAGTTCTATGTGAACTCCGATGCGGAGATGGATCTTCGGGCAGCCGCGGTACCGTCTCAGCTCTATGACCGCTTCCTCACAGACATGAATGGCTGGTGCAGGCCAGACTTCCAGCCGATCATCGACGTCGGTCTGATCGCTCACCTGAGTGGTGGCGGCATCGGCAAGTTCTCAGAGCTACTCGCTCCGACAGGACTTTCCGCTGAACTCGACGACCTCTATGACCTTCCCCCGATCATGCGCAAGTGCGCTGAGTGGCGTGGCATGGAAGACCAAGAGGTTTACCGGACATGGAACGGCGGTCATGGTGTTCTGGCCGTCATGCCCGAAGACGAGGCGGGGGACTTTGTGGCTCTCGCTACGGAGTACAGTGTTGAGGCCAAGACCTGTGGTCGCATCGTCAGCTCAGACACCACTCACGTCGCCGTCGCTTCCAAACTGACTGGCAAAACCTTGGTCTTCTAGACCAACATCCCCTCAAGAGAAAGGATTAAAAAACGTCCCTCTTCTCGAGAGGGGCGTTTTTTTTAACACTTTAAATAACATAGTTGTCCGCTTCCATTGCGCGATTCATAAAATCTTCAAGCTCTTTCGCATAAAATCTTTCAGCCCAAATATTCACAGTATCCTGCAATTCTTTGTTCCCTGCAACTTTTCCTTCTATTTTAGGGTCAGACAATACACTTATTTCAAAATCTTTTCTGAAATCACTAATCTCTTTGCTTACCAACAAACTGCTATGTTTTAAACTTTGCTTTTCGATGGCCTTTGCATCCCGATATTGTTTTAAAAAATCAGGAAATTTTGACCGTGCCACCGCCATAATAAGTTCTTTTAAATCTTCACTAATAAGGTCTCTTTGTTCGGCTTCTTTCGAATTGCGGTCAATTACCTCTTGCTGTTTTGGTAACCCTGTTAAGGCATCATTTTGACTATATTTTTCTCGGGAACCAATTGTGTCGATTGTTCTTTGAGCTTCACTATAATCCTCGGAAGTTGGCTTTACGTCAGCTCCTCTTTCACGCAAAGACCTTTTAATGGCGATATTCTGAACCGCCAACGCTTCGTCATGAACCACATCAAATGGTCTTGCAAGATTTTTTTGGACTTCGTCAAATTCTTTATTCTCAATTGCTGCTTGAAACTCCTGTCTTTTTCTAATATTTTTCCTTGCATCACCTGCGTCCGAATATTTCGATTCATCAGCAATTGCCTTTTCTTCGAGTTCCTTCATACCTTTGCCATAGACTGATAAATCACCGGTTTGAACGGCTTTATCATATATTTCACGACCTTCTCCCATAAAAAACTCCTTTTTTATTAAAAAGCTTTCTCTAAAAACTCAATCGGTTGTCTTTTTTTAAAACGATACAGAGCAGCCGGACGATGCTTCCCGCTAGATACTGCTTCGGTTTTTTCCAAAAGACCCATATTGGCATATTTACGCCTAAAGTTGCGCTTGTCTTGTTTCGACCCAAGAATGATTTCATAAATCTTCTGAAGCTCGGTTAGTGTAAATTTAGAGGGAACCAGAGAATAAGCAACGTTTGTATATTCCAGTTTAGAGCGCACCCTCTTAGCGGCATATTTAACAATCTTTTCATGATCAAAGGCCAGAGAAGGTATTTTAATTACAGGAAATAGTTCCGATTCATACTCATCACCTTTGCCTTCCTTCACCAGCTCAATCGGGACCAGAGCAAAATAGGAAACTGTAATAATCTGTCCTCGTGGATCTCGGTCCGGCTGGTCAAAAGTGTAGAGCTGCTCTAGATACATTTCCGATAATCGAGTTTTAGTCTTTAAGATTCTTTTAGCTGCTTCCATGGTAGTTTCGCCCTCCCAAAGGAAACCTCCGGGCAGTGACCATCGGCCTAAAAAAGGCTCGTTGATACGTTTACCTAAAAGAACACATAACTCGCCGTCTTTGATGGTAAAAACAACCACATCAACCGTTATTTCAACTTTCGCCTTTGGTGTATTTTTCACACTTATATTCTATATCTTCTTATTTACTTAAACAAACACTTTCATTTCAAAGTATCTAAAAAATGTGTTGCCCGGACAGATTAGCTCTGCCCGGGCTGGTTGTGGTGCCTCCTTTTCTTTTCGTTAGCCGTCATTCCGGCGGAGATGTACCCCACCGATGTGTCGAGCTTCTCCTCTATCAGTTCAAGGAATTGCTCTTGATCGGTGGGAATACTCCCAGAAAAAACGGGTTTGGTTTCGAAAAGGACCTTGGTAATTGCTTCTTGATAGTCGCGTTGGTTTTGAGGGCCGACTCTAATCCCGGAAGCGATGCCATTCTTGACCCCGGTGAAGTACGGCGACGTGGCATGAGTCTCGGGAAGTTGATAACCGTCGACGTAGCTCCAACCGTCACTATCAGTCAAACGATCGAGGTTGGTAATAGCTAGCTCATCGACCGGCCCATTAGCGGCCAGGGCGTAGCGCAGTGCCACGAAGTCAAGGTGACCAACTCTGAACCCGTGTTGCCAGTCATTGTTGCCGTTATGGTAGTCCGGCACCTGAACCGACAATTCATGTTCTTCAGAGACAAACGGACCGGCCCCATGTCGGACCATATAAGCCCGAGTGAGTCCAAGCCTCTTAACGGGATACCGATAGTCAATCTCCGAAAGAAGCGTCAAAGCGTTGGCTTGAGTGGTGACACTCCAGGTAGTGTATGGATGGAAACCGTAATCTTCATCCAGCAGAACTGCTTGAGCGCCCTCGAAAAGCGTCAGATCCGCCGCCTCCGCCACAGTAGCAAGAGCCGAGCCATCCACGATTGTAACCGTTGCAGCAAAGCCGCGATAGTAGTCGGCTACCAAGTCGATCAACTCAGAGCTTTCGAGGACTTCGAGCTCCTTTTGGGACTGCTCGACCGCCGGCAGATCTTCTAGGATCTCCTGGAGCTGGATTTGTTTCAGGTTTTGAACCCAAGCCAACTTCCTACGCACCAAGGCAGGATTGGTCAGATCGCCAACCGTCAGAGTGAACTCTGGGAAGTGGATTGAATCAAACTTAGTCTCTCCAATCCCCTGACCGCAGCTTCCGTGCCTACCACCGGCGCGCACCAGCTCCCGGATCCGGTTGGCCGCGATGTGCCATGGTGTAATAACTAAAGCGTCGCGGTCTATCGTAATTCGATCCAAGATGTCCAACTCACCAAGTTTCACCAAGTGCTCCGCTTCAGCCATCAGGTTGAAAGGATTCACCAGCATGAAACGAGACAAGTGGGTCCTAGACCCCGGTACAAATGAAGCGCTACCGAACTGAGCAAAGGTGTGGTGACGTCCGTCTGAGGTCACCACGTTGTGGGCTGCTTGAGGGCCGCCATTGTGGCGAACCACCAAGGGGCTATGGGCATCACGGGCCAGAAAGTCAACCATTGACCCCTTGCCGGCATCCCCATAACCGAGATCGGTCACAATAATTGCCTTTTTCATTTTCGGCCTCCTAAGAAAGGGGCTCCGCGTTGCCGCGGAGCCCGGTTGTACTAGAGGCGAGTTGCACCTCCCTCCCCCTCAGCTGGCGGAAGTTCTCCACCATAGGAGGATGCCGTCAGAGCTGCATTCCCGGCCTCGGTCGTTGCCAAAGCGGCGCCTACTACGGCGACGTCCTTGTCCGAAACGCCGAATTCGGCCAGGTCCAGAAGACCATCGGTGAGATCCACCGCGCCCTCGGAGAGTCCAAGGGTCAAAGCGATAGTCTCGCAAACGAGGTCTGCGTCCTGGAGGATGATCGCGTTCTGGCCAAGCAGGTCACGCCAGTAGCAGACCTGATTGTTGCGTGTGCCGCCGAAACCGTAACCCGAACTGGATCCGCCGTCGAAGAGGGTGTCCTCGGGACGGTAGCTGCCCTGAGCAGCGAAGACGAAGTAGACCTCGAACTTCTCCTTAAGTTCAGCCACGATCTCGACGGTCGTGAGGCTCTCCTGGAGCCCGTCGCCGATAAGGCGCCGGACGTGGGAAAGACTCAAGCCGTCATAGACGCGCTCGTCGCCGATGATGAACAGGTACCCCTTCGTGCCGCGCTTGTTGAGAGAATCGAGATCCGTGTGCCGCGCCATGTAATACATGGCGAGCTCATAGGACTCGTGGTTTCCTCCTCCGCCGCCGCCCTCGAGGACAATGTTCTCGAGCTGCTCGTCGCCGCGGTTGTCGGACTCGAACTGTCCTATCTGCAGCGGGATAGCGTCGCAGTAGGCGTCTCCCACAGCGCCGAAAAGGAGCTGGGGGTGCTCGACGTAGCCCTTCCGCTGGAGCATGCCGTGGAGTTGCGGCAGCTTCTGCTGCAGCACCCGCGGAATGCCGCCCATCGAACCGGTGACGTCGAAGATCACCGCAATCGGCAGGCTGTTCGGATGGTCATCCGAGTCGAAAGCCTCGCGAACGTTCTTGCCGGCCGTGTTCAGCTTGCTCGGGTCGAGCATGTCGTGAACCTCGTAGATGCCGGTCCGGTGCGCCGTAGCGCTGTAGTCGAAGATGTCCTTGCCGGCTGCCTTCTTGGCGCCCACTCGAGCAGAGTAGTCACCTACGTTCCAACTTCCGCCTCCCATGGTTCTCACCTTCCCTTCGTTACTTTGTTGGGAGCACAAACTCCCGGAACCTTCTTGGATAGTACGGTTCACCGAAGCGCTCTAAGAGTTCATCGGTTTCGGCCAACAGACCAAAAGCATCGTCGGGTCTCACCTTGTAGTTTGCCTCGAGGCAACTTGCGAAGTAGGCCCGAAAAGCCCGCGGCATCTTTGTTGTGAGCTGGTCCACCTTTTCACCTCCCATTGCATAGACCATGCTCCAAGCCGCCATATAGACGTCAGTGGCCGTCGTAGGGGTTGCCTTGTCGATGATCTCAGCAGGGTACCAAACTTGGTAATCCCCGCTGATTGCCTTCAGGGGCACAAACGTTCCGTCGGTGCTTGTCTGGCTGTAACACCAGTCCACCAACATAACGCCGTGCTGTCCGGGCTGGATTAGGATGTGGTTAGGCCAGATTGCGCCGTGCAGGATTCCTTGGGAATGGGCATAGCCCAGAAGCCAAAGTACCCGGCGCCAAATCTAGACCATATCCAGAGTGGCAATCCCATTAGGATAGAATTGCCGGATTTCTTCCAGGCTGTACCAGCCGTCTAGCCGCTCTAACACGTTCGCACGCCGCTCAACCGAACGGTCATCGCGGTACACGAAAGTGTCATAGAGCTTGGGATAGAAAACCTGGAACTGGGTGTCATCCCCAGACCAGAGCTTCTTCAGGGCCGTTGCCTCAGTGGCTAACAATTCATTGTCCCGAGGCAACCGGGCAATCTTCAGAAGCTGCAGATCAGTTGCGCTGCCCGACTGAACCGAGTACAGGTCAGCAATTTCGCCAGTAAACAGCGAATCACCTACTTCGTACTCATACTTTCGAGCTCGAATAACCACACGAGGAATCTCCCCGTAGCGTCCTTGCGCAGCAGCTGCATTGGCTTTTGCAAGAAACTCTCCAAGTATCTTGAAGGCTTCCTGAGCCAACTCCTTGTCAGCCTCAGTATGGAACTTGTCCGGATGAACGGCTCGAGCTAGTCTCCGGTAGACCTTCTTGATGTGGGCTTCGGGTTTTACCCCGGCACCACAAGGCCCGAAGACTTCCAAGTAGTTTGTGGCCTGAATAAGGTTATCCAGCGCCAGCTTTGGCTCACTCATGGTTCTCACCTCCTTTAACTGGGTCTTCTCTAGTACTTTTCAAGGTTCCTTACTTAGTGGCATTTGCACACTAACTAACTTTAGCCTTAATGTTATTGTACTTTTTACACTTTGTCAAGTACTTTTTTATTAATTTATTGAATACTAAATAACTTATAGCGATCAATCCAGCTCTTTAAATATATATTATTTATAAGTATGGGGCAGCATCAAAGCCGCCCCATACTGGATTTTAGAAGTTTTCTAACACATAGTCCAAGTCCTTATCACCACGCCCAGAAAGATTCACAATAATAACCTTGTCCTTTTCCAGTGTTGGCGCCAACTTGATCGCATATGCTAAGGCATGGGCAGACTCCAGCGCTGGAATTATACCCTCAACCTTAGAAAGTTCAAAAAATGCATTTAGTGCTTCTCTATCATTAATAGACTCATATTGGATTCTCCCAGTGTCTTTGAAGTTTGCATGTGCCGGCCCTACACCCGGGTAATCCAGTCCGGAGGCGATTGAGTGGACCGGTAAAGGCTCACCTTTGTCGTCTTGTAGAACGTAAGTCATCATCCCATGTAATACTCCTCTTGTACCCAAGGTAAGGGTCGCAGCATGATCACCGGGTCGAAAGCTCTTACCTGCTGGTTCTACGCCGATCATAGTAACTTTGTCGTCGAGAAATTCGTGGAAAAGTCCAATGGCATTAGACCCTCCACCTACACAAGCAATCAGATAGTCCGGCATTCGACCTTCCTTTTCCATGATTTGTTCCCTGGCTTCACGCCCGACAATGGATTGGAAGTCTCGCACCATCATTGGGTACGGGTGCGGTCCAACTACTGAACCAATTCCAAAGAAAGTATTCTGATAATCTTGCAAATATGCCCCAAAAGCACTATCGACAGCATCTTTGAGACATCTTCCACCTGTTTTTACTGTGATAACTTTCCCACCTAAAAGTTTAATTCTTTGAACATTAGAATGTTGTTTTTCGACATCAATTTCTCCCATGTGAATTTCACATTCTAGGCCCACTAATGCAGCGGCGGTTGCTAGGGCTACTCCATGTTGCCCTGCTCCAGTTTCAGCAAGCAGTTTCTTTTTACCCATTCTTTTAGCGAGTAAAGCCTCACCGATGGTGTGGTTAATCTTATGTGCACCTGTATGGTTTAGGTCTTCTCTTTTAAGATATATCTTTGCCCCACCAATTTTTTTTGTTAGATTCTTTGCAAAGTAGAGCGGTGAAGGTCTACCAACATAATCAGCAAGTAGTTCATTAAGTTCCTTTAAAAATTCTGGATCTCTTATCGCCTTATAGTATTCCGTTTCAACTTCATTAAGAGCCACAACTAAATTTTTAGGGACAAACTGACCACCATACTCTCCAAAGTATCCTTTTTGATCTGGTTGATTTTTAATTGTTTTCATTTTTTCTCCTTTTTTAATTTAAAGACTAACGAAGTTAATTTTCGCCATTTAAGTGTTGCTCGATTATATATAATGTAATTTTTCATATAAAAAAACTGCCTTTTGGGCAGTATTTATAGTCCTTATTAAATTAGAAAAACAAAAATTACTGCCCAGTGTTTTGGCAGTTGCTCCAATTACAATTTATATAGCTACTTTTATACATGAAATAATTATAACACAAAATTATAATAAAGAAAAAACTTCACAGATTTTAATCTGTGACATCATTAAAGAAAATTGGCTACAATCATATATTTTTTTAAACATGCGTTCCATTTGGCGCCGTGCCCGCCTTTTGTGGAAGCCACTCAGCGCAAGAGCCATTGGCAATTATTTTGAGCAAGAACGACCCAGAAAAGCTTCCGTTAGCTTATGGGCGGTAGACTCCAGTTTTTCCATGTACCTATCGTGCTCTTTCGAATCTTTTCCGTAAGACTTGAGGACTATTTTTTCAGAATATTCATCAAGATCAAAAAGCAAAACATGGATTAACTCATGAACCAATGTATATTCTTCATCCCCTCGGAAAGGATCTGCGGTAAGTAATATTTTCGCTTTTTTATTATTAACATCAGCCTCAAAATCTCCACTTTGTCTAAAGTCTGGGCGATTAAAATCTACAACAGAGAAAGAAAGAGACCAGGCTTCCATGCCCAATCTTTTTTGCCACTTTTTGAGAAGCACTTCTATCTCTTTCTCTGAGAGGCCCGATTTTTTCACGACATCATATTCTATTTTATTCATAACCAAATTTTATCACAAAAGTTACTTAGCATATTAGCTCTTTTGCGCCTGCCAGCTCGAAGCTTTAGTGGAGAATGGTCATTAATAGAAATAAGCTACCCGAAGGCAGCTTTTTAAGCTTGTTCCATTTGGCGAGGCACTCAGCGCTGGAGCCAAAAAGAAAGGGGGCGCCCGATTGACCGAAGCCAACCAGACGCCCTTTCGGGATCCACCGAGTTTTCAGCCAGCTTGACGCTGTGCCCCAGGTTTCCCTGACTCTCGGATCGCGGCTCTCAGTCGAACCGCCGGCATCCCATAGTGCTCACGGGACCTACTTTGAGCCACCACCTTTACTTACGGCGATGGAGTCAACACACCCAGGAGTGGTATTCCAGTCAATTATGGGTATCGAGTTTGCCTGATCCGAATATCAGGGTCTCTTGGTACGCCGCATAATCGGGGTCGATGACCCTACAAGGCTCCGGCTAGACTAACGCCTAGCGTTCAACGCCTCCCACTTAGGCTATTCAAGGGCGTGCCTCTCATTTCAGATCGACAGGAGGGATCGAACCTCCCAGCGTCATAGCACATGCTTCTTACGGATACACATGCGCCTCCATACGCCCTTACCGCCAGTGCCGTTCCCGTATGAAAGGGATAGTATCATAAAAAGCTCTTAGCAGATAGTAGAAAATGCGTCATTAATGTAAAAAGCTACCTTGCGGTAGCTTATTAAGCATGTTCCATTTGGCGAAGCACTCAGCGCCGGAGCCAACTAGCTAATTTTTTCTGAAAACCTTAGCACGTAACCATCAGGGTCGGCAATAACAAGCTCTTTTTGTTTTGCTGCTCCATTTAAGATTTGGTATATATTGATATCTGTGTTTTCGATAATATAGGCATTTATTTTTTTGGCTCTTATTGCAAACTCGTTGACGTCGGGGACCAATATTTGAAAATTTATGCCTCGGCCAAAAGGGTATTCCGGCCTTTCTATTTCCCAAGCATTCTTATCGAGTATTTGCTGTAACATTATCTGAGATTCTCCAAGCTCCAGGAAAACGAAGGGGGGGTTATCCCTCCGATATACCGCTGAAAAACCTATGCTTTCATAAAATTTTAGCGAACCATTTAAGTCACCTACTATCAGCTCTGGGGTTAAAGAGTTAATTTTCATAAATAAATCTTATCACGGAAAGCGCTTAGCAAATAAGCGGAATTGCGTCATAAATAGAAGTAAGCTACCTTGCCTGTCCTTCCATAGCTTTAGCGAAGTAGGGCGGTAGCTTATTAAGCATGTTCTATTTGGCGAGCCACTCAGCGCCGGAGCCATACAAAGTGAAGACCGCCTTTCAGCGGTCTTCTGTAAGTATCCGTTGATTGGCGGTCGTTTGGACTATCTGGGCATGACCTCAATTGCCGTGAATCCGTCGGGGAGGTTAGGATCATGTACCCACCGCACCGAGCAAGTGTCAAGCTTTGTCCAGCGGTCAGGGTTGATGTACTTGAACTCTCCCAGCTCGGTAATAGCAATAGTGAACCCACGGGTAGATTCGCTATCGGCCTGGTCGACACTCAAATCCATCAGCCAGGCCTCGCCCTTTACCCCAGCGATCAGTTGTGGCTGACCATTCTCTCGAACAACCTGAATGAAGTTGCCAGACTTGCCGGGTTCTATGCTTGGCCTCGGGACTGGACCCGTTAGCAGGGAGTACTCCTGCAGAGCTACCGCTGCCTTGGTATCGAGTACAGTCCCAGGCCTAGGATTCTCCTGACCGTAGGCAACGCCGGCAACGAAAATGATGATTGCCGAAATCAACATCGGCACCAACATGTTGTCGCCCTGAAGTGTACAATCAAGACATTTTCTAGGCATGTTTTCTCCCAGTGTAGGTGCCGATACAGTTTGAGCTAAATCCAGCCTTTGTGTACTTTCGATGCAAATTCTACCACAAAATGTGCTTAGCAGGTAGACTTTTTTGCGTCATTAATAGAAATAAGCTACCGAAGTAGCTTATTTGATATGCGTTCCATATGGCGAGCCGAAGGGCACCGGAACTATCTGCAATGGCCACAAAATGAGACAAATGAGACAGTATAAAAAGGGATCATTCGGATGTCTCACCCTCAAGTCTTCGTCTTCGGTCGTCCAGTATTTCATCTTCGTATTTAAAATATAACGTACCTTGTGGGATCCTCTTGTAGCCAAGTAGGTCTCGAGCAAAAGTAGACATCGACCCTATCTTCCCATCTATCATGATCTTGTCATTCTCCATGACGGTAGCTTTCTTATTTGGATCCCTTGTAAATGTCAGCTCTGCACCTAGAGGAATACCAAAATGAGCAAAATGGAACTTTGACCTTCGCTCTTTGGCTTTTTCTACTTCGGCTTCTTGCTCGGGGGTAAATTGTGTTTCAATAATAACTTCTTCTACGGCCACTCTTTTAAGAGCCAAGGCTGCATATTCAGGGTTCATCGAAAAAAATTCTTTTCCATCTCGAACACGTCTATCACCGAAAATATTATGGAGCCATTTTTCTTCCTTTGCGGCATCTTCAACAACGGCAGCATAGTAAACTTCGAATGGTAGAGGCACGCTAGTTTTCCTAGAAAGCTCACTAATTCTTTTCTCTACAGTTCCTTGTGTCATACCTATTTTTATATATCCAGGCATTGACTCATTTGTAAGAATATATACTATTTGACTCATAAAAATACTTTACCATAATAAAGCTAATATTTACAAAGAGCATATAATACTGATAAGGAGTGAAAAATGGAAATATCACAAGAGCGAATAGACGAACTTAAGAAAATAATGGAAAAGGACGGTAAGAAATATACCGACGAAGAAGCCAGGGATGCTGCCTACAACCTTATGGGCTTTGCGGAAATATGCTATAAGCACTGGCAGACAGAGCAAAGGTGGAAGAGAAAACTAGAAGAAAGCCCGAAGGGTTTCCCGCTTGAAGACTCTGGCAGATGTTGCTGTGTCTGCGGCGGCGGAACTACTCCTGAAAACTCTTGGTACGACAAACACGGTATTAAATGTCTAAATTGCCAAAAAGCACTTGATAAAAAGATAATCCCAGTAAGTGTAACAAAAGATCGCGATAATAAAACTTGGTTTTCGAAATACGACCTCGAACGACACCTTGGTATTAAATCCCAAACGGTTAAGAAGCTAATCAGAGAGGGCAAATTAAGAGTACGAGAAATCAAAAACAATGAAGGCGGAACTCACTTTTATGTCTTTTTAAACAAAGAAAACCCGGAGTGGATTAAATCCACAGATAAGCCACAGAAATAACGAATTGTATACTTGAATTGGTGATGAATGGCCGCGGTATAATATATATGGAGGGGGAAATCAGATAGTCCACTCTATTTTATTATTAATATCTGAGAAAGGATCAAGCATGGCAAAGAAAAAAACCAGTCTTAAGGTTGCAAAAATTGCTTCTAAGCTCCTGAAGTCGAAAGCAACTAGCAAAAAGACTAAAAAAGTCTCGGGTAGCGCTCTAAGTCAGCGCGAAAAGTAAAAGGAGACATTATGGAAAGTATTCCATGAGCAAGAGACTAACACTCTCTTGCTCATACCCAAAAAAAATATATGAATAAGATTACCGATTTAGATAAATTAACGAAAAAACAAGTGGCTTCATTCAGGGATAACCTCGAAAGAATTATTGACAGGTTCCCCAAGGTTTCAGAGCCCCTTATTATCGATTTGACTAAAACTAAACTTAAAAACCAAACTGCAACAGGTCTTTCATATGACGATAATCGCGGGCTTCTAATAATTAACGATGAACCAGTCAAATTTACTGTTGATAGAAAAATGTCTGATGTTTTGAAAACCATTTTTTCTGATGACCTATCAAAGGAATGGTCCTGGGACGAAATAATTGAAAACTGGGAAGAGAAAAAATCTGATTATGAATCTCCTGGTGGTGCTCAAGTGATGATTTATAACGTAGGCAAGAATATAAATAAAAGAGTTGCGGCCGAAACAGGTAATAAAAAAATCTTGCTCGTAACGTACAAGAAGATGAAAATTAATCCAAAATATCTGAAATAGGGTAGAAAAAGTACCCATTTCTACCTAAGCTCCATCCTTATAATTGTTCGTAGAACAAAAATAAGAAAGGAGTTTTTTAAATGAAAACTAAACAGCTCAAAACCGTCTATGTTGGCGTAGACGAACTAAGGCCTGCAGAGTATAACCCAAGATCATGGAGCAAAAAGGCGATCTACGATCTTAAAAAGAGCATCACCACTTTTGGATTAGTCGACCCAATACTTGTGAATGGTGCCCCCAATCGGAAAGGGATCGTAATAGGAGGCCATTTTCGGCTTCATTGCGCCAAATTACTCGATTACAAAGAGGTTCCAGTCTGTTACTTAAATATTCCAGACATTGAAAAAGAAAAACGCCTAAACCTAACACTTAACAAGGTTGAAGGTGATTGGGATATGGAATTGTTAAAAGAATTTAACCTCGATCTTCTGTTGGATGTTGGTTTTGATTCAAAAGACCTTAGCCCGATTTGGGATAGATTGCTCGGAGTCGAAAACGATGACTTTGATACCGAAGAAGCAATAAGAGAAATAGGAACCCCAAGTGTAAAACCAGGCGATCACTATATCTTGGGCGAGCACCACTTAATCTGCGGGGACTCAACCAAATTTGAAACAGTGAAAAAGATAGTCGGGGAAGAAAAAGTAGCCATGCTTTATTGCGACCCACCCTATAATATCTCTCTCGATTACGATAAAGGTTTTGGACCACGCTCAAAATACGGTGGTCAGGTTAATGATTCTAAATCGGAACGCGAGTATCGAAACCTAATCTCGGGAACGATCGAAAATGGAATCGCTTTCTTGAAAAAAGATGCCCATGTCTTTTACTACTGCGATGAAAACTGGATTTGGTTAATCCAAGAAACCTACCGAGACCTTGGCATTAAGTTAAAGAGGGTAGCGCTTTGGATTAAAAACAACCAAAACCCCACCCCAGAAACAGCTTTCAACAAAAGCTATGAACCCTGCGTTTATGGTGTTATCGGAAACCCTTATCTGGCACCTGTAAATAACCTAACGGAAATCATGAACCGAGAAGTTGGAAATGGCAACGAAACCATCGAAGACATTACAAATATTTGGCTTGCGAAGCGATTACCAACTATGGCCTACTCTCATCCGACCGAAAAACCCCCCACTCTTCATGAAAAGCCGTTGCTCAGATGTACCAAATCAGGCGATTACGTTTTAGATCTCTTCGGTGGGAGCGGTAGCACCCTAATTGCGTGCGAGCAATTGAAACGAAAGTGCCTTACCGTCGAAATGGACCCAGGGTTTTGTGAGGTCATTATAAGGCGATACGAAGAATTAACAAAAACCAAAGTAGTAAAGGTGGAGGAATAAAATGGCACACACTGATGAATCAAAAAAATTATTAGTAGAAAGCCTAAGGAAAACGCCAATCATATCGGTTGTATGTGAAAAGCATGGGATCGGCCGTGCTTCCTACTATCGTTGGCGTGAAGACCTTGAGTTCGCAAAGGCATGCGACTTGGCGATAAACGAAGGCAGTCAAGTTGTTAATGACCTGGCCGAGGCACAGCTTCTAACGGCTATAAAAAATGGTAATTTAGGTGCAATAATCTTTTGGCTCAAAAACCGCCACTCAATGTACCGCACGAGAGTCGAATTATCATCAGTTAACAACTTCGAATTGTCGGAGGAACAGCAGAAGAAAATAAACAAGGCCCTGTTACTCTCAGGGCTAGTAGAGGAGAAAAAACATGAAGATAAGTGACATAATCACCGATAAGGACTACCGTCGAACTTTGGCGATTCAGAACCACCAGGCTTTCTTTGCGATTTACTTTTCTGGCTACCTCCAATATAGATCTGCCAAGCTCCATAAAGATTTATTTAAAGTAACCGAGCGAGATGATCTTAAAATGACTGTTATCGTCGCCTTTCGTGGCTCAGGCAAGTCAACAATCGTTACCACCTCATATCCAATTTGGGCTATTTTGGCAAAAGGGGCAAAATTCGTCATGATTATTACTCAAAACCAAAGCCAAGCTAAATTTGTCCTGGGTAATATTAAAAGTCAGTTCGAAAACAACCCATTACTGAAAGCAGACTTTGGGCCCTTCCAAGACGTCAATGCAGAATGGACGTCAAATTCCATCTATCTAAAAAAGTACAACGCTAAAATTACGGTTGCTTCGGTTGGTGAAAGTATTCGTGGTATTAGGCACAACGAGACCAGACCTCAAATCATAGTTTGTGACGATGTCGAAGATACCTTATCAACAAAAAGTCGGGAAAGCAGGCAAAAAACCTATAAGTGGTTTAAAAGTGAGGTTTTGCCACTGGGCGACCTCAAGACAAAACACCTTATAATAGGCAACATGCTTCATCGGGACTGCTTGGTCATGAAGTTAAAGCGCCAGATAGAAAAGCAGGAGTTCAAAGCTAAGTATTTAGAATACCCCCTTATCAAAAATGGCAGAATTATGTGGCTGGGCAAATACAGTAGCAGGAAGATACTTGAAGAAGAAAAGGCAAAAATTGATGACCCTATAATTTGGAAACGGGAGTACTTATTGGAAATTGTTGCCGATGAAGATCAAATCGTTCAACCAGATTCGATAAAATATTATTCTGATATCCCCGAGGGTAGATGTCCCTTCGACGTTATGGCAGTTGATATGGCCTTCACGGAAAATGCAAAATCAGACCGCACTGCAATCGTTACGGCGACAGTTACGTCACTAAACGATAAGCCCTACGTTTATATTCATTATGAATATGTAAACAGCAAGATGCTACCGACAGAAACAGTTGATGTTATCAAGAGTGTCTATAAAACATTGCATGGTGGTAGCTCCCGAAAGATTTATGTTGAGACAAATGGGGTCCAGAAAGGATATAAAAGCTTCTTTGAACAAGAAGGTCTGTATATTACCGAGGTTAGCCCGGGTAATATGAGTAAAAGGGAGAAGTTAGCAATGGCTTCAAGGTTTATAAGAAACGGCCATGTGCTATTTCCTCAAAGAGAAGGAAGCGAATTAGTTGAACAGATTCTGAACTTTGGGATCGAAAATAATGACGACCTTCTAGATGCCTTTTGCTATTTGGTAAATGAAAGCATTTTAAATTATCGTGTCCCCTTCAATGTAGAAACCGACTTAGCTTTTGTTTAGAAACCTATTTACCGTTTTGGAATTTTTTAAAATCTTTAGGTGAATATTCCGTGACAATACCATTATCATCAACAGAAAAAATATATAGACAAAGGTGTCTGGCTGATTGCCAGGGAATTCTACGTAAGGCAACCTTAGCGCTTACTTCCGGCAATCCCAGACCGTATTTATAAGCATGTCTTGCTATTACTGTCATCCTAGTAATAACCTGCCCTAAACCATATAGCCATTGGGTTTCATTAACAGCTCGAGCGTGTTTAGCATATGACTTACCCTTACACTCAATCAAAAATCTTCTCGCCTTGTTTTTATTAAGCTCATCACGGAGAACAAGGTCACAGCCCTTCTCGTGAAGACCTTTTTCACAAACAACGCTCCATTGCTTCGAGAGATACCCCTTTACGGCTTGCGTTACAAATGGTTCGTCGATTACAAGTGTCATAAGGCCTCCGCTACTTTATGTATAGATTCTTCTGAAAGCCCGTAAAAACAGATTTAATCTTGTCCACGCCACCTAGAATGTTTACGGCGTCAGCGATAGCTTTATATTTAAGATTTAATAATTTCGGCAACTCTTCTTCGCTTAACTCTACTACCCCGATCTCAATATATTTCTGTAACACAAACTCAAGAAATTCTTTTTGGTCTTCTGCTAATCCTTCAAATATCTTTAACCTAGATTCTTTAACACGTAATTCCCGACTTTTTGTCGGCATGGCGAACGAAACATATGCCAAAACGTCAAATAAATCGCTATCCTCGGCATCAATGATCTGCTGTAAAGCCTCTAGTTTGTCGGAACCGTAACCCTGCCCTGATATCTTTTCTAAAAAAGCGGTTCTTGTCGAAGGGACTGACCAAATTTTTCGAAGTTCGGCTTCGTTCTTAAAATAGTTTGGCAAGAAACCAAATATTTCTTCTAGGAATTCCTGACTCGACATCGGCTTACCATCAGCGCTCCAGAAAGATGTAGAAATCATGTGCTGTATTTCTCGCTCCTTTCCATCGGCAAGCTTAATTCTAACTTTTCTGATAGGCGGGTTTTCGCAAACACAGGGATCCTGGCCGCAAACCTTGCAAACTTTAGGTGGTTTTTCACAGACACAAGGTCTTTCTCCGCATATTGAACAAGGCTTTTTCGGATCCTTTTCGCAAACACAGGGATCCTGGCCGCAAACCTTGCATATTTCGATAATTGGTTCGCCGTCCCACTCTGGATCAGAAAAGTGATGGTAAGCATCTACAAAATCGTAGATTGTGAAAAACTCCTTACCTTCAAAGAGCCTAGTACCCCTGCCTATAATTTGTTTGAATTCAATCATAGAATTTATCGGACGCATTAGGACGATATTGCGAATATTGCGAGCATCAACGCCTGTAGAAAGTTTTTGTGAAGTCGTAAGAATTGTTGGTATTGTCTTCTCGTTATCCTGGAAGTCTCGAAGGTATTGCTCTCCTCTTGCTCCATCATTTGCAGTAACGCGCACACAATAAAATGGATCTTTGCTATCTGTATATTGGTTGATAAGATCTCTTACTGCTGCAGCGTGTTCCTGGGTGGCGCAGAAAACAATTGTCTTATCTTTTTGGTTAATTTCGTCCATAAATACCTGAACTCTTTTCGCTTCTCGTTCTTTTATTTCTATGATTCTGTTAAAGTCTTCTTCCTGATATACACGGCCCTGCTCAATATCACCTTCAACTATTTGATCGTCTGAAGTATAAACATACTCATCTAGAGTAGTTTGAATGCGCTTTACTTTGAATGGGGTGAGGAAACCATCATTGATCCCCTGCTTGAGAGAGTATGTATAAACCGGTTCTCCAAAATATCGATAGGTATCAACGTTGTCTTTGCGTTTCGGCGTAGCAGTTAGCCCAAGCTGAACAGCAGGGGAGAAATGTTCGAGAATTGCTCTCCAGTTTCCCTCATCATTGGCCCCACCCCGATGACACTCGTCTATAACAATAAAGTCAAAAAAATCCTTATCATATTCCCCAAAATAGGGCGAGTCATTTGGGCCGCTCATAAATGTTTGAAAGATTGTGAAGAAAATACTAGCATTCTTGGGAACCGTGCCATTCCTTCTGATATCAAGAGGGTTGATTCTTACCATCGCATCCTCTTCGAAAGATCCGAACGAGTTAAATGCTTGATCAGCTAAGATATTTCTGTCAGCGAGGAAAAGAATTCTCGGCCTTCTGCTACCGTCCCGTTTAAGATTCCATCGGGTCTGAAAAAGCTTCCAAGCGAGCTGAAAGGCAATGTATGTCTTTCCTGTACCAGTTGCTAAGGTCAGCAAGATTCTGTTTTTATCTTCTGCTATGGCATTCAGTGCGTTGTTAATTGCATTTTCCTGGTAATACCTTGGCTTCTTTGTACCACCCATATCCTCAAGGGGGATGCCATTAAACTTATCTTTCCAATTATTTTGATCAGAATATGTCAGGCTCCATAACTCCTCAGGGGTAGGAAATTTTTCAACGTCGCACTCCTTACCGTCACCCATCGATATTTGGTAAATCTCCTTCCCATTGCTAGAAAAGGCGTATTTAATCTGCATTTTATCAGCGTAATTCTTTGCCTGTGTAACACCCTCGCCAACGGCAAGACCAACAGACTTCGCCTCCACTACTGCTAGTTTTTGCCCTTTAAAAACTAAAATATAATCAGCAATTTCGGCCTTCCCGCGAGCCCCACCAGGTTGAATTTTGCCCTGAGTGATATGATATTCCCTCAAAATTTTTGAGTCACCCAATATACCCCAGCCTGCTTCTTTTAGCTTAGGATCAATATAATCTGCTCTTGTTTCTGACTCATTCATAAGTGCCTCTATTCTAACCCGTCCTCGAATGCTTCTTGGAGGACGGACTTTTTTAATTCTTCAAGCAAGGATAATTTATGGCTCAATATTCCACAAAGCTTAATATTTTTCTCAGAAAAACGATCGAGTTTATTCACAATCGTCTTCTGCTCATCTATGGATCGTGGGTAGGAAACAGCTAATTTTTCCCACTTGCCTTTATTTATTATTGGCAAGGTTGCTTGGGATGAAGCGGCGATGACTTTATCAAAAAAGGGTTTTGTCCTTAAGAAATAATAAAAAAACTTTGGTACGTATTTTTCTTTAGGGGTTAAAGTATTTATTTGCTGATTACATGAAACTGACTGGGTCACAAATCCAACTTTACCAATCGAGGCTCCAATGCAAACCATTAGGATAGAGTCCTTATTAATTTTCCTACCAACCTTGAGCCCATCCTCACTTAAGCCCTCGTTGTCGTATCTGATTCCGCCATCTCCTTTTATATTAACATCGGCAGGCTTAATAAATGGGATAAAGTTCCCATAATAATCTTTGACAGATGTTTTTGGTGTTGAGCCTGTTTGAGTGACCCCAATATCTTTGATTGATACTTCTTCCCAATCACGCTTGGGGTCTGTCAACTCCCGCAAGTAAGACTCAAAAAGACTTTGGGCATTAGATAGGTTAATTGCTGTGTTAGTTTTTGCCTGCTCAATCTTAAGGAATAACTTATCTATAGTTTTTACGATTTTTTCTTGAGCTTCGAGCGGAGGAAGTGGAATTTCTATGCTTTTATATTCATTGAATTCGAGGTTCCTGATGCCAGTAGTATGCCTTTGCATAGATTCAGTAACACCAGAGATATATAAATAATGTAGATACTTATGAAGAAATAACGGTAGTAATTCATGCCGATTTTTTACTCTAATCAGAGATGTGAAATTGCTAAAAGAATAATCACCTTCAGTTTTCTCAAAAAGAACGACCCTGCCAACGGGTTGCTTTGGTCCTCCCCCTGACTTCTCGAGAATTATGTCACCCGGGATAAGCTTTCTTTTTTCAAATTGACTTCTCTCAACATCAATATTCGCAATGTCAGAGTCATTGAGATTACCTTCTTTTGTAAAATTTGTATTGCGTATTACACCAACCTTAATAAAAGGAGCTTTTTTACCAACCCACAAACCGTTGCGGAACTCACAAACGTCATCAAGCCTTTTGTAATGCCAATTACTTTTCATTAATTATTTGCCTAATCTCTGCTAATAAACTTTTAGTCTCTATGTCTTTTTTAGATAATTCTTCTAGTATATCCAGCGGCTGCCTATTATCGTCCGTTGCTTTGAGAGTTGGATTTTTTACCGAGAGATCGAAGGTTTTTTGATCAATTTGTTCAGATGCAATCATCCAGGAATTCTTCGAATCAATCTTCTCCTTTTGAAGATTGATAAATTCCTCCAGATCCTGAGTGTTAAGCGGGTTAGTTTTACCCAGATTACGGCCTGGGTCTAGTTTATAATACCAAGTGTTTCTTGTAGATCTTCCTTTTTCAAAGAATAAAACCACTGTTTTTACACCAGCCCCCAGAAAGGTTCCTTGGGGGCAATCTAAAATCGTATGAAGGTCACAGCTTTCTAGCAGTAGTTTACGTAGTGAGATCGAAGCATTGTCGGTGTTGGAAAGAAAAGTATTTTTAATAACAATACCTGCCCTACCACCCGCCTTAAGGGACTTAATAAAATGTTGGAGAAATAGAAAAGCTGTTTCACCTGTTTTGATCGGAAAGTTTTGTTGTATTTCACGACCGATACCCGCCCCAAACGGAGGATTGGCCAAAACAATATCGTATTTATCTTTTCCTTCGATATCCATAATATTTTCCGCCAAGGTATTTGTATGCTTTATGTTTGGCGCCTCAATTCCGTGGAGAATTAAGTTCATTGTCCCAACGATATATGCTAAAGACTTAAGTTCTTTTCCATAAAATGTATTTTTCTGTAAAATATCCCAATCCTTAGGGCTTAGCTTTTCTCGATCCTGAGTCATATACGAGAAAGATTCAGCTAAAAATCCTGCAGATCCAGCCGCGCCGTCATAAATAGTTTCTCCGATTTGGGGATCAACAACCTCCACTATGGCGCGAATTAGAGGTCTTGGCGTATAGTATTCCCCACCGTTTCGTCCAGCATTACCCATATTTTTTAATTTTGATTCGTATAGGTGAGAGAGTTCATGTTTCTCTTTTTGTGTTTGAAAATGTAAATGATCAACTGCATCAATTATTTCTCTTAAACGATACCCGCTTTGTAGTTTATTCTTAATCTCGCCAAATATCTCGCCAATTTTATATTCAATCGTTTCTGGAGTTTCGCTGTTGTTGGCTTTAAACTTTTTTAAATAGGGGAAAAGCTCCTGATCCACAAAGTCCTTCAGATCATCACCGCTGAGCGCCCTCTGATGGTCTAGTTTGCCATCTTTCCCTTTCGGAGAAGCCCAAGTATTCCATCGAAATTCAGGATCGAGAATATAGGTATATTCTTTTCCCGCAAGCTCAGCTTCCATTTTTTTCGTAGTCTCTAAATCCTCTAAATACTTTAAAAATAGAATCCAAGAAGTTTGTTCAACATAATCTAATTCTGTTCCTACCCCTGCATCTTTTCTAAGTGTATCGTCGATATTTTTAAAAACTTGTTCAAACATAAAATCTCCGTAATTTGGCCTTATTATACTGTTTTTAAGCACAAAAAGATAGATACAAAAAAGTGCTTAGCAAAACAATTGTTCTGCGATACCCTCGGGTCATGAAATACAGCTACTGCCTCTACGCAAGGAAATCAACCGAAAATGACGAGAAACAGGCACTCTCTATTGATTCTCAGGTCAAGGAAATGCTCGCAATAGCTGACCGTGATGACTTGAAGGTTGTTGACGTCAAAAGAGAGTCACATTCCGCAAAGAATTCGGGTGAAAGGCCAGTTTTCAATGAACTTATACAGGATTTGAAAGCAGATAAATTCCAAGGGATTATCACTTGGCAAACCGATCGCCTAAGCAGAAATGCTGGTGATTTAGGAATTATGGTTGATCTTATCGATCAAAAGCGTTTAGTCGAGATAAGGACATATAACCAGGTCTTTACGAATAGTCCGAACGACAAGTTCCTGTTAATGATTCTTGGAAGCCAAGCAAAGCTCGAAAATGACAACAGGGCCATCAATGTTGTCAGAGGGATGAAAACCAAATGTGAGATGGGTGTACGCCCCTGCATGACACCGCTTGGTTACCTTAACGATCCAATACATGCAAAGGGAATGAAAGTAATTACCCTGGATCCCGAAAGATCACCACTAATTAAAAAGATTTTCGAAAAGTCAGCAAGTGGAATGTCTGGTAAGAAAATTCTTGAATGGACCAGAGAGATCGGACTAACAACAAGGATAGGAAAGCCCTTATCTCATAGTGCTTTCTATAAAATGTTAACAAACCCCTATTACTATGGTGAGTTTGAGTGGCCTATTAATAGCGGCAATTGGTATAAGGCGAATCATGAATCCATAATTACAAAAGAATTGTTTGATAAAGTTCAGGCAAGAATTGCAGCGATGCCCAAATGTCGGCCTGCGAATAAAGTATGGAATTTTACTAAAACGATGAGGTGCGGTGATTGTGGCTCTAGCATTACCGCAGAAGAAAAATTTAAAAATCTGACCAATGGTACACGAAAAAGATACGTTTATTATCTATGTTGCAACTATACTCATCGCAACTGTAAACAAGATCCAATCGAAGAAAACAAATTAACAGGACAGTTGGTTGAATTGATGGACGGAGTTAACTTGGACAAGTTTCTACTTAAAACAGAATACGAGTACGAAGTTAAAAGGTTTCATAAATATTCAAACAACCTGAGTAGCAACTATCAAAAAGAAGCAAAAGCCAGTATCGACATAAGATCACACATGAAATTTGTAATTACTGATGGCTCTCCAGAAGAAAAGAAGAGACTTCTTAAGAACCTTGGAGCCAAGATTGTTCTTAAAGATAAGCAAATTTTTTTGAAATAGTTAGTTCTATCAACTTTTTGGGTTAACAAAAAAAGACGATTTCGTTATGAAATTCGTCTTTTTTTATGCTTGGAACTTTAGTTCCGTAAGGTTTACTTTGGCGACCCGGACCGGACTCGAACCGGCGACCTCCGCCGTGACAGGGCGGCGTTCTAACCAACTGAACTACCGGGCCTAACCTTAACTGATAGAACGTGATCGTAAGATAACGTCCTATTG
>Ga0172371_10003073_pt1 | contig 26055 bp, 17 predicted proteins | sample Lak12m_FD_114543 | JGI IMG/M metagenome (GOLD analysis project Ga0172371, IMG submission 114543) | Freshwater microbial communities from Kabuno Bay, South-Kivu, Congo - kab_022012_12m | ecosystem: Environmental > Aquatic > Freshwater > Lake | place: Democratic Republic of the Congo: South-Kivu... | reverse complement strand
GGGCGGCGGTCTGGGACAGCCGCCACCGCAAGCGTCTGCTGGTGGCTCTGCCGGTGGCCGCGTTGGTCTGTGTGGGGGTCGCGCTGGCGGTGTTCGCCTTTTTCGATCCCACGCGCATCCAGCGGCTGACCGGGTACCTGCTGTCACCGGGTCGGCTGTTCGTGCGGCCTGGCGGTCCTGGCGGCGGTCCGATGGGGCCCGGGCCGGGGCCCATGGGAGGACCTGGGCTGGTGGCACGGCCGGAAGCCCTGCCCGGCCTGGCCCTGGGCATGCTGGGGTTGTGGATGTGGCTACTGCTGATTGACGAGGACCGGGCCCAGCGCCGCACGGTGCTGGCCTGCAGCCTAGCGGCGTTGGCCCTCGCCTGTCCCTGTCTGAACCCCGACATGGGGACTCGGCTGGCCCTGATGTCGGTGCTGCCGGGTGTCGTCTGCCTCGTTTTCGCCCTGGCCCACTGGCCCCGGGTCTGGGGCTGTGCCCTGGCCGGCGGCGCGGCCACGGCGCTGCTTCTGGGCGGCAGTGTCCGGATGCTGCACGTCAGCCCGCCGGGGACCCTGAGTGCCGAGGCCGCCAGGGAACTGCGCGAAGTGGCCAGCCACATCAAGGACCCGACGCGGACCCTGGTCATCGCCCGCCATGGGCTGGAGTGGTGGACGGCCTGGTTCACGGGCGCCCACATCGCCAACAATATGAACGCGGCACTGTCCGTCTGGGACCGCTATGACCAGGTCTATTCGCTGGTCGAGACTGCCCCGGCCCAGGTGCCAGGCGGGCCGGGCATGGGCCGCCCCATGGGGCCGGGACGCGGACCTGGCGCGGGAGGACCCGTCGGACCGGCGGCTGGCTACCCGCCGGGAGCGGGACCCCAGGGACAGGCGATGGGGCCGGGGCCGGGGACCGCCGGCCTGGCGCAACGGCCCCCCGGGGACCGCCCGCGAGGCCCCCTGCCACCCGGAGTCGGCGAGGCACCCCCGCAGCAGCCTTCGGCCGCATGGCAACGGCAGCCCGCCGGCGCGGGGGGCTTGCCCCCTCGAGGAGACGCGCTGGCGAGCGGACCTGAAGGCATGGGGCCAGGCATGGGGCCAGGCATGGGGCCAGGCATGGGGCCGGGCATGGGGCCGGGGCCACAGGGCCCCCTGCCGGACGCCTGGGGCCAGGATCCGCTGCAGGCCGGTCCATTGGGCTTCGGACCGGGGCCGCAGGGGCCGCCGCCGGACGCCTGGAATGCCGATCCCCGCCAAGCCGGACCGCCGGGCCTCGGGCCAGGCCCCCAAGGGCCGCCGCCGGGGGGCCTGAACGCCGGACCTCGTCGCGCCTGGCGACGGGACGCGGCGCCAAACCCGGGGAATCAGGGGCTGCCGCGGGACAACCGGGGGCCGCAGCCACCGCGGGGGCCGCAACCGGGCGGGTTCGGCCCGGGCGGCGGAGGCCCGGGGCCCAGGGCAGGCCTCACCGAGCCGGTCTACAGCGGCACGGCGCTGCGCCTCGAGCGGTTCCAAGCCAAACCGCCGGCGCCGCCGGCGCGCCCGGACCGGCCCTGACGATCAGCCTGGGGTCGCCGCTGGGCGCCAGGTCTTCCGGAGCACCCTCAGCCAGTTCCCGTGGGCGATCTGCGCGAGGATGGCCGCATCGAGGCCGCGCTGTCGCAGGGCGGTCATCAGCCGCGGGTAGCCGGCGGCGTCGGCGATGTCCGCAGGGATGACGGCGCCATCGAAGTCCGAACCGAAGGCGACGTGCTCGATGCCGATTCGGGCTGCGACGTACTCCAGGTGCCGGATCACCGCGCCAAGGCCTGGGTCCCCCGGCGTGTCCGGATCGGGACGCAGGAAGGCGACGCAGAATAGGATCCCCACGAGCCCACCGGAATCGCGGATGGCATCGAGCTGCCAGTCCCGGAGGTTGCGGTAGTGCGGCGAGAGGGCGTAGGCGTTGGAGTGGGTGGCGACCAGCGGCGCTGAGGACAGGCCGGCGACGTCGCGAAAACTCGCCGGGCTCAGATGAGACACGTCCACGACGATACCCAGACGGTTGCACTCCCGGACCGCCTCGAGGCCGAGGTCGGAGAGGCCAGGCTCGGGCAGTTCCGTGCCTGCCTTGGCGGCGCTGGCGAAGGCGTTGTCCCGGGTCCAGGCCAGCCCTACGGAGCGCAGTCCGGCGCCGTAGTGGGTCTCGAGGGCAGCCAGGTCGCGGCCGATGGGCTCCAGCCCCTCGAGGTGCAGGATCGCGCCCAGGGCTTCCCCAGACAGGCACGCCTCGAGGGCGGTAGTGTCGGTGATGCGCCGGAGCCTGCCTGCGGCCGCCGTCTCGATCCGCTGCAGGAGACCCATGAGCCGGAGCGCGTGGGCCCGGGCGCACTGCCAGCGGGCGGCTTCGTCCGCGGCCTCGTAGGCACCCGCCGGAGGGTAGATGGAGAAAAGACCGGCGCGCATGCCGCCGGCCAGGGCCCGCGGCAGGTCGAGGTGGGCTCCGGCCAACCCGGTCAGGAACGCCTGGACGGCATCCGTGCCAGCCCGTGGCAGTTTCTGCAGGGTATCGCAGTGACCATCGATCAGGGGAGGCGCATCAACCCGCTCCATAGGGTCCCTTTCACGAGGGAACGGCAGGCGTCCGAACCGGGCGCCGGGCAGCGCCTGCACCGCGCCACTATACCGCCGGGAGCAGGGCCGTCAGGGGCAACGCGGGGGATTCACAGGGGTGGACGGACGGTCCCCAGGCTCGGCTGCCTGGAGCCAGGCGCAGCGGGGCGGGCCATGGCGCGCTATGTTGGCTGCCGGTCCGGACCGCTGCCGAGAGCAGTCCCGAGGACGCGGCTCCCGATGCTGCCAAGCTCCGACCGGCCGCGTGCAGGTCCCAGGACCGTTGGGACCACGGACCGGGAGGTCCCAGTCGGAGCTGGGACCCACAGGACCGCAGCGCGGCCATGCCTGACGCGTGAAGCCCGGCAGCATGGGCGCGGTCCTGCCGGTTCCACGGGCGAGATGACCTATAGAGGAGCAGTCCATGTCGACCACGGTCCTGCCTGGCTGGCTCTGCGCGCTCTATGCGGCGGGCTTTGCCGTGAGTGCGGTCGCGGCTCCCGAGCCGGCGGCCGCGGCGCGCCCGAAGGTCGCGGTCCTTCATGGCACCTATGACAACGGGCGCCACCAGGGGGAGCACGACGGGGCCCTGGCCAGCCTGGGATGGACGGCAACCAGGTACGCCCTGACGGGCACGGACTCGCTGATCGCGGCCCTGGACCGCTACGACCTGGTGCTGGGCAACCCGCTCTTCAACTACGGTCCTGACGCCCGGGACCTGGGGGCCTATGCCGCGGCCTGGCGCGCGTTCCTGGAGCGCGGCGGCGCCATCGTGCTGACCGACTGCAACTACGCGACCTGCGTGGACTGGCTGGGACGCCTGGGGCCTGAGTGGGCTCTGACGACAGCCCCCTGCGCCGCCGCGGCTCCCGCAACGGCAACGGAGCCTGTCCATCCCATGCTCCGCATCCCCAACTCGTGGACCCCGGCGAACTCCTGGCAGCACCTGGACGTCACCGGCAGCGGCTGGGAGGCGGTGGCTCGCTGCGGGGATGGCCATGGTGTGATCGCGGCCCAGCGCCTGGGCCGAGGGCTGGTGGTGGTTACGAGTCAGTGGCCACTCCGGGCGGCTCAGTTGGAGAATGTCTGGACCGCCCTGCAACTGCAGCGCCGGGGTCTGGCGGTGGCCCGGTTCGAGATGACGGCGCCAGGGCTGGGGCCGGGCAAGGCGGTGCTCGGGCTGAGGCGTGCCACGGGGGAGGCGGTGGCAGCGGCCCTGCGGCTGGCGGTGGACACGGGAGGCCCCCAGCCTCTCTCGACGACGGGCAAGCCAGTCATGGTCCCGGTGGCTGGTGACGCTGAGGTAGAGCTGAACTACCGCGTCACGGGCGTGCGCGGGCCGGCCCGCTTCGTGCTGGCTCTCGACACGCCCCCCTCGCCCGTGACCCTCCTCGAACGGCAGGTGGTGCTGCCGCCTCTGCTGGCGGTCCGCGTGAGACAGCCATCCTACCGCGGCACGGCCCTGGCCTCAGCCTGGCCAGGAGCCGTAGTGCTGGGGATCACGGTGGTCCCCGAGCAGGAGAAGCCCGAGGACCTCTCGCTGACGGCCGAGATCCAGGCGCCGGACGGGCGCACGGCGGCGAACACGGTGCTGACGCCACGGACCGGCGGGGAGATGGAGGTGCGTCTGCCGCTGGCCGCCGTCGAACCGGGAGACTACGCGGTCACGCTGCAGTTGGCCCATCGCGGGAACGAGGTGGCCAGAGTCAGGGACACGATCGCCGTGCTGGCGGATCAGCCGCCCGCGGTCCTGATCGACGACCGCCTGCGGCTGCTGGTGGCCGGCAAGCCCTTCTTCCCGCTGGGCATGTACCACGTGGCCGAAGCGGATCTCCAGGCCGTAGCCGCCCTGGGCATCAACACGGTCCAGGGCTGGGGCGGCGACCTGGGCCGAGCCAGGCGCTTCCTGGACGCGGCCCAGACTCTGGGGCTGAAGGTGCTGCTCGAGATGGGCGGCATGGTCGCCGAAACCGTCGATGAGGGCGCCATCAAGGCCCATGTCGACGCGTTCGCCCAACACCCGGCGCTGCTGGCGTGGTACGTGCGCGACGAGCCCGGTCCCGACCTGCACAGCCAGGTCCGCCAGGCGGCAGAGCTCTTCCGCACCTTGGATCCCCGCCACCCGACCTACATGGTCTCCTGCCGGCCGGCGGAGTTCGGCGAGCAGGCCCAACTCGCCGATATCTTCGCGGTGGACCCCTACCCGTTGCCGGGGGGTCAGGTGGGGATGGTGGCGCAGTGGGCCCAGGATGCCTGGGCTGCCACCCGTAGGGAGAGGCCCGTCTGGATCATCCCCCAGACGCACGACCAGTCGTCCTACGGAAGCAAGCCCCCGGAACGTGGCGCCAACCGGCCCACAGCCGACCAGCAGCGCTGCATGACCTGGCTGGCGCTGGTGCACCAAGCCAGGGGCCTGATCTGGTACACCTGGGACGATGGCCCGAACATGGGTACGAAGTTTCATCCTGCTCAGCAGAGGGAACTTACAGAGCTGCTCAAGGAGGTCTCTGGGTTTATGCCGGCACTCCTGTCCGGGAGCCTGCGGACCTTCACCGCGGCCGAGGGTAAGGTCCACGGGCTGGTGTGCACGGCAGCGGAAGGGCGGTACCTGGTGGTCGTGAACGCCACGCCGGACCCGGTCTCCACGGCATTCGAGGTCGCGGAGGCCGCCGAGGGCCAACCGTTAACGCCGGCCTCGGGTGGGCCGGGCCTGCAGGCCCAGGGCAAGCGCGTGAGACTGGAGCTCGCCCCACTGGCCGTCCACGTGTACCGGTTCTGACGGGCGCCCGAGAGAGGCGGGGCGGTGGGCAGGCGGCGATGGAGGTGCGCGATGGGACGAGTGTGGGCGGGGCTGGTGCTGGCCCTGGCTGCGGCTTACAGCCAGGAGACGCCGTTCCCGGAGACGGACAAGGCGGAACAGGCGCTCAAGGAGCTCGAGCGCCTGCCGGTGGCGGTAGAGTACCGGCAGCTCCAGGGCGAGATCGACGCCATCCGCAAGGAGGAAGCCGGGAAACTGGACCCTCTCAAGGTGCCATTCCAGGAGCGGCTGGCCCCGCTGGAGGAGCGGCTGGAGAAGCTCTGCGCCTCGCCGGCGTTCAGGGAGTATTCGAGCACGCGCTGGGAACTGAGCCAAGAGGGGCGCACGGCCGCTGCCGACCGCAAGGCCATGGCGGCGGCCGCCAAGGCGCTCTATGGGGCCCGGCACGCGGAGATCAGGGGCCTGGCACAGGCCGACCTCCCCGGGGCACGAGCCCTCGGCTTCGATGCCCTCACCTACCCGCGAGTGGATGGCTCGACCTCCAGTTGGCCGCTGAGCGTCATCCTCGCCTGCCGGGTGCTGGACATCCCCTATGAGTGGTTCTACCCCGATCCGGTCGGCGTGCCCTGGCAGCGCGGCCCGGACGTGTCGGCCTACGTCCTGCTGGCGTCGGCGCTGGCGAGCGATGAGCCCGGCGCCGAGCGTGGAGACGTGGAGTTCAGCCTTGCGACGCTCCGGGTCGTCGCGGCACCAGCCCGACCAGAGCAGCGCCGGATCGCGCTGCTGATCAACAGCTACCTGGCGGCCAGCACCTCGACCCATGGCGCCTACGCGAACGTGATCGAGGGCCGGAGCGACCTGAGCCTGAGCATACGGGCACCCTCGGCGAGTGAGCTGGACCTGGCCACGAAGAAAGGCGTCGCCTTGAAACTGGAGCCCATCGCCCGGGATGCCCTGGTCTTCATCGTGAACCGCCACAACCCGGTGACGGGCCTCACCCGCGAGCAGGTCCGGGCGGTCTACGAGGGGAAGGTCGCCGACTGGCAGGCCCTGGGGGGGAACAAGGGCGGCATCAAGGCGCTCCGCCGGGAGCGCGACTCCGGGAGCCGGGAGCTCTTCGACGCCCTGGTGATGCAGGGGCAGCCGCTGCCGGAGGGGAAGGGCTTCGCTGAGCTCTACACCGGGAGCATGGCGGGGCCCTACAACCGGGTAACCGGGATCGCGGGGGCCGTGGGCTACTCAGTCTACTACTACGAGCACTTCATGGCGGCCAGCCCGTTCACCCGGGTCGTGGCCATCGACGGAGTCGAGCCCACGGCGGCGACTATCGCGGCGGGCACCTACCCCTGGGTGACGCCGGTCCATGCGGTCTACCGGGATGGCGAACCAGCGGACAGCCCAGGGATGAGGCTGCTGCGCTGGCTGACGACCGCGGAAGGCCAGGCGGTCGTGCGGGAGAGTGGCTACGTGCCAATGCGCTGACGTACCCTCGGCCTCGGGTCGCCGGTCCCACCTGAAGAGCCACGGGGCCTTGGGGCAGGAGGCCGCCGCGCCGGCCGCGCACGTCTACTGGCCCAGACGGTAACCTGGAAGGATGGACATGGTCTCCCGAGCACCGCGCAGCCTGGCAGAGATCTGGATGGTGGCCTTGGTAGCCGGGGCTCTGGCCCTTGGGCCGGGGGCGGCCGCGGCGGACGCCGAGGCTGGGTCGGCGGCCGGCGCGGCCGCCGGGACGGTGCTGCTGGGGGTCAGCCTGGCGGGCGGCGAGTTTGGCAAGGCACCGGGCGAGTTCGGCCGGGAGTACACGTATCCCGTAGAGGCCGAGTTCGCCTACCTAGCGGCCAAGGGCCTGCCGCTGGCCCGGCTGCCGATTCGTTGGGAGCGTGTGCAGAAGGGCCTCGGCGGCCGCCTGGACGAGACGGAGATGGCCCGCCTCGACACCGTGTTCGGCCACGCCCGCACCCACGGCATCCGGGTGCTCCTCGACCTGCACAACTACGGCCGCTACGCCGGCCAGGCCATCGGCACCGAAGCCGTGCCGATCACCGCCTTCGCGGACCTGTGGCGGCGCCTGGCGGAGCGTTACCACGACGAGAGGGACCTGTTCGGCTACGGGCTGATGAACGAGCCCCAGCTCGAACCCGCCCCATGGACCGCGGCGGCCCAGGCGGCGGTGGACGCCATCCGCACGGTGGACAGGATCCACACCATCACGGCCTGCGGCGTGGGCTGGAGCGGTGCGCACTCCTGGCCGGAGGCCAATGGGGGCTTCCTGCTCCGGGATCCTGCCGGGAATCTCCTCTACGAAGCTCACCAGTACTTCGACGTAGACCACAGCGGCACCTACCGGCTGGACTATGACCGCAGTGGGGTCTCCCCCGCGGTCGGGGCCGAGAGGCTCCAGCCCTTTGCCGCCTGGCTCAGGGAGCATGGGGTGCGCGGCTTCATCGGCGAGTTCGGCGTGCCCGGTGACGACCCGCGCTGGCTGGTGGTGCTGGACCGGTTCCTTGCGGCGATGCGCGAGAACGGGCTGGGCGGGACCTACTGGGCCGCGGGCCCATGGTGGGGGGACTACCCGCTGTCCGTCGAACCCCGCGACGGCAAGGACCGCCCCCAGATGGCCGTGCTGCAGTACCACGCCGCGGGGGCGCCGGCAGCGGCCGAGCGTCCGTGGCTGGCGGCGGCAGCGCAGGCCGAGGCGGCGGCTCGGGACCGGCGAGCCACCCGCGCGGCCGCGGCGGCGCTGCCGGCAGGACCACTCACCGTCACCAGCGGCAAGGGGGTCTACGACGTGGGCGCCCGCAACGAGTCCTACCACTACAGCAACGAAGGCTCCGAGTTCGCCAGCGAGGCGGAGGAGGAGGCCGGCAAGACCGTGCGCCGAATCACGTTCCGGCATCGGGGTGACGTCGCCTGGGTGGGCGTCGGACTGTACTTCGGCGTGCTGGACTGCACCGGGTACACAGGGTTCGGGCTGCGTGTGCGGAGCGACAAGCCGCGCCGGCTGGAGGTCAAGGCGTACCCGTTCGACCAGGCCTGTTACAGCGGCACGTTCGACGTGGGCACCGAGGGTCCCGAGCTGGTCATCCCCTTCCGCGATCTGCGTCGAGGCGACGAGGCATTCCCCTCGGACAGCAACCTGAAGAAGATCGAGTTCCAGCCGAGCCCAGACCGCGAGGGAGGGAGCCTGACTCTCGGCGAGTTCCGCCTGCTCACCCTCGAGTAGCGCGCCACGCCACGCCCCCGGGCGCACGGGGAGGCGCCGCGGGGCGGGGGCCGGATGGGAAGAATGGGAAGAATGGGAGGAATGGGACCGATGGGGCAGCGCGCGCTGCCGGCAGGCGTACCCCACCGGGAGGCGGCGGCAGCCTGGCGTCAGGGCACGGGCCTGCCCCCGAGGCCCTCCGGGATGCGCCAGTTGGCGTGCCAGACCGAGGACTCGGGGACGGGCCCCTGCCCAGGCGCCAGCAGCTTCATCGAGGCAAAGTCCTTCACCTTGGGGCGGATCAACCGCTCCCAGAGGACCTCCACCTGCTCGAAGGTGTGTAGGCGGTGCTGTGGCTTTTCGCGATCGTAGGCGTCCAGGAGTTCCCGGGCCTTGGCGGCGAGCCAGTGGACCTCGTCGGCGACCATGCGTTCGCCGACGCGGCGGTCGGCCAGGCGGCAGTTGGCGCCCATGGCCAGGTGCTGGCCGGGCTGGTCGGGGGGCGGCACGCGGGACATGTCGACGCAGTCGGGCTCCAGGGCCCAGAGCAACGCTGTCTCGACCTTGCCGGCGTGGTCGCCGCCGCTCTTGCCGTCGTGATCGAATCCGGGGATGTTGGCCTCCCAGTCGGGCAGGCCGTAGAGGCGGGTACCGACGTGGGGTTGCAGCAGTCCGAGGACGGTCTTCAGGTCCTGCCAGTTGGGGCCATAGTGCCCGGTCAGGAAGACGGCGGCATGGAAGCCCAGTGTGTCGGCCATGCGCACGTGGTAGCAGACGTTGCGGAAGTGCTGCCAGGGCGGCAGGCTGGTGAGCCAGGAGCGCTTGGGCTCGCCGACGTACTTCATGGACCAGGAGCCGTAGATGCCGACCTCGTGACAATGCCAGAAGTCGGGAGGCGCCACAATGCCGCCATGGGCCCGGGCCGTGGAGCAGGCGATGGCGTGGGCCTTGAGGCCGTCGAGGCCCAAGGCGCAGTGCGGACCATGCGGCTCGCAGAGCCCGTAGGTGAAGTAGGCGACCGGACAGGCGGCAAAGGCCGCCTCGAGCTCGTCGGGGAACATGCGCTCCCAACGCACTTCCTGGCGCATGGGCGTCCTCCTTGTGCTGGCGCTGGCGGCGGGCCGCCCGGGCTAAGCAAGTGTCTTGCGGATGAAGTCCTGCACCGCGTCCTTCGCCGCCGGCAGCACGGCGCAGCGGGTCGGCAGGTGCATGAGGCCGTCGATGTCGGGGTGCCGCGCCGCGTCCTCGCCGCCGAGGGCGTCGCGGATCGCTGCCGGGAACTTGGCCGGGTGGGCCGTGGCCAGGCACACCGTGGGCTCGCCCTGGCGCAGGAAACGCTGGGCTACCGCGATGCCGACCGCCGTGTGCGGGTCGAGCAGGTAGCCGTACGTACGGTACCAGGTCCGGATGGCGGCCGCGGTCTCCTCGGTGCTGGCGCTGGCGGCGGCGAAGGCGGGATCCGCCCCTGATACCCGCAGGCTGCCCGTCCGGGCGAAGCCAGCCATCAGGTCACAGAGCTTCTGCGCGTCGCCGCCAACGCGGTAGTAGAGGTAGCGCTCGAAGTTGCTGGCGACCTGGATATCCATGGAGGGGCTAGTGGTCTGGTGCACCGTGCCGCGGCAATACTCACCGGCGGCGAAGAAGCGGGCCAGGATGTCGTTCTCGTTGGTAGCCAGGACCAGGCGGCTGATGGGGGCCCCCATGCGCTTGGCCACGTAACCGGCGAAGATGTCGCCGAAGTTGCCGGTGGGCACGCAGACCTGGACGGCCTCGCAGCCGGTACGCTCCTGCAACCGGAAGGCAGCGTGGAAGTAGTACACCACCTGCGCCAGCACGCGTACCCAGTTCACGGAGTTCACCGCGCCCAGGCGGTACTGCTCCTTGAAGGGGAGGTCGTTGAAGATCTCCTTCAGGACTCGCTGGCCATCGTCGAAGGTGCCCTGGACGGCGACGTTGTGCACATTGCCGTCCAGGACCGTGGTCATCTGCCGCTCCTGGATGGGGCTGACTCGTCCATGGGGGTGCATGATGAAGATGCTGATACGGGCCTTGCCACGGACGCCCGCGATGGCCGCGCTGCCGGTGTCGCCGCTGGTGGCGCCGAGGAGGTTCAGCGAGGCACCGCTCTCCGCCAGGATGAGCTCGAACAGGTTCCCCAGGAACTGCAGCGCGATGTCCTTGAAGGCCAGCGTCGGCCCGTGAAACAGCTCGAGGATGTGTACCGGGCCGGCCGGAACCACCGGGCAGACGTCCGGGTGTGCGAAGCGTCGGTAGCTGCGCTCGACGAGGTCCGCAAAGGTGGCCTCCGGGAGGGCTCCACCCACAAAGGGCCGCATCACCTCGCAGGCTAGGCGGGGGTAGGGTAACGCCCGCCAGGAGCCCAGGCAGGAGGACACCTGCGGAAGGCCCTCCGGCAGCAACAGCCCGCCATCCGTCGCCAGTCCCATCAGAACCGCCTCGCGGAAACCGATGCCCCGCGTCTGGCCACGGGTGCTGAAATAGCGGGCCGGGGAACTCATGCCAGGACCTCCGCGAAACAGAGAGGAGGGCCAGCGGGCGGTACCGTGACCCTCCTGCACGACCCCTGCGGGCGAGACCGTCGTCCGGACGCCGGCTCAGACCTGCATCAACTCCGCGTCCTTCTTCTCCAGGACCGTATCGATGGCCTTGATACTGGCGTCGGTCAGGTCCTGGATCTGCTTGGTCATCACCGTCAGTTCGTCCTCGGTGAGGTGGCCGGATTTCTGGGCCTTCTTGGCGGCCTCGTTGGCCTCGCGGCGGATGCTGCGGACCTCGACGCGGGCCTCCTCGGCGCGCTTGTGCACGAGCTTGCTCAAGTCGCGGCGCCGCTCCTCGCTCAGCTCGGGGATGGGCAGGCGGATGACGCGACCGTCGGTGACGGGGCTGATGCCGAGGCTGGAGGCCTGGATGGCCTTCTCGATGTTCTTCACCGCGGACTGGTCCCAGGGCTGGATCACGAGCAAGCGGGGTTCCGGGGCGGTGATACTGGCCATGTCGCGCAGGCGGGTCTGGGTGCCGTAGTACTCCACGGTAATGCCCTCGACCAAGGCGGGGGAGGCCTTGCCCGTGCGCACGCCGCCGAAGTCTTTCTTCATGGCGGCGATGGCCGTGTCCATGCGTTCCTGCGTCTCATCCGGCAGCAGCTCGATGTCGTCCATAGCCATGCACCCTTTCTCGCCGCGGTGGCCGGGCGGATCCGCGACCACCGCCGTACCCCATGGGCACCCATTCCCGCCCGCTGGCACTAGCCTGGCTTATTCACGAAGCGGTTACCGCTTCCTGAGGAAGCCACCCTACGGGCTTCGACGCGAGGCGGTTACGCCTCCTGCTCAGTCCCGCGGCCGCGGGATTGAGCAAGCGTAGCGCGTCATCGCCTGCGCCGCAAGCGGTTGCGGCGCAGGTGGGCACTTCGCGAGGCCGTGAGGCCCGTGAATGGCCCAGGCTAGGATTCCGCGCTGACCAAGGTAGCCGACCGGAAGTCACCAACCATCAGCCGGCCCAGCTCGCCGGGAACTCCGAACCGGAACACCAGGATCGGGAGCCGGTTCTCCTGACATAGCGAGAAGGCAGCCGAGTCCATGATCCCCAACTGCCGCACGAGCGCCTCGGCGTAGGATAGGCGGGCATAGCGCCGCGCCGCCGGGTTCCTCACGGGGTCGGAGTCGTAGATGCCGTCGACCTTGGTCCCCTTCAGCAGCACCCCGGCGCCGATCTGACAGGCGCGCAGCGCTGCCGTGGTATCCGTCGTGAAGAAGGGGTGCCCCGTACCCCCGGCGAAGAGGACGACACGGCCGGCGTCGAGCAGACTGCAGGCACGCCGGTGGTCAAAGGGATCCACCATCCCGGCCACGGGGATGGCGCTCTGGACCTCGGCCTCGATGCCCTGCAGGGCAAAGGCCTCCCGCAGAGCCAGGGCGTTCATGACCGTGGCCAGCATGCCGATGGCATCGGCAGAACAGCGGTCCATGCCGCTGCGGCTGGCCCCCAGTCCGCGGAACAGGTTGCCGGCACCCACCACCAGGGCAACCTGCACCCCTAGACCCAGGGCTTCACGCACCCGCTCGCACACCGTCGCGGCCGCGTCGCCGTCAAGCCCGCGGCCGCCCGTCCCTCCGAGGAGCTCGCCGCTGAGCTTCAGAAGGACCCTCTGGAATGCCCGTTCCGCCATGCTGACCGCCCGCCTCCCGCCGCGCGCGCCGTCAGTGGCCCGTAGTCCCTGCCGGGACCGGACCGCCTCAGAGGGCCTCGCCGACCTGCCAGCGCACAAACCGTCTCACCGTGACCTGGGGCGCGATCTGCGCCAGGCACTTCTTGTCGTCCCGGATCCAGGGCTGCTGGGTCAGGCAGACCTCGCTGTACCACTTCTGGATCTTGCCGGTGACGATCTTATCGATGATGTTGGCGGGTTTGCCGTGGACCTGCGCCGTGGCGATCTCGCGCTCCTTGGCGAGGACCGACTCCGGCACGCTGCGGGGGCCGATGTACTGCGGGCTAAAGGCGGCGATGTGCATGCAGATATCCGCGATCAGGGCCTTCTCCGCCGGCCCCTCGACGTCGACCATGACCCCGATCTTGCCGCCCATGTGGAGATAGGTGCCCAGCAGTCCTCCGGTCTGCCACCGGAGGACGCGCCGGACCTGCATGTTCTCGCCGATCTTGCCGATGAGCTCGGTCAGCGGCACCCGGACTGCCTCCGCCGCCGGCGCACTGATGTCACCGTCCTGGGCGAAACCGGTCAGCGCCTTCTCGGCCACGCTCGCGGCGAAGCTCTGGAACTCGCCCGTCTTGGCGACGAAGTCGGTCTCGCAGAGGACCTCGGCCAGGACGCCGGCCCCACCGCGGATCAGGCTGACCAGCCGTCCTTCCTTGGCCGAACGGCCGGCCTTGGTGGCGGCCTTGGCGATCCCGGCCTTGCGCAGATGCTCGATGGCCAGCTCCGCATCTCCGTTCGCGGCGTCCAGAGCCTTGCGGCAGTCCATCATGCCGACCCCGGTACGGTCCCGCAGGTCTTTCACCATGCTTGCAGTGATCACAGCCATGCTATGCACCTCTTGCGCGGACCATCCATACCTGCCCGGTACCCCGTGGAACGACCCCTGCCATCGGGCCAGCGTTGGGGGTCACTCCTTGGCGCGACGCCGACGGGCCGCCACCTTGGCGTCCTCGGGGGTGCCGTCCTCGACCACGGCGTCCTCGTCGGCCACCGGCTCAGCCTTGGCCACCGGCTCAGCCTTGGCCTCCGGCTCAGCCTTGGCCTCCGGCTCAGCCTTGGCCTCCGGCTCAGCCTTGGCCTCCGGCTCAGCCTTGGCCTCCGGCTCAGCCTTGGACTCCTCCTCGCGTCCCGTGGTGGCCACGACCGGCGGCGCGGCCACGGCAACCGCCTCCGTCGCCTTGCTGCTGGCGCCTGCACCCTCACGCAACGCCCCGGCCAGGGCATCGATCACGACCTTGATGGCGCGCAGCGCGTCGTCGTTGCCGGGAACGGGGAAGTCGATGTTCTGGGGATCGCAGTTGGAGTCCACGATCGCCACCACGGGGATGCCCAGCTTGACCGCCTCGCGCACGGCGATGTCTTCGCGGCCCACGTCCACGACCACCAGGGCTGCCGGAAGACCCTTCATCTCGGCCACCCCGCGCAGCGTCTTCTCGAGCTTGCTCCGTTCGCGGCGCAACCCCGCCACTTCCTTCTTGGGCAGGGCGGCCATGCTGCCATCGGTCTCCATGGCCTGCAGTTTCTTGAGGTAACCCACGCGGCTGAGGATAGCGCGCTGGTTGGTCAGCGTGCCGCCGAGCCAGCGGTCGCACATGTAGAACATGCCGCACTGCTCTGCCGCTTCGCGCACGACTTCCTGGGCCTGCCGCTTGGCGCCGACGAACAGCACCTGGCCACCCTTCGCCGCCGTCTCCCGGAGGAACTCGCAGGCAGCGGCCAGGTGGCGCATGGTGACGGTCAGATCGAAGATGGTGATGCCGTTCCGCCTACCGTAGATATACGGCTTCATCTTCGGGTTCCAGCGTTTGGTCTGGTGACCGAAGTGCACGCCGGCTTCCAACAGGTCGGTAATGGTCGTTTTCTGCACGTCGACGCCCTTCCACAGTCTCTCGGGCCAGCTTTGCCGGGGCGACATCCGTCATCCCCGGGTACCTCGGCAGCCCCTGGCGTCCACGCCAGGCGTGAACCACGCTCCCATGGAGCCGCCGCAAGCAGGCCCTGTCGTTCCAGGTGTCGCACGCCGCTGCCGGAAGCGGTCAGCCGTTGAGCCCGACAGGAGGTCAACGCGGCGGCGCCCTATGAATCAGCCGGCTACTATAGACCACATCCGAGAGCCCGCAACCCCAGGCAGCGCCGCTGCCCCGCACCAAGAAGACTTGCAGTGCTGCCCGGCAGCCGCTATGGTGGTTAGGGAACGCGGCTCGCACACGGCGGGGCGGTCAGGTCGCTCTGCTGCAGGGCGTTCTTTGGTACGCCCCGAGCGGGACCGGTGGGCTGCGGCAGAAGCGATGGCAGCCAAGTCCCAAGGGGTGGTGCGTTGGCTGACCTGGGCAGGCGTCAGCGGTGGTGATGGGTCAGGAGTAACCGACATGGCAGGCAATCCGCCCCCCAGTCCGCGCAAGCCAGAGTTGCCGAAATCAGAGACCAGCCGCCTGAAGACGCAGACCAGTCGCCAGCGCAAGGCGGGTTCGGTCGACAGTGCGGCCGACAAGACGGTTGCCTACACCCCGCCTGCGGCCCCGCCTCCACCCCCGAGTGAGCCCGGACAGACGGCACAGGTGCCAGACCCGATGGCCCTGCGTGACACGTCGACGGGCAAGCTGCGGCGGGTCCAGTCTGCCGAGGAGACGGCGGCGGCGCTGGCTCCGGCCACGGTCAGTGGCGGCGGGCCGAAGCGTACCGAGACGGTCCGGCTGAAGGTGGTGCGTACGCCTCGGGCAGACCTGCCGGGGGTTGCCCCTGAAGCAACGCCACCGGCAGGCCCGCCGGTCCCCCCGTCATCGGGCGCAACGGTGGCGGTGCCGCCACCGCAGGCCGGCGGCGCTGACGCGGGTGTCCGGAGGAGTACGTCGACGCTGCGGGTTCAGGCGCCGCCGCCGGCGGCATCGCCCTCCCTCGAGGCAAAGCGCAGCACGGCGACGCTGAAGGTGCAAGGCCCGCCAAGACCCGCGGCGCCGGCCGCGCCCGCCGCACCGGCCGCTGGAGCGCCCCCCGGGCAGACCCAGGCCAACCCGACGTTTGCCGACACGGGGACGTCGACCATCAAGCTGCAGGTCAGGAAGCCGGGCCAGCCGCCGCCCGTGGCGGAGCCTATGGCCCAGGCCAAGAATGCGACGGCAACGCTGAGGATCCGGCCGCCGACAGCCGGGCCCGCGGCCCCCGCGGCCCCGCCGGCGGCCCCAGGCCCTGAGACCGCCGCCGCCACGCTGAGGATACGCCCGCCAGCGGAGGGTGGACAGCCGGCTGCCGCCGCGGCGGTGCCGGCCCCCCGGTCCCCTGCCGAGTCCGGCACCTCCAAGGCGGCTACGGCCACCCTGCGGGTGCGGCCGGGGATGGCCCCGAAGTCGCCCGCGACCCCGCCACCGGATACCGGCCAGATCAAGATCCGGCCGCCCGTCCTCGCGCCGGCGCCGGCGGCCGCACCGGCCGCCACACCCGAGGCCGAGACGCACCATTCGGCCCAGGCGCAACCGGCGGCGGCCCCGCCGCCGAAGTCGGAGGTCGGCCGAGTCACCTTCAAACTGCGTAAGGACGGCGCCGCGCCCAAGACGCGGCGCGACGTCAGCATTCCGGGCCTGGGCGAAGCCGCGGCGGGGCCAGCCACGCCCGAGTCCGCGGCGACCGTAGCCGCCACGCCCCCGGAAGAGACGGCGGCGGCGGATAAGACGGTGGCCGCGCCCCCGCCGGCTGGCGCCGAGGCCGCCGCGGGCGCGACGGTGGTGCTGGCTCCGGCCCAGGAGACGGCATCGGCCGGCAGGAAGAAGGGCCTGCGCCTCAAGGCTGGCAAGAGCAAGGAGGAGACCCCGGCGGCCGCGGCCGCGGCCGCGGTCCCTGCCGAAGGCGAAGCCGAGGCACAGGCCGAGGCGGCGGCGGGGCCGGTGCCTGCCGTGACGAGCGGCCCCGGCACTGTGGCGGCCGCCGCGGCGCTGGTCGCATTTCTCGCCGTGGGGGCCTTGCTGGTGAGGTTGGCGCTGGACTTTACGCGCTATCTGTAGGCGAGAGGCCGGAGCGTCCGCGAGGCGCGGGCCTTGTCTGCGGTTGGACCGCGGCGAGGCCGGATGGGCCCCTCGGAGCGCGCTCTCACGACCTGCCGCGGGTCGCTCCCTGAGGGTGCGTGGCGCCTGCGGTGTTCCTGGTCGGCGAGCCACGGTCCACGGCCCGTACGCCGTCCCCATTTTCCCTCCCGCTGTCATGGACTCTGCCCGCGGAGACAGTACGGTTCCCACCGTAGACCGCGGCAGCGGATCCGTAGCACCCGCTGCGTCCGGGAGCCCCAACCGTCGGCAGACAGCAGGATACCCCCATGAACGCCGCTCATATACCCGCCGATCAGGACCTTCGTCTTCTGTCGGATGATGTCGGCCTGCCCGAAGACGAGGGGGCCGAGGAGGCCCTCGATGCCCTGGTCCCCACCGCCTCGGCGCCCGTCCCCGCGACGACGGGCGCCGAGGGGAGCGGGCCAGCCTTCGTGCACCTGCACGTCCACTCGGACTACAGCATGCTGGATGGAGCCTGCCAGATCGGGCGCCTGTGCGAGCGGGCCGCCGCCCTCGGACAGAAGGCCGTAGCCATCACCGACCACGGCAACATGTTTGGGGCCCTCGACCTGTACCGCACCGCTCCGAAACACGGGCTGCGACCCGTCCTCGGCTGTGAGTTCTACATGACGGGCAGCACCCTCGCCGACCATTCCGACGCCACCCGACACCACCTCGTGCTGTTGGCCAAGGACTACGCCGGCTACCAGGCGCTGTGTCGGCTCAACCGTTGCGCCTGGAGTGACGACGGTCTGTACTACAAGCCCCGCATCGACCGCGAGACCCTGAGACAGCACCATGACCACCTCATCTGTCTGTCCGCCTGCGTGGCCGGGGAGGTCCCGGGCAGCATCCTGAAGGGGCGCGAGGACCGGGCCCGCAACGCCATCGAGTTCTTCATCGAGCTGTTCGGCAAAGAGGACTTCTTCCTGGAACTCCAGTACCACGCGGCCCCCGGGACGGCCCTGGGGGACGTATCAGACCCCGAGCACCGGGAACTGCTGGTGGCAGAGCGGCAGGCGAACCAGGCCCTCATCCGCCTGGCGCGGGAGTACGGCATCGGGGTGGTGGCCACCAACGACGCCCACTACCTGCAGGCGGGCGACCATGTCGGTCACGACGCGCTCCTATGCATCGGCACCCAGAGCCAGCTTGCCGACGCCAAGCGGCTGCGTTTCCCTGGCGACCAGTTCTACCTCAAGAGCGGCAGCGAGATGGCGGCCCTCTTCCCAGACTGCCCCGAGGCCATCGCCAACACCGTGCGCATCGCGGACCGCTGCGATGTCCGCTTCCCGCGAGACGTGAGCCACTATCCGGTCTACCGGCTGGAGGACGGCAGCGACAACCCGGCCGACCTGCACTGCCCGGCGCGCCGGGCCTTCCTGCGCACCCTCTGCCTGGAGGCCCTCCCGGTACGCTATGGGCTGCGGGAGCCGACCAACCCGGCCTACGTGCCCCGGGAACCCGGCGAACCCGATGCCGCTCGGCGGCAGCTTCTCCTGCAGCGCCTTGAGTTCGAGCTGTCCGTGATCGACCGCATGGGCTACGTGAGCTACTTCCTCGTGGTCTGGGACTTCATCCGCTATGCGCGCAGCCGCGAGATCCCGGTGGGACCCGGTCGTGGCTCCGGGGCCGGCAGCATCGTGGCCTACCTGACCGGCATCACGGATCTGGACCCGCTGCAGTACGGGCTGCTGTTCGAGCGCTTTCTGAACCCGGACCGGGTATCGCCGCCGGACTTCGACATTGACTTCTGCGAGCGGCGCCGGGGCGAGGTCCTGGACTACGTGCGGCAGAAGTACGGGGCCGCCAGCGTCGCCCAGATCGGGACCTTCGGCACCCTCAAGGCCAAGGCCGTGCTGCGGGACCTTGCCCGCGTCATGGGCGTGGCCTTCGCCGACGCCAACCGCCTGGTGGCCCTGATCCCCACCGACCCGAAGATGACGTTGGCCAGGGCACTGCAGATCCCCGAGGTGAAGGGGCTCCACGAGAGCACGGAATGGGTCCGGCAGGTGTTCGAGCGCGGCAAGGTGCTCGAAGGCCTGAACCGCAACCAGAGCATCCACGCCTGCGGCGTCATCATCGGCGACCAGCCCTTGGATGGGATCATCCCCCTGGCCCGCGGTGCCGGCCGGGAGTGGATTACCCAGTTTCCGGCCGCGCCGTGCGAGGAGCTCGGGCTTCTGAAGATGGACTTCCTGGGGCTCAAGACGCTGACCATCATCGACGACACGCTGGCCATGGTCAACGCCCGCCCCGACGCCGGGAGCAAGCCGCTGACCCCCGAGAGCATTCCGCTGGACGACGCGAAGACCTACGAACTCCTCAACCGAGGCCAGACGGTCGGCGTGTTCCAACTGGAATCAGGGGGCATGCAGGACCTCTGTCGCAGCTTCGCCATCAGCCGCCTGGAGGAGATCATCGCGCTGGTCGCGCTTTACCGTCCCGGCCCCATGGAGTTCATCCCCACCTACATCCAGTGCAAACTCGGCCGCGAGGCACCGGAGTACGAGACCCCCGAGATGCAGGAGCTGCTCTCTGAGACCTACGGCATCATGGTCTACCAGGAGCAGATCATGCAGGTCTGCCAGGCGGTCGGGGGCTTCACCCTGGCCCAGGCCGACGTCATGCGCCGTGCCATCGGCAAGAAGAAGGAGAAGGACCTGATCGAGTACGGCGGCAAGTTCTGCCAGGGGGTCGTCAGCCACCGCGGCTACAGCCGCGAGATCGGTGAACGCATCTGGGCCAAGATCCTGCGCTTCGCCAGTTACGGCTTCAACAAGAGCCATTCGGCCTGCTATGCGCTGATGAGCTATCGCACGGCCTACCTCAAGGCCAACTACCCGGCGGAGTTCATGGCCGCGGTCCTCAATGGTGAGCTCGGGAACGCCGAGAGGCTCGCCTTCTACATTGCCGAGGCGCGGCACATGGGGTTACGCATCATGCCGCCGGACGCCAACCATTCCCTGCTGCGCTTCGGCGTCAGCGCCGGGATCATCCGCTTCGGCCTGGGAGCCATCAAGGGGGTCGGCAGCGGCGCGGCGGAGGCGATCATCGGGCAGCGGCAGGCGGGGGGGCCCTTCCCAGGTCTGCTGGCATTCTGCGAGCGGGTCGATGCCGGTCTCAACCGCCGCGTGCTCGAGAACCTGACCAAGGCGGGCGCCTTCGACTGCTTCGGGCTCAAGCGCTCCCAGACGTTCGCCCTGCTGGACGAAGCCATGCAGCGCGCCCAGCATACGGTGAACGACCGCCGCAGCGGTCAGGGCTCCCTCTTCGACCTCCTGGCTCCCGAGGACAACCGTATGCTGCAACTGACCCCTCCGGACATCCCCGAGTGGGACCGGCGGGAACTGCTGAGCAATGAGAAGGAACTGCTGGGGTTCTACGTGACGGGTCATCCCACCGACCAGGTAGGCGACCTGCTGCAGACGTACCAGATCGAGAGCCTCGCGGAGATTGGCGCCCTGGCCGACGGTACCGGGACGCGCGTCGGCGGCATCATCAGCCACGTCGACACCAAACGCTCCAAGCGCGACAACCGGCCCTGGGCCATCCTCACCCTCGAGAGCCGCGAGGCCGAGGTCGAATGCCTCGTCTACGCCGATCGCTATGCCGAGTGCTCCCAGCACATCGCGGCAGACGCCCTGGTCTTCGTGGAGGGCCATGTCACCCGCCGCGAGGAGGAGCCAGCCAAGATCGCTGCCGAACGGGTGCTGCCGCTGACGCAGGTCGCGGAGCTGCACACGTCGGAGATTCACCTGCGGCTGCGCCAGACGGCGGTGACCCAGGCCACGGTAGGCGAGTTGGTGGCCCTGTGCCGGGCGCACCCAGGCAAGACCCCGGTAACGCTGTGCCTGATCTGCGACCGCGGCGACATCGCCTTTGTCCAGGCCGACGGACTGACGGTCACCAATTCGGAGCCGTGGCGCTCTGGCGTCCGGCGGCTTCTCGGCGAGGAGTGCCTGGTGGCGAAGGCCGACCTGACCCGTCCGAAGCCCCGCGAGCGCCGCGGCGGCCCGTGGCCGGCCCCCGAACCGGGAATGGCGGTCACCGACTGATACCGATTCCACGTCTGGCGTAGAGCATGGGCCGATACCGCGCCCTGCGGCCGCGCAGTCCCCGGTCTTGCGGCTGGAGCGCCCACGGTCCCGCGGCCGCGGGAGCGTTCGCCCCTGTGGCCGCGGCTGGTCCAGCCATGCTCTACGGCTGACGTCCACGTGGTATGAGGCCCGTCGCAGCCCGCCGCGCTGCGGGCGTCGTCGCGACGGCAGACCCCTCAGCGGCAGCTCACGCCCCAGGCGGTGAGGCGCTCGGTGATGAAGGCGACCACCTGCTCATGGGCGGAACGTGCCTCGGCCGTGCCGATGGGCGGGCCGAAGGCAAAGCGGGCTGGCCGGTCGGGGTGCACGGGCCCCAGGTCCTTGACCAGAGTGCCGTTGCCCAGGAAGTCCGTGCGCAAGGCCACCGGGATGACGGGCCGGCCGGCGCGCTGGGCCAGCTTGGCGCCGATGCTGGTGAACTTCGCCGTATCGAAGTCGTGCATCCGCGTGCTCTGCGGATAGACGCAGACGCTGCGCCCGGAGTCCAGCCGTTGCCGGCCCTGCTCCATCATGGTGCGCAGATCCTCGCGCGGGTTGGTGCGCGTCAGCGCCACCGGCTGCAGAGACGTCATCAGGGGCCCCAACGCCGGATGGTGCAACAGCGACTCCTTGACCACAAAGCACACCGGCTTGCGTGGCAGGATCATCGCCGGCATGAGGAAGGTCTCAAGGAAACTCATGTGGTTACCGACGATGACCACCGGCCCGCTGACGCTCAGCAGGTTGTCGAGACCCGTGACCTCGATCGTCCCGCCACAGCCCTCCACGGCCCGGGCGCTCCGTTCGGACGACCGCTGGAACGCGGCATTGTCGTACTGGCCCCGCCGAGCGGTGGCCTGGGCCTCGACGACGACGCGGTACATATACCAGTAGAATGCCAGGCGGGTCCAGCCCAGGACCCGGGCCAGTGGCAGGCGACGGGTCCCGGGGGGCGTGCTGTAGCTGTCGGACACGTAGAAATCCGGCACGGGCAACCCTCCTGGGGAAAGCCCCGAGCACCATGGCCAACGGAGGTGCGGAATCTAGTGCCAGCGGGCGTACGTTTCTACCCATAGCCTGGAGGCACAGCGCAGCGGTTGACAGACGCTCTGGAGGCACTAAAGTAGCTGTTTCTGGTGAACGCCCCGAGACACTCCCTGGACGCTGCCACAGGGCGGACCGGGTTTGCCGGCGGACGGCAGATCAGCAGGACGGAGGTTGACCTTGAACGAGGAATACCTGAACACGGCGAAGAAGAAGGTGAAGGACGTCCGTTTCCTGATCAACGGCGCCGCCAAGCGCGCGGCCGAACTGGCGCATGGGGCACGGCCGCTGGTGCCGATGCTGCCTCAGGACGAGCGCAGTCACCTGGACATCGCCCTGCTGGAGATTGCCGAGGGGAAGATCGTCATCGTCGAGACCGAGTGACCCCTCGCCCGCAGGGCTGCGCCGCTGGCCGTGGCAAGGGCCGGACAGCAGCGCCAATGCCCCTCTGCCGATACCCCCCCGCCCGTAGCATTGGGCGAACCGGGTGTCCGTTGGCTACAGAAGAGCGCCGACGTATGGCGCCTCATACCACGTGGACGTCAGGCGTAGAGCATGGCTGGACCGGCCGCGGCCACAGGGGCGAACGCTCCCGCGGCCGCGGGACCGTGGGCGCTCCAGCCGGAAGACCGGGGACTGCGCGGCCGCAGGGCGCGGTACCGGCCAAGGCTCTACGCCGGACCTGGAATCGGTATCAGATCTCCCCACCGGTCTCGGCGTTGGTGATCCGGAACTCCTCCATGTGCAGTGCCGGGTCGCCGCGGAACGAGAGCTCCCCTCCGAACTGGGCCTCCAGCCCGGCAAGCAGAGCCGCGTCCTCATTCTTCAGCCGTTCCAGGATGGTCGGATGAACGGTGACGCGCAACTGCGAGGTCCGCCGGTAGCGCTGCAGAATCGCCTGCAGGCGCCGCTGGATCTCGACGCTCATGGTGGTGGCTGACTTCACCAGTCCCCGGCCCTGGCAGTAGGGACACGGACCGTAGACGGTGCTGCGCACGCTCTCGGTCTCCCGCTGCCGGGTCATCTCGACCAGTCCCAAGGGGCTGATGGGATAGACCCGGGTGCGCGCCCGGTCTTGTGCCAGCGCGTCCTTCAGCGCCCGGTAGACGGTGATCTGGTCCTTCTTGGTGCGCATATCGATGAAGTCGATGACGACCAGGCCGCCGAGATTCCGCAGGCGCAGTTGCCGCGTCACCTCGCGAACCGCCTCCAGATTCGTCGTGAGAATGGTCTCCGGGTGGTCCTTCCCGGAGCGGTTCCTGCCGGAGTTCACGTCGATGGCGATCAGCGCCTCGGTCTCGTCGACGCAGATATGCCCGCCGCCCGGGAGCTCCACCTGGCGCCGGAAGATGCGCTCGATCTGATCCGTAAGGCCATAGTGCTCGAACAGGGGCCGGGGGTTCTTGTAGAGCCGCACATTGACCCGCTCGGCCCGGCTGAGCCGGCCCACCAGGGCCGTGGTCAGGTCCGCAATTTCCTTGGAGTCGGTGACGACCTCGTCAACGTCCTCGGTCAGCAGGTCGCGAAGGGCCCGTTCGGGCAGCCCGGGTTCCTGGTAAACACAGCACGGGGCCGGCTTGGTCCGGGCCGTCTCCTCCAGGGCGCGCCAGGCTTCCAGCAGCATGGCCAGGTCGGCGCGGAACTGCTCCTCGCTGCGTCCCGCGCCCACCGTGCGGCAGATGATGCCCATACCCTCGGGGATGTCCAGCCGCTCGAGGATGCCCCGCAGGCGGGCGCGCTCCTCGTGGCTCTCGACCTTCTTGGAGACGCCGATATGGGTCGAACTGGGCAGCAGAACCAGGTAACGGCCGGGAATACTCAGGTTGGTGGTGACGCGCGCTCCCTTGTTGCCGATCGGACCCTTGCTGACCTGCACCAGCACGTCATAGCCGACCTTGAACAGCTCCGGGATATCCTCCACGGTGAATGGCGTGCGGCGCGGCCGGCGCCCCCGGCCTCGGCGGCGGGAGGACCGACCCCGCGGCCGGCTGTCCGCCTGGGGCGGCGCTGGCTCGGGCCCCGCTGCAGGCAGCCGCAGCAGCGACTTCAGCCGCGCCAGCCACCCCGCCGGGGGGATACCGTTGGGGCTCCCCGCCGCGGCCGGCTCGTCGGCCTCGGCAGCGGGGTCTTCCGCGTCCTCCGGCTCGCGACCGGCCGGGCCGTCCCCCTCCAGCATGTCCTGGGTCGCCGGGAGCATGTCCCAGTAGTGCAGGAAGGCGTTCCTGTCCGTGCCGATATCGACGAACGCGGCCTGGAGGGACGCTTCCAGGTTGCGGATGCGGCCTTTGAAGATGGACCCGCTGAGCCGACTGGTGTCGGTCCGCTCGATGACGAAGTCTTCCAGTTGGCCGTTCTCGACGACGGCGGCACTGACCTGGAGTTCCTCGCTGTTGATCAGGATCTGTTTCATAGCCTGCCAGGCTTACTCCTCCTGGTCTGGTCCGGCGCCGAGCCGGACCCCTGCCAGGACTCGGTGTCCGCGCAGGAACTCGGCCGCGCTGACCTCGGTCTTGCCTTCGGCCCGCACGCGCAGGAGTTGCAGGGCCCCCGCACCGCAGGCAACCGTCCAGGCGCTGGCGTCGGCACGCAGGACACCTCCTGGCGCGCCGGAGTGCACGGGCCCGGGGTCGACGGCAGCGGCCAGGACCTGGAGCCGCCGGCTGCCGTGGGGCACGGGGAACGTGGTGAAGGCACAGGGCCAGGGCACCAGGGCGCGGACCTGGCACTCGATCTGCCGGGCTGAAAAGGACCAGTCGATGAGCCCGTCCTCCTTGGTCAGCCGCGGCGCGTAGGTAGCGGTGTCGCCAGGTTGGGCGGCCGCTGTCAGTTCGCCCCGCGCCACGCTGACAATGCAGTCCGGCAGTCCCTCAGCAGCCAGCCGGGCCAGGCGCGCCTCCAGGGAGCCGGCGGTGTCGGCGTCGGCAATCTCCAGGCGCAGTTGGCGGTACACGGGCCCGGTGTCCAGTCCCGCGTCCATCCGCATGAAAGAGATCCCCGTATGGCGGTCCCCCGCCAGGATCGCGGCGCTGATGGGAGACGCGCCCCGATGGCGCGGCAGCAGGCTGGCATGGACATTCAGACAGCCAAGCCGAGGCAGACTCAGGAGGGCCGGCCTGAGGATCTGTCCGAAGGAGGCCACCACCACCAAGCCGGGCGCGCTTTGCCGAAGGTGGGAGAGGAACCCCTCGTCGTTGACCGATGGCACGCGCTCGGCGGCGATGCCGAGGCGATCCGCGTGGGCCCCGACCGCGGTCGGCTCCAGACGACGATGCCTGCCGCACGGCCGGTCCGGCTGGGTCCCCACGCCCAGCAGCGTGACCCGCGGGTCCGCGGCAAGGACGTCAAGCAGTGGCACGCCCAGTTTCCCGGAGGCGAGGTAGTAGACGGAAACCGGTTGGGTACACTCCATAGGCTGCACGACCCGCAAACGACCTCGCCCTGACGGACCCATGACAGGCGAATGCGCTCGTACTATAGTGCCAAGCCAGCGAAGTCTCTAGCTGGGGGAAGTCCATGAAGGCGAGCGCTGACCCCATCCCGCCCGCGCCCGATGGCACGCCGGTGGCCATCGGCCTCGGCGCCAATCTGGACCAGCCGCGGCAGGCCATCCAGGAGGCCATCGAGGGGCTACAGGCCGGGGGCGTTGCGGCCCTGCGGTGCGCCCCCCTCTACTCGACACGGCCCGTCGACTGCGACCCCGGCACGCCGGACTTCATCAACACGGTGGCCGTCGGGCAGTGGCGCGGCACGCCGCTGGCCCTGCTGGCCCTCTGCCAGGCCATTGAGGAGCGCCTGGGGCGTCCCCGGGAGCACTCTCGCCGGGCGGCGCGAGTGATCGACCTGGACGTGTTGCTGGTGGGGGAGTTGTGCCTGGACGTTGCCCGGCTGACCCTCCCGCACCCGGGTCTGCGGCGGCGGTTGTTTGTGCTGGTGCCGTTGGCTGACGTCGCGCCGGACTGGCGCTTGCCCCCGACCTTCGAGACGGCCGCCGCCTGCCGGGACCGGGCGTTGCAGGCACCCGGCGTCGCGGCCTGGGGGCGTCCGTGTCAGGGCTGAGTGCCCCTCCGCCTCCCGCGGGCTCGGCCCGCGGACTCGACACGGACGGAGCGCGGTGGCTTGTGC
>Ga0172371_10003071_pt1 | contig 26069 bp, 25 predicted proteins | sample Lak12m_FD_114543 | JGI IMG/M metagenome (GOLD analysis project Ga0172371, IMG submission 114543) | Freshwater microbial communities from Kabuno Bay, South-Kivu, Congo - kab_022012_12m | ecosystem: Environmental > Aquatic > Freshwater > Lake | place: Democratic Republic of the Congo: South-Kivu... | reverse complement strand
TCTAACGCCCATATAGAAATATATGGGCGTTTTTATGTTTTAGGGGAGCTAGAATGAGAAAATTATTGGTAGTACTTTTATTTTTTGGAATGACATGTGTTTCTTATGGAGAAGAGGATGAATGGGATAAAAAGCATGCTGATGAATCAGACGTAACTCTTCTCTATTCATATCATATCAAGCTCAATCCCGATTATTCCTACACAGAAAATATCCATCATATACAAAAGATACAGAACGAAGATGCGATGTCTTTCGGTGAAATCCCGATTATTTATAATAAAAAGCGTCAGAGCGTAGAGAATATCAAGGCCTTTATAACCACACCTGATGGAAAAAGGCATCGCTATAAGATGATACAGGATGTGGATGTATCCAGCGAAGGAGATTATTCCGACAACAGGAAGAAGATAATCACCATGCCAAATGTGGTGAAAGGGAGCACCATAGACTACGAATATGCCATTTTTAACAGATACAGCCCTATAAAAGGAGAATATTTTGATACGGCGTCTTTATATTCTGCTAATCCATTTAAACATATTATAATTACGCTGGATGCACCGGACAGTATTAAGCTTTATTTTAAAAATATAAACACCGAAAGAAAACCTGAGATTGCTCACATAAAGGGAAGGGCTATATATAAACTGGAGTTTAAGGAAGATGATATATACGATGAAAATCTGGCGAAGGAGAATTATACTCCCGCAAACATAGGCTTTCTTCCTATGATAGTTGTTTCTACAATGAAAGATTGGTCAGAGTTTAGTGCCTGGTATTGGAAGGAATTTTCGAAGAATACAGTCTCTAGCCCGGAGGTAAAATCCGAGGTGATTAAAATAACCGGCGATAAGAAAATCCCAGAGGACAAAATCATGGCCATAGCCAGGTACCTTTATGATAATTACAGGTATGTGGCGATGAACCTGAACGAGCATAATTATGAACCACACCCAGCAAGCGAAGTGTTTAAAAATAAATTTGGGGACTGTAAGGACCAGACAGTACTTTTGATTACCATGCTTAAAGAGATAGGAGTGGAGGCGTATCCGGTTCTCGTGTGCAGTGAGACCAATGGGAATCCGGCCAATCTCCTGCCAAATCCTTCGGCGTTCGATCATTTAATAGCAGGCGTAAAACTGGAGAGCAAAATATATTTTCTAGATCCTCTTTTGGAAGGTTATAGATTTGGGGAAACGCCTTACAGCCTGGAAGGGAGCTACGCCTTTATTGTTGATGGAGATAAAGGAAGATTTACGCAGATGCCTTTTATGGAATTAAAGCAGAAAGTCACTATCTCCAGATCTCGCATCAAGCTTAGAGCCAACGGAGACGCATTGGTGGAAAACGCAGCTATTTCTGACAGACAAGGATCTATAAATACTAGAAAATCCATCAAGCTTGCCACTAAAAAATCCAAGGAAGATATGTTAGCGTATCTGGAGAATCTGACCCAGGGAGGGAAACTCCTGAGCTATAAAATTATAGGAGAGGACGATGAGTATGGATTTCTGGCAATATGGGTGAAAACATTTATACGTAAATATTTAAAGCCAAAGGGCAGTATAATGTTTTTTGGGGATTCCTCTATAAGCCTTACTAACGAGTTTTATTATAAAGAAAGGAAATACCCTTTAAAATTTTATACAGAATACGAGAAGGTGGATATAAGCGAATTCATAATGCCGCAGGGTTTCATTTTTGAATATATCCCGCCGGATATAAACCTTAAATCTGAATGGCTGGATGTGAGCGTGAAATACTTAAAAGGCGCTAAGAGCATTAAGCAGATAATACGTAAACATTATAAAAGAGCGTATACGCCGGCATCGGGTTATAAAGAATTTAAGGGATTCCTGCAGAAGGCCGAAGACAGCTTAAACGAATGCATAATTGTCAAAAAAGAAAATTAGCATATATTTATTAAATACACTTCTAACTTAATATATAATTATTTTAAACCAAAATCTGTTTCTTCGAAATGTCTTGAAGGGTTTTTCTTTTATATTTTTCATTCCTTACTAACCTCGATATCCAAATTATGCTCAAATAGAGAAATTTTTTATATCTTGAATAACCTCTATTTATGTGATACACTTTATATGATTAGGTCATTAAACCTTAAGCCTACAAAAGGCTATTTTTTTACCCAGATTATGGAAAAGATTAAAAAAGTATTAAAATTACAAACCTTAATAAAAAATAATATATCTCTCAAGAGATATCTGAAGCTAATTGTTATCTTCATAGCTTTTATATTCAATCTTGAGAATGCAAGATACGATGCTGTATATGCCGAAACCAGCAGTCTAAGAATACCGATAAACACGAAATATACAAGATTTCTTGAGACCGCAAGGCATGCAGAGATAGGCAGTATATTCTTAGACAATGGGTTTATTAGTATTAACGCATTGAGGAATGTTATAAATCAAGCCGTAGAGGGAGATTTGATAGGAATTTTAAAACCAGTTATTATAGGGAGTGCTATTTATCTGGCCGATGAAAATGGCTTTGTGGATCTTGCTCTAATTAGCGATATTGATATAGGTTTTCAAGAGGCGGGCGATACAAGAATAAGTAGAGAACGAAAAATATTTGCCGAAAATTTACATAGTAAATTTAAAAATATTCTTGGTCAAGATAACGTAGGGGAAATTCGTAAAGGATCTCTTGACTGGGAATTTGATATGGATATGGATGCTTTTTATGAATTTGACATTAAAGATTCGTCAGGGAACAGCATAACCATCACTGTCACTACTATGGTTAATAATACCGATATGGCAAATGATATAGTTTATAGAGGCATGCAAATCATACTGACGCAAGGCCCTATAGATAATTTTGGACGTTTTCCTGGATACGAAAAAGCAATAAAAAGATATATGCTTTTATTATATTATTTAGGAGACGGAGAAGAGTTCAATAATTATAAACGGCAGTATTCCCAAATAGTACATAGTAGTTTAGCCCCTCAAGAACGAGAATCCAGACTCATGGAACTTTTTAAAAGCATTGAAGAAATAGTCAAAATGAGAAAAAATGATTATCTTGCCAGAACTGCTCCTGGAGTAGCGGAGATTTCCGGGTTAATAGACAAAGTCAGCCAGTCATTATCTGACCAATCAAGGGAGTCTTTGTAGGTTGGTAGAAAATAATATATAGACGACAATTTTTTTGGTGCCCAAACAGTGCCTATCCAATACCAAAACAGCATTAAGCAAAACTAAACATCAATAAATATCCGGGCCCCGTGTCAAATCATTTAACCATGTAACCATAGCATGAACCTTTGAATTAACCATAAGAGGCTATTTTTTTTACCCAGATTATGAAAATGTTTAAAAAAGCATTCATTCAAATTCTAATAACAGCGATTTTTCTCTGGCAGGACATAGGATTCTGCGCATCTGAGCTTTCCCTTAGGCCACCGTTACAATTTAATCGCGCGATGAAAGACAGCGCGACTGACTCTGATCGCCATTCTGAAGAGTGGGAAAAAGATTATTATAGATTAGCCGAAGAATTATTAGATGTAAGAACGAAAGAATTATTTTATAAAGTTGACGCTTTCTATAGAGATTTGAATGTTCAAAAGCAAATACAGATGATCAGAGAAATTGCTAGAAGAATCAACAGTGCGCCTTTTGTTTACAAAGTGTATGGCATAGGGTTTCCGTTTTATGGCGATGTTGATATTAGAAAAAGAATATATCCCTATCTCAGAATGTTAGGAGATGGAAGGACCAGTATAAACGATTTTATAGCTTTGATTATACCAGATATTGATATATTGCTTGTCCATGGGTATTCGGAAGAAGGGCCTTGGGGCTTAACTGATAATATGGATCCCAAGCTGATGGATACTTTTATTGGCGAGGTCAGTTTATATAGAAAACAATGGGAGGGTATATTTAATAAATTGTCCCAGGACTTTTTGGTTACAGGTAAGCGCCTGGGAAGCGAGGGGTTGGACCCGGTGGAAGATTTTCGCAATGGAAACAGACTTCATATAGACATAGTCCCTGTTCCTATGTATATATGGCAAAATATACCAGTTTTTATCATGCCAGATGATTTAAAATATTTTAGATTCCTTCGCGATCTTTTATTTACGACAGAGCCTCTATCTAAAAAAGATACTGACTTGTCTCAAGATTTACCTTCCCAATTCAGGTGCAATTACATTCTTAATATATTAAAGTCACGTCCATTATCAGAAGATGAATTATTAGCCAAAATCGTAGAGGCTCACCCTTACAGGCATTTGATAGAACTTTGGACCCAGACACAAGAAAATGTGGGGGCAAAATTTAGAGCAGGGTTAGAGCTGGCCTTGGCCGAAGGATTGGTCTATAAAGACACAAGCGAAAGACTGAACCTTACAGAACAAGGAGCTCAATTTTTACAATCTATCTTAGCCAAAAGACAAGAAATCTTACAAGAAGGATTTAACCCGGAAGAAGTTGAGTTAATGATTGTTCCGGCAGCAAGGGTGCCCCGCACACAGATTTAGATTATCAAATCCCCGTGGTGTGGACACCATAAATCATTCTAACCTGGTTAGGATCGCCAGATTAGCCGTGCCAAAACACCAATAAACATCCGGACGCCTTAATTTCTTGACAATAAAAGGGTTGTGTTATAACATATTTAGCGACGGTGAGTTAGGAAAACATGTTCAATGGACTCCTGTTTTCTCCGCAGTATGTTTTATATAGAAAACATAATTTATTAAGAGGATATCCAGAGACGGATATGGTTTGTCAGCTTAGGATTAGTGGCTATTCTAAGAATTGCAGGAGGCTAAATAAATGGCCCTGTTTAATGAAGCTGCAGCGCCAATCTTTATTTTAGGTACAGAGCGGTCCGGAACAAATCTGCTCAGGCTTATTTTGAATTCCCATCCCAATATCGCCATTCCTCATCCTCCGCACATCATGAAGATTTTTTTTAAGCTCGAACCGCTTTATTCTGATTTGTCCAAAGATGCTAATTTTAAGAGGCTTATCCAGGATGTGGTAAAAATGGTTGAACTCCATTCTTATCCCTGGGAGATTAAAATCGATAAAGATAAGATATTCCGCAATACCCGGGAAAGAAATTTAATTAATATCTGCTTTGCCATATACGACCAATATCTCGAGAGTACCCATAAAAAAAGATGGGGCTCTAAAAGCACTTTTATGATTTATCATGTGGCATTGATCAGGCGCTATTGTCCTCACGCTAAATTTATCTACATGGTGAGGGATGGAAGAGATGTGGCGGTATCTGCCAAAAAGACCATATTTAACCACTATTGTGTTTATTTTACAGCCGGATTGTGGAAGAAAGAACAGCAGATTGGTATTTATTGGCTGAACAAACTAAACAAAAACGATATTTTTTTAATCAAATATGAGGATCTTTTAAGTAACCCTGAGAATACAGTCAGGTCGCTATGCTCTTTTTTAAATGAACCCTACCAGGAAAACATGCTCAATTTTTTTAATACAGGAGAGGCTAAAAAAAGCGGTAGCCTTAGCTCGGCATGGAAAAATACATCCAGCCCTATAATCAGGAATAATTTCGAGAAGTTCAAAACGGAATTAAGAGAAGACGAGATTGATTTATTTGAGGCTATTGCCGCTGCAGAATTGGATCATTTCTCTTATACATTGACAAAACCATTTTATCTTTCAGAAGGAGTCCGCGCAAGAGGGGTAAAGTTCAAAATCGCTTACATAATCGAAGAGATTTTTTTGATGATCGTAGTGCAATTAAAACATCTTTTTACAGATAGAAATAATTTTTTGAGATTTAAAAAGTTTTTGTTTCTAAGGTTTATCAAAATTATCAGGGCCATAAAATGAAATTAGAAACTGAAGAATCAGTAGATTATATAAATAAGGTCATTAACTTTAGAAGAGATATCTTTGATAAAATAGCGAGTAAAAATCCAGATCAGATTTGGCTTAACTCTTCCCTCGATGAAGTGAAGAATGTCGTTATCATCAATTCTGCCCCAAGATCCGGTTCGAGTTTGTTATTCGCGATACTAAAAGACATCCCGAATCTTTACTCTTTGAGCGGCGAAAGCACACCTTTTTATAAATTAAATGGACTTTCTTCCGACACTTTCCTTTCCGATGAAATTCCGGAAAAGTTTAAAGGGGTGGATACGTATGTCTCTGGCATGTCACGCGATTTTTTAAGTGATTTTTCTATAGCCAGCAGCCAAAATAATATCTTCACAGATAATAAACTGTTAGACCAGTACATTAATGATCTTGCGTTGCGTTTTCCGCTGCAATGGCCGCAGATTTATTTTTCATATGATGTTTTTAGAAGATTGGCAAGGCAGGCTTTCGATGCTTACAGTAAGAATTATCAAAAATTTTTTAAGGAATTGTTCTACCTTGAACTGCTTTGGTTTTTAAGGCGTGAATATAAAACCATAAACCCTTATTATTACGATATTCCTGCAGAGATGATTAAAAAGAAATTTCCTGCTCTTTTGGTCCCATTGGCTCCGCCTAATGCCGTCCTTACGATCGAAGAGCCTCCTTTTATATTATTATCTCCGGAGAGAAAAGTAGCTGGCCGCGATCTTGCTGATAAAATATTACTTTTAAAATCCTCAGTGGATTGCTATAGGATGCATTTTATCGAAACGCTCTTACCAAATGCTAATATCAAAATCATTTATCTGGTAAGGAATCCAACTGCTTCTATTAATGGTTTATGCGATGGATGGCTGCACAGAGGCTTTTTTTCTCATAATCTAAAACTTTTTTTAGATAAAAATAAAATGGATTCAAGACAGAAAATGCTTCAAATTTCCGGCTATTCGGATACTTATGAATGGGGAAAGTGGTGGTGGAATTATGACCTTCCTCCTGGTTGGCAAGATTATGTGCATAGCAAACTGGAAGAGGTATGTGCTTTTCAATGGTATTCCGCCAATAGGGCCATACAAGAATATTTAAATAAAGGCCAAAAACAATATTGCCTGATAAATTATGAGAACATTATAAAAAACTTAGAGTCAAGGACGAATGAAATAGGTAAGATCGCAAATTTTATCGGCATAAAAGGTGATGTTGCGAAACTATTAGTGCTGGATAAGTTACCTATTGTTCAGGCAACAGAGACCCCGCAGCTTTACAGGTGGAAGAAAAGAAGAGATGTTTTATTACCTGTTCTTAATAGCCCTGAAATAAGCGAGATGAGCGGCCGGCTCGGATATGATAAAGATAATATTGAGGAGTGGTTTTGATGTTTTGCTATTCTGTGGATTCAGAATATAAGCCGCTGAAAGCGGTATTATTGTGTAGACCGCATCCCAAAATAGAGAATGTGGATAATCCTGAAGAAGCCCTTCATTTGGCAAAAATTAATTACACAATCATAAAGAAAGAATTCGAACGGATAATTAAATTATATAAAAAGCTTAAGATAAAAGTTTCTTTTATAGATCCGTTTAAAATAAAAAATACCGATGAGCGGTATGTTTTTAATCTCATATTTGCAAGGGACCATTTCTTTATGACGCCGGCTGGAGCCATTATGGCCAGGATGTTTTCTGATATAAGGCGCAGTGAGGTTAAATATGCAGAAAGAACTCTGAAAGCCACAGGGGTTTGCGTAAGGAAAGTTATCCAGGATAGCGGAACTTTTGAAGGAGCAGATGCTTTATGGGTTAACAATAGGTTGGTCATTGTGGGCGTTGGAAACAGAACTAACCTGGAAGGTTTTCGGCAGATTAGAGAAGAGCTGAAGCAGGACCGTATCAGATGTATCTATGTTCCTGCCCCCCAAGGCGTCCTTCATCTTTTGGGTGCGCTGCAATTTGTTGATGCAGACCTTGCTCTTGTAAGGGCGGATTTAATCGATCCCAAAATTATTAGTTTATTAAAAGAAAATAAGATAAAAACAATTATGTTATCGGAGAATTCCGAGACAAGAAAAAAACATGCTATGAATTTTGTGACTGTAGCCCCTAGAACAGTTATTATGCCGGCAGGCTGCCCTCAGACAAAAAAGATTTATGAAAAATCCCGGATTAGAATAGCGGCAGAAACTCCGATTCCCCAGCTTGTTCGCGGCGGAGGAGGGCTTGCCTGCGCAACAGGTATTTTGGCAAGATCAAGGAAATAGGGTACTATTTTTTAAGCCATTATGCTATAATAATTGCGAATTCAGTTTTATTAAACTAGTGTCTGATAAATAATTTCAAGGAGGCGGAAAATATGTATAATGGTCACAAAAAATATGCTTTGTTTATCGGTAGATGGCAGCCATTTCATAATGGCCATAAGTATTTGATAGATGAGGCATTGGCCAAAGGAGAGGATGTATGCGTTGCGATCAGGAATACGGAGATTTCTGACAATAACCCTTTTACAGCAGAGCAGCGGGCAGAAATGATACGATGTGTTTATGGGGAAAAGGTTAAGGTTGTCGTGATCCCCGATATCAAGAGTATTAATATCGGACGCAACGTAGGTTACGATGTCAATATAGTGGAACCTCCTGCTGACATAGGAAAAATTTCCGGGACAAACGTGCGCGCGGGAAGAGATGAAAGTATTCCGCCGGAGGTCGTAGATTATATAAGGCTTTTGCGCATGACCCTGTGGTTGACAGGCCTGCCTTGTTCCGGTAAGACAACTTTGTCTAAACGGTTAAAAGAAGAGCTGAACAACAGGGGATTTAAAATAGTCCATTTAGATGCGGATGATATCCGCGGTAAATTGAATAGAGATTTAGGATTTTCACCAGAAGACAGAAAGGAAAATCTGCGTCGGGTTGCCTATGTGTCCAGGTTATTTAACGAAAATGGGAATTTCGTGGTTACAAGTTTTGTTTCTCCGACAAATGAATACCGCAAGATGATCAAAGAAATCATAGGTAATTTTAAATTAGTGTTTGTTAAATGCAGCCCCAGGGTATGCGAAGAGAGAGATGTTAAAGGGATGTATAAAAAGGCAAGGAACGGAGAAATTGAAGATTTTACCGGCATATCAGCGCCTTTTGAAGAGCCGCTTGATGCGGATATAATTGTTGATACTGAGCATAGCAGTATAGAGGATTGCGTTAAGGAGATATTGGACAATATTGGTGTGCAGAAGATTAAGGAATCCACGTTTTGTTCATTAGGAAAAATGTGAAAGAGCGAAAGTTTATATGCCGGGATTTATTCTAGGTATGGATAACAAGCTTAAAGAGCAATTTGCTGTTCGTTCCGCAGAGTTCGATATCTCTGCGAATTGGATTGCGAACGCAAAACTCATTGGTGCGCATACGGAGTTAGCAGGCGAGCCTTCAGGCAAGGCCTTGGATTTGTGTTGCGGGACAGGCCAAATCGGCCGTTCGCTGAAATCCATAGGCTGGGATATCCAAGGATTAGATATCTGCGGCCATATGGTTAAGATATCCTCCCATTATTTTCCTGTTTCTGAAGGAAAGGCCGAGAAGATGCCTTTTGACTCTAATTCCTTTCAGATGGTGGTTTGTCGTCAGGCTTTTCAGTTTTTGAATGTCAGGGAGGTTTTATCCGAAATTGCCAGGGTATTGGTCCCGCAGGGAATTTTTATTTTAAGCCTTACTGTTCCATTCTCTGAAGAGGATAAAACATGGCTTTATGAAATTCATCGGATTAAACAGCCGCTCCTTTTAAAATTTTATACAGCAAGGGATTTGATCGAGGAATTAAAAAAAGCAGGTTTTTCAATCAGGGAAACCAAGACTTTAAAGGTTAGGGAGTCTGTGACGAAGTGGATGAAGCATGCGCCGGAGCTGTCTCAAAAGACAAAAGAAAAAGTTATTGCAGCAATAGAAAATGCCCCGGCTGTTTATAAAAAGCTGCACAATGTAGAAGTCAAAGACAGAGAAGTTTTAGAGGATTGGAATTGGGTTGTTTTGAAGGCATCTCTTTCCAAGAGTTAAAATATATTTTATATGATCCATGGCAATTTACCCTGATAATACCTCCACATATGCTAGGCTGTTTAAAATAACCCAATCCCAGGGTTTTAAAAAAAAATATAACATAAGAATTGGAATTATTGTCCCCCCTTCGTCTTTTGTCGTGCCTAATGGCTGGGAATTTGTTCATAAAGCTCCTTTTGAAGGGCCATCTGTGATTGCGGCTGTTTTAAAAGGCCTGGGTCTTGACGTTGTTATTCTGGACCAGAGAGAAAATTTTAGCCCGGAAGTTTTAGCAGGTGGCCTCCTGAAGGCTTTAGACATTGTGGCCGTGACAACGTATGAAGATAGCTTCCCATTTGTAAAACGGGTAATCGAGATTGCTAAAAAGGAAGACGGTGAAAGGCCGGTTATTCTAGGAGGTCCTTTAGTGACGTCAGCCCCTGAGCTGATTATGAATAATACATTGGCAGATTTTGCTGTGATTGGCGAAGGTGAATTAACAGCAATAGAATTGTTCGATTTTATCCTTAAGAGAAAAGGGGCCTTTGGCATAAAAGATATATGCGGCCTTGCCTGGAAAGATTCTGAAGGCCAGGTTGTGTTAAACCCTGGACGTGCCCAGATGCACAATCTTGATGCCGTGCCTTTTCAGGATTTTTCAGTTTGGCCTGATGTTCAAAACCTAGGCGTTATTCCGGAAATCTATATGACATCAAGCCGTGGTTGCCCCGGCTGTTGCGCTTTCTGTTTTAGAGCAATGCCTCTCCTGCGCTATAAATCGCCGCAGAGAGTCCGCCGGGAATTACTCTATTTAAAAAAGCACAACTATCGGTTTATCTGGTGGAGCGATCTTACCTTTATAGGCTCAAAAGCCCGGGTGCATGAACTAATGGACAAGGCCTTTAAAGGCATAGATTTTCGTTGGAGCTGTTTCACCAGAGTGGATGGATTGGACTTGAAAGTCCTCGAGCATATGAAAGAATGCGGCTGCGATATTGTTATGTACGGTTTTGAATCTATTACCAAGGAGATCTTGGATTATTTCAAAAAGAGAGTATCGAAGAGCCAAATTATCAAAGCGATTACCTTAACGCGAAAAGCCGGATTAAAATCAGGCGGTCTTTTTATCATTGGAGGCCCTGGTGAAACAGCGAAAAGCCTTAAGAGGACCATAGATTTTTGTAAAAAGTTTAAAGAAGTTACCCGCGTTAAATATATGTCAGCGCTTCCAGGTACGCCTCTTTATTATGATGCCCTTAAAACAGGCGTTATTAAAAACGAGTTAGAACATTTATATTTTTTAGCAAGGGAACGGTCTGTTGAAGATGATGAAATCTTAAATTTTACAAATCTTCCGGAAAAAAAGCTGCGCAAGGCTTATAGGTCGATTAATCATCGGATAGAAGTGCGGCCTTACGAATACTGGAACCCGGTTAATTATTATTTATCAAAAGCCAAAAAGTTTAAAAATAGGCCTCATATTATGTCAAGTTAGATAAATTTAAGGAAACCGATATGAATAAATTGCCAAGATGCGGATATTATTATACAAACGAAACAGATCCTTTTGAAGAAATTTTAAGAAAGATATCTTATTCAACTGATATTGCGCAGAAAAAAGAGAAGATAGTTTTTATTGTTCCTCCTTCTCCTCAGATTCCTACTCCGGGAAGGGAATTTTTAGTCACGGGCCCGTTCGAAGGTTTTACTTATATAGCTACTTTGGTCAAAAAACTTGGATACGAACTGGAGGTTATTGATTGCCGGTTGAAAGAAGACATCGATCAATTAGTATTAGATGGGACAAAAGATGCGGATTTGGTGGGCATAGCTACTTATTGCGACTCCTTTCTTTTCCTTCAAGATGCCACCCGGTTGATAAAAAAGCAAAATCCCGGGAAATTGATATTTTTTGGCGGGCCACTTGTTACCTCTTTGCCAGAGATTATACTCAATAATACTTCAGCGGATTGCGCCATATTAGGAGAAGGGGAGCTTACGCTTATTGAATTTCTTGATAAATATTTCACGCTAGGGAAAGATAGTTTCAGTGAAATAAAAGGGATAGCCTATAAAAAGAACAGCTCTGTAAATATTAATCCGCTAAGGCCGCAAATCAAAAACCTGGACAACCTGCCTCTCCTGGATTATACGATCTGGCCAAATTATGAAAGTATCGTTAAAAATGGCCAGATATTGATTTCTTCGATGAGAGGCTGTCCTATGGAATGTTCTTTTTGTTTTAAAACTATACCTGGACTGCGGCTAAAAAACCTTGAGCGGTTCGAGGAAGAGGTTGTGTATCTTAAGGAAAAGACCGGATTCAACTATACCTGGTTAAATGATCTTACCTTTAATGTCATTGAAGAACGCGCTGTGGAAACATGCAAAATTCTGAAAAAATACGGCGTGAAATATCATTGTTTTGCCCGTGTGCAGAAAGTAACTAAATTACTGATTGATGCTTTGAAAGAAACAGGGTGTCTGGGTATATGGTTTGGCATAGAATCTTGCGATCAAAGTATCCTGGATAAAAACAGGAAAAACATAAAGACAGAGGAGATAAATAATGCTGTTAAAACTGCCCAAAGTAAAGGATTGGCTGTCAGGGGCCTTTTTATCGTTGGATTATATGGTGAAACCGAAGAATCATTAAAGAAAATGATTGATTTCATCAAAAAGAACAGCTTTCTGCCTTTAGTGAAGTATCTTGTCCCTTTTCCGGGTACGAGTTTATATAAATATGCCGTTGAAACCGGAAAGATAAAGGATGTAGTTGGATTTCTGAAAATGCTTTCCCGCAGAAAAGTGAGCGATTATGATGATGAAATTATTAACCTTACTGATTTGAAGGAAGAAACACTAAGAGGCTATTTTCACCAGATTTGGAATATTACTAAAGAAAGAGAGCATTGTTTTGACTAATAACAAAATTTTAGCTCAAGAAAGCGCAACGAGGCATTTTACAAAAAGGGCGCGTAAGTATAACCATTCATCTAATTGGGTGGATGATGCTGTTCTCATTGGAAAGATGCGGGATATGGCTGGCGCAGGGCCAGAAGCGTATGTTCTTGATATTGCTATCGGGACAGGCAAGGTCGCAGAGGTATTCCATGGACAGGTTAAATATGTGGTTGGCCTGGATATCTGCAAAGAAATGGTTATGCAGGCCAGGGGGTATGCGGATAGAATAGTATTGGCATCGGCTGAAAACCTGCCTTTTAAGAATAATGTTTTCGATGTCTGCGTATGCCGGCAGGGATTACAGTTCATGGATTTAGATGATGTTTTTGTGCAGATATACAGGGTTTTAAAGCCGGGAGGGCGCGTAGTATTATGTCATCTGACTGCGCATAGCTCTGATGACAAAGATGAAGCTTTTTTTATTCAAAAACTCCGTAACCCTGCCAGGAAAAACTTTTTCTTACCGGATGATTTTCTACGGTTATTACAAAATAAGGGTTTTACGGATTTGGAATTCCTCGAATATTTTACAGAAGAATCCGTTAATCAATGGATAGACAATAGCGCCATTAACGAAAACACAAGAACAAAAATTAGGGAGATGTATAAAAATTCCTCCGACGATTTCAAAAAAATACACAATATAAAATTTGAAAACGGAGACATTGTCGATACCATGAAAATGTTCCTTGTAACGGCAATAATAAAAAAGGATTGCGGCGCATTAGATAGATAAACATATCTTAACCTTTCTTTTGTTGAGCGGCATTATTTCCTATTTTCCTTCTCTTGAATAATGCTTATTTATGTGGCATACTTTATATGATATAGGTTTTTAAACTGCAAGCCTACAAAAGGCTATTTTTTTACCCGGATTATGGAAAAGATTAAAAAAGTATTAATATCACAAGCCATATCCATGGTTTTCATATTTAATTTTCTGAACGCTGGGTATTGTGTACCAGATTTTGCGTATAATAAACAACACCTCAGAGTACCTATGATGGGATTCGAGAATAAAGATAGACTTAGAAAGTTGATGGATAAAATCGAATCTGCCAGTTCAGGAACAGGGCAGAAAGTAGAGAGGGTTGCTCAAGAAGCAGCTGTTTTATTTAATGCCAATACTCCAGGGCAATGTGTTGATGCCACTAGATGGATTGCGGATAGATTAAATAAATTGGGCATCAAGAATCAAGAAAGGACTGTAAATATCCCCTTTGATGCCAGTAAGAAAATCGAGGCAGGGGATTCTACGACCTCTCACACAATATTAGAAGCAATTTTTGATGATGCCCTATGGGTGATTGATACTCAGCTAATGCAATTTACATTACCGGAGAGGAATAAGCTGAGATTGCCGGAAGGGTTTGTGTTTCAATATGTTTATCAGGCAAGCGATTATTATGACAAGGTTCCTGCTTTTTCTGATAGCATGTGTATTGAAAAAATAAATTCGGCGATAATATCTCTGGCTGTTTCTTCAACAGGCGCAAAAGATGAACGTGAGGCAAGTACAAAATTAAAGGTCTTCGATGGGTTCGAGGCATTTATAAACTTGAGAAAGGCTAGGGATTTATTCGAAAGACTAAAAAGCGTAGTTGATATACGTGAAAGCGAGCGGTTTAGACATACGATACCCTTATTGCTTGCTGAAAAAGAAAGGCTTAAAAATCCTGATGAACCCGGCAAGATGTTAGATCCCTACTACCGGTATCCTTCTAATTGTCGACCATGTTCTGTGCATGTTATGCGTATTCTAAAAAAGTTTCATTTTAAGGCGGAACTCAGGACTGTTGAATTTCCTAAAGAAATTTACCCTGACTTGGATATAGACAGGCATAGTTTCGTAGTGACTGAAATTGGCGGGAAAGAGTTTATAATCGATATCGCGGCTGACCAATTCGAACCTTTAGATGAAAATAAATGGGCAGATCTCGGCGTCGTAGTCTTGCCTGTTGATGTGGTAAATCAATACCCTGCGAGATTCTGGATGTATACCGGGCAGATAACACCTGCCGATTCATCCGCAAGGTTATTAAAACAAGTTATACCTGCCGCAATTACTAGAACAGAAATTTAAAGTGGCGAGGATAGGCTCCTGCTTCTTCCGCCATTACAACCGATTCTTACTGTTAGTTTGTTTTCGGGTTTCAATGAAATAGTAACCCCCCCCTGTTCCGGGTACATCCCGCCTCCGCTGTATGATAATATAAAATTTTTGAGAGAATTTATCTTCCAAATTTGTCTATTATAGCAGAAAAAGGGTTTTATTATGCAGCTTATAATAAAAATGGTATAATTAAAGAAATTACAGATAAAGAATTTTGTGTTGACAGAATGAAAAACCATAAAGGGGTCATTTACAGAGAGTGGAAAGTTTGCGCGCCGAGGGCAGCAATACTGCTTGTTCACGGCCTTGGGGCGCATAGCGGAAGATGGAGTTTCTTAGCGGAGTTTTTTCTCAGAAATAATATCTCCTCTTACGCTATTGAACTCAAGGGATTTGGCGAAACAAAAGACTTAAAGGGCCATATCGACTCCCTGGATACATATTTTAATGATATCCGGATATTCCGTAATTTGATCGCTCAGGAAAATCCCGGCAAGAAAATATTTATCTTGGGCGAAAGCATGGGCGGCCTCATTGCTTTTTTAATGGCAGGGCGCAAAGAGAGATTATTCGATGGGCTCATATGTATCTCGCCGGCGTTTAAAAGCAGGATAAAATTCAGCCTGATGGAATACATAAAAATAATGTTGAGTTTTATATATAACCCCAGGAAACAGTTTAGGATGAATTTTGATTCCTTTATGTGCACACGTGACAACGAATATCTGAAAATATTAAATTCTGATTCCAGAGAACACAGGCTTGCTACATCGAAACTTTTATTGAATCTGGTTTTTGCGCAGATGAAAGCATCTGGGTTAAAAGATAAAATCAGCTCGCCGGTTTTATTCCTCCTGCCCGGATATGATAAATTGGTTGATTCGGAAAACTCTGAAAGGATTTTTGATAATTTAAATTTGAAAGACAAAACTATAATTGTGTATCCTGAGATGTATCATGCGCTTTCAATAGATGCAGGCCGGGAGAAGGTATTCAGTGACATGTTAAAGTGGATAGACCGGTTGCTTTAAGATAATATAAGTAAAATGGATACACCTGGCTGGCTTGGATTCCAATCCAAATCCGCCATTATTATGCTTTATGCGGCAATAAAAGAATACCCCATAGTTTTTATCCCCTTCATTGAACCCGTCATATTTATATGGTATACTTCATATAGAGACAGATTATAAATTACAAAACCTGGTAAAGGTTATTTTTTTACCCAGATTATGGAAAAGATTAAAAAAGTATTAAATGCCCAGGTTATCCTGTTTGTTATAGCCGTGTTACTTATTTTTAATAGCACAGCATGTGGAATAGATTTGCCTCAAAAACTCCACCTAAGAATTTCTATCGGAGAATCCGATACTTACAAACGTATAGCTGACGGCATAAGAACTTTAGAAGAACAAAAAGTACTTGTAGATCCTGATATTGGATTAGCGCATAAAGATGACAGAGCCGAGTTTTCTCATAAGGAATACCTGCCGGAAGATGGCGGCATAGCTGCTAAGGCGGCTATTGCTCAATTACTTGATAAAATAATACTGTTTAATGGCGATGAAGTGGCTGATAGATTAGTCAGTTTTTCAGGAATATATACTGCTAAGAGCAAAGATGACATCTTTATAATAGTTGCTAGAGATGCCTCGCAAAAAGAAGCTCTTGAAAGGGTTTTGAAAGAAATTGGCTTGATTCCGGATAGCGATGATTTAAAAGTAAAAGTCCTGAAAGGGCCTGCATTACAGGATTATGAAGCTATGCTTAGCGCTGGTGAAGCGTTTGGAGATTTCACAGTTGTAAGAGGAAGAAATATAAATGAAACTCATGCAAATTTAAGAAATGCAGCAATGAGCATCTAGAATCCATGCTGTCCATCTGGCGTCCAAATGCCACCCGCCTAAAGCAAAAACATCAAAACAACGGATTATAAAAAACGATAGATTAGGCTGTTTAATCATGGTATCATAATAAAATAAGGTTTTTATAATGCGGCAATAGAATTTATCCGGTTTTTTGATTCATGATATATGATAAGAATATGGGAGAGAGGCACTGCAAAATATGAAATTATCAGATAAAGGATTTACATTAGTAGAGTTGTTTCTTGGCGCTATGATTATGGCTTTTGCGCTGACAGCTTTTTTAGTTATTTTTATAAATTGTATTTTTTTAAATACGTCAAATAGCAACCTTAGCATCGCTACTGCTCATGCGCAATACACGTTAGAAGAAATTAAAAGCACAAATTTTACCAGTATTGCAAGCCAGACTTGGAATAACGCGACAATAACTGCCAAAGGCCTGACGCCTTTAAATTCAGAATCTATCGCTATTAATGTTACAGGTACTGCTGTCCTGGACGTTACTGTGACCGTGAGCTGGAGAGACCGGGGCATACGAAGCAGGAGCTACGCCCTTGAAACCTTAATGGCTGAGCCATGAGAGCTTTTACAATTGTTGAACTTTTAGTAGCTGTCCTGATATTCAGCCTGATCTTAGGCGGGATATTCGGTATTGTGCATGTTGCAGATAAAAGTTGGGACTCGACTTTAGGCATGCTGGGCTTAGTGCAGGAAATTCGTCAGGGGATGGATGGGATGACGCGGGAAGCAAGGCAAAGCAGTTTCAGCCAGGCAACTGTAAGCATGGGAGGCGCAAGGCTCGACTTTTTTACTCCCGGCTCAAACTCTGTTATCAGCTACTATGTCCAGAATAATCAGCTTATCCGCGAATATCCTGCCGGAACAACAAAAGTTTTGGCAAATCATATAAGCCAGATAAGCTTTATCTCGAGCGCAAGTATGCTGCAGATTCAGGTTACAGCGAATAAGACTACTATAGGAAACAAGGCATTATCCATTTCTTCTGTGCAGCAGGTTAGATGGAGGAATTAAATTAAGATATGAATAAAAAGGGATCTGCTTTAGTCGTGTGTTTTATGGTAATCACTGTTTTTTCAATAATGAGCGCAGCGATGTTTGCCGGGAGCATTTCTGAAAATGCATTTACTAAACGTTATTCAGAATTTACCCAGGCTTTTTGGTTAGCTGAAGCAGGAGCCAATAAAGCGTTGGATGAGTTAAGAATTAGTTATTCGACTGCAACTATAGTCGATACAACTCTGGGCGCCGGAGGTTATTCAGCCAGTATAACGAGTAACGTAGATGGGACTCGTACAGTTACTGCGACAGGTTTTATACCTTATCTAGCTCCATTTCGAGTCCGAAGAGTTATCCAGGTTATTATGGACAAGCTTCCGATGGTTCCGCCCAACTTTTATAATTCCGCTCTATATTCAGCCGGCAATGTGGTTATTAATGGCGATGCCTATGACATACAGGGCAATGTTATTTACGCTGGAACAATTTCTCCTAATACAAGTAATATTGAAGGCGTAATCACGCATGATCCAGCCATTACCCCTCTGGCATCATTAAGTTTTAATCAATTGAGAGCTATAAGCAAGAGTCAGGATAATTATCATGACTCTTCGCAACTCAATGGCCCATTCCCTGCCACTTTTTGGTATGATGAATCCGCAGGTATACCAAATGTTGTCTTCCTGGAAGGCAACCTGGACTTAAATGGCAAGACCTCTGTCGGAGGATTCTTTGTAGTAGGAGGGGAAGTGATATACGATGCAGTTATTAGCGGCAATGTTGCTGTAAAAGGATGCATATATACGCGCGGAAATTTTACAATAAATGGCGGCGGAAATTCTTTAAATATTGAAGGAGGAGTCTGGACAGGTACGGGAGCCACATTGAATGGCAACGCTAAAATTGATTACCATGGCACATATATGCAGGCAATACAAAATTTAGGAATTGATACCGATGTCCAGGTAATATCCTGGCTTGATACGCAAAACCCTTATTAAAATTTTAAACTTATCTTAAAACTGTCTGATTATCCGCACGGCTTTCTTTTCCGGAGAATTTAAAAAAATTTAAATAAATATAAAATAAAACTTCCTTTTTATATAAAAATAGTTTAAAATATTATATTAAGGTTAGATATGAAGAAAGTTCCTTGTCCCGGGTCGTCAGCAGGTAAAAATGATGCAGCGAGGGACTCGGGATTAAATTTTGCTTCGTAAAATTTAGGAGGTCCTATGAAAAAAACGCAGGCATTTTTAGTAATGGGCTTTATAATAGCTACGGCCTTAGCCATAGGATTTTTCATGCAGAAGGAAGAGGAAAAAAATGCCAGGATAAAAGTCGAAAGCATGCTTAGTTCCGTGATAAAAGACAGGGATGCTCTTGGGGCGGAAATGGCCAATAAGATCCAGGAAAAAGAAAAAGTTATATCTTATTTATCGGCCAGCCTTTCTAAAGAAAAATTAATCAATTCAAAACTAGCTCAGAATCTAGACCGCTCCAGCAGGAGATTTTCAGTAGCCAGGGGCAATAAAATACCAATTGAACTGGAAAAGATTATCGTGTCGTCGTTATTAGAAGAGGAAGGCAGGATCCTTGCGATTGACAAGCAGAATGACCTTGTTGTAGTAAATCTTGGGGCTATGAATGATTTGAAAAGCGGCGACAGGCTTTCTATCTATAGAGGGGATAGATTTATAGCAAACGCTGAACTTGTAAAGGTCCGGGATAGAATTTCAGCCGCAATGGTTCTTTCTACGGATAGTTCTAAAGACATAGAAGTCGAAGTAAACGATATAGTAAAATAGCCTTAAATAGAGAGAGGGGTATTATAATGAAAATAAAGATAATCGTATTAATTGGTATTTTTATTTTTGTTCAGCTTCCGGCGCAAGCCATGGAATCCCGGGAAAAATTTACAAGGATTGCGATAGCCTCATCAGGGCCTGTTAAATATGAATCCAGATGGCTGGATAATCCTTCGAGGCTTATTGTAAAATTCAGGACTCCCAATGTATTTGGTAAATTAGTTGAGAATACCCTGTTAAATGAAGGAGTGGTAAAAAATATAACAGTGAGTTATTATCCAACTGCCCGGTTAAATCCTGACAAGAAGCAAATAAAATTCCTAACCTTCTGGCTTAGCCAAAAAACCTATTATAAAGTATGGGACAGCGATAACAGGATCTTCATTGAATTCAAGAATCCTGCGCTTGATTCAGAAACGAAAGAAATTGTAATTTCCAGCATCGTAAGCACTGTAAATCTTAACTCTAAGAATAAAGCAGCCGACGCCTTGTTAGCTAGTATTGGTAAAACATATGGTATTCCTGCTTCTGATAATGCTGCAAAAAATAATACGCCAAAAACTTTAGATTTAGCGTGGTTTCTTGCATTTTTGCTGATCACTGTCTATATCCTCTGGTTTAGGCCAAAGGAGTGGAAAAACTTGATAAATAAGCTGGTAAATCCGCAGCCCGCGTTTTCTCGTGACCATGAAAAAAGAAAATGGTGGCGCCATAATCTTTCGCCGTTAAAGGATAATAATATTTATATAAAGCTTGAATCTCCTGAGGCCAAGACAGAACTGGGCCTTATTCCAAGAGACATAGGTTACGGAGGTTTAAGTTTTGAATGCAATAGATTGAAAAGATTAAAAGGAAAACTGAATCTCAGCATATTCATGCCGGGCGCGATAGCCCCCGTAGAAGTCGAGGGGAATATTGCATGGCAGAAAAATTCCTGGAATATTTTCAGGCGTCAGGTGGGTGTTTCTTTTATTAAACCTCCCGAAAAAAATTGGGCCTACATACATCGCTATATAGAAGAACAGTATGCCGCATTGAAGCAATAATAAAGTGAAACGCCGCACATCCACAAACATAATCCCTGTATTATTCATCCTGGCAGTTGCAATAGCTGTTTTAATCATTATACTATATAAGGCTCCCGTTAAACCCAGGCCTGAAGGAAAGGTCGCATTTGTGATAGATGACTGGGGATACAGCCTGAATAATATTGAAACGCTTTTTCAGATCGAAAGGCCCGTTACCCTGGCAATATTACCGCATCTGCGTTATTCAAAGGAAATAAGCGATAGGGTAAAGAAACAGGGCCAGAGATATGATGTGATCCTGCATCTTCCGCTGGAATCTAAAAGCGGAAAGTCAGCGGAACGCGATACTATAAGCCGGAATACAAAAAAGGACAGGGTGTTAGCCATATTAAAAGAAGACATTGAAAGCGTTCCCGGTATAATAGGAGTTTCTAATCATCAAGGCTCAAGGGCGACGGAAAATAAGGAAATTATGAAAATAATATTGGAGGAATTGAAAAAAAGAGATTTGTTTTTTCTGGATAGCCGTACTACACCTGTATCTGTGTGCGGAAATATTTCAGATAAAATAGGGCTGAGGTATGCTGAAAGAGGAATATTCTTGGATCTTGCACAGAGAAAAGAAGAGAAACAGTATAAGGCTTATGTGAGAAGGCAGATAAAAGAGCTGATAAACATAGCTAAAGCAAGGGGAAGCGCTATTGCTATAGGCCATGATAAAAAGTTTACGCTTGAGGTTATAATGGAAAGTATCCCGGACATAGAGAAGAAAAATATAAAAATCGTGCCTTTAAAAGATCTGGTTGGGAAACATGAAAAATAAAATTGTCTTAACGGTTTTGCTGTTAACATTATATTTATCGGCATGCGCAAGAGCGCCTGTAAGGAATGCTTCTACAATATCTCATCCGATAGAACATCAGGTTGTGTCCGACATACCGATGGTTCCTGAAATACTCAGGCAGGATGTAGTGCACGAAGTGGGGCCTGGCGAGACAGTCTGGCGTATAAGCAAGATGTACGATATACCGATGGATGATATTGTCAGGGTTAATAATTTAACCGATGCTACGCAGCTTGAAAAAGGCCAACGCCTCATTATTCCAAATGCAGCTCCCATGAAGTCTATCATACCTTTATATCCAAATGATATGTGGAAATATATAATTATTCATCATAGCGCTACAGATGTTGGCAATGCCCTGTCTTTTGACTATATGCATTCTCATAAAAGGCTCTGGAAAGGCCTGGGATATCATTTTGTAATAGATAATGGAACAGGTGATACTAAGGATGGCCACATAGAAGTATCTCCAAGATGGCTTCATCAGGAATATGGAGCGCATTGTAAAGCAGATGAGATGAATTATAAAAGCATAGGGATTTGCCTTGTAGGGAATTTTGATGAAGACAAAGTTTTAAATGAACAGCTGGATTCGCTCATATACCTGGTGGATATACTCAAAAAGTACTATAACATACCTGATTCTAATATTCTAGGCCATGGCCAGGTACCCGGCGCCAAAACAGACTGCCCCGGCAAAAACTTCCCCTGGAAAGAATTCCGCTCCCGCCAATAATCTTGACATTCTGACAATGTTACATTTGTCAAGATTATTGGCGTTGGGACGGCTTGTTGACACTGTGATAATCTTGACATTCTGACAATGTTACATTTGTAAAGTTCTTGCAAATTCCCGCTTGCCTATCTAATTCTATCGTAGTATTATAGTTATACAATATGAATGCGCCCATAGCTCAATTGGATAGAGTGTCGGCCTACGAAGCCGCAGGTTCCCCGTTCGAACCGGGGTGGGCGCGCCAATTTGTAATAAAAAGTAAAACCACAGCCAAAGAGCCTGATTATCTAAAAAAATTTTGCCCCCTAGTTGCTTAATTAATTAAGAGTAGCATGATAGATGGAAAAAAGTTGGCATACTTGGCTTCAAGATTCGAAAAAAATATTTTAAAAATATTATATAGATTTGGGTTTAGATAGGCAAAGGATGAAAAGAATAAGTTTTTTTATTTTAATCTTTATTTCAGCTCTTTCTACAGTATCTATTGCTGCAGAAGATAAAGAGAAGGAAGTTCCTGTTGGCATGGAGCTTGTATTAATCAAAGATAACTATAAATTATTGATTCCTAAAGGCGCAAAGATACGTAAAGAAGGAGCTGTCTTTATTATAGAAAATATCGACGAATATGTTGCGCGAAGATTTCACGATATGGAAGGGCGTATTGCAAAAATTGAGGCCGAAGAAAAAGGGCTTAAAAAAGAAATCGAACAGCTTAAGAATAATCTAATTAAATCGCAAGAGGTTGAGTCGCTTTCCGAGAATAAATAACTATGCCGATACCGATGCGGATTGGTGGTAGAAGGACAAAGGTTTGACTATAACTTTTAGCATGAGGCTGGAATACCTATGAGCTTTTCCGTTTTTTACACATTCTTTTTCTGGATTGCATGGATTAGTATCCTTATGGTTATTTTAAAGATTACCCCTTTCGGATCTGAACTGATAACCATTGTTATATGCGCTATTTCAGGAGTTGCCTTATATTTTTTTATTCCTCCCATAGTAACCGAATGTTTGGAAATCCTGCGGATAAAAAAATACAAAGATAACAGCATAAAAATTGAAATAAAAAATAAGTTTTTAAATGAGCAACGCCTCAGAGAAAGATACAAGTATATAAAATTAAACAAAAAAGAAAATATAATAGCCAGTGATATCGATAAAAAAGATAAAATATCTCTTCTAGAAATTATGCATGGGTATACTGCTAAATCCGCGCAGCAACTGATAGAGGAGTACGAAAACAAAAGAAAAGAAATGTAGTTGTTATGCCTTACAAAAATTTTAATTTTCTTATTTTACCCTTGAATATTACTATTTATATGGCATACTTTATATAGAAAGCGGGGTAACTAATTAGAAGCCTGCGAAAGGCTATTTTTTTACCCTAGTTATAATAGAGATTAAAAAAGTACAAATAAGTAAATTTTTTAAATTTCAGGTGAGGATATGAATAACTATTGCGATAATTGTAATTTTAAGGGGGAAAGTAAGCAAGTAATGGGGAATATAAAGGTGTTATGCCTGCATTCTGACGAATGGCATAAAGCATATTATAGCTGTGGTTACTGGAAATTACATGACTCAACATTATCCGGATATGAAAGACGGGCGCTGGTAAAAAATATTAGAAATAAGAGCAAAGAATATGAAAGATATTTACAATGCGTTACGAATTCCGGCTTGGTCACGCTATTAGGCAGCGTTGCTATTTTCTTTTTAATATTTGTAACCATGATTGGAGCTTTTATCCTGCCGTATATATTGCAGTAAAATGCCGATCTGTTTTGATTTTGTAATCCACTCAAAATTCTATAATTACAAATAATGTCAATGAGTTGGTTGTATTTATAAACTCGCTCGCTAGCCTATATATAACTTTGAACTTGCTATAATTAGGCCGGAATAGTAACATATATTTATATTTCACAAAGTAATAGAATGACAAAGGAATATTTAGTAAGTAAGTCACTATTAGTCTGCAAGATTTTCATTTCCACAATTTCTACCTTAATCGTATAATCGATTAAAACAATATACCAATCTAGTTCAGTTGGTAGAAGGGTAGTATTATGAGCATGAAAAATAATATAAATAATAAATATATACTTGAGAAAATTTAACTATGACAAAAATTGCCCTTATATTATTCGGATTATTTCTAACTATAATAATTCTTGAAATAGGTTTGCGTATAGGTGGTTTTACAATACTATCTCTCCAGGAGCACAGAAATTTGCAATCAATAAAGAAGAAAGGCACATGCCATATTATGTGCCTGGGAGAATCTACTACCCAAAATCAATACCCGCTTTACTTAGAAGAGATTTTAAATCAAAGCAACATCGGGATAAAATTCAGCGTGATAGATAAAGGTATTTCCGGCACCAACACCGCAGTGATATTAGGGCAATTGGAATCAAACCTTGATAAATATCAACCTGATATAGTAGTTACGATGATGGGAATAAATGATGGCAAACACATGCCTTGCGAAATAGCTTCTACGTCAAAAATAGCGTTAACCTTTCGTTCTTTTAAGGTCTATAAATTAGTAAGGCTTCTCTGGCTGCACATGGTAACCAAATTGAAAGAAACAGGATTCTGTGTACAGGATGTTAATAAACAAAAAGATAAACCCAAGGAAGTGCATAAGGAGCTTCGGCATCCTAATCCTCCTGATAATGATTCTGCATATAGAGACTTAGGATGGCTTTACAGAGACCAGGGAAAATTTGCCGAATCAGAACAGGCATTCAAAAAAGCCATAGAGCTTAATCCTAAAAATGATTCTGCATATAGAGGATTAGGGTGGATTTACAAAGAGCAGGGAAAATTTGCCGAATCAGAACAGACGCTCAAAAAAGTCATAGAACTTAACCCTGATAATGATTCTGCATATAGAGAGTTAGGATGGCTTTACAGAGACCAGGGAAAATTTGCCGAGTTAGAACACACACTCAAGAAAGTCATAGAACTTAACCCTGATAATGATTCTGCATATAGAGACTTAGGATGGTTTTACAGAGACCAGGGAAAATTTGCCGAATCAGAACACACACTCAAGAAAGCTGTACATCTTAACCCTGATAATGATTCTGCATATAGAGAGTTAGGATGGCTTTACAGAGACCAGGGAAAATTTGCCGAATCAGAACAGGCATTCAAAAAAGCCATAGAGCTTAATCCTAAAAATGATTCTGCATATATAAAATTAGGCTGGCTTTACCTTTCCCAGGGGAAATATGCCGAATCAGAGCAGGTATTCAAAAAAGTCATGGAGCTTGATCCGGGTAGTAATCGCATAACCAGAAACTTGGCAATAATATATTACGAGATTGGCAACAACGAACTTTCCGAGGTCTATGCAAAAAAGACGGATAATCTCAGGGATGAATATTACAGTCCCGAGACAATTAATAATTATCATACGCTCGAGCAGATCTTGGATAAAAGAAAAATAAAGTTAGTCTGCGTGCAATATCCTGTGCGTAATATAGAGCCATTGAAGAAGATTTTTAAAGAAAAGCCGGAAGGCAGCATTATCTTTGTAGACAACGAGAGGATATTTAAAGATGCCGTAAGAAGAGAAGGTTATAAGGAATATTTTAAGGATATGTTTGGCGGAGACTTTGGCCACTGTACAGAAAAAGGCAACAGGCTATTGGCTGAAAATATAGCGGATGTTATATTAAAGAAATATTTTTTTAATAAATAAATTAATTTACCCAACCTTATCCTTAATGGTATAATCAACTAAACCAAAATGC